>Ga0307982_1005341_pt1 | contig 10015 bp, 7 predicted proteins | sample OrgLakmetagen989_FD_201847 | JGI IMG/M metagenome (GOLD analysis project Ga0307982, IMG submission 201847) | Saline water microbial communities from Organic Lake, Antarctica - #989 | ecosystem: Environmental > Aquatic > Non-marine Saline and Alkaline > Saline | place: Antarctica: Organic Lake... | reverse complement strand
TGGCAGAAGGCCAAAGTTCACCTGATGGAGATCCTGCAGCACAGCGGGGGGGCCTCGGTCGGTTCCTTCGCTTGCTTGGGCACATCTGGCCTGCGCTGACCCCCCTGATTTCTCCCAATCCACCAGGGGGCACTATTATACATACAATATGCGAGAGGAAACGGCAATACAATCTGAGGTGCGCTTTTACAGCAGCTCTTCGCCACCCGCAACAAAGCCAAGGGGGGGGCATAACAGCCTGCAGTTTGGTTGCTACGTTGCAACATCTGCAACATGAACAAAAAGCAGACTCGAAACGCAGGTACTTTACCACAATTGTCCGATTGTCAGGGTGCCTTCACACTTACGAAGCGCTATTACTGCTTCTCGTACCCGATTTGGAATTGGAATCTTGATTGCCACCGACAGTTCGCTCGGCATCTTTCCACCCTCAGGAAGCATGGATATTCAAGTGCTGCTATCAAACACTAGTGGACAGCTTGTTATCGGCGGACTTTTGCTGCTGCTTCTTGCGCTGTTTATGACTCGCAAGGTACGAGGTTCCAGAGAGATGCAGTGCCGATGGCAACACGCCGGGCAATGCACCTTGGCAACTCAGCCACTTTGCTCCTGTGGAACAGGCTGAAATACAAGCCAGCAACATGTTCAAAAAACAATTTTGTTTTATACAGAATGTTGACATTCCTGGGCCGTATGAGTACCCACTCATCTCGAATGCACCTGAGATATTGACCTGGTACAGTCGACAACTTGAATGGATCACTAACATGGCCAAAGCCCACGAGAAGCGGGGAGTTTTTACGTTTAAGGTGCCTCTCATGCCTCGTATGATTGCAACCACGAAGCCAGAAAATGTTCAGCACATTCTGCGGGACAATTTCAAGAACTACGACAAAGGCAAGTGGTTGCACGGCATTTTGGAGGATTTGCTTGGAGATGGAATTTTCAACACGGATGGCGAAAAATGGCACGCCCAGCGTAAAACTGCAGCGAATTTGTTCTCTGCAAACTCTTTCCGGGAGCTCATCTACCCTACATTTGAACGCCACGGGCACATGTTGTCCGAGGAGATTTCTCGTGTGTGCAAAGCTGGCTCCGAGATGGACGTACACGCTGTGTACCACCAGTTCACGCTGGATTCCATTGGTGAAATTGCATTTGGCTTGAACATTGGTTCCATGAAAGACCCCTCCCTGCCCTTTGCCCGCGCATTCGACGGCGCCCAAGCCATCGTGGACAAACGCGTGTTCAACCCTCTGTGGAAGCTCACACCGTTCTCTGCCGACGAGCTGCAAATCAAAGCCAATGTGAAGACCATGAACGAGTTCTGCTACGGATTGATCGAGCAGCGCCGCACCTCCGGGGAGTACAAGAGCATGGATGACGTGCTCTCCCGCTTCATGCAAATGAACGACAAGTGGGCAGCGGAGGAGGGCGCAGGCAAGGGCGCCCTGTACTCCGACAAGTACCTCCGTGATGTCGTGCTCAACTTCGTGATTGCCGGGCGCGACACCACTGCTCAGGCGCTGAGCTGGACGTCGTACATGCTGTCCCAACACCCGGAGGTGGAGAATCGCATGCGGGCGGAAATGTGGGAGGTGCTGGGGGAGGAGGGCGCTGGGCCCGACTACGACAACTTGAAGCACATGCCGTACACCACTGCAGTGGTACGTGAGACTCTGCGCCTGTACCCATCTGTGCCGAAAGACTCCAAGGAAGCCCAGAAGGATGATGTGTGGCCTGACGGCACCAAGATCCCCGCAGGTTCCCTGGCTATTTACATCCCGTACTCCATGGGCCGCCTGCAAAGCGTGTGGGGGCCAGATGCCGAGGAGTTCAAGCCCCAGCGTATGCTGGATGACCCCCGCCCCTCCATGTACAAGTACACGGCGTTCCAGGCAGGCCCACGCATGTGCCTGGGCATGAACATGGCCATCTTGGAGGCTGTGAATGTGCTGTGTTTTGTGTACAAGAAGCACACCCTAAAGGTCACCCCAGGCCAAGTGATCGAGCCCATGCAGTCCCTCACCCTGCCCATGAAACATGGCATGAATGTCACGGTGCAAGAGGTGCCCAGACCACGCTAAGTGCCCAAACAAGAAAATGCATATAGGCTGCTGTTGCGTTGAGTCTGGTGGTAGTGTACTATGAGTGTACAAGGCAATGCCAATGGGGGAGCAGGGGGGGAAGCGCTGGGGTTGCTGATCCTGCTGCGTCTCATCCGCTGCCGCAGAGCAAACTGGGAAACACCCAGGGCAGTTAATCACCATTGCTTTTGCGGCGGGCTTTGCATTTGCATATGCAGGACTCTTGAGCACTGCACGCTGCAGGGTGCAGAGGCCTTCAGAATGGATTCTCAGCGGGGCTCTGAGCCGCTGGCAAATCCGCACCGGCAAGCTGATTTGCCTATTTTGGAGCATCAGCAGGAGATAATTGATGCTTTGCAGACTTCTCAAGTTGTGATTGTGGTCGGTGAAACAGGCAGCGGTGCGTTGGGGAGCTTTGCGGAAAATGCTTGAGAATCAGCATGTCATGCCATTTCCTTTGTGCAGGCAAGACAACCCAGCTTCCACAGTATTTGCATGACGCTGGGTATACCAGTAGTGGTGGTCATGGTCGATATATTGGTGTGACACAGCCAAGGCGAGTCGCAGCTACATCAGTTGCTCGCCGGGTGGCTGAAGAGATGGGCTGCGCTCTTGGCAGCACTGTCGGCTACAAGGTGCGCTTTGACGATACGACCAGTGAATCCACTGCCATCAAGTTCATGACTGATGGTATGTTGGTGCGGGAGGCTGTAGCAGACCCAATGCTGTCCAGCTACTCTGTGCTGATGCTGGACGAGGCTCACGAGCGCTCAGTCTCAACGGACGTCCTCCTGGGTCTGGTGAAACGGCTGGTGAAGCAGCGCAGCGATCTGCGAGTGCTGGTGACGTCTGCGACCTTGGACACGTCAAAATTCGTGAAGTTTTTTGGCGCGGACACGCCTGTGGTTCTTGTGCCCGGGCGCACACACCCCGTGGCAGTGTTTCACTCCAAGGTTGACGGGACGCCCACAGCGACAGGTGGCGCCACCATGGACGCAGCTATTGATGTCATTTTGAGAGTGCACAAACGAGAGCCTGCAGGCGACATCCTCGTGTTCCTCACAGGCCAAGAAGAGATCGACCGGTCTGTGGCAGCCTTGACCGAGCGAGCAGCTGAAATGGGCGCGGCGGCAGATTTACACACGTGGAGCTACGACACGCGCGCCCGCGCGTGGCGCAAGGCACACAGCTCCCACCGCATACACGACCCGCCCCCCAGCGATCAGCCCCCCCGTCGCCTGCTGCCACTGCCGCTGTACGGCGCGCTGTCCTCGGACTTGCAGCAGCGGGTGTTCGCAGAGCCCCCCGCAGACCACCGCAAAGTGGTGTTTGCCACCAACATCGCAGAGACCAGTGTCACGGTGAACGGCATCCGGTACGTGGTGGACCCCGGCTTTGTGAAGGAGAAGAGCTATGATGTGGTGCGTGGAATGGAGGCGCTGCAGGTGGTGTCCATTTCCCAAAACGCAGCCATGCAGCGAGCTGGGCGAGCGGGGCGCACAGGGCCAGGCAAGTGCTTCCGCCTCTTCACTAAGGCATCCTATGACGCCGCTGCTCCCGAGACCACACCTGAAATCGCCCGGTCCAACCTCACTCAGGTGGTATTGCTGCTGAAGGCGCTAGGAGTGCATGACGTGTTGGCGTTCCCGTTTTTGGACCCCCCTGCACCCTCTTCAGTAGCTGCAGGGCTGAAGCAGCTGTTTTTGCTTGGCGCGCTGACTGCAGATGGCGTGATCACAGAGGATGGCCGGACCCTCACATCTCTCCCCCTGGACCCCGCCCTTGCCCGCATGCTGGTGGAGGCGAGGGCGCTGCACTGCCTACCCGAGGCCCTCACTCTAGCGGCACTGCTGGGCTCCGAGTCCCTATACTGGTCGCCACCCCGCGCGGCGCCTGCCAGTGGGGCGGTGGCCACGCCAGCTGCGCTGCGTGTGGCCACCTCTGCTGCCCGGGCAGAAGCAGACATGCAGGTGCTGCAAGCCCGAGCCAGCATGTATGACGAGTCTGGAGACCACGTGACATATGTGCAGCTGTTTGAGGAGTGGGTACAGGCACACTGCTCCGCTGACTGGGCCCGTGCCAAGTTCCTCAGCACGCGTGCCCTGCACCAAGCCAAGCGCGTGCGCTCCCAACTGGCGGAAATGCTGCAGCGGGCGGGACACCACGGGCCCTCTCCCCGCAGCAGCCGCAGCAGGAGCAGGGAAGCGGGACATCGACAGTCAGCATCAGGCCCAGCTGTGGGCGACAGGCACAGGCACCGCTCGCGGTCGCCCCCAAGACACCCCCTCCCCCAGTCCGCTGCAGCCCCCCGCCACTCTTCATCGAGGCCAGCTGTGGATGAGTTTGGCCGGCAAGTGCCAGCCGGGGCATCGAAGCACGAGGGCCGTTATGGAAGCAGTGACCGTCATTCAGAGCATAGGGGTGGTCGTAGAGAGACACAGTCATCTCATGGGCGCCGCTGGGAGGAGGGGGGGGCTCGAGGGGGGCGTCAAGCCCCCCCTGACCGAACCAGACGCAGCGGTGCTTGTGAGACACTGGACGAAGCCAGCTTGAAGTCCGACCAGCACCGGCGCCTGGGGGTGCTGGACAAAGAGACCCGTCGAGCCCTGGTGCGCAGTGTGTTGGCGGGTTACTACCCCCAGTCAGCCCAGCTGTGTGCAGGGGACACTTACAAGCTCATCAGCGGGTCGCATGGGGGGGCAGGCGTGGGAGAAGACGGCCTAGCTTTGGATCGCCGCCTCGCTGCAGGCAGTGGTGACCGAGAGACCGAAAGCTACCAGCGCGTCACCACCGGCAGCACACTGGGCACCCAGCTGGTGTTCATGCATCCCTCTTCAGCCCTGTCCGTGCATGCCCCCCCCCCATTTGTGGTGTTCCACGAGCTGGTGAGCACAAACCGTCCGCACATGCGCACCATTTCAGCCGTGAAAAGCAAGCACCTGCTGCCGTTGCTGCCGAGGTTGGACAAGGTTGACCTGGGGCAGCTGTGTGGCCGGGGGAGGGGGCTGGTGCAGGATCAGAGCAGCAGCGCCCCCCACGCAGCAAGCGCAGCAGCAGGGAGCACGCGTGTATCTTTGACGGATGCTGGTGTGCCGCAGTCTTCCCAGCCTGCGGTTGGGAGCTTGCCTGCAGGCTTCTTCGACGGCGGCAGCGCACACGCAGTGGTGCCGCCTCCAGCTGCCCCAGCGGGGGAGGCAGCAGCTCAAGATGCCAAGGCAGCTGCTCTACAGGCAGCAAAGGAGCGGGCTCTCGCAAGGGCAGCAGAGCGGAGAGCGTAGCGCGCTTTCCCTGTTGAGGGGGGTGCAAACGCAGCACTCCAGAAGCCAGCTGTGCAGCTGCAGCCCTCAAGTGCGCTTAGCAAAATCTACCCCTTCTTCATTTTGCCAACTGGTGCATATGAATACACATCCACATCATGGCAGCACGCACGCCCTGGCTTGCCGCCCAGCAAGGCCCATCGAAGGGCACCCCGATCGCAGTCCACGATGCGGACCGGCCAGATGAGAACCTCGCGCAGCAGCTTGAGTTACACCACGTGCTAAAGCAAGAAGAAGACTTCCATGCAAAACATGACAACACAGAAGAGGTCATTCAGCAGACAGAGGCTCAGATGAGTGGCCATGGTGTCGCAAGCGATGACAGCGTTCTGCCGGATGCAGCAATTTCCGCAGCCTCCCCAGGTGCTGCGAGCGGCACGCCGGCTGGCGATGCAGTCCCCCAAGTGCCTGCACCAACCATTCCTCATGCAGTGACTGCTGCTGGCGAGGTCGCGGATGGCCCTGGTCCTGGTTTTGCTCCCACTGTTGCAAAAGTTGGTGCCCCCGTTGCCATGATTGTGCTGGGGATGGCTGGCAGCGGGAAGACGACACTGATGCAGCGGCTGCACTCACATGTGCACACACGTTCCTGGCCAAGCTACAGCGTGAACTTGGACCCCGCAGTGATGCATTTGCCCTTCACTCCCAATATCGACATTCGGGACAGCGTCAAATACAAAGAGGTCATGAAGCAGTACGGCCTGGGGCCCAACGGAGCCATCATGACTTCCTTGAACCTGTTTGCCACGCGATTCGACCAAGTGCTCAGCCTGGTGGAGAAGCGTCGCGAGGAGCTGCAGTACGTCATGGTGGACACGCCTGGGCAGATTGAGGTGTTCACGTGGTCAGCCTCAGGCACCATCATCACGGATGCCCTGGCGAGCACCCTGCCCACTGTGCTGGTGTATGTGGTGGACGCACCCCGCAGCATCTCCCCCGTCACCTTCATGTCCAACATGCTGTACGCCTGCAGCATCATGTACAAGGCGCAGCTGCCGTTTGTGATCGCGTTGAACAAGTCCGATGTCGCTCGCCCCGACTTTGCTTTGGAGTGGATGGAAGACTTCGAGGCGTTCCAGGCAGCCCTGGACGCCGATCAGGACGAATCATACGTCTCCAATTTGACACGCAGCATGTCACTGGTGCTGGACGAGTTTTACTCAACCATCACGGCGGTGCCTGTATCCGCGGTGACTGGCGAGGGGATGGATGAGCTGTTTGCAGCAGTGGATGACGCTGCAGCCGAGTACTACGAGCAGTACAAGCCCCGATTGGACAAGGTGAAGGCTGAGCGCGCGGCGGAGTCTGCCGCTTCTGAGTCTGCCAACATTTCTCGGCTGCAGAAGGACATGGGTGTTCCGGATGACGCCTTGCTTCAAGAAGAACAACCCCAGGGAGCAGAGGATCATCTGTCGCTGAAGCACGTTGCAGACATGGGCGCCCAGGATATGGGTGCCATCCCGTCTGCCGCCGGGGGGGGCGGCATGCTGAGCGGTTCAGCTGCACATTCTGGTCACGCCGGGCGCGTCTTGGGGGGTGCTGGCTCCATGGCAGTGGGAGTGGCCCCAGCCATGGCAGACACAGTCACCCCAGAGGATGCTGCTCGAGCTGCCAAGGCTGATGCACTGCTCGCTGCGTCACTTCGAGTGGCCACGAAGGGGCAGCGGGGGGGGGCCTCTGCCCTTGAGGGGGTGCCCCGTGGCAGCATGGCAGACGACCGCGGTGCGGGCCGGCCTTCTGCCATGCCCAGCACACAAGAGTCTGAGCCTGTGGAGCCGCTGGCGGGTGAGTATGAGCACGAAGGAGCCGCGGAGGTGGATGGCGAGGACGAGGCTGCAGCGTATGCAGCACTGCAGGAGGAAGGCTGGATGGACAATATGAAGGGCGAATGATCAACCGCCACCGCATGAATCAAATTGCGGGGGGGGGTGCACTGACTTGGCCGATTGCGGCCTGCCATATGACCAGGCGACGTGATGCTCGCAGCTTTTTGCAGTGACTGTAGCTGCACCCCTTACGAGGGAATGAAAGTCAAGCGCGGGCATTCACATCAAGATGCCAGCTGTCGTTGAGTGCTTCACTGCGATGCATATATTATTCTGTGTCTGAGTTTCACGCAAGTCCTTGCTAAAGCAGGCACTCTTATTGCACTACTACATCTTGCGGCTGGCGTCATAGTTACACTCACTCTATTCATTTCTAGTGCAGCGTGGCACAAATTGTGCAGCAGAACAGGCTCATTCTACCATTTGTTTGGATTTGAGTCGTTTATTCGTGTGTCACAACACAGCAAGAAGCTCAAAAGGCTAGTGCAGCTCGTAGAAACCTCAGGACAATTCCCCGACATGACGCAGTTGAGGCTATTGCTGAAGTTTGCCAATTATGACAGCGGAAAGCGCGATGAAATTGAGTTTGATGATTCCAGCACGGTGGACGAGCTCAAGCAACACATCATGAACGAGCACTGGCCATCGGCAGGTGTGTGATGAAAATGGGCTGCGACCTGAGCACAATGCAAGCAATCCCTCTCGCAGGTGTTGCAACAGTCACTTCCACTGATGACTTTCGTCTGCTGTGTCAAGGCAAAGTCTTAAGTGATGGATCTAAGACTTTGAGTGGTGCGTTTCCCATTTCATGTTGCCGGCCGTCACAAGTCCTTACACCTCTCCCGCTGCAGCTTCCGGCGTGCCCAAGCTCAACTTCGCGACGCCAGTGCATATCGCCGTTTCACAAAAAGCCATGAGGCGAGCTGGGGGGCTGCAGGAGACTGAAAGCTGCTGCATCATCCAGTGAGCTCAGCCTGGGGCCGCAGGCTGTGGCCCTGTCAGCTGCAGCTGCTCGAGTACCACAGGTCCCGAGGCACAGGTACACCTTGGTTGTGACGTGTGTGGCGCAGTGGCACAGCTCGTGTGTATACCCTTTCATACCCTCTGCGTGTGTTGAATTCATTTGCACTGCTTGCTGTGGCTACTTGCGCAAGGTTGTTGTGACTTCATGAATGGCTTGGGCGAGGTAGGTGACGTTGTCAGGTGTCACACCAGCCATGGAAATGCGCCCGTTAGAGGTCAGATACACATGGTGCTCATCTCCCAAGCGCTGTACCTCGGCCTCAGACATGCCACTGTAGCAAAACATGCCGATTTGCGCGGTAACGTGTGACCAATCCAGGGAGCTGCCAGCAGCCTCCAAGCTGTTCACCAGGGCAGTGCGCATGTCTTGAATGCGCTGAGCCATATGGGCACAGTCTTGGCGCCACTGTGACTCAAGCTTCGCGTCTGTGAGGATGCGCTTCACGATGTGTGCCCCGTGAATGGGAGGGTTCGAGTACATGGCCCTGGCCGCAGCTTTGAGCTGACTGGTGATGCGGTCAGCCTCATCCTCGCTCTGGGCGGTGACAGACAGCGCACCCACACGCTCGCCATACAAGCCAAAGTTCTTGCTGAAGCTCTGCGCGATGATCATGCTGTGTCCCTCCTCGAGAAACAGGCGCACTGCGAAGGCATCAGCCTCGGCATCGCCGCTGGCAAAGCCTTGGTAGGCACTGTCGAACAGCACCAGGTGCTCCTTGTCCTTGATGAGGTCAGAAAGCTCCTTCCACTGCTCCGGGGAGGGGTCGATGCCCGTTGGGTTGTGCGCGCAAGCGTGCAGGAGGATGACGCTGCCCCCAGGGGCCTGCTTGATGTCATGCTTCATGCCGTCGAAATCCAAGCCAATAGTCTCCGGGTCGTAGTATTTGTAAGAATTGACAGGAACAGAGCTTTGGGCGAAAATCTTGTTGTGGTTTCCCCAGGTCGGTGTTGGCAGGTACAGCGTTTTGCCGGGGGAGTACTCATGCAGAAAGTGCCCAGCCAATCGCAGAGCGCCAGTTCCACTAAGAGATTGAACAGCAGCAATTGGACGAGAGTCCTTGGCCTCGCCCAAAATAAACTTCAGGGCAACATCAGCAAAGCCGGGCACACCTGTGCAAAACGATGGTGGACCAGAAATACAGTGGTCTGTTGTAAGCTGGGTGGCGTGTTGGACAGAAAGCAGTTGGAGTTCCCCTGTGTAGCATGCTGTCAAACACTTACCAGCCATGTTTGCATATTCATGGTTGACATGCTCATCCAAGATTTGCTTTTCGGCCTCATAAACAGAAGGCAGGATCCACGGCTGAGGAAGGTGCAAGTATTGTGAATGCAGAAATCTGGTTCAGGGAGTGCCTTACCTTGCCATGCTCATCTCTGTATGCGCCGACGCTCAAGTTGATGCGTTTTTCGCTGCTGTCTTTCTTGAAACGCTCAGTCACTCCAAAGATTGCATCTGGAGGGGCCATAGGTACGCTGGCCCAAGTCGTAATGGCTCTGGCAGAGGCGCCAGACACTGATGTTGCCAGAGACCTTGCGGATGAAGCGGCTGCCATATCGTTTTATGGTGCTCCTCGCAAACGCTATGCAGTGCTGTCAGTGTCAAATTCACAAGAGTCTGGCAGGAGTTGATTTGTGATTTGTGTATGTGTATGTAATGTATTTTCTAGCGTGTATGTAATGTATTTTCTAGCGAAATCAACTCGACCGAGCTCGAGGCACGCAATCCCTTGACCCCGCTCAGAGGGGGGTATGCAGGATATCA
>Ga0307982_1005339_pt1 | contig 10017 bp, 10 predicted proteins | sample OrgLakmetagen989_FD_201847 | JGI IMG/M metagenome (GOLD analysis project Ga0307982, IMG submission 201847) | Saline water microbial communities from Organic Lake, Antarctica - #989 | ecosystem: Environmental > Aquatic > Non-marine Saline and Alkaline > Saline | place: Antarctica: Organic Lake... | reverse complement strand
TACAACGTCTATGATTCAATTAAGGGTACCAATGGAGAGTCCGAATCATCGTCGTCTTCTTATGCTGATGAAGCGGAATCATACATGGGTTTTATAGTGCCGTGTCTGGTTCTCTTCGCCATATGGTTTGTTGTTTCGATCGTGGGAGGAATCGCCGGTCTATCGGGGTCTGCTGCTGAGTCCAAGTATCGCCAAGACATGACCCGACAAGGCGTCTCGATTGAAATTGGCCGGTTGAACAATGGTGCAGTGACTGCTTCGGAAGCCAATGTGCGAGTGCGCCTGCCGAATGGTGCTCAGCCCGGCCAAACCATGAGCATTCTCGGACCCAACGGACAGCCGCTCAACTTTCAAGTGCCGTCGGGCGCGCGCGCAGGCCAAGTGCTGACCATCAACGTGCCGCCGCCGCGGGCTCCACAACTCGCCCAGCCGACCGCGCAACCGCAGCCTATCGAAGTAACGGCGATTGTGGTGAATGCGACTGTGGTCAATAACACCGCACAGAACGAGGTGCCCCTGGTGGAGGCTCAACTGGTGCAACCGCCACCGAAGGGCCAACCGCAGCGTACTCCCGTGGTGGTACAAGGCACTGTGGTAGGTCAAGGCTCCTCTCTGGACGGCCCGCGCGGCAACTCCTTGGACCGACGCCCGTAAAGGCAGCTCGAAGTGCTATCTTCGCTCACCATCTTTTTCTTTCATACCAACCCAAGCTGATACTTTTTTGGATATCCCATATCCACCTCGTTTTGATTTTATGTGTATAACTGATGCGACTCCCTAGCTATCTGAAGCCCGTATCTGAAATCCAATTAAAATGAAATTCCTGTAAACTTTTAAAGTGTTTTAATACAATCCAAAGCGAAGGGCCACGTATAAATCTAATATCCAAATCAAAAACCTATTCTGTTCTTCTTTAGCCTTTAGCCTTTGGCCGAATATTTCTGAGTTGTACAGAGCTAGGCTTATATACTCCTGAACATATGCCTGTATTTCTTGAGTTCGGATTCATCGTGTATATTTCGGGAATTACTTCAGTAGCGATGTCTTAGAAATAAGGGACATCAGTGCAGTGCAGTCATACAGTCATGCGCATACAAAGAAAGGAAAGACCTCGACTAGCGCCTTCGGTATGCACGTGCCATCGCTCACCTATTAGTATGCAAACCGCAAGCCATGGCACTTCAAATGTAAATATACAATTGTTAGGGCACTTTCAGCGGTAGTCTTCATCGTCCGAATCATCACCGCTTTCATCAGATCCTACAGCCTTCTTCTTCTTCTTTTTCTTCTTCTTAAGCGGCGCCTTCTTCAACTTCTTTGCGCCATTGTTTGCAGCTTTGGCGTCACAAATTACTGCTGGCTCATCATCGCCTTCGCCCTCGCCGTCAGTTCCGGCGCTACCCTTCACGCGCTTCTTGCCAGCTTTATTGACGCCGCCCGCACCTCTGGGCGATTTCGTGGTTGAGAGCTTGAAATCAGCTGGATCTTGCCGCATCAAGCGCCGAAACGCAGAGAACTGCGCGCACACTGCCTCTGCATCTCCCGGTCGAGCAAGGTCGCCATCGCCGTATCGCTGCGCCCGACCCGCGCCGAAACGTGAGAGGCAGTGGGCATCGGGCAAGCCCACGAGTTGCGGCAACGGCCACTCAGGGCGATGCAACGATCGCTCCATGCTCTTGGTGCCCTCTGAAGGCGTGTACTCAGCACACTTGGCACTTGCAAGCTTGTAAACCTCTTTCAAAAAGTGCTTGACCCGCAGAAGCAAGCCCACGGCGACCGAAGATGCCGCCAGCTTGCGCAAGCCTTTCGAAGGTCCGTGACTTGAAGAACTGCTCGACGATGCTTTCGCCGATGACGAGGACGAGGCTGTAGCAGACGGCTTCGCAGAAGGAGGGCGACCCCTTGGCTTCTTTGGAGAAAGTTTTAGGGTCACCAAGTCTTCGTCTGCTTCGCTCGAATCGCTGTCCTTGTCCTCGCCCAGACCCTCGTCATCCGAATCGTCGTCTTCGTTGGCCGCCAAGCCAGCTTCTGCGGCAAACCCTTCGGCGCGGAGCTTTTGCTTGAAGGCAGCCAGCAGCGCCGAGCCCTCGTACGCCACGAAGCGGGACACCAAGTGCACAACAAAGAGAGGCTCCTCTTGGACGTCGTAAGGCAAATTGCAAAGCGTTTGCGCAACAAAAGTTAAAAACCCCAGATCAAGTTCAGCAGCACCTTCGCCAGATTCACTTCCCTTGTTCCTCCCAGCAGACCCGTCGTTGAGTCGCTTGGACGAAGCTTTGAAGTCCATCAACTCGCCCCCATTGCTTGAGGCCGAATTCGGGCTCGTAACTGCTCCAGCAACATTGCCTGTCGCGAGCCAACTCTCAACATCGCCTGCCCGCTTCGCATCGAAGAGCTTCACCATGCCCGTGAGTAAGCCTTGGCGCTTTGGCCGCGATGAGCGCAAGCACTGCGAGTAAACGCCAGCAAAGATAGAGCTACCAAGGCCGCCGGTACTGGCATCGCCCTCGTCTTGGAGAAGTGGCACTGGACAGCCAATAACCTGAAGCAGTTTTTGTAAGACAAATCGCATTCAAAACGAAACATGCTATGAAGGGAAGAAAACCAAGAGGACGACGACAAAATTTTTTTAATATGATTCTTATGTTGCTGGCACCTGGGTTTGAAGACGATACGCAAGCGCAATGCCTTGAAGCAGGCGCTGCTTTAGGAACTCGGGGCGCTTTTCATCTTCCACCAATAAAAGGCGAAGAGCATCGCCTCGGAGCTCAGGGGAAGGATCACCTAGCAAAGCTACCACATACGGCAACACCTATATCGAAGATTGGAGAGGAGCGCATGAAGTAATGAAAAGGACATCACATTAAGTACACTGTCAAAATTCTTGATTTAAGCATGAAAATTAATTGCATTTATCTTACTTGAAGAGGGTTCACTAGGCCTTGCCGGAGCATTACGCCAAGAAGGCTTGTGGCAGCATTGCGAATGCTACTCCCCAGTTTGCTTTTATCGAAGAGCAACCCGAGCACAGTGCCAACGTGCAGCTGGAGCACACCGCCTACCACGCTGCTCTCTGAGTCTTGATCGCCTTGCACTTTGCGCTTTATGGCGGCCCCACCACCGCTGCCTCCAGCTGAGGCACTCCGATCGGCTGAGAACCGCACGCCCTTGCCACCGTTCAGCTCGGCGCCATAGTCCTCGTCATCGTCGTCTTCATCTTCAGAACTGCTGCCATTGCCGCCGCCGTTGAGCCTTGACTCCATTTGCTTTCCGGCGAGGCCCGATTCAACGCGGAGCTCTTCGGCTTGCAAGATGTCGCGCCACCCCACGAGGGCTTCGAGCCGCAGTGCTGGGGATGCGTGCGTCAGCGCCGCAGTCACTACGCCATCTCGGTCCGCGCGCAGCATGAGCCGTGGTGAACCAATCAGCTGTGAGCTGAGGCCTCGCAGTGCAGTGCGGCTTACTTGTTCGTTGTCGCGCCGGAGGTAGCCCAAAAAGCAGCTGTAGCACGCATTCTTGAGGTTATGGGCTGTTAGCTCGAGAGGCAATGGTGAAGGCGCCGAGGCATTGCTCTTAGCTCCTTTGTGGTTATCTTCGTTGTCTTCAACGTCTTCATCGTCGTAATTGGTTGCCGTGCGGTAGCGGCAGATGGCACCGAGCACGACCAGGCCTCGTCCCACTTTGGACAAGTCCTGAGGCTGTAGCGGCCAAATTGTGGCGCGCGGCCGCAGCACACGGTAAAACGTACGTGCCAAGACCAACAGCGGCTCCTCGGAGTCCTTTGAGATGCGCTTGTCTATGGGCGCAGGTGTGGCTTTAGCCAGCACGGCTAAACACTCCACCGCAGCATGTACCACGTCGCCGCCAAACTTGTAGGTGAGCTGTTGGAAGTCTTTTGCTGCGGTCGCGAGCAAACGCGCGTCGCGGCGGTTGGACGGCATGAGTGGGAGCGCCCAGCTCACCATGTTGGCAACGAGCGCGCACACCTTGGCTTCTTGAGCTGGGCCTCCAATGCGATTGTCTGCCTTGAGGTACGGCAACAGCGTCTCCACGTGGACCACCAACAGGGAAGGGCTTGCTTTGCAAAATACATGGAGCGTTGCCAGGGTAGCCACCATTTTCGCTGCGCGCTCTGCCTCCAATGCTGCGGCAGCTGCGGCGGCCTCGTCGCCGTTTCCGTGAAGCAGGGCAGCAGCCGCGGCCATGCGGGGTGACGTTGGAAGCGTGACGAAAGTTGATGCAGCAGCATCGTCGTCGTCAAGCGCCAACAAGAATTCGACGCAGCACCCAACGAGGGCTTCGCAGCGGGCCAGCACCAGTGCACGGCGCTTGGCAGCTTCCTTTTTAGCTTTGCTGCCGTCATTGGCGCCGAAGAGCATGCCCTTGAGGAGCTCCACTAGCCATTCGGAGTTGGAAACACCGTGCACGACTTCCACAATTTGCGATGCAGCAGCGCGGACTCGAGTCTCCACTGGAGTGGAGTGAGAGGCTGCAAGCTCTGACGGTTCGTGAAGGCTACCACTGTCTGGACTGATGACTGCGCCACTGCCACCACTGCCAGGGCTCACTGCCGAACGCGAAGGTTGCAAGGCGAGAGATGTGCGCCTAGCAACGTCGTTGGCTTCTTGAGCGGACAAGCAGCGATGGCCAGCGGGCGACACGAAAGCAATTCCAGCAGAAGACCTCTCTTCACGCCAGCCCGGTGGGCAGCTGAACATGTCGCCGTCACTTGAGGGGGCAGCATCGAGAACAACAAGAAAGCCTTTTTCGCGCGCATTCCTAGAAATAGGGTGAAAGAGAGCACGACAGTGGAAGGCAGAAACAATTTTATAAGTGAAGTAATGCGATCGTTGTACCGGTCAAAATATTCTCCTTGTTTTTTTTCTGTACCGTAAGTCCGTCTTCGAGCCACCGAGCTCTAGGAATTCGCGCATGGTCCTCGCCGCTTTGTATTTCTCATAGCGCGCGTGCCCTTGGGTGCCTGGTGTCTTGGGATTGGTAGCTTGCACTTCCACTGGAAGGTCAAGCTCGTCAGTGCTATCTACAGCACCTCGAGGCGTGCGAGGTGACAAGCTGCCGCTGCTGCTAATGCTGGTAGCAAATGCAGAAGCAGCTTGAGACTGCGCTGCCGCTGCCTGCTGTGCTTGTGAGACCAAGTAGTCGTGTTCCGCACTGTCGCCACGCCCGTCAAACCACAACACCTCAAAGGTGCGCCGCACCAAGTCCTTGATAGAGTCTTCTTCTTTGGGCGACGACGCGCGCGACACGAGGAGCTGGCAGATGGCTCGGCGCCGCGGGTGGTTGGGGTGCGCGAGAAGCGCATCCCGCAAAATCTTCACCACCGCTTTTCGTACCTGCAAAAATATGCCCACACCACACACAGGGCATTAAATTGCAGTGAGAACAAGTCAAGTGTTTTATGAAATGCTACCCAGCAAAGACAAAATAATACGGCCTCCACTGAAGGTGTGAAAAGACAGAACAATTCAAAACACCAAGCCCGAATTCAACTACCGAGACGCCGCGGTCAACGAGGCGCTCAGCCAAAGCCTCGAAGTAGCGCTCAAATAGGTCGGGTGTGAGAAGTGCAAAGCGCCCAACGAGGTCTACCGCAGCCTGCCGTACCGAAATCGACGCGTCGTAGAACCGTTGCACAACCGCTGCCTTGACCTGTCACAGTATATATGTGTGCGCGTGTTCAAGCTGAATAAAAATCTTGATGAAAAATATCCAAGGAAAGTTTATTGAGAATACTTGATATAATCTATACATATTCGAACCTGGTCATTTGCCATGAGGACAGGGTCTGCATCAACGATGCCAGCTACAGCTTTCACCACTTTCGCTCGCAGCGTCGGGCTACTCCCACCCAGCAAGGCCAGTACAGCAGCCAGTACTTGATCGAAGCTACCTACGAATCCACCCTTGACCATGAGGGATCGCACGACGCGCGCCGTGCCCGAAGTGTCCAAAACGACCAAATCGGAGCTACTGCTGGTGGCGCCATTGTTGTGGCTCAGCTGCCACTGGTCAACGAAATGGGAATAGAGGCCAGCGCAGCTTCCGCCATTAGAGTTGTTGACCTCCGAGCCGAAGTTGGCGTCGTTGTCGTCGTCGCTGTCTTCGCAAGCCCCACTGCCATTGCGGCCTTGACTGGCATTACTGATCTTCTTCTCGTCGGCCTTGTTGTCTTGCGCGTAGTCGTGGAGCCAGCGCGCGAGGTGAAATTGGCGCGCGCCCGCTATCCATCCTTCGTTGCCTGCACGGACAGACAAGTGGTTCAACAACAGCTGCCGAAAGATAGCACGGTCTTCAGCGGGTGCCTTCGCAGCAACAGCATCAGCACGAGAGGTTTCTCGATCAGTCACCGCTACGACCTCCAATGAAGACTTGGTAGTTGGCTTTTCTTTGTCTTTGGCGTTTTTCTTAGGGCGACCTCGCTTAGGCTTGACCTTTTCGGGGGATAGCTTCAGAGGCACAAGATCTTCCTTGTCCTCCTCTTCGTCGCTTAATTGATCTTTTGCAGGGTTGTAGCCTAAAGAGAGGCGAGCACGAAGCGCGCGCGAGCGGTCAAGCGCCGTGCGCTGCCTGAGCACCATGACCGCCAAGTCGCAATCTTCGCAGAACCTGTTCACGAAATGAACGTCAGGAAAGTAGACGAAACGAGTAAGGCATGCTGCTTGGTGTAATTTCTGTGGTATTCTGATATTTTAGCGAGGCCTCTTACCACTGGTTCGGTGGATTGTGCTCGTCAACCCCCACGCACGGGCCATGAAACCAGCGGTGGCAGCGATCGCAGTCGAGCATAAAGCCACCACTGCCTACTGCGAGACCACAAGGGCAACCTACAACTTGGCCGGCTTCATGAGGTTTGGCAGACTCATCTACAGCATCCGGGCTTAACTGAAACGAGCACATGTGGCATGTAAACGACGTAATGAACGATGTGAAAGCAACAAGTAAGGAAAGCAACGCGCCAAAGTAGGTGGCTGAATCGAATTTGCGCTTTTGCCGTCTCAATTACGAAATTCATTGAACACAAAATAACACAACACAAAAGATCCAAACCTCTTCGGGTAGGACGAGAGGTTCTTCGCGATCGCGGCGCACGAGGGCGCGCACCCGAGCGCAAATTTTGCCGAGCAACTCGAGTGCCATGCCCAAGTATCCGCTCTCTGAGGCAGCGCTGCTGTCCGCAAACTTCTTCATGCTGCCACCTTCCGAATCGGCGTTGTTGTAGAGCGTCAAGTCCCTCGTCAGTTCGCCCGTCAAGCATTGCAGCAGAGTCTCCGCTGCGGGCCAGTCAGGCAGCGGGCACGCGTGCAAGAGGTCCTCGACGAAGCTCACCATGAGCGGCCGCCACGCTGAACCCTCTTCCTTTTTCTGGCAACGCGCGCAAAACTGCTTCACCACGTAGTTCGCAGCTCGGTGCGCGCCGGATAGAGCGCTTGAGGCAGCAGGCTGTGGGCTTGCGAGCGACGATTCCGCAGCACTTGCTTGAGGAAGGTGCTCGTCTTGAGCGTAGGCGTCGTCCGGCACAGCCGCCTGCACCAAAAGCATCACTAGTGCGCTGAGCACCGACACGCTGTCGGATTGGCCATCCATTGCAGTAGCGTCCGCGTAAGTTTGTAACCCGAAGGCGGCAGCGCTAAGTTGTTTGGAGAGGTGGTGCAACTTGAAGGTGCGCTGGAACTTCTTGGCGGTGGGCAGCTGCAACATGATGGCAAACAAGTCGTCGAACACCAGAAATCGATGGTTCTGTAGCGCAGCAAGGGAACGAGAATTTGGAAATCATTTAGACAATAATAACGATTGAGATATAAACAAATCCAACTATGAGCACAACTGTATGGTTGTATCAAAGTATCCGTTTTGAAAGTACGAAAGCTTCAAAACGTCCTGACTAACCTCATAATTGGCAATGAGATGGCCAAGGAGACCAAGGCTTTGGTGCTGCACGGGCAACAAGCGCCCAAGCTCAGCAACTTCACATTGGACTGGGAGCGTAGCCAGAGAAGCTGCACTGAGTGTGAGCACTAGCCTGTCGTCGAGCTTGATCTGTCGGGAGGAAAGAAAAGAAGAGTCGAGAGGAAAAGAGGAGGTGGATATCATTGAGTGTCGGCAAGTGCCATAATTTTCAAATTTTCTCAGATAACTCAAGCCAAAAAGAAAATAGATGAAGCGCCTGAAGGCACCCTTATTCACTCTGATTTTGTTCCACTTCAGTAAATTTTCACCTTGGCTACGAGGGTTCCGAGGCGCTCCATCAGGTCGGCTACGCCCCCAGTCTCGCACAGTCGCAGCACCGCGCGCTGCAACGGCCGCGCCGACTCCGCAAAACTTTTGCTTTCCGCGTTGGCCGATTTAGGAGTGCCGCTCTTGGGAGACTTGTTGGGGAGGCTTCCAAAACTCACCTCTGCGTCGTCGCCATCTTCGTCGTCTTCACCCTCGAGTGGTTCCTCGCCTTCTTCGCTTGAATCAAGCTCCATCGAAACGGCGCGCGCGCCTCGGCCACCGCGCCCGCCACCGCCACCGCGGCCCCGTCCACCTCGGCCACCGCCTCGGCCGCCGCGCCCGCCGCTACTGTTCCGCTTGTCTCCTTTGGCGGGCGCTGAAGCGGCGTCGTCGTTTGAGAAGTTATGCACTGCTACTAGCTGACCCTGCAAAAGATGCTTGAGCAAAGAGCAGCAGCTCTCAACGCGCTCCTCCGAGACCTTTGATTTGAGGAGATGATGTACATTAAACACATAACATGATAATTGTTATAAGATTCGAGGGTGACAAAGCGATCATTCCTACTATGGTTAGTATTGCGAGATGAGTTCTCTTCCATGTGCTATATGATAGCTATTGATGATTCTCCAGGGCGAGAGCATTACCAGCTTTGGATTAATGCCATCAGCGGTAAGGAAGCAAAGGAGAAGAGAAGCAGCCTGGAGGGCATCTCGCAATTGCTGTAAAAGGCCTTTGCCAGCACCATTATTCAGCCACGAGTCCATGCCGCCGCCGCGAGCGCGCACCTCCAAACCGGCCTTGACCAGATGACTCCGGAGGCCCGCCGCTAGATGCGCGTCAAGGTGAGCCAGGCAAGGCTCAAGCAGCAACGGCGGAACTTGAGCCAGCACACTGGGAGATGTGGCACCTTGTTCAGCCTTGCGAATGGTCGCAGACACCTGGCGGTGCAGCTTTCCAAGCTCTGAACTCGTCAACAGGGGCGCGCTGACACTGTTGCATCACAGCGCACGCAAATTAACGCATTCAATATGCACGCGACGTGCGCATTTCAAAAAGAAAACTTCAATTATAGGTATTCACTTTAAATACATTGACTTGCGGAGGACTCCTGTCGAAGGAGCATATTCAAAGTAGAGTCGTTACCTTGTCGGAGCGTCAGTAGACTTGACATCAGGCTCCCCGTCGCCCGGTTGGCTGCTCTCGTGCTCTTCAGCGTCCTCTTCATCTTCGTCATCTTCCTTGTCATCGAGATTGTCGATCCCAAGGGTACTCGCAGGGCGCTTTATTTTGCGAGTGTCTAGGGAGGATAGGAGTCCCTCTAAAAAGATTTGAAATTCGGACAACGCGGAGCTTGAGGCAGGGGCAATATCCAAAACCTCGTTGTGAGCGTTCGACTGCATGCTTCAAATTCGTGTCTTGATTACTTTACTTAAGAAGAAGTGATAGCACAGGAGCGGCGTGCTCTGAGTCGCGAGGTGGTACGTCTAGCCTCTTGCTTGCTAAGTAGAGCTAGCTTCAGAACGTAGACTCACTCGTAGCTCGTAGCACGTACTTATAAAAATTGTGGATGAAGGACTCGTTATTTTTACGGTATAGCTGAGATCAAATCCACGGTCTCATTGTCCTCGGCATTTTTCGAACGGGCTTTTTGGACTTCAACAGAAAAACTATTTGGCAAAAAGCGGTGAACCAAGAGTACCACGATCGCACAAAGAAGCTCGACTCAGAGCTGCATGGCACGCAGCAAGACCAAAGGGGTCCAATTGAGAGTGAACTCAATGA
>Ga0307982_1005338_pt1 | contig 10017 bp, 2 predicted proteins | sample OrgLakmetagen989_FD_201847 | JGI IMG/M metagenome (GOLD analysis project Ga0307982, IMG submission 201847) | Saline water microbial communities from Organic Lake, Antarctica - #989 | ecosystem: Environmental > Aquatic > Non-marine Saline and Alkaline > Saline | place: Antarctica: Organic Lake... | reverse complement strand
AGCGGCCGAGGCATCCCTCTCGCCAACACCCCCCGAGGCAGAGCTCTGCCCGCTGGCGCTGCTGACCGTTTCCGAGGCCTCCAGCACAATGAGCTTGGACTGCATCGTCGAGCCAGCTTTGGTCAACTGCAGTGAGCTCCCGGCTGCGGAAGGCGGCTCACTGTCAATCACAGTTGCTGCCACACTCACTGAGCGAGCAGCAACTTCTAGAGTTTGGGCGGCAGAATTCACTGTTCCCAGAAGCCAAGAAGTGCTGTCCAAATCGGTTGGGTGGATTCGTGCATCTACTTGGTCTGTAGCCATTCCCCGCTGCTGGCGTGCTCTACGATTGGCGTTTAACGGCGATGGCACTACTACATCATCGTCGAATGGAAGTTTCACAGGTGGATATACCGCCACGGACAATACTAGCTTACCTGCAGTTGTAGACGCAGGTCCAACTCCATTGTGTGCTCCTTTTGATGCTGTGCTGCTTTCGAATGTGTTCTTGGAGGATGCTGCAACCCCCGACGAAGTATGCATGGGTGTCACGTGTCCGTTGAAAACTGCTGGAGACGGGACATAACTTGATGATGGCGTGTCAGAGACAGACATTTCACGCCCATCTGCGTTTCTCACGGATGAAATTGAGGGCAGCTGCCCCGGCTGGCTGGCTCGCGTGACCAACCGCAGCCCACCGCTGGCCAGCATGCCGCTGGGGGCGGCATCCATGCTGGCACTTGTGCTGCGCGCAGCGGCGTGAACGCCTTCAATATACCCATCGCTGCCATTGGAAAAGTCGCTGTCATCATCGTGCTCTTCTTCGTCTTCGCCCGCTTCTGACGTGTTCAGCATGGGGCCACCGGCGTGGGGCCCCCCTCGAGCCCGGAAGCTACCCCCCGAAGACTGCAGCTGGGAGCTACCAGCAGCACTAGGCCCATTCATCCCTCGTGTTTGTAGGCGTTGCATGAATGCCCGTTGCTCTCGTGTGCGTCCCTGTTCATCCTTTGCCTTGGCACGCAGCTCCTTCTCTTCCGCCTCCTTCTCCTTGGTCCACTTCTTGTTGCGCTCCATTTGAGGGTCAAAGTGCTGCCAGCCCTCAATGGCTGCAGATTTTTGGGCCCGGAAAGCTCGCGCCTCGTCTTCAAATTCGGCGTTGCTGGAGGCTGCTCGGGTGAGCGCCATTGCGCTGTCTTGGATGCCCCAGTCTCCCCCAAGCATTTCCTCAAGCTCATCGGCGCCAAAGTCGACGCTCAGGCCACGGCCTGCCATGGCATCCACTTCGTCTGCGGAACACCACCAGTCATTTGTACTGCTGTCCGAGCTGCCCCTGCCGCCGGCAGCAGTGCCCCGGCCCTGGGCTCCGCCGGCTTGCCTGGCATTTGATGGGGCGGTTTGATACGTTCTCCCAGCAGCTGCATTTTGTAGGGCGATTGTTCCAGCACGAATGAACGCTGGAGGGGCCCCCAGGCTTTCGCTGTAACCGGCAGTGCCGCTCACAGCTGAAGCCGCATCCTCTGTGCCACCCAGTATTGTGACTGCACGCAGCAAGTTGCGCGCCTTGCTGGCTCCCATGTTTGCAGCAGTGGTGGCTTGTCGCTGAATGGCTGGTGGCAGGCCGCGAGCGTTATTTGAACCAGGCATGGGTGCCGTGGCCTGCGAGTGCAGCGCAGCGGACCCCCCCGCAGAAAAACGCTGCGCCCATTGCTCGGCAGCTCGAGCTGCAGCAGCCTCCTTCTGCATCTGCTTCACCCACACGCCTGCATTTTGGGCCTGCATGGTCCGCTGGCTTGGGTGCAGGTGCTCATCTGGCCACCCCTGCTGCAGCAGCTGGTGATACACCGAGCCGGCCAGGGCAGCCGCGTGCGGCATGCCCTCCAAAGACGACGAGGCCAGCTCCAGGTCGCCTTGGGACGCGATATGCAGCGCGTTTTCGACACGCGAGATTTGGTCCTGGCCTTCAAACCACAGTTGCCTGGCCCACAGAGACGGAATGTATGTCCCCCCCGCCAGCAAGGCTCCAGTGGCGTCGCCGTCGCCAGAAAGCACCACCACATCGTCGTCCGACAGAATCGCGTCCACTTGCAGAACAACGTCACTGCCATTATGCTGCCCTAGAGTCACTGTGGCCCTGGTGGGTGGGTGTGATGCCCCAGACTTGCTGGGGCTGGTGGGTGACTGCGGCGGCAACCCCAAGCGCTGTTTCTGCGTGCCTTTGGGCGAAACAAGGCCGGTGATGGCACCAGATAGCCGACCGACGACACCACTGCGCGGAGCCTTGCCATTCTGAGCAAGCCCATTGGGCGTGGGCGCGTGAGCCGACTGCTGCTGATTTTGTCTTCGATCCACCGCCGCATTGTGCTTTGAGCTTTGGCGTTGCCAGTGCTTGCACTGTTGCTCAGCGGTAGTGCGCAAGTGTGTTCCCCACTCCCGTGACAGTCTGGCATGAGCAGTGGGTGATGCTGCAGCTGAGTCAGCTTCAACCGGCGACTGCAGCGTGCCAGCTGGCGATGCATCCAGAGGTAGTGCACCTGTGATGTCTTGCAGTATATCTTCGGCCAATAAAAGCGGCCTTGAGCGCGAGTCTAGGCGATATGCACAGGTTGCTGACCCTGAGACTGCGATTCGCCCTGTTCCGAATGCGAAGCGGGTGTGCGACCCAGCGACTACAAGCGGAACACGGCCTGCAGGAATAGTGGCACGCTGCTGATTGACGCCTGACGAGAGAGGCACCCTGGGCTCGGAGGCGGTGGCCTTCAGGCCCATGGCTTTCAGATCTGCTGGGTCCAGCAGCTTGCGAGCGACAAATGCGTGCCTCAGCAGTTCACTGGCAGGGGCGCGGGACCTGGGCACGCCAGCCAAGCAACGGCTCAGGAAGTGGCGCAGCTCGGGAGAAGTGCTTGCAGGAAGGCGCTGCTCGATGTCCTGCGTTACCGGGGTTCTTTCGCGTGCGTTCTTTGTGCCGCCTGGCCCTAAGTCTGATCGCACGCGCTGTGATGAGTGCTGCTCAGGCTCCCCGACTGGAAGGCTTGAAATACGACGCAGATCGGGCAGGTTCGAAGCTGCACCACTTGGGGATGTCACATCTCTACTTGCATGGTGGTCTGCTGCAGAAATGACTATTCCCGTTCCAACGGAGGTGCCCCCGTGAGCACCCCCTAGGCCAGCGCTGCCCCCCAAACTGCTGCTGCCAACCTCCGTGGAGGCGTCCCAGCCACCTGATAGGCTAGACACGGCCATGCTTATACCGGTATCAAGCTGTGTGAGGCTCTTGGCGTCATGAGTTGACGCCGAGCTGGACACAAGGGGGGGTAGCCTTCCTGCAGCAGACTGGAGGGGTGCTGCCGGCGACCCAAGACGCTCGCTTGGAGTGGCAGTGGCCGAAAGGAGGTGAGAGCTTGTGCGTTTATCGTGTGAGCCTGGCTTGATATCGGGACACGGCAAACTCAACGCCGAGTCGCCCAATAGCATCTGCAATGCCATGACACCAACTGCCCAGGAGTCACCCTTCTTGTTCAGCCGAGCACGCCCGTTCACTGTAGCGTTCTTCAGGCGGGTGGCAGATCCAAAACCAGTGATTTTAACAGTGCCACACCCCGAAATCAACGCTGAGTCTGCATCCAGGCTGCCATGCACAATGCCTCTTTGATGGAGGTGGGCCACACCTTTCAAAATATGCCGCATGTACCTTGCAATCACTGGCTCGCTCAGCGCACCGAAAGTTTGCAATAGGGTTGTGAGCGAACCACCAGGGGCATACTCGGTGAACATGCGGAAAGCATCTGGCAGCTGCTCCGAGCCGAGGTACCGCACAACGTGCTTATGACGCGACTCTCTCAAAATGCGCCGTTCGAGATGTGTCGACTTAATGGCATCTGTTAGACTGATACGAGCTTGTGGCAGTTGCGGCGGAATATTGCTGTTTCCAAACGAGCTCCTGGCCTGCACAAGCTTCGTTGTGGTGGTGGCTGGCTAGCGTTTCGTGCGGATGATGAAACGCCTGCAACGGTGGGCGCTACGAACCTGCTGTCCCACCGACACACTTCTGTCACCGATAGCCTTGATTTCTTTCATGGTCATTAAAGCGCCACTGTGATGAGTTGTGCAAGATGTTATTTGGTTCACGAGGTGAAGACATATCGTGACAGGTGAGGTGGGAAGGCATACCTGGAGATATCAACACACATGTAGATTGGCCCAAACTGGCCGCAGCCAATTTGATGACCGACTTGATAACCACGCATTCCACTCCGGCCACCTCTGCAAAATGCCAGTGAAAGCAGTGCCATACACTGACACATGTCCAAGTTCATTCACGCACCCTTCACCAAACGAGTCATCTGTGCGAGCACGCTCAGCAAGGGATTCCATGCGAAAAACGATTGCGCTTGCAACTTGCTGGCCCGTGTGAACTACTGAGCGAGGGCTTAGGTAGCAATCAAGCGCTCGCGTCGCTCTGCGGAAGCAATTTCTGCGACAAATTTGTCGTGAAACTTAGATTTCGCTCAGTCAAGCGGAGGCGGCACAAAATGAAGCGAAAACGTTGGCCTTGTGCTGTTCACTGAACATCTTGCAATTTGCAGCGCTTGGTCCCCACAAGCGAGCACAGGTTGCCGATAGGCTCACGAGGCACCCCCCCAGAAGATGTCTGCCTGCTGTCGAGGGCACAAATCCTCACTGTCAGCGCAAGTGAGGCACAGGCATAAATATTGCCCTTGAATGCAGCCTAGATTGTGCTTGTGTACAAAAGCAACAATACCACAGGCGTTCTGAACACAGCTGCTGACCAAAGGAGTGAAACCGGGTTTGTCGGCCTCAAGTCCAGCCACGCCGCTATACGAATATGCACACGGATGTGTGACTCTGCTGTAAGCTTTCTGGGTGCATTCGCTTTCCTACAATCACAGAGCAGCTTGTACCCCAGGGAGGCATCCCCACCTGCCGGTAGCATGCACACCCCAGTTTGCAGCACACTGGTCGACACTCATGCAGACCCTCCTTCAATGCGCGTCAAGCCCAGACGGATGGCTGCAATGCGGTGCTGCTGCAGGTGTTTCACCCGGAAGAAACGCTTTCCACTAGCCGCCCCCTTATAAATGCTGCACCACTCCGCGGCATGTGCTGCTAGGGCATTCAGGTCCTCAAGCAACACCTTGTCGGTGGTGGGCATGCCTCTGTCCCGATACGCTTTGTTCAACTTGGCCACCAGCAAGATCAACTCCATCGCTTGTTTGCCAGTGAGAACAAACTGGGTCTGAACTGCGTCAAAAAGCTGCGGGAGGGACTTGCACAAGTACCGTGCCCGGGCAAGCTGCACTGCAGAGGGCGCGGCAGCGGCCTCTGTGGCAGCTGTCCGCTTCTCTGTGCGCGCAAGGATGTCCCCTGCCCCCAGGCTGCGCAGAAACGCAAGGTCTGCAGGCAGCTCACCAGGAGGTGCTTCCCCTGCGGTGGAGCCTGTCGCCACAGCCGACTCAACCGTTGCAGTGGTCGCTGAGGACGCCCCGTAGTGGGTGTGTCCCGCCGTAGGGGCGGTTTTGGCCAACATGGCTCGCGCCTTGTCCCGGGCAGTCACGACGGTTGACCCTGCCGCATCCGCTGACTCCCCGCTGCTGGCACTGGCACTGGATGGGAAGTGCAGCGTGCGGTGGGAGGCGCCTTGGTGGATCGCCTGCTGTGTGGTGCCGAAGCTTTGCCCCGCAGCGGCGCCTGGAGTGAGCAGGCCTGACCTGGAGGCCACAGTGGACATCCCAGGGGAGGCACCCACGGCCACCGCAGAACGCATGAGGGGTGCCGTAGAAACGCTGCCGCCTGTGGGCGCATCGTACAGTCTCGAGGCAGGCTTTGTGGGCCCATCATCCCGCTGTGGAGTCCGCACTGGAGAGAATTGCACCGATGACTTTCGTTGGCACTTCTGCTGCTGGTCATCGCCAGCGGCAGCAGCAGAACTCAAGCTGGCAGCATCATGCACTGCACTGCCTGAAGCCGACCCAGACGAGTCGCTCAGCGTTACGTGAGATGGTGGCTCTGGGGGTGGAGGCTGCGATGCCAGCAGCGCCAGTGCAGCAGACCGCTTGGCCCCCCCTGCTCGTGGGGGGGTGCGCAGGTGCGCCTGGGGCCGACCCTGCGTTGAGGCGGCATGTGCCAGTGCACGGGCCACTGTGGGCGTCATGTTGCGACTGGTTGCAGTTGCTTGGCCGCGATGGCCAGCCTCTGCCTCTGCTGCTGTTCCTCGCAGCAGCTCGCGGGGCTGCACGGGAGTGGCTGCTGAGGGGGGGGGCAGGGGGGCCATGGGGGGCTCCACCATTTCCAAATCGAAGTCTGGGTGCCACTCGCTGTTCCGCAGGACAGGCAGTGCCAATCGGGGCAAGTTGTCCGGCTGCAGCACAGGTTGCCCGTTGACTGCCACTGCCGGGAGGCTGTACCCAAGTGCAACCAAGAACAGCCGGTGCTGCTCAGCTACAAAGGCCCGGCATGCAGCTCTGAACTTTGCACGGCGTTTGGGAAACTCTACCGACGACGCTGCTTGCAGCAGCACGACTGTGTGCCAGTTTTGCTTTTTTCTCGAGGCTGCGCCACTCAAGGGCCGTCCGTGAGAATCCATAGCTTTCTGACTCAAGGCGTACATGCCCGGCACCACGCCAACCACGTGTCGCAGCATCTCTGGGGTGAGCAGCCGCTGGGTGACGCTTTGCACGGAGGGCTTTAGCTTATCAAATGTCAGCAGGCCAGGTCCCCGGTTTGTCATTGCTTTGGCCACTGAGTCCACTGCCGCTGCCACTGCACACAAGCGCTCGAAACGCAGGGGCAAGTGGCTGCCGACACCCCTCACTGCGGGCCCAGTGGTAGGTGTTCTGCTGCTGCTGTGCGCCGTGTGTGAGCCAGGCTGTGGGGCAGCAAGCCTTGCCCGCGCCCTGGCCACAGCAGATGAGCCAGCTCGCAGCGGAGAAGCGGCGGGAAGGGAGGGTGGTGAGGGCGCAGCCACAGGTGCAGTGCTGCTGCGAAGCAGCTCCGCGTCTTCAGTGGACAATCTGGAGGCCCCTGCACCCCTTTTGCGAATGGGGGAGGGGGCGTGCAGCAGTTCCGCGGCCCTGACTGCTTTTGGCGTGGTGCTGCTGTCGCTGCTGACGCCTGAGAAGGTCACTGTGTGCTTCGATGTGGCTATACTCTCGCCAGACCTGTGTACGCTACGGTTGGCAGTGACGCCTGGCGGTGGTGCCCCGGTTGCGACGCTGACTAGCAGTGACTGCAGGCTGACCAGCGAACGAGCTGAGCCGGCAGAGACGACTGATGCAGCATCACCGCCATGCCCTGGCCAATCTGTGCCTGCAGTATTGTCTTCCTTGGCACTGGTGCCACTGCTGGGTCGCACGGGTGACAGCCCTGCCGCTTGCTGCATCAGCCTGAGGCGGGCGGCCCGAGAGGTCCCCCGCACCCCCGCCCCCGCCACGGCGCGGCGGCGTGAGCGCCACAAAGCCTGTGCAGTGGCAGAACGCAAGTGGGGGGACTCATCCTGTGAGCGCTCCGGTGTGTGGCCCTGACTGGGGCTGGGGCTGCCTGCTGACTGATCTGCCCCGGCGCTAGCGCGAAGTGCTGAGCGAGGGGGGGTGTTGTGGTGCTGCTGGCGCTCAGGCACGATTGGCAGCGCAGAGGCAGACAGGAGGATGCTGGCATTGGAGCAGCCAGGCATGCCACCACTGCTGTCTGAAAGCAGCAAATCATCTCTGTTTGAGCTGGCGCCAGCAGCTGTCACCGAGTGGTCAGACTCCATCAACGGAGACCCAAGGCTGGCAACACTGCCATGAAATGGACTGAAGTCGTCACTGAGCGCGTGACTTGAAGGAGGGGGGGTACTGTGCTCCCGATTTACCGATGCTCTGCGCTGCGGCCGTGGTGGGGGCATGAGCGGTGGCTGCTCGTCAAGGTTTCGCAGTGTTTCACCCTCAACACCTTCACTGGCATCCACCGCTGCACCACTATCATGATCTCTTGGTTGAGGCTCCGCTGATTCTTCCTCTACTGCAATATCGTTGAATTGGCTGAGCAGATTCCGTTGTGATGCTCGTGCTTGTCGAATTTGGGCAGCCTGCACTTGGCCCTGGCGAACTGCAGCTCGGTGTTGCTGGCGCACGCTTGGAGGTGATGATTGGCCCCTTGAAGCACGCGGAGGAGTAGATGGTGCATCCATGATCTAAAGAAAGCTGATATGGCCTTGTGGTGTGCGTATTATGAATGTGCAGGAGAGCTTTGAGCAGCTTCGTGTCACTGCGTCGAAAGCGAAACGCTGCTATTTCCGCACGACACGCGTAGGAGGCAATCCAACAATACGTTGACTGGCGCTTTGGTTCCAGGCGCTTGTGGGATTGCAGGCAAATTGTTTCTGGGCAGAAGCGGAAACAAAAATACAGCCGCTCGCTTTCGGGCAGCTCGAGTATGAGTCTGCTTTGGGCACTGGTACAGCCCCCGCTATTGTATAGTTTGCACCCAGGAAACTTCTTGAAACTCCAGCACAGCAGACCCAACGTTGAGTGGCAACTGCAAACTTGCAACACCAGCAAATCTGCAACGATAACGCTGCCGTGTTTCAGTAGCGCCCAACTCATCCGTTCGTTGTCTGGCACTGTGCAAATACCTGCTGCCACTCAGGGAAAAGACTTGCACGCAGGTCTCAAAGTCGCCTGCTTCACCTCCCAGCTGGACTTCAGCAGCACACTACTGCACAAGTCATGTCTTTGACACAGAATGATTTCCGCAGTATGCTGCAGTCGGCCTCATCGACGGTGGATGATGGAGCTGCAGGCCGAAAGAAAGAGCGCACGAAGCGGTAAGCTGCTGTCAAGCCTGTCATTCTGCCCGCGCTCCGTCCATGCCTCAGCTTCACACAGACCTAAAGCAGCAAAGAAATCAGAGGACGAGGAAATTACTCCTGAAGATCTAGTGAGGATGTCTGCAGAGTACGTTTCTACCCTGGCATGCTGAGCGTGACAAGCAAGACATTTGCGTGCAGTTACCAAGACCGAGCAGCTGAACGACGCAAGGCTGACGGACAACTCGATGCAGAAGAGAGGCTGTACGAGAGCATTGATATAGAAAAAAGCAAATTCCTTGGGGGTGATGAAGAGCATACGCATTTGGTGAAGGGCCTGGACGTGGCGTTGCTTCGACGCGTGCGTGCAGAGCAGGAGCGTACAGATGCAGCCGAACGTGCTGCAGCTGAACGGCGCGATGCAAACACAAAGAAAGCCGAATTGGCTGCATCTGCTGCATTTCGAACAAATTCTGGTGGCTACTCCGCCCTGCATGCTGCAGCTGCAGGTGCGGCAGCTGCAGCCGTGAGCGGCTCAGTGGACCCTGAAGCCACTTTCCGCACAGCAGTGGGTCGCCGCTTGCAAGACATTGTCACGTCCCAGCGCTTCCAAGACGCCCAAAACAGCGTGTATGGGGTCGGTGCCGGCAGCGGCGTGGGCGCGGCAGGCGCGGCAGCCCCAGGCTCAAATGTCTCTCGGGACGTGGGGCGAGCTCTGTCGGCAGCGCTGGGGCTGGAGGGGACCATGGGGCAGTCGCGGTGGGCAGAGGGCCGCACCAGCTACTGCTTCAACATATCGTGGGATGGGGACAGCGGCGTGCCCAGCACCCTCATGCGTAGCGCCGAGGACTGCCCACCCCCTTCAGCTGGCGTGGTGGATGTGGTGGACGAGCGGGTGCGTGGGCCCATGGTGGCTGCCCTTATGGGCCCAGGGAAGCGCTCGTCCTCCCGAGGGCGTGCACTGCCGTCCACAGCCATGTCCTTGAAGGCCCAGCAGGCCCGCAGCGCCGAGCTGGCTGCAGACAGTGACAGCAGTGACGACGGGATCTTCGCTGGCGTGGGCACGTATGCCCCCCTGGCTGCTGTAGATGCAGCGGCAGGAGCGGACACTGGAGACGCCGCAGAGCAGCACGACGCAGGCCCTGAGCCTGGCCAGCTGGAGCGCGCTGAGGCGGCGTTCAAGGCTGCCTTTGCCCAGGAGGTGGTTGACGTGGGGGGTGAAGGGGGGGGTGACG
>Ga0307982_1005336_pt1 | contig 10017 bp, 3 predicted proteins | sample OrgLakmetagen989_FD_201847 | JGI IMG/M metagenome (GOLD analysis project Ga0307982, IMG submission 201847) | Saline water microbial communities from Organic Lake, Antarctica - #989 | ecosystem: Environmental > Aquatic > Non-marine Saline and Alkaline > Saline | place: Antarctica: Organic Lake... | reverse complement strand
GCCCCTCGGGGCCTGTCTCGAATTCAAAAATTGTGAGCATATGACTGACTATGCAGCACAAACTTGATACTGGATTGGGCTGTTATTGGACTTTCCTTCAGACACTTAAATACATGAATAAAGAGCACGATGCACACTCAGCGGTCGGAATATTAACGATTAACAACAAGGCGAGTAGCAGACCAGTAACCATGTGTATATTAAAGGCGCCATAGGTCCAATTTTGAAAGAACCTTGAGCTGTAATGAGTTTAGTCCTCAGCTAATTAATCCTAATGGGCAACCCGGCCCTTTGGCCTTCGGACATGGCACTATAAAACGGATTCACATGGAATAAACAAGGCGCTTCGAACTCGAGAACTACTATAGATATAGAACAAAATGAAGAAAGCGATCTATACAGAAATTTTGGTTCTTACGGAACATCATGGTTCCGTTTTTGTTGTAGAAGGCGGCGCTCTCTTCTTCATGTATAGGCAAGAAAAACCGGTTTACATATTTCCCTATTATTCGCTCCGCGCTGGTGGGTGTGATCGGCTTGTGTATTTTGCCATGCCGCAGAAAGTTTTATGACGAATGACCATGCGCCTGAACATATCGCTATATGTTGAATGTCGACCAGGGGAGTCTGAAAAGGAAAATCCATTTGTGTGAAAATCGATCGGAATAGATTCTAATTCATGAGTGCTTGCACGTGCTCGATAGAAACATGTCCACGATGGACCAAAGACTCAAGAGTGCCAGCTGGAAGGCTCGCGAGAAGCTGCTGCAGAGCACCCCCTTGACCGAGTGCTGCAGCCGTCTCCACGTCCAGTACTGTGCTCCCTCCATTTGATTCACAATCATCCACCCCACGGATACGAGAGCTACCACCACTCACAATACTGCTTCCCGCAATCAGCATTGATAACGGGCCTTCGTCACGAGCAGCCTCTATCGCCGCTTTGTGGGCGATTCGTATGCTGCTAAAACCACTAAGCCACGCCGCAAGTTGTTGATGCTGTGATGACGATGACAGTGCAGATGGATCAGCGCCAAGTTCGTTGACATTGATGCCTACTTCATTTCGCACGAATGCACCAACCAGTGCACCATGAGCTCGCTGAGCCATTAGGGTTGGGGCTCCAGTCAGCGGCAGCTTTGTCAAAAGAGCATGGATCAAGTCTGTGCTGCCATTGCTGTTGGCAGTGGTGCTGCTCCCCTGCGACGCCAATTCGTTAACTAAAGATGCCACTATCGCGCCTCGACTGCTACCGCATAACAAAAGCACCACTGCTGCTGCAGCTGCTTCACCACAGCTCGTATCTTCACTTTCGTCGTCGTCATCGTCGTCGTCGCCTTTCGCATGCTTCAGCACTGAGGCAATGAGCAAAGATTTGAGCGGCAACCAAACACTTTGCAACATGTTTTGCAACAGCTGAGGATCGTCTAATCCCGCGAATGATGCTACATCATCCGAGTTTCGACCTCTAGGATGCGCCGGCGACGGCAACGTTGCAAGTACCATGGCAAGTGCGGATACAGCAGCAATCCAACGCTGCTCGATGTCACTATTGCTGCTGTCATCTTCATCCCCACTCGTTTCCTCGTGTCCATGCGACAGCCCTGCGCTCAGAACTCGCATCGACTCGCCCACTACCAAACCAAGAACATCCGCCCAGGCACCACAAGCATGTCCATCACTATTGTGAGGCTCAAACGCTGCCACGAGTGCTCCTGAGAGCGCATCCAATGCCAATGCTTGCAACACTGCGTCATTGTCACCAACGTCGTGGACGTGGTGAGTTTCGCTTCGCGATGATGTCAGTGTATTCGCTAGCCGGGGCACCGCGAACTGCCACCAGAAGCCATGAGGAGGTAGCAACACCCCAGGAGCACTGAGAACTGCGGCCGTGGCGCGTACGATAGACGCCATACGGTCCTCTTCCCACTCGTCTTCTTCTGTGGCGGCTTCGTCTTCGTCGTCGGCTTCGTTACTGGTTCCAGTCGCAGCGTAACTGCCAGGCTGTCGTCGGCGTTCTTGCCGGCGGCTCAAAATGCGCTCCACTTCTGCCCAGAGCGATTCAAGGCACGCAGAGGCCACTTCACTGCGTACGCCTGTAGTCTTTCTTCCGCTGGCTGCTGCGCTCTCCAAATGACAGGATGCCAGCGCTTGTAGGACGTCAGCCGCGGAGTCCAAGCAAACGCTCAACAAGCGCACTTTGATCAGCGAAGGGCGCCATAAACTGTTTGGGCCTTCTACAATACCACTACTGCCACCACCTGCGCTACCTCCACTGGCATGAGTTGAAGCTGTAGCAGCAGAAGCGTGAGCAGCAGCGGATCGATCCAACGCACCACGAGCCACCCACGCAGCAGCCAAGCACGCTTGTAGGGCTTCTTCGCCTGCACCTCGAGCCCATTCAGGAGGCCAAGCTTGTCCATTGTCGCCTCCCTGGCTCATCAGGCAAGCGTTAGCTACGAAATCCGGCACGAGGGCAGCGGCCAATAAGGGGAGCGCATCGCTGAAGAGGTTGCTCAGCAAGTTGACGGCTGCGGGCAGCAGCTGTGGCACGTGTGGTGCCACAATCGTAGGCCCAACGGCGCGGCAGAGCGCAAACAGAGCGCGTGCCGACGTCTCTTTCGATTCCAGCTGCTCCAAGTCAACGCCCACCTGCAAAGGGGCGTCCATTTCGACGGGAGAATAATTACATTAATACAGCTTTTGATACAAGTAACGATGTCATGCACATTAAATACTACCGCTGCAATGAATGATATGATGATGCAAAACGCCTCGACAACAGTAGTACTCACCGTCACCAGACAATTTCCACTGCTGCTGCCGCCGCTACCATCAGGATTAAGCACAGTGGGGCGCGACGCCAAGCGTAACTTCAAGAATTCCGCACTACCATCTCGCCAGCCTTGCACGAAGGTAGCGCCAGCCAAGTCACCAGCTGCCAAGGCTATTCCTTCCGTATTGCTTGCTGCAGATGCTCCACCACCGTTGCCAAGACCGCCACTAGTGCCCTCCGATTCCAAACCGTCGTCGACGGCGTACAACTCAACGTCACTGCTGTTGATGGCAAGCAGCAGCGGTGGCAAAAGCGCGTCAAAACAGGGCCCAAAGGCCTCGGAGACGCCTGCAGCCTGGTAGCAAGCTGCCAGGAGGGCAGCCGCGTGAAGCGCTTGTGCTCGCCCTGCCGGTGTTTGACAGGTATTTGCAAACGCCACCACCTGCTGCGCGGTTGCTGAACACCACTGCTCGGCTACATGCTGCTGCTGCTGCTGCTGTGCTGCCGCCAGGCCAGCAGCTTCACCGCTATTACTAACGGGGCTTTCTAAACCTTGAGAAGCTGCTGTAAGCACTTCGGCGGCAGCCGCTAAGGCCGCGCCACCTAAAAACTCTGCTTCGAAGATTTGCACTGCTGCTGACCCTCCAACGCTCCTGCGTCCAGCGCTACTTATTGTGATGGTCGCGGATGGTGGCGGTGCAAGAGCAAGCAACAGCGGCAAGAGGTGGGAAGCATGCGGTAACATCGCGCTGCCAGCTGAGGTGGCTAACGCGCCCACGGCTCCAAGCACGCAGCCCAGTCGCCTTGCTTCCAGCCGCCACGTAGCAGCGGCGCCCGATCCCCCCCTTTGGGAGGCCGCGACAGGACCCGCCGCGACTATGGCACCAGAGCGACTGAGGTGCGCAACGCAGGGCGCAAGCAGTCGAGGCAGCAGGTCTGGATGCGCCTGAAGCAGCTTGGAGGCAGGGCTACTGGTGGTAGACCCCTCCTCTGGGGGCTCAAAGAAAGCCGCCAGCGCATCAGCAGCAGCTGCGCCAACTGCCAGGAAGTCCGTCTGCTGCCCGCTGTGATCTTCAGGAAGTGGCGTGAGGGCGCTGGCGAGTGCCGGCAATACCGTAGCCCCAAATGTGGCGCAAAAGCTATTAGTAATGACATCGGACTTTTCGTCGTCGTCGTCATCGTCGTCGTCGTCAATTTGAGCGTAGGCTGAGGCGAGGCGTGCTAATAGCAACAACGCGGCTACACGCGTGCGCGGATGTGCTTCCGCTGATGCTGCCACGCTACACGCGCCCGCAACCAGCACGGGCAACTGCGGCGCTAACGCCTCAGCTGCGCCACCACCGCTATTGCTTCCGCCACTGCGACCGTAGCTACCTTCGGGTGCGGAGGGCTCGTCAGCATCCAGGATCAGTGCGAGCACCAACAGTCCCGCTCGCTGTTTGCGCCACTGCGAGCTGTCAGCCAGTCGTGGCGCTACATGTGGCCACAAACTAGCGACAGCATGATGGCCATTGCCACACGCCCCAACGGCGCGCATCAAGCATTCTGCGGCCACGGCGGGGAGCAATCCGTCCTCGTCTTCGTCGATGTCCATCGTGCACCCGCTCACCGCACCACAACGCGCAGCCCATCCAGCCACATCACCCAAGCCAGAAGAAGAAGAAGAAGTGCTCTGAGCTGCCGTCGAATCAGCAGCACCCGTAGCAATGTCTTCGTCGCCATCAACGAGCTCTAGCAAAGCAACTAGGAGCGGCGCGTAGCCATTAACAACTTGAGCAGCAGCATCGCATCCCCCAAAAGTGGAGCACGCTTCTGCCAATCCGGTAAGTGCTTCGAGAGCTGCTGCTCGAGTGGAAGCGCTTAAAGTGTTGGCCTGCGCTATGGCCACTAAACTGGTAGGGTATACTGGCAAATGCGGTGCAACTAGAGCGGCAAAAGCGTCAGGTCTTCCCGGCCCGGCAGCCACTGTAGCCACCATAGCAGCTACTTGACCGAGTATGTTGGAGGCACCCATTTCTTCATTGGGATCACTCGAGGCAAGCGCGCGGCGGCAAACTTCCAAACTGCCAGGCAACAGCCATGGCCCCGCATGGCTTACTAAAGCGGTTACCGCAGCTGCTGCAGGTGTCTGCTGTGGTTGTTGAAGGGCTGCCTTCACGATCGCAAGCCCAGCTTCAGATGCACTCAGAGCAGCTGCGACGGGGACAGCTCCTTCTAGGAGAAGGTGCTGCACAAGTGCCAAAGCTCCCGTAAAGTCTATAGCTATCCTGCCAGAAGTTCCAGCAGTATTGGTATTCTCATTGTCAGTGGAACTCTCCACCAGTCGCCGCAACAACCCCGCACCTGCCACGCACTGAGGCGAATCGCCACGGCACCATTCCACGCACTGATGCATCAGAGTTTCAGGGTGAGAGCTGCCTAACGCCGCTGCCCACTGCACGCACGCGAGGCTTGCTGCATTTCGTAGCCCAAGGCTACCACTACCGTCGCCTGCACACGCCAGAAGTACACTTTGCAACCTAGCAACAGTATCGGGTTGCACCGCTGCTCGCAATGGCGCGTTCCGAGCTAGGCGGGACGCGAGCACACACCCCAGAGACCGCTCGCCCACACCTAGGTCAGGAGCTGCCAATGAAGCTATTAGCGCAGAAGCAGCATTATCAGTTTGTTCATGCAGTGCTTGATTGTACGCCGCCTCTGCGGCTCCGCGCGCATCGTTGTCAGGCGACAGCAGCGCGGACAGTAAGTGGTCCATGATGTGTAGATCAAGGCAAAGAGACAGACTAGTCCGAAACTATAAAGCCGGCTTTTAGAAGATGCAATCGTCTCAATGATGAGAAGCTCAAGCTATATTGAGGTAGACTAGTAGTTGAACGAGCTCAAAGAGAGCAAGAGAGCAAGAGAGCGTAGCTTCATGGCGATCCTCAAAAAAAATCTTTTCCAACGAAAAATTCGCTGATCTTGGTGCGAGCAGGAGACACAAAGAATATTTCGGCCGACCGACGAGTAGCCGTTGCCAACAAACAAACAAACAAACTGTCGGTGTAGCTTTTGTTACTCGCTCCTTGGTCTTGCTCTACTAGCCGAAAGAGGACCGTGATATCGTGAGAAACTAGCAACATGGACGACGCAGAACGCTCGATTGAACATGAAGAACCCCAAGTTCCTGAAGTCGCTCCGACTGGACAAAGTGCTGAAGGCTCGAAAGGCATCACCGTCGCGGTAACTACGTAGTTGTCAAATTAATTATGAGGAAAGCGCAATAAAGTGTAAACTCATTCATTCACGTTCCACTACGAGGACTAAGATTCTATTAAGCAGCATAAGTATAAAGTTCTCGTTATTTATATATTTTTTTTATTCGAATCACCTCTAATATCCACTACGTGGTGGCAGGTCCGAGTTCGCCCGATGAACTCGCGTGAAACGCGATCAGCGTGGCGGCCGCTTCCCGAATTCAACGCTATTACTCACCTGGATGCGGATGGGGAACCAGCGCAAGGACAAAATTCTGTCTTTAATGTACGTTCAGACATACTGCTGGTTCCATTGAATCTGAACATTGAATTTACGCTATGATTGTACTCTTCTTAGTATCATAAGTGCCACTTCGTTTTCACAGCGCGAGCTTAAAATGACTCTTTCTAGGTGGATCGGGTATTCAGCGAAGACGCCACAACGCAAGAATTGTACAGCTCTGTCTGTTCCAAGGTAGTGAGCTCCGTCGTGAACGGTATCAATGGTACCGTGTTCGCTTACGGCCAAACGAGCAGCGGCAAGACGCACACGATGCAAGGTGGCGGCGAAGAAAGGGGTGTTCTGCAGCTGGCTGCAGAAGAAATCTTCAAGCTCATCGAAGCTTCCGAGCATACTGACTTCTCGCTCCGTGCGTGCTACATGGAGATTTACAACGAAAACCTGCGCGACTTGCTCTCCAAGGACGGCCAAGACGTGGTGAAGATTCACGAAGACCCGCGCCTCGGCGTGCACATCGTGAGCAAGGAAGAGGTGGTGAGCAGCTACGAAGACATTCAAGCGTGCGTGCGCCGGGGCGAGCAGTTCCGGGCCGTTGGGTCCACGGCGATGAACGAGCGATCCAGCCGCAGCCACGCCATCTTTCGGCTCACGATTGAGTCCCGGGTCACCAACGAGCACGGCGAAGTGTCGGTGCGCTCGGCCTCCCTCAACTTGGTGGACTTGGCGGGTTCGGAGTCCGTGAAGAACACCGGCGCCACCGGCCAGCGGGCCAAGGAAGGCGGCAAAATCAACCAGTCGCTGCTGTCGCTGTCTCGCGTGATTCAGCAGCTGGGCGAAGGCGGCAGCGGCCACGTAAACTTTCGCGACTCGAAGCTCACCCGCCTCATGCAGCCCATGCTCCTCGGAAACTCCTCCATGTGCATGGTGTGCTGCGTGACCCCCGCCGAGCAGTTCGCCGAAGAGACCCGGAGCACGCTGCAGTTTGCGGCGCGGGCCAAAAACGTGCGGCTCAACCCGGAAATCAACGAAGTGCTGGACAAGAACTCGGAGCTCAAGCGCTGCAAGCGCGAGCTCATGGAGCTGCGCGAGCGGCAGGCCAAGATGGAGGCGCTCGCCGCTGGCGGTAGTGGTGGTGGTGACGCAGCTGCTGCGCACGCTGCGGCCCAAGCTTCGGCTGCGGAGCTCGCTGCTGCCAAGTTGGCGGCCCAGGGGGACAAGGAAAACTTGGCGAAGCAGCTGGCCGACACTCAGGCCCGGCTCGCCAACTACGAGCGCATCATTGCAGCCGAAATGCTGGGCAAGGCTGATGGCCTCATGGACGGCGATGCCTCGTTGCTCGAAGAGTCTCTCGGTGGGTTCCGGCGCCACGCAGCTCGCCCCAAGCGCCACCGCGAAACCTGGTGCCCGGGCGAGCGCGGCTCAGCGCCCCTGCTGCTGCCCGAAGCCAGTGTGAGTGGTGGTTGTGGAAGCGGTGCCTCGTCTGCGGCTGCGTCGTTGCTGTCGCCGACCTCACGGGGCCCCTCCACGCACCGGCGCCGGCTCTCGGCGAACGGCGAGGACAGCTTGCTGGAGCGGTCTGGCGCGAGCAACGACGAGTCTTCGATGCACGGTGGCGGCAGCAGCAGCGCCAACGACTTCCAAGTCCCCGCGCTCGAGGCCATGCTGGAGAAGCGCACCGAAGAACTGGCGGAGAAGGAAGCGGAAATGGAAGCCATGTACGAGTCGCTGGACGCTTCGGAGCAAGCCGCCCTGGCTTGCAAGCAAGAACTGGCGACCATGAAAGATTTGCGCGCCCAGGACGCTGAAACGCATTCCGCGGAAGTGGCAGCCGCTAATGAACGGGAAGCCGCTCTAGCCGCGCAAATGGCCGAGCTAGAGGCCGACCAACTGCAACTCATTCAAGAAGCCAAGGACAAGGACGCGGAGCATGCAGCGGCTCTCGAAGCTGCCGCTGCTGCTGCCTCTTCGGAGGGTGCAGGAGGTGCTGACGCAGCCGCAGCACGCATCGCAGACCTCGAGGCGCAAGTGGCGACACTGGAAGGCGAGAAGGAGGCGCTGAAAGTGGACTTGGAAGGCGTCGCTGAAGATTTGGAAGACGTGACAAGTCGCTTGACCACTAGCGAAGCGACCCTGACGGAGGCCACGAGCGCAGCCGAAGAGGCGCACGCCCAGCTGGAAGCCGCCACCGCCAAGGCAGCAGCCCTCGAGTCCGACGCGGACCCCGAGTACACCGCTGAGCTGGAGCAGCGCGTTGGGCGCCTCGAAGCGGAACTGGCGGAGGCGAAGGACGCTGCAGCGGAGGCAGCCGCTTGTAGTGATGCTGACGCACGCGCCACGGAAGCCGAGGCGAAATTTGCTGCGCTGACTGAAGCTGCAGCTGAGGCCGCCTCCAAGGCGGCTGCAGAAATTGCTGCTGTGGAAACCCGTGCCACTGCCGCGGAAAGTGAATTGGCCACCGTGGCTGAACAACTGGCGACGTTCCAAGCTTCCATGCAAGCGGCTGCTGAGGAGGCTGACGCAGCCCTTGCTAGCAAGGACCAAGAACTGGCGGCTCTCACCGAAGCCATTGACACTGCCAAGGCCGAGCTTAGTGCTCAGGCGGCCGCTGCAGCGGAAGTCCAAGCGCAAGCCATGGCTACTATGGAGGCCAGCCATGCCACGGAAGTGGAAGCGTTTTCAGCGGAACTTTCCGACTTGACCGACCAGCTCACCGCGAAGGACACCGAGCTGTCCGCGGCTCACGCCGCTCAAGCGTCTGGCGCCCTGGTGCAAGAGCTCGAGGAGGCCAAGGCCAGCGTGGAAGCGCTCAAGGTTTGTAATACCGAAATAGGGCACGCAGTATTTCTCCCATTGTTACCCTAGCTAGGCTTTTCCGTTCTGCTTACCATGAATCTTCATACGAGAGCTGCCTATTAACGTTCTGGGTAATGGAGCTTCAAACCAATCACAACTGACAACTACGTTGCTTCTCTGTTATATGTGCCTTTTCTGGGATGTGGCTTCCGAATCAATAGTTGCAGCTCTCGAACGACGTTCGGCTGCAAGAAGCCAGCAAGCAGCAAGGCGCGGGCCTCGAGCGCATCACGGCAGAAGCGCAGCGTTTGCGGGACGACTGCACCACGCGGGATGCGGAAATTCGGCAACTGACAGCTAACAAGGACGCGCTCGAGAGCGAGGTAAGCCTGAGCAGACCCTTGGCATAGACTGGAAGCGATGTAGTTGGAGCACCTGGCGCCTCATGATTTTCATGAGAGGAATAAGAGAACGAGAAAGAAAGGCGCTTCAACTGGACCCACAGCTTGTGATACTCTCATGCAGTATTCCTAACCGTTGTATGTCGTGCTTGTTGTGTATCTATTTGTTCTCCGTGCCTCTTTCTACAGTTACGCGTCCTCAAGGAAACGAGCGCAGGCAACATCGCCGCTCAGTCCGAATTGGTTGAAGCCAGCAGCGCGAAGAAAATGGCGCAGCAGGCTACCCAGATTCAGCAGCTGACCGCCGAATGCGACCGGCTCAAATTCAAGCTGAGTGAGGTGGAGACTTGCGCAGAAAAGAGTGCGGCAGCCCACGAGAAGAAGGTAGAAAAGTACGAAGCCGAGCTTTTCACAGCCAAGCAGGAGGCCAGCAGTTCAAGTGAGGTGGCACTGAAGTGCCGCAACTTGGAAAGCAGTTTAGCGGCCGCAGAAGCGAAGGTCAAGGCCGCTGAGGCTACTGCGGCAGAGGCAGAAGCCAACGCTGAGAAGGCGGCCGACGCTGCCGATCAA
>Ga0307982_1005332_pt1 | contig 10020 bp, 11 predicted proteins | sample OrgLakmetagen989_FD_201847 | JGI IMG/M metagenome (GOLD analysis project Ga0307982, IMG submission 201847) | Saline water microbial communities from Organic Lake, Antarctica - #989 | ecosystem: Environmental > Aquatic > Non-marine Saline and Alkaline > Saline | place: Antarctica: Organic Lake... | reverse complement strand
AAGCACTTATTTTAAGCCACATGTAGTTCAATTTAGACAAAACATCAACCCTAACCCTAACCCCACCCTGTAAACCAAGCGTAAACCGAAATTAGTTCGACTGGGGTGTGGTATGAGGTTTAGAGGACTGGTTCAGGCCTCCTTTCAGATTCAAGGCGGCATCACGATGGATACACAGCGTGAGCTCATTCATGCGATCTCGCTTCAATGCATCCGTGTAAATTGATGTGTAAGTCTAAAAATTTCCCGCCCTCTCTTTTATAAGTTGGCAGCGATATCGTGATCGATATACGTATGTGCTCAGCTGCGTTCACATCACTTGAGGTGTTTAGAGGCCTCAAAGAGCGCACCAATGTTGTATTGGTTATAACTGCAGGTGACGCTAACTGCTGCTTTGGGTCCATATCTCCATTTGCCCCGTGCCGTTCTACTGTCTGTGAGAAATGACTCTTTGATCCGTAATCTATATTTTCGTCGAGCTCGCCATGTTTCTTCTCGTTTTTTAAAGCCTTTCGCTTCTTTACTGCCTTGGTTTTACTTTTCTTTGCTACGAGTGGTGGCTCATCCTTCATCGGCGCGGGCGTTGCTTTCGGCTTTCCTTTGAAAATTGTCATACTATTTGACTTGTCAATACTTTTCTTTTTCGTCAACAACTGCGTTCTGTTCGCAGGCACTGACGGGCGAAGTGATGAAGCATATCCCTCGGCTTTGGAAGTTCTATTTCCAAGGATTATTTTTGCATCATGAGTCTTAGAATGATTCGCCGACACCATATCTTTTGTTATTGGCTCCAAAGCTTGCATCTTTTTCACTGGCATTGAGCGCTCAACCTTCCCGTGCCGGATGTTATTCTTCCCATCGAATGTTTTTAAATCCTTCGTTGTTATGTTTCTATTTTCAAGTTGCACTAAAATGTGCGGTTGCTCAAGTGACTTTAGCTCCCCGACCATTGAAGGATTACCCGAAAAAAGATTCGGACCTGGAGATTTCCTTTTGTTCTTTGGTGGTCTTCTTCTGCGAGAAGTGTCTCCCTTCACAGAGGCAATTCCTTTATCGGTTGAAGACAACTCAGGAAGAGATTTTTCAAGCCGCTCCGCCACTTCGCTGTATTTGAGGCCATTGAAATGGCCAAGAAATCCAGTTAACGCTAGCACATCTTCAGGAGCTGTGTACGGTTGCCTTTGACAGAAGTAGGCACCTCGAACGCTGTTGACACCGTATCGCCACATGTACTGCGCAGTTTTGGTAGCCTCTACGCCGAGACACGCATCCGATGAAAGGTGGTCAACGCTTTCTACCATCCGCAACGGCTTGTGATCACGCGTCCAGCTACTGCCGCCTCGGTGTGACATATGCTCTGCGAATCGCTTGCGCTTTTGCGAGGAGCTACCCACGTAGTATTTGCCTCCTTCAAGCGCAAGCACATACACGCTGTAGGTCGCGAAATACTTGAACCATACGCCTCGCCACCATTTCAGTAAGGCTCCACGCACATTAATCAAACGAATCCACAAATGCTGCAAGAATACCATCGGATCCCTCAAAGTGCCTTGGGTATGACTTTGTGAAGACCTTGCGGCTTTGTTTAGCATAGCATTATAGCTACTCTGCCCTAGGCGCGGAGGCAGCCGAGGAGGTGAGCTTTGCAGTTGACGCAGACTGCGCGGAAGTTGCACAGGCAGCTGAAATGGGTGACTCGTCCAAATAAGAAGTAGGCCCACGAATATTCTAAACATAAGGCTGGATCGCAAGTCAATTGATTTCGATGTGCAACTCTAGAGAATGATCCTGAGTGGAAATCTTATGCTCTATTCTGAACACTTGAGCGAGTTTCTTTGAATAATACACCAGTGCTGCTGCCTTCTATGTAGCTTAGTATTTGAAGACGTGAATTTTCACGCGCATCGCTTCTTGAAGGATCTACCGAACAGATCTGAGCAGCTAGACAGCTAGATGATGGCTAATTACCGCTGCAGTGCAGACAGGAGTGCAGTGTAGAAGTAGGAGCCAACAATGCGGTTATCGACGTTTCATCCTTTGTTTCATCGTCATCACAGATGTTGCGGAGGTTGCGAATGTTACAGGGGGGGGGCATGCCTTCCGTTGTGGCCCTGGTATCAGCTGGGAGCTGGGAGCAGGGAGCAGGGAGCTTTGGCTTTAGCTTCAGAAAACTTTAGCTTCAGCAACACATTGGCTTTTAGAAAAACTTAAGCCAAATGAGGCGCTGTAGGCATTACAGTGCAAGTGCAGGGCCATTCGCTTTGGAGTGAAATCCCATTGTCGTAGAGCAGTATACAGGGGAAGTGGACTGGTTTTAGGCAAAAGGGGATCTACCATTGCCGCTATGCGCTACGCGATACGTGGCCGTGCGCTTAGTGATAACCCAATTTACGCCTACAACTTACAGCGGCTATAGTCGCACTTGTTTATATGAGTAGTTCATGGAGAGAACTCGCGACTATCAAGGTGCTAATGTGCACAGTAGTGTGCCATCAATAATGTTATTTGAAATGGCGACGTCGTCGTCAAAAATACTTTAAAGTGACTCTGCAAAGAAGACTCACCAAGCAACGAGCTAAGATTCAAGCTTCGCGACAGTGGCCTTACAAACGACATCAAAATCTAAACCACTGCGCAAAATCAATATTCTCAGCACCTAGTCAGTGATCGGCGCTGCTATGCTTCAAACCAGACACGCCTGGGCGCCAAGCACGGAGGGCGGCCTAAATTCACGCGGTCGACTGCCGCCAGGCCCTGGGGCGCTCCTGAAGGGGCTGACGTGTCACCGCTGAAATGATGGCTGGAGACGCCGTCAGTACGGCTAGTACTGTCGTGGTTCACATCATCAAGAGTTCTGTCAGAGAACGCCTCGCCATACGGACTCACCGATCCAGGAGAAGGACCTGAGTTTGCTGCAAATCTCTCGAGGAATGCAGCTAAATCGGGGTCCCTGTATGGGCGAAAGGAATCATGAACAAAACAACTCATGAACACCGCGGTTTGAAGCATGCCTCTGAATCATGATGCGAGGAATGAATCAAAGTAACATGTAGACAATTCAGTTTTAGATTTGGAAGCTGCCCGATTCCTTTCTGCGCAGAAACAAAACATGAGCTAAAAGTGCATTTTTTATTAAAATACCGTGTGGCCATGTTGTGAGGCTGGTCGAAAATGGCATGCCATATCCACTCCATGAGAAGTCCCCACTTGCGACTCGTTGGGCCTTTCATTTCGCAATTTTAAGCAAACAAAACAAAGAGCAACATCCGTGAGAGTAACGATTTCAAGTTGCCATTGGCCCGAAAAAAGGTCTTGCACTCGAGCTCTCTTTGCACATTTACAGTTACCTTGCGAAGCGTCATCATCGTCAACATGTGCGTATATCTGCAAAGGAAGAAGATTTTTGCTTGAGAGTACAAAATCAATAATTTGGAGGACCAAAAGAAATAGAAGGTATTGGAGAGATGTACATGAAGAACTAGCACGAACATGGCATCCGTGCAATGACCTTCATTCAATCATTCAACAGAGGATTCAAGGAGGTGTCGGTCAAGTCTGCGGTACCAAACAATCTGAATGCAAGATCCGAAAGAAAAGCGAGGTAAGGCGCTGTGGGTAAAAAAGTCGCAAACCTCATCGAGGGCGGCCTGGTAGAATTCCCTTGGGCGGCGACGCACGAGCTCTCTGGACACTAAAAACTGCGCACAGCAACGCTCGACCAGTGGTGGCGTGCCCTCAAAGGCTCTGGTGCGATGCCTCGAAGCCTCTTCCTCCTCATCCTTCTCCTCGCCAACTTCTGCGTTCTTCTCCTTACCTGTGGATGGCTCATAGAGCGGCCCCAGCCAAGGTTTAATCCATCCACCAGGACCACGACCTGATGGCAGTAGTTTCTCCTTCTTCTTCATGGCCACAAAAACATCATCGCACACAGGCGTATCTGATGTACCAGTAGGAGCGTCGCAAGCGCCGCGCTCAGCACAAGCACCTACGGGCGATGAGGAATAGCCAGTCGAAGGTTCCGTGTGCTGCAGCTGCGTTGCTTCTTTTAAGCCATGCCAATTGTGGTTCAGCCACAAGAAAGACGGGTCTTCCTTCGAGCCCCAGGCGACTCGGTTCAAATTGCAGTAGTCTTCTGTGTTGTGTTTTTGGCTATCATTGTTGCGACCATTAGAGTTTCTGCTTTCCACCGGCAAGTTGGCAAGCAGAAGTAGCAAATCTTCTTGATGGTAAGCATGGCGATGACTGCGCGTACAAAGAAAACACAAATAAACATGTGTAAAGAAGAACCATTGAGAAATCACAATTGCGATCAACCTTTCAACTAAGACAAGTCTTGCGAATGGAAGTGGTGGCGCAGTAACGGTACTCTATAGAGCCTTCTTTTGACGCACCTGTGCAAGAAGACCATGCGATTTGGCAATGCGTCGTAGTACTTTATTATGAAAGATAGAAAAGCCGAGGCTTCGCCCGCGACGTTGCGTGAAACTTGATGGCGTGGGTCCAATAACGATGAGCATGATCTAAAATCGCCACTGCTGCTACGGCATTGGTCATCAATACTGCTATTATTACGAGCTGGCTTCTTCTCGTAAATGACAGCTCGAAAAGGCTGAGAATTGAGCCATGAAAGATCTTCGGCCCAGTGGCAGAGCACGAGCACCTAGCAGGACAAGCAAAAGACCACACTCTAAGAGAACAGTTTGATTTCGACAGTTCTCGCTGAAGGAGACCTTGGTCAGACAGTTGTTTACTTGTGTGCTCCACAGGCATGGTAACATGTTGGCGGGGTTTGCGAAAAGACTGTACCGGCAACGGTTGCTCTGCAAGAAGGCGTGGGCTGTGCGCGAGAGTAGCCGCTGTCAGCTCCGCTGGGCCATACACTCCAACACGCTGGCGGCTAACGGTAGATGAAGGAACGCCATTGTTCAAGTAGCCGCTGATTATGTCGCTGTTATCATTCCTGGCACCGTTACGATTGCTGCTGCTGGGCGTTATGGTCGGTAGAGGATCATGACTTTCAAAATGGCGGCACGGTGCTAACGCCACCATGATAGGCGGTGACGTAATACCGCGAGACCACACATCGCTCTGCCTCGAAGTGGCACTTTCACTGCTGCTTCTATCATATCTGCTGTCAGAGAAATACTTGGGCAAAGATGGAGAAGCCTTCGGGACGAACCAAGGCTGCAGAGCCACCACCATGCCGGACATGCCGGTGTTGGAGGTACTCTCTTGAATGCGCGAGCTGCTTCTCATGAACGCATCTTCATCACCGTTGTTGTGGTCATGTTGCACAGGCGTTGGCCAGAGGCACCTTGGAAACGCCAAGTGCAACACATCTCCGTGGCCTCCAAACTCTAAGGATGCACGCAGCTGGTTGTCTTTACATTGAGTCAGCCCGGGAACCGCCACTGAAACAGCCCATGCAGCGTTGACGTTTTTATTCATACTATCTGTACTGCTGTTGCTGCGGAGGCCATTCTCATGACTACCAGCAGAGCTGCTAGCACCACTACCAGTACCGTCGCGGTGAGTGCTTTCTTCATTGGCCAGTGCATCGTTTGGAGCCAAGCAAAGTTCCACAGACACGTTTTGAGGCCACCTTTGTACTCCTATTGCTTTGGACATCAACACCACAGAGTCGGTACCGACCCGTGCTAGGCCGAGGAGCAGCACATGTACGCAACTGGTGGATGGTGGATGGTAGCAGCAGCGCATGAATGAAGCGAACATTCAGAAGAAAGGAAGTGTGGCGAAAAAGAGGTAAGAAGTTAAGAAATGCAGAATCGACCCATGGCCAATACTTAGTAGGAAAAAGGTAAAAAAAAATGTGTGAGATAAAAGGAATTGCATCAATCAAATAGAAAGGGCAGAAATACGCCAACGCCGAAAGCTCGCTAGAAATTATCGAAAATAAGCACTTACAGGGTCGAATGGCCTAAAGCAAGGGCGTCAGCAAGGGACTGGCGCTCCGAGGCCCGTGCCAGTGAAACCTGATGGTGATGGAAAAGAGAGAGAGTGAAAGGAAATAGTGGACGCGCGCCTCCAAATTTACAAAGCAAGTTAGGGAAACAGAAATTGAGATCGATCGGGCGCCAGAGGAAAAAAAAACACAGAAAATAGACAGCAAGACAAAAGCGAACGAGACTACCAAGTAACCATACCTCTAGAAGTAAGTCGTGAGCCCAAATAACATCTCCATGAAGAGGCGACAAAGTGGCAAGCGAAACCTTATAGATGGAAAACAGTAAAAGAAAAAAGGTTGATAGTAGAGAGGAAGTCAAAGATAGACAGAAACAGGGTATAAATTCCCTGTGGCTTGATCGCATGCCGACTACTAAATAAAAGATGCAGCATACAAATCACAAACCATCTTCCTCGCGCATCTCGGCAGCTACTCTTCATTGTGGCTAGGAGTCTACAAACTCACTTGCTGAGCGTCATCAGCCTTCGAATCGCCCTCAAAGGCTGCGTGTAGCGACTTCTCAAACGCATGGTGGTTATTGAACCCTTCTGTGCTGTTGCCCTTGGGGTGGTTCCAATCTTCAGTCGTAGAAGGGCGGGGATACCAGAACGCGTCGTGCACGTTGGCAGAAGGCAGCAACTCACCTGTTGTCTTAGCTCGAGCGCTGCTACCAGCGGTCGCGGCATTTGCAGCTGCAACAGAGGATACATCCGGGGCACTCGACGAGTACAATGCCGTGTCCGTGCGCGATACTAGAGAAGGCAGTGGCGGAAATGGGTGAGCAGCCAAAGTAGGGCAGCTTGGACTGTCGCACTCACAGCGCAAAGCATTCGCCACCTATGGGGGGGGGGCATGTATGGATAAAGATAAAAGGAGGGTACACGAGGAATACGTGCGTCTACAGAAAGGTAGAAGCAAGGTAGGAGATTGGAAGTCGGGCTGTTGAAAAGCCACGCATTCACACACACACCGAATCGTTTGGTTGGAACCTATTGTGTGAACTGGCGTACCTGCACAGTAGCGTCAGGTGACTCCACCAAAAGTACACTGTCGTCATCAGAGGGCGATTCTGACGAGCTTGAAGAACGCGAAAAAGAAAATGGAGGGGCTCCGCGAAGCTCGGCGCGAATTGTGAAGCATCCCGGTGGCAGCGGCAGCAAACTCGGCGGACTCTCTCCAAAAGCTGCACATGTACGCCTGAGCTCAAACGGTTGGAAACCCGCTGATGCGGGAACTGTGACAATGCATATTGACGCTCCATGCAAAGTGTCCTGCTGCTCCTGTGAACAGCATCATTGGAATCAGACAAACAGTTGACGGAATAGAACAGAACGTTGAAGCATCAGTCTGAAGCTAGTCTGAAAAGCTAGCCACTAGTCTGGCAGCACCTCGGTGAGAGACTCAAGTAGAAATATGTCGACAGTAAGCGCATGTGACGCGCCCTGAAGCAAGCAACTGTATTCGGCTGGTTTCAATATCGTTAAGCTCAAAGTAGCAGCCAGTGGCAGCGGCATAGACGGCCATGCCATCGGTGGTTTCGATTGGACAGCTGCTATAGCCAAGGCTGCACCGGCCCAGGCATAGAAACCGCATGGCTTACTAGTATGCCGCATGCTTCAGAAGCTCAGGCAGACTCCAATCGGCATGCTGGCTTTTAGCCACTGTGTGCGTAGCAACTTCTAGCTAGCCTCTGAATAATCTGCTGTAGCCTTATCATTTTAGCATAGATTTAAAGCTTATTATTATTAGCGGAACGACGCAAAAGGAAAGGTTTTTGCTGTTCTGATTGAAGAGAAATTAGTTCTGCGAGTTTGAGTCGTCTGTGGTACTACAAATACCAACAATGCAATTTGTAATCGACATAATTATGTAATGACACGACACGTAGGCTAATCATCGCTCATTGCTACAGAAGTACATCACTCATCACCGAAGGCCACAGGTCTAGATAATCCGTGGACACGCTAGACCCTATGATTAAGGCAAACCGCCTTTCAAGCTCATTCTAAGAGGAGGCACGGATTTCAGAACGATCGGAGAGGTTCTTGCAGCTCTCTTTTGGTAATCATCAGGCCATCGGACAGGCATCAGACATCAGCACCCGCTCTATGCCGACCGACATCAAGGAAAAGAAGTACTCCAGTCCTCATTGCAGGGTTTGCGGCAACTGTTATGCGTATGAAGGGAGTGATGGTGCGCTCAAGCTTTCGGCATGCTCTCGATGTGGCCTCGTGATGTACTGCAGCAGAGACTGCCAGCGAGCTCACTGGAAGGCCAACCACAAGCAACGCTGCATCCCGAAAGGCGATCGAGTGCCACAACATCAAAAAGCTGAGAAGGATGCTACTTCAAAATCTGCTGCCTTATCAGGAGAGGATTGCGCCATCTGTCTAGATCCGCTGCTGACCGATGCTTCAGCCACCACCCTGCCTTGCGACCATATGTTTCATGGCACGTGTGTAGCAGAGTTGCGAAAGTTTGGGGTTCAGCAAATGTGCCCTTTGTGCCGTACTTTAATTCCGACCAGCCCTGAAGAACTTTACGACGAAGCCGCCCGGCGTTTCTTGGTGGCTGAGCGAATGGTTGCTCGTGGTCAGGCATCCTGGTCGACCCTCCCAGCGTCAGCGCAGCAAGAGCTGGAGAAGGCGCTGGCTGGCTGGCAAGCCGGGGCTGACGAAGGATATTGACCTGCGCTATGCATGCAGGGGTTTGTCTTTGAATGCGGTCTCGGTGTGGCAAAAAGCTACGTGGAAGCAGCCAAGTGGTATAAAAAAGCCGCTGACCAAGGGCACCCGTCAGGGCAATTTTACTTGGGAAGGCTATATGAGGATGGTCGTGGTGTGGCGGAGAGCGACAAAACGGCGCTGTATTGGTACAAAAAGGCAGCTCTTGAAGGAGATTCGAATGCGCAGTGCAATTTGGGAAACATGTATGATGACGGCCGAGCCGTAGCGAAGAGCGACGTGGAAGCTGTGCGGTGGTGGCGAAAGGCAGCTGAGCAAGGTCACATGACTGCGCAGCGCTATCTAGGAGCCATGTACGAGGAAGGCCGTGGTGTAGCACAGAGCTACGAAAAAGCAGCGTATTGGTGCAAGAAGTCAGCCGATCAAGGAGAGTCGACGGCGCAGGCGAAGCTAGGGTTTTTGTATGACAAGGGCCGTGGCCTCCCACAAAGTGATGCGGAGTCAGTACGTTACTACAAATTAGCTGCTGAACAAGGAGTACCAACTGCGCAATGCTCGCTAGGAGCGTGCTACTTCCATGGCCGCGGCGTGCCTCAAAGTGACGCGGAAGCGGCGCGTTGCTGCAAAATAGCTGCGGACCAAGGTTTAGCAGCTGGTCAACACTTCATGGGAATGCTGTCTGAACACGGCCGGGGCGTGCCGCAAAGTGATGTGAAGGCGGCCCAGTGGTATCGAAAAGCTGCTGACCAAGGTTACGCTCCCGCGCAGATGAATTTGGGGTACCTGTTTGAGCTTGGCCTTGGTGTAGCACAAAGCTATTCAGAGGCAGCGAAGTGGTACAGAGAAGCAGCCGAGCAGAAGCATGTCGAAGCAGCTTGTAAGCTGGCGCTCCTCGCGGCAGTGGGCCACGTACCACAGAGCGCCGCGGAACCACGGAATCGATAAAAGAGTTTGAGATCGATTGCGCAGGCTTCTCGAATGCCTATAGGATGAGTTGAGTAACGCCCGTGGGTTGAATAAAGTATAAAGTATTATCGTGCTTACTTAACTGGACTCGGTGCTCTGGCTAATCCTTATGTGCATGCTCGCGAGAGCAATTGATTAGAAAAGCTTACTGCCCTAGAGTAGTAATGGGATCAGCCAGGGTTTAGCTCGAAAGAAAGGGAGTCTTTGTAGCTTTGGAATGGTAGTATCAACACCTTAATCCTTACTACTACTACTACTAGCTACTAGTTCAGAATAAGATATAGCTCTCTAAATCTTCAACGAGATATGCAGACTGAAGATGTCGTAGGGTCTTGCGTGTCCTAAAGGTTTATGGCTCGTAGCCAATCCATAGCCAGCATACAGACTGCGCAAAGGGCAGGAAGT
>Ga0307982_1005331_pt1 | contig 10022 bp, 11 predicted proteins | sample OrgLakmetagen989_FD_201847 | JGI IMG/M metagenome (GOLD analysis project Ga0307982, IMG submission 201847) | Saline water microbial communities from Organic Lake, Antarctica - #989 | ecosystem: Environmental > Aquatic > Non-marine Saline and Alkaline > Saline | place: Antarctica: Organic Lake... | reverse complement strand
CCCAAGTTTGGTTCCAAAATTTATTTCATGAACAGTTTCCACTTCAAAGGGGTGTGGAACTACTGCAATTCCATCTCTCTACGCGCGCGCTTCTGCCCATAGCATCGGCTTCTATGTTAACTGGGTTTGTATTAGTTCGAGTTCGAGCTCGGGAACTCCTGACCAACTCGCGGGGGCAGTCAGTTGCTTTGAGTAGCTGAACAAAATATAAGTACCCTGATGCGCAGCATGGCCTACAAACCCAACTCGAGTTGAACGAAAACATTTATGTCCGTGTGCCCAGTGTTCCGTTGTTGTCAGTTGTCAGAGTACCAGCACCAGTCCTGCTATGGTGCCTCGACAGATACAAATATGACACAGGCTCGACAACCAAAATAACCCCCTGTATTAGCATTGAGCAAACCCTCAGGATGATCTCGGGAACGGTTGTCTAAGGAGTAAGGATTACTAAGTTAGTAGGAGAGCTACAAATACTAGAACTTGTCACTACTTGTTACTTGTACTTACAAGAACTAAAAGCTGCCGAAGCATCGTACTTGTGCTCGCAACAATCGGGCATTAGACAAGCTAGTACATCTTGATCAGCTACCATAGTAAGTTCAAGAGGGAGGCTAGATCATGATACCTTACTCGAAGTGTTTCTCGTGATACCCTGGCTCTTCTCTATCTTAAGGGGTCCAAGAGATATTGCAGAATAATCTTCGGCCTATTCATATTAGTTTCAGTTGCATTGGTGCACAACACTATCGTAACGTTCACTCTGCTCTTACGTTATTTCATGATTGAACGTTGTCTGTATGATTGCTACTTCGATTCCTAGATTTACACAGTCTTTTACTGCGCACGGACTTCGTCAGCAAATACAGTACTATGGCTTCTTCTCAGCCGATGCATGTAATCCGGATCAAAGCTGCTGGCCTGACACGCCCCTTTGGTGACGAGCGGACTGTAAATCAAGCTTTTCCAGCAGCTATGTCGACATCCGAGTCCGACCCTTTCCTCATGTGTGATTTTTTTTCGATGCCGTCCGATGGCATATCAGAGGACCCCGACTACTTTCCAGTCGACTGGCACCCTCATCGTGGCATGGATATTCTGTCGTACATAAAGACGGGCGTTGGCCGTCATGGCGACTCCATGGGCAATCGTGAGTCCTTTGCGACTCCAGGAATGCAGTGGATCAGCTGCGGCAGTGGCATCGAACACGCAGAAGCAGGAGGAACACCCGAAGGAGAGGACATGACGGGGTTTCAGATCTGGATTAATGTGCCTTCGTCTCGTAAAATGGACGATCCCTGGTGAAATTTCAGCATTTAGTTTTGTTTACCTGCATTATTCTGTGCATTTATTGGTGACTTTCTTGCAATTCTTCCTGTTGATGCCTCAGCTGTTCTGACTTCTTCATTTACCTGTGGTAGTTATGGTACCGAGCCGCCTGACGCCATAGCGCCGATTGAAGTTGCTTCCGGCGCCACTGCACGCCTCCTCTCGGGCACCAGCGCTGGCCTTGGCGCTGCGTCAACTCAAGGCTCTGTAGGCCCAATGCAAGCGCAGTGCTCGATTCAAATGGCTGACTTTGAGATGTCGGCAGGCAGTATGGTGCCTCACGAGCTGCCTTTGGAGCTCGACACCTGCATCCTGTACGCCTATTCCGGGTCTGGTACTGTCAATGGCGCAGCTCTGCCACCAGGCAGCGTGGCGCTCCTTGATGCTTCGAATGCCAATGCGCGACGCTTCGAGGTGACCGCCGCTCCAAGTGGCTTGCACTTCATGCTGTTCGCCGGCACGAAGCTCAAGGAGCCGATTGCATGGCGCGGCCCCATCGTTATGAACACAGACCAAGAGCTCATGGAGTGCTTTCAGGAATTGCGAAGTGGCCGGTTTCCACCGAAGCGCGTGGCGTGGGACTACAAGCGAATCGCCACGAAGCCCAAAGCTTGAACGGTTTGATCTAAGTAGCTGTGTTGTATGTGCGCAGGGCATCTGAGGCGCATACTTAACCGCGTTTGGGAGAAGTACTCACCGCACAAAAGCATTGATCAGGATTCTATTTTCTCCTGACTTAAATCGCCCCCGTCGAGTCCATTCATCACGCAGTTACATCCTCTCTCTATAAACACTTCCTTGTTATTTGCCTTGGCCTCTGCGACAATTCAGTTTTGACATGGGAGTTCAGACACGCTGGAAGCACTTTAAATGCCACTATTGCCCAGTTACGATCGCGAATTAACAGCGAAAATTAGATAGCTAGCAAATAGCCAGTAGACTAGGTGAGCACAACGCCAAACCAAACCGCCAAAATTGTGTAATACGCAATATTGCGATAAATCATACGAAATTGACGTCTTTGGGTCTGCTGAGTGGCGTATTCCCGTTTTTCATCTTTTCGTCATCTCGTCGGTCAAGCGGTCGCGTCGGTGCGTCGGTCGGTCAACCTTGCACACTTCTCGAAGGGTTTGAAAGATCATTTCAGCTCATGATAAATGCGTAAAGACCCGGCATCAGGTTAGAATGATTCATGATCATCCTGCGTCGTTCTATGAAGTCCTGTACGCGCTGAAACTACTCGCTACTTTTCTTTTCTAAACGTGTGGTAGAGCTTTGAATATGACCAACCACGGTCGACCGGCAGTACGAGCTTGTGGGCCGAAACGGCGCTTTGCAATTAGGGCTTTCCTCTGGAGCACGGTAGCCTTTGCGTCAGTATTGCTTTTGTCTCTGAAATTTCGACGAGAAGTGCCCGAGCACACGGAATCTTGGCCTATTATCCAAGCGACTTCAGCCTTAGCTGATGGGTTCAATGGAGATGCAAACACCGCGCTCCCCATTTCATTTGACCTGCCATTGGTAAGTGCCTACTACTATGTAGTTATTACCACTTATTATGATGCTCACCCTTCTTAATTTTACAGGAGAATACACAGGCTCTTCCTGCACCCGCCGTCGCCACGCCAGCCTTGAATGCAGAGCCCGCAGTGGCTCGACCGCTGAGTTCAGGTCTAAGTGCGTACCTCGGGATAGATACCCTCACTGCACGAGCAGCGGCACCTGTGCCTGAGGCACGCGTCTACGTACCGCCTGAAGTAGCACCAGGTCCTTCCTTGAGACAGCAAGTGCCGGCACCTGCTCAAAGCTCTTCTATCACCACCTATGAAGTCCTTCCCAAATACACCACAACTGGTGCCACTGCCGAGGCCACCCCCGCTGCGTCGAGCTTCTTTGCTGGGTGGGGCCAATCAAGAGCTCCTAGGAATATAGCCAAGGCAAATCAAAAGGTTCCGCGCTCCTCTGCAGAGTTGCACAATGCCTCCCATTGGATGAGAGCCTCCTCCATGGTAGCACCAATGGCACAGCGACGAGCAGCAGCCACGACAGCAGCAGCTATCGCGGAGCCGTGCTCTCTGAGGCCAGTCTACATACGGCGCCCGTTGACCGAGAAGCAGGCGAAGGGCGGCGTGCCCGAGCCCGCGTTTGAGCCGCGGCCGTCGTGCTCCCACACTCTCATGGCCAGCGAGGTGAGGATTCACGCTAGGACTACAGTATTCGAGTCGTCGAAGGGGTAGCGTGCATTATCGAAGAGGCAACGAGACACTCAGTTAACGTAAATGATCATTTCGACTGAAGCATATACTTTGTATTTATTTTGAAATTGCTAGGTGGCGGTGGGCATATTGCACTGTGCCAAGAACGAAAACACTCGGCTCAAGTCGGTGGCTGAGACCTGGGCTCCATCCTTGCTCCGAGCAGGGGACCACCACCACGTGTACCACCCCAACGACCTGAGAGCGGTGCTCCTCGCGTCGAAAGGGGGCGTCGCGAGGAAGCACCACCAGCAGCAGCACCTCAAAGCTCCCAGGTCAAGCCGGTTCCCGCCCTCGTCGCTCGTGATCGTGGACGAGGCCAAGGACGACTACCTCTCCACCTTGCCGAAAGGGCTGCTGGGCCTCCTAGGCATGTACGAGCGCTTCCCAACGGCTAAATGGTTTGCGGTAACCGGCGACGACGTCTTCGTGGACCCTCAGGTAACGAGAAGAGAAGTACTTTACTATCCTACTCGCGTGCTTGTTATAGTCTAACGATGAACCAGAACCAAATTGAATTGGTTATGTTCCATTTTTCATACTTTTTTGCAGTCAAGGCGCTCGCGCATTTTATAACACAATGCATTCCTTGATTTCAGAAAATACCCTTCAGCAAATCGTTACATTTTTTATATTCGCTCATTTTATAAGATCTGCGCGTTTCTTTCCGTTTCGGTTCCTTTTTCACCTCATACCCCCAGGCCTTGACAACGCTCTTGTCCGCGTTCAACCCGCGCGAGGAGTGGTGCTTGGTGGACGCTGGCACTGCGCAGCGGAACAAGGAGCGGAACACCGCAGGGAGTGCGTGGCGGATCTATGGCGGCGCGCCGGTGGTCACTTCCAACGCCCTCACGAGGCGCCTGGTGCCCTTCCTCAAAGCATTCAGCGCCAATGCAGACCGGTCCTTCGTGCATGACGTTCAGGTGGTTGAAATCCCCCCCCTCACTGTACTATATGATAACACAACTGCGAATGCGTGCATTTCTTGATTTCGTTGCTCTCTTTAATGTAGCTTCTACTCTAATATAATGGCGAATTATAATATTTTTCAATGTGTGTGTGCGTGCACCTCTACATGTGCGGTTCCCAGTTCACTCGGCTCATGGGCCTTCACGGCGGAGGGTTCGCGAAAATCACCCACCTCGACGGCATGTACTCTCAGGTAAGCTGTTTGCACGGTGATTCGACTCCTAAAGTCTTCAAGGTTCATTTGCACCCCTCTGTCTTCGTCTCGCTCATTTTGTCATCAAACACTATCAACCTGTATCTCCCTTGTGGTTCAGGGCCCCGGCGTCTACTTGAATTGTCCGTTGAGTCCGAAAGGCAGCTGCCCCCTCACGCCGCCTCAAATGCCCAAAGGCGCCGCTCCCAGCTTGTTGCCGAAAGAACTGACAGGCGCACAATGGCGCCCGGCCTCCTTCCACCACGTTACTTCCGACGGTGGGTGGTGATGGTAGTTAGAAACTGAGAGAGAGAGATAATGAGAGAGCTAGGTAGACGCGCGCGCGTGTCTGTGAGTGTGTTCTTTTTCATTTTTTGGTTCGGATGGGCCTGATATATTTATGCGATAGTCCAGCCGTGAGATGGAATGAATATTGCCGAGCCAAAGATTCTTGTCTTATTTCTTTAATATTTCATTCACCATTGCCATCATCACTCCAGGCTACATGCGGCATTTGCAAGCGCTCTTTTCCCAAGCGCACGCATGCGACGCTGCTGACAGCACACTAGCCCAGCACATGCAGCAAAGGACCTCTTCTTCTACTTCCATGATGATTGGCGCTTCCAGCAAACTAGGGTCAAGCGGCCGCGATGCGCTGAGAGGTTTGGTGGTGGGAATCGCCAAAACAGCGAAGGAGCACTCCCCCTTTGGTTGGCCGGACCTCTTGCCGTCGGCACCCAAAAAGAAAGCCGCGCAGACGCAGCAGCAGAGGGGGCAGGCCTTCCTTCTTGACATGGCCAAAGCACAGAAGAAGAAGACAGAGAAAAGCGAAGAGGCGGAAAGCAGCAGTGATGTGTGGCGGCGGCGCTTGCTTCGCAAAATGGGCCGAAACTCAAAAGCACCGAGCGGCGACTCCTCAGTGAAGACGAAGAAAGCGCAGCAACAAGCGAAGGTGGAGCATCGCCCCGAAGCTCTCTTGGCTCAGCTAGTGGAAGGTCACCCAGAAGCGTTATGGTACCTCGTAGCGCCCTTCGAAGACGCGTGAGTTGACGTCACAGGATGAAGGAATAGAGGGTGCAGACAAATGGCAAACGAAAGAGCGTAGGACGAAATATGCGAGATGTCTTTGATCATTTTTCTTTTTATGTCGTACCTCATACTTGCAACTTTCCCCGTACCCCCTCCCTTTTTTTCTTCTGCAGGTACGTGGACCTCCGCGGCGCTCACTTATTGGTGGAAAAGCTCTGCACGGGGGACTTCTTCTTCCACGGTCCATCGGAAGGACAAATCAGCGACGAGCACGTGTTTCAGTCGTTGGCGAGTGGCAAAGGCGCGAGCTCCACAGAAGCTTGCGCGGCGGCGGCGGCGGTGCCACAACTGTTAGTGGTCGCAAGCAGTGAAGGTGGCAATGAGGGAGGAGATTTGGGCCTGAGCCTGGGGACTCCTTTCCTAGCTAGCCGCGGCCTCGCGCAAATGCCCTCAGAGCAACTCAGAGACCTCTTAGGGTCCTCCAGCGCTGCGACACGCCTGATGGCTGCTGGCATTGCGGTGAGTGATTGAAAAAAAGGAGCCCTGCTCGAATGTTGTACTGCTCCATGTGCGTTGCGTTTCCCCTGTTCAAGGGCGTCACTCGTGGCTCCCGCTCCATTACTCCTCCGATGCCTTCTTGTGCGCCTTGTTCTCTTCTTACCTTATAAATTTCCGCCCTATTCCAACAGGTACACCGCGTGCCAGCTGACCGATTGGCTCTCGACAACTTGGCACAGCACCAAGAGCAATCGACGAATAGCACTATGAAGCCCTTCTGCGCGCCGGTGCTGTCGACGAAAACCGATTTGAGCGCCATGAAGTAAGTGCCATCATGCACGCGGGTGTCCTTATGGGCCCTTCTCAGAATCCTTCTTTATCTTTGACTTTGCTCTTTGTTTTGCACGTTTGATTTGCTTTTTCATTCGTTTATAGTACTGCATGAAATGCTTGCCTTGATATGCATCAGCGAAGTCCCCTTTTCAATTTTTCTTAGTCCAAGTTTCTTCGTCACTCCTCCTTCGCGTGTTCCTATTGCCACGCTCCTTTCTCAAGATACGGCTACAGGGAAGCTCCTCGGGTGTTGGCGCACCAAGTGCTGAGGGCAGACCCTTCCGGCATCGGCCACATGGCCCTGCGACGAGCAGGAGCCTGAAGACTGCACATGTAGGCATAGTTTAGGAGCACGGAGGCCAGAAAATGTTGAGGCATTTTAGAAGCAACATATGCCGCATATTATAAGAGTTACGGATCTGATTCGCTGACTGCGCTATACCGAGACCGCGGCCCTCCCATTTGCTTTTGTATTGGCGGTATGAATAAACCACCTCCCCCTCCGTATTATACACACGCAACCCTAGCGGTCTAGCTAGCGGGTCTAGCGCACCAGCATATGGCCATATTGCTAGTTCTATTGCATTCCGAATGCGAGTAAAGTGGGATATCCATCGGTCACCGGACTACCACGATTTCTGTGATTTGCCGTAGCTATCAATCTATCATAACATACCATATACCATGCCACCGGAATTCGGAATCGATTTCATGGAATCGCAATTCGATGTAAGACCAGTCATTTCGGGTTTGAGAAGTGCGATATGTATTTGCTGAATGGGGTTCCTCTTCTCGTTGAGCTCTTCGCCATAAAACAATTAAGATTTCTAGTTTTAGTGCTAGGTAGGGCATAGCAAATGATTCTAGCTCATTTATAAGTTCACACCGCCACCGCTGTTTCGAGGTTGCTCTTGCTGTTGCAGTGGAGACATCTGAGTGGACTCTTCCTGGAGGGCTCCGAACCCCAAACTGGACGGAAGTGCCCACGAAGCGCCGTCCAGGGGAACTAAACTGCTGAAGGCGCCGCTCTCTGCCTCGTCATCATCTTCCTCCTCTTGTGCTCGCCGAGCGGCATCCGCCTCCTCCTTCTTTGCCTTCTTTGCCTTTTTGGCCTTCTTCTTCGCTTTCGCGGCCGCCTCTAGCTTGGCCACGGCCGCTGCTTCCGACGGCGTTTGGTACCCGGGCGGCGGCAGCGGCGCGTCCTGCACCCGGGCGTCGACCAAGGCGCCGTTCTTGACCCAATCCTCCAGGAAGGCGGCGTGCTCGCCCCGGCCTAAGGTCTCGGTCGCGTCGCGGATCGCCGCCAGCTGCGCCGTCTTGCCCTTGGAGCTCCTCAAGGTCGCCAACTCGAGCTGCAAGCCCGTTTGCTTCTCTTCGGCCACCGTCAACGCGTCCACGAGCTCCTGCTGCTTCCTGGCCATCGCCACTGCCACCTGTTCCATCTGCACCAGGCGCTCTTCTTCGCTTGGGCCGGCTTCTCCTAACTTCAGAGTGTTCCCATAAGTGTCCGGCGACACCACTTCTCCTTCGTCCACCGCTCTCACGAACCTCGAAAACGACGACGCTTCGAATTTGCCCTCTTCTTCCTCGTTCCAGCCGTCCTCGTCGGACCGCATCATTTGCGGCCCACCCACAGTGACCGGCGCGTATTTGGACAGGCCCAGCATTTGCTTTGCTTCCATCGTTGAGATGGTGTTGCGGAGGGCGTTGCCAGTGGGCGTGGCTTGCACTAAAAACTTGGCGTGGAACGACTTGGCCCAGGTGTACACCGGCGCGCTCTTGTGAGCAATATCGAACTTCTCGTCCTCTGCTTTGGCAGCGTCCTCGGACCCGGTCACGAAATTCGAGAACATCACCAGCGGGCGCTCGCTTTCTTCCGGGAAGCAAATGGAGCAGAAGCGGGGCTTGAGTCGGCAGCACGCCGACCCAAGGAGGGCCAGGAGCGCGAGCAGAATGGGAATCGCGAGCGCCATGGCTTTGAGCCGGAAGCTGGTGGCAGGCGTGCCGAACACGAACTCCGACGAATGTTCCACGAAGTAAAAAGTGGGGGCGTGGGAGGGGCGCCAGGTAGGGGGCGGGGTGGGGGAAATGAAAGGGGCCGGTGACGGCACCACGGTGGGCTGCACGGACTGGGTGGGTACATGTGTCGGCTGCCTGGTGGGGGCGGGGCTCGACGGTTGCGGCGTGGGCGCGCGGGTGATGCCCTCCACCGCAGTGGCGAGGGTCGCAGGCTCCGGCGCCACCGACGCTACCCCAGCGAGCTTTAAGCTGGCGGTGGCAAGTGCAGTGGTCACGGAAGTGGCGAGCTCGGTGGGGGTGGTGACTCCTAGAGAAGTATCCTCCGGCAGCACCAAGATCGTGTATTGCACGTCCCAAAATACCGACTCGAGGCGCCGCCCGTGAGGCATGCTTGAAGTGCTTTCGGATGCGAGATCTGCAGAGTGGGCGTCGCTCAGCTCCTCTAAGGACTGACCGCGCAGCATGCGATTTCGTCGCACGAAACCGTAAATATCGTAGGCTGCATCGGAGTAGTCGATGTCGCATTTGCCGTTCACAATCACGCAGCAATAGTCGCAGCACACCTCGAAGGTGTTAGTGGTGATCAAGGGCGACAAGTAGTTGCAAAGCAGGTCGGTTTGGTCGTAAGTGCTGCCCGGTGTGTCGTTGACGTAGGTCCTGTAGGCCTCGGGGCAGCCGCAGAGGCCCGTGGGGACCGGCGTGGGCACGGGCGAGGGCAAGGGGGTGGGGTAAGGAGTTGGAGCAGGCTCAGAATCGAGCACCACTTTGAAGTTGAACATACTGGAGGCGGGCACCCCTGTAGCGTTGGCCAGCTGCTTCTTCAGGGAGGTCGCCTGTTCTTCCGTGGGAGACGAGGCCTGGAGATAAGCGCACACAGAGACACTGGAGGTTAAGGTGAACCCAAGCAAAGGCACTTGGTAGAGGAGCGCCGCAACATGCGCCCAAGAGCCAAGGAGGCATAGCACACAGCGAAGAGATTCACTCCATCGAAAGTACCATTGAATAACAACCAGAGTGATAGATATCAGGAGACTACTATCCTACCGTGGTTTCAAAGTTGAGGTAAAGCTTGAAGGAGAGCTTCGCTTTTAGGGCCCCAGGTTGCGACGGCACGGCGGTGGGCAGTGGCGACGGAATTGGACTAGGCCGCTGGGTGGGACCCTGGGATCAAAGGAGAGAAGAAACAGGGGGGAAAGTTTGCAGAGATGTGATGTTGATCTCTCTAGGGGCCGAGATCTAAGGAACGCAAGCTACATAAAAGAAACTGAAGGGGGAAAAGGCACTAACCGGCGAGGGCCGAGGTGAGGGCGGCAGCGAAGGAGAATAGGTGGGCTCAGGAGTGGTGGTGGGGCGGTGCGTCATGGAAGGAAGGAAAGTGGGCGAGGGCGTGGGCCCGAGCG
>Ga0307982_1005328_pt1 | contig 10030 bp, 13 predicted proteins | sample OrgLakmetagen989_FD_201847 | JGI IMG/M metagenome (GOLD analysis project Ga0307982, IMG submission 201847) | Saline water microbial communities from Organic Lake, Antarctica - #989 | ecosystem: Environmental > Aquatic > Non-marine Saline and Alkaline > Saline | place: Antarctica: Organic Lake... | reverse complement strand
AGCAGTGGCAGCAAGAATGAGACGCATTGAGTAGCAATGCGTGCACAACTGAAACTCGTGTTTGATGCTGCAGAAGATTCTCAAGAATTTTTGTACTGACAAGTACAAGTACGTTTACAAGAAAATAAGTGCACACCCTCTTGTGCACGCGCGTGTGCATAGAACAAGAAAAGAGCAAAAGAAACACCTACCTCAAACCGCTCCACGGCCCCCGCAGCGGCCTCGGCCACACCGCGCTCGATGTTCGCGGCTTCTGCAGAGGCGTGGGCCGTTTGCTCGTGGCGCTGCACAGCCGACTAGTGCGAGGTAGGCAAAAGGCCCCCAGGACAAAGAAAAAAATACAGAGTAAGAAAAAAGAAGAGAGAACGAGAGAGTAAGAGCACAACGCTTGAAAAGTTCGATCAGGAAATACAGGGGGCATCGAAGTTGAACATATAAGTCAAAATACGTATCTAGATCAACTTATACATGGCACTATCTCTCTCTTTTCCGCCCCAACCCGATCCCTCATCGATCATCCCTCGCACAAACCACCAAGCGAACAAAAGACAAAAGCCCGGCACACGTGGGTTTACCGTGCCAATCCGGTGGCGGTTTTCTGCCCTCGAATACGCCTCCCGAGCCTTGTGGTGCGCCGCGAGCGCTTTGGCCCGCGCGTCCATCGCATGGCGGCGCTCCACACGCTGCACCGTCGCCGCATTGGACCGTTGGGCTTTCTGGGCTTCCCACTGTTGCCGCACTTTGTGCTTGGCCGCGCGCCTACCCGCTTTGGCGGACGCTTTCATGGCTAGAGCCGCGGCCTTGTCAGAGGCTGGTGGTGTGGCAGCCAGTGGTGCTGGAGTAGTAGCGGTTCGAGCAACAGGTAAAGCTGTACTTGGAGGTGTAGTTGCAGTAGTTGCTGATGCGGTGCTTGTTTCTGCTGCTGCTGCTGCTGCTGCTGCTTGAGCAGTTAAGGTGCGGTCTTCTACTGTGCTCGTGGCGGTGGCAATGTTTTCGGTTGTTGAGAGAGGTTGGTGTGGCTGAGACGTAGACTCCATCGACAACTCCGCAGAAGAAGAAGAAGGCGGCAAGAGCGGAAGCGGGCCGAAATGCTGAGTGCACTGCGGGTCGACCACACAAGAAGGACAGAAGAAGTGCTTGCTCGCATGGCTGCTGCTACTGCTGTTGTTGCTGTTGCTGCTGCTGCTCGAAGGCGGTGCATTCGGCGGGTGTAAGAGGCGCCAGGCGTGTTCGTCGCAGTGCGCATGCACCCAAGCCGCGCACCCTTCGCACTGCGCCATGTCGCCGCCGCCGTCCTGAAGGAGTGAACGACGGCAAAGTGAGACCGAATGATCGCGTAGGACCGATGGAAAACAGCGGCTGCGTGTAATAAATTAGGAGAGAAAGAGAGAGAGAGAGAGAGAGAGAAGTAGGCTCGCTAGCGGTCAACTCAATAACAAAAAGACGAGAAAAAGAACCATAAAAGTACACGAACACGAACACCAGCCGTCGATTGTTATTCGAACCTGGTCCCAGGCGACTCGGCACACAGGGCAAACGGTGGCAAAGGTGAGCATAAAACGATTGGCGCATGGGAGGCAGCGGTCCGGCCGGCTCGACCAATAAGCGCCCGGAAAGCTTGCGGCCTCCAGGATGGCCCGTGATTGGTGGGCTTTTTGGGCTTTCATGGCTTGGGCAGCGGCGTGGGCGGCGGAGCCAGCAGTGTTGTTGCTGTTGCTGTCGGCTAGTAGTGGAGGTGCTGATGGCGGCAGAGCTAGTGGAGCTGAATCTGCTCCCAATCCTCCACTGCTTCCGCCACCACCTCCAGGTGCTGCTCCGGTGCTCACATACGTACTTACAGCGCTGTCGCTGCTACGACCATTATAAACACTACAAGCCGTGGCACCAGCTCCTGCCGACGCAGCTGATTGGTTGGCTGCAGCAGACGCAGTCGCAGAAGGAGTCGGGGGCATCTCTCGCAGCAGTTGTTTCGCGATGGCGACGGCACCACAGGCACTGGGTTTGGTGCAAGCAGTGCAAGCCACGCAGAGGCCACAGACGAAGTGACCGTTGGGAACCGCTGAGAGCTTGGGCGCAAGGCACTTGAGGTGGTAGGCGCGGTCGCACTGCTCGCAGTAGAGGAGCTCGAGCTCGGACTCTACCGAGGCGTTGGCTTCGTTGTCAACGGAACGGCACACTTCGCAGACTTTGCAGTTCACGCACCTGGCGTGGAAAAGCAGACACATGTACTTAGAAAGGCAGGAGAAAAGAGGGAGAGATACAAGGCAAATAAAAAAGGAAAAAAAAACAAGAAAGAAAACAATCATGCACACCCGCGGATGTTCATCCTTTGGCTTGTCCAAACAACACTAATATAGTAGACATGCAGCGTAAACAAAACAGGCACGCACCGCCAGCCGAGGCGGGTCACGGGGTCCATGGTCGCGAGCGGCAGGGACATGGGCAAGCAGAAAGGGTGGAATCCTTCGCCGCAATCCGCGCAAAACAAGAGCTGGCCGTCTTCTTGTCGCAGAGGGTCTTTGCTCACCTTGCTATTATGCCTGTGCGTGCTGCTCTTGTTCTCGCCACGGCAGTCGCTACGATCGATGCTGTTGTCGTCGAATAGACCACGTCCTTCTTCGTCGTCGTCGTCGTTGAGCCCCCGAGCACCGCAGGCCGCGCACAGGTCAAACCAGCACAGCGCACGTGCTTCTTGGGGAGTTTGCAGCAGCCACGCGACGGGGTTAAATTCGTAAGGGTCTTTGGGCGAGGCCAGAGACAAGTCCGCAGCGAGGTCGCCTAGAGCTGCGCCCACGATCACGTCCTGTTTGGTCGTTGAAGAGCATAGATGATGGAAAAGGTGATGGGAAGGTAGTAAGTTGTGATAATAGAAGTGAATAAAAACCAATCATAGACACACCCTCGTGCGTACGCATGAATGGGTGAACAAAAGCATGAGCAAAAGCGTGCATGCAACACAAAGAATTCAAAAACAGAAACAAGAACTTTCAAAATCATTCGTGTAACACACGGCTCTAATCATGAGATAAGAATCGTGAGATAAGGATGTGTCAGGCCTACCCTACTTCTATATCACATCCATGTCACACCTTGCGCACGAAGTCTTCTACGTCAATGTCGTCGTCGTCGTCGACTTCGGCGTTGCCCTGCTTGCTTGCTGCTGCTGCTGCTGCTGCTGCGGACTCTTTTGCCAGAAGAGCTTTTTGTTCAGCTGCGGAGCTGGTCGCAGTTCCTCCTAATGAGTCCAAGGAAGACGACGACGACGACGATGACACGCCTGTCGGTGCAGCCAGCGTACCACCACCGGCCGCAGCTATTGCATTCTGCTCATCGGAGTTACTCAATGCCAATCCAGCCAGAGACGGATCGGAAGACGAAGAGTGCATTTGTGACGAGGCGTCCTCCGCAGAACGCGCTGATTTGTCCGTTATTGCGCGTTTTCCGGTGCGGGTGCTTCCAGTAGCTGTGGGCACCATCACCGGTGGCAAACCTTCGACATCTTTTCCATCGCCCTTGACCTAACCATACATGTACATGCACGCGTAAGCGACCCGCACATTCAAGTTCAACCGTTGGTCTTACAACCCCAAAAGAAAAAAACGAAACCAAGAGGAAAAAAAGGAGACAAGAGGTCACAGCACACGCTTTGAACTAAAGACCTTCGCCGTCGCGCGCTTGGTAGCGCGCCTCTGCGCCTCTTCGGCCTGCTCCTTGCCCACCACTGCGCGCGCCCACTCCGAAGGCGTGGTCTTCGGGCAGTGCTCCGCGAAAAGAGCCGTGGCCGCCAAGTAGTAGCGCCTTGCTTCTTTCCACAACCTTTTGGGGTGATGACGAGGACGAGAAATGGGCACGGAAAAAGAGCTAGAAGTGAGCAAAACGCAAAGCTCACATGACGCGCGCACAGACATAAAAGCCTCTTTACACACATTCTATCCGACAACCACAAGGAGACATAGCAAGAACGCTAACAGCACACCCGCACATCTGCACCCACCGGTCCCCCGACGAGTTAAAGGCCAGCGCGTTGTGCGCCATCAGCTCCACGTCGTGCCTCAGCATTTGAAACGACTTGTAGCGGCCCTGCTCCGCGAAGGTTTTCATGGTTCTCAAGTCCATGGGCTGCGTCACGATGTCGCGGTAAGTGGGCGCCTGTTCCTCGGTCTGACATCATACAGCGTGTTGGAGGGCAAGGAAATCAAAGACAAAGACGAGACGAAGAAGTGAGAACGTACCAAGGGAAATAGATGACTTGTAGCACACGTGAAGTAACAATGAGAAGTGTTCTACTTCGATTGTGCGCGCACGTGAAGTACCGGAACACCATCAAATGTACACCCGTCACAGGCACGCCACATGACAAAAACACACCACGTGCACTCCTTTCTACGCACCACAGGTTCCGCGAAGAGGTACAGCAAGTCCATTTCCTCCAATTTCTGCACCAGGCTGCCGATCTTCGCAGGCCGGCAGGCGGGGCACAGAAAGCCGTCCACGAGGCTGGGTTCTTGGTCCAACGAGATGCGGTGGTACACCTCCAGGCTGAAGCCTTCACAGTGCGGATGCACCCAAAACGCGCACTGGTCGCACGCTATCGCTGGCTCTACAGTGGTATTAGGTGCTGCGGCTCCTGCTAATGCAATATCTGGAGTGGCGCTCATCGTGTGGTTGTCGTCATTCGTTGCTCCCAAAGCACTCCCGCTGCCGCCGTTCTCGCCCCTGTCTTGAGTGCTCGAAGTGCTAGCCTCATGAGCCTCGGCTTCCTCGTCTTCCTCGCCGTCTTCTACCTGCATGCTTCCGCTGCCACCACCACCGCTGCTGCTGCTGCTGCCTGTGTCGCGAAAAGGAGGGGCCTCTTTCCAAAGCACTAAGCAGACAGGGCAGTGTTTTCGAGCCAAAAAATGGCGCAAGCATTTCTTGCACAGGTCATGAGTGCCTGAAGGAGTCTCCTGGGCACGAATCTAGATAGCGACGATAGAAGGGGAAAGAAGAAGAAGAAGAAGAAGAAGAATGAGACCAAAAGCGCCGTCAAAAGTGTTGAAAAATAACACAGACACAAGGCAAGAGTAAGAGAGAGACTGTTATGGGGAGGAACAGTCAATTCTATTCTAGCCGCTGTACTCTTACGTCCGGTTTGGAGCGTCGGTCTGCGCCGCAGCCGGCGCATTGAATGCACTGGGGGCACACCCAGAGTTGGCCGGTGTTGGGGTCGCAGTCCGGAGGGCGCCTTTCGAGGGGCGGCGCAAAGCAGCAGTGGTGGACCTAAGAAAGAGAGAGAGAACGAGGGAATGCACGAAGAGAAGAATAAGTGGACAGAGAGAAGACGAGAAGGTTCAAGGAGACTCAGTAAAAGGATGGGAAGGAGAAAGGGGGTAAAAATATACTGCTTGCAAAGGAAGGATAAGAATGAACAGACTTAATTGTGTTTTGGAGTGCTCATAGAAAGGAGGCAGATTCTCACTGTAGTGGCACAACTGGCGCAGGCCAAAGGCTGCAGGTCGTTGTAATGCTTTTGGCAGTGGTCACAAGTAGGACCACATGACGCCGCAGCAGCAGCAGAGGAGGAGGAGGAGGAGGAAGAAGCAGAAATAAGCGAACTTGACGAAGATGAAGTTGTGGCCTCGTGACTGTTCTCTTGGCTGCGGCTGCTCTGGCGCTTGCGGCCACTTCCTTTACCGCTGCTGCTCCTGCCACTGCTGCGGCTGTCCTTCTTGCTGTCCTTGTTGCTGTTGTCTGGCACAGCGTCCTGAGGTATGTCTTCGACCTGACAAAGCAACGAGAGTAAGCAAGGACAGGAAGCAGCACGGTTTAGCAACTCACTGCACATGAATTTTAATATAAACAAGGAAAGACAGGGCATTCGACGTTGGCACACTTGCTGTTTGCAGCACTTGAATGTAGCCTGTAACATTCTGCACTCTTAAACATTACGAGCTACTGAGACATCGTGTTTCCTACTAGTAGCTTTTCACCTGGCCGTTCTTGGAATCGAGAGCCACCCACATGGGGTGCAAGTTGGAGTCCTCGTACGCCACCAAATGCTTCCGCGTCTTCGTGGAGTACAGGGCAATGGTGGCGCGGGCCCAGGTGCCTTGGGGGTAGTTGAGCTCGGCCCGGAAGTGCTTGACGGTAAGGCTCACCCAATCCTGAGGGGTGCGGTTGCTTACCGACGCCTGAGTGCAGCCGGCGAAAAAACGCAAAGAAATTGAATACATGTTTAAGAAAAACAAGACCACAAAGAAAAGTCTTTATAAAGAACAAGAGGATAGGCGACGAAAATGAAGAAGGCAAATAGTTCAAAGAAGTATCTTTCGTTCCCTCGGCCTGACTCCCAAATGTCATGCCGGTGCCTCGTAATATTCTGAAACAAGGACACCTATGAGCTGAGCTCTCACCAGTTTTCGTTCCGCCGCCATTTCAATCGCACGGCAGCGGCTCGCAGCGTCCGCCTCTGCCGCCGCCAAGTCGACGGCTCGGGCCAGCTTCCCCACGGGCGTGTTCGCAGCGGCTGCGGAGCTGCTCGTGGCGTTGTGGTGGGCCGCCACCGCTGTTCGCCGCTTCACCACCGCCGACGCGTCGGAGGCCCAGGGGTACACGGAGCCGTCCGCGCACCACGCAATGTCATCGTTGCCGAAAAACATGCAGTACCGCTGCCCGCCGCCGGCCGCTTTTTTGCCGCCGCTGCTGCTGCTGCTTCCACCATTCTTTCGCTTGATACTCGCACCAGCGTTCGCAGCGGCCGAAGCAGAATGAGCCTCCTGCGCCTTCTGCACCCCAGCGGGAAGCGTGAACCCGCCTGCGCCAACGGCAGGCAAAGTCCACGACCATTGAATACACGGCCACAGCGAATGCCCTTTCACTTGCGCCCATGCCACCTGCTCTGAGTACAACAAAGGTTCGTTCTCAACGGTCAGCCATTCTTCTTCTCCGTCGACGTCGTATTGCACCAGGTGCTGCTGCGTTGCCGCGCTGTACTTGAGCACGCGGCCGCTGAACCAGGAGGCGTCACCGTCCCACCAGTGCTGCACCCGGGCCCCCACGAGCCGCCCCCCTGGTGACGACCAGTCGACCGCCACATGACGGCCCACGTACTCGTTGGCACTCCCCGAGGCTGCAGGGCTGCTGCTGCTACTAGCGCTAGATGCTGCCGCAGCGGCACCACCGCTGCCACTGCTGCTACTATTGCTAGGCGAGCTACTGCTTCTGCTACCTGCACCTCTGCCCTTTTTACTAGGGGGGTTATGCTTCGCGGCAGGAGCATCAGCAGCCCAGTCCAGGGTGGGTGTCTCCTCAGCCTGTGCATGTTCAAGAAGAATATTGGTAAGATCATTGGAGCTAGCCTAGAAAAGTGCCGTGAAGCAGGCAACGAAAACGAAGAAGAATCGAGCCGAGGGCTTGAATTTTCTGTCGTTCGCGCGTGCCTAGGATATGATGAGCTCCCAGATATCATGAGCCACGTTTCGAGCATAAACTCACCGGGCGCTTCTTTTTTGTCATTCAAAAACCAAAAATTTGGAGAGTCTCAGGTGTATACAAGTTATAGCGCTAACTCTATCGAGCTCCAGGTATATCCTGGGGTGGCCCTCCGCTATGGCCGACGCTTCGTAGGGCCGAGTAGGGCAAGCGCTTTTTGAGTCTCGAGTGATGAGCGAAGTAAGTTTGAACGAAATAAAATTACGGACACTTTCTTCTTTGACTTTTGGGAACCCACGTCTTGTTTACGTCAAGAATAAACCTACGAATAAACCTACGAACAATCTACTTGGAATCTTTGCTGCTTCAAGAAGACCTAAAGCAAGGTGTGTTTGGAAATGGGCTAGTATCGGCGGCATAGGGACTCGCACAGAGTGCCGTATGAGATCAAGGGCCTCACAATAGGGATGTAGGAAGCAACTTCACAATTTCCTTCCGTTTCGTGCCTGTATGCCTCAGATGTTCCGCACTATCGTCCTCGCAATCTCGCTGGCTTCGGCCTCGGCCTTCATGAGCCCAGCGACCGCTCAGTCACGGTCAGTCCAAGGCTTAGGCCATAAAATTAGAAACCAATGTTGAAAATAAGTACTTTCTCAATGGCTGCGAGAAGTTCCGCTGCAATAGTGATTTAGTGATCGAGACGCTGTTTGGAGTCAGCGAAAATGTAGGGAGTACGAACTTTTAAAATTTCATGCGGCCTGGTACCGATTACACATCGCGCTTCATTAGGAACACTTCTCTGTCTACATGAGCCGTTTTATCATTCATAGCCAGATAATCTCTCGCGCCGCCACTTTGGCGATAACGCCCTTTTGGTGGACGTGTGGAGCTGGAAGATTCTAGCAGTTGAGACTCTTCGCTGCCTACGGCTGCTCACGCTAGAACTTCTTACGAAAGCCAAGTCTCACATTTCCTTGTTCTTTTTTCTTATACCTTTTTTTGTAGGTCGATGGCTTTGAACGCCAAGATGTCCACTTCGGTGCCTTTCTTGAAGGACCCTACTTACGATGAGGGCATGATCGGAGACGCCCGCTTCGACCCTCTCGGCCTCGCAGAAAACTTCGACATCAAGGTATTGAGCAAGAGCGAGCATTTTGCCAATCATTCGATGCTTTATGTAGTAGTTTAAGTTTCATACGATATTCTAAGATGAAGGTGCTCAGATTAGGTCGCCAGGCAACTTTTTTTCACTCGTCGATTCCATGCCCATTTCAACACCTCTCTTTCTGTTCAAACGCAAATTCACAACAACACACAGTGGTTGCGGGAAGCGGAGCTCAAGCACGGCCGCGTGTCCATGTTGGCGGTGGTGGGCATGGTGGTGGCGGAGTTCGTGCACTTGCCCGGCGAGGCCTACTCCAACCCAGCCCCCCTGGCGGCGGTGTCCCAAGTGGGTCCCAGCGTGATGCTCCAAATCGTGTTCGGCATGGGCGCAGTCGAGTACATCCTCAACAAGGGCAAAATGTCGTCCATGGACATGTTCGAGGTGGACCGCGCCCCGGGCGACCTCGGCTTCGACCCCCTCAACAAGATGAAGCCCAACGACCCAGACCAGTGCGTTAGTTTCGCTTGTGACTTGGAAGTGCCCCCTTTTCTTTGTATGTTGCGCATTCTTTGCTGTGCCAGCTTTTTGCTGCCTTTTTCCTTTCCATGCTAGTGCTCGCATCTGTTTGAAGCTTCTTTTTACTGATATCAATTGCCCTTTTGTTCCCACCTCGATCGCAGGTTCGCACTCAAGGAGTTGCAGAACGGCCGTCTGGCCATGATTGGCGTTTCAGGCATGATCCAGTCGTGTATCATGTCCAACGCCGGCGTGTTCGGTCACCACCTGTAAAGGAATTACAACGGGAGCCTAGGAATTCCAATCTAACTTAGGGCGTGCTGGTGTGTGCTATGCTTAATAACCGCCGTCTTTTACATAAAGCTGAATTGAATGTGCGATTGAGCTCCTAGTTCTGGACTCCACCCGAATTGTTCATGTATGAGGCATGTGTCCTGTATTGAGAACGTACAGGGAGATATGCGCCCTTATCTTCATTTATGCATGAGCCATTCGCTGGTTATGTACAATCGTAATCACACGTGTTTAGTATCCATTCTTTTTAGTGTCTTAGTTGAACGACTAGTGTCAGTCGTTGTAAAGTGTGTAGTGAAAGATCAGCAGGTTGGGCCTTTTCGTTCAAGCTTCGTTTAAGTCGCTATCAATTTTTTTTTCAGTTCGGTCGAACGAATAAGAAGTATGGACAGTTCTAGTACGAAAGATATGGATTCTCTGGTGATTTCTGGGGACACGCTCGCCGCAGAGGACAGCTCCGGTCTCGCTGGCGATCCAGTGTTGGATGTTCTTCTTTCGGATAGCACTCGGGAGGAGTTGGATGGGTGGGCGGTGACCTTGGGTTTGGATCCGGGTGATTATAAGGATAAGACTCAGCTCAGGCGTGCCATGTATGCGGCACATTCTACACAGCGCGTCGCTGGGCCTACTTCAAGCGTCGCTGGGTCTGCACAGGTCGACTCTGTGCAGTCTCCACCTCAAGATATTCTCCAGGTGCCCAGCGCT
>Ga0307982_1005325_pt1 | contig 10034 bp, 6 predicted proteins | sample OrgLakmetagen989_FD_201847 | JGI IMG/M metagenome (GOLD analysis project Ga0307982, IMG submission 201847) | Saline water microbial communities from Organic Lake, Antarctica - #989 | ecosystem: Environmental > Aquatic > Non-marine Saline and Alkaline > Saline | place: Antarctica: Organic Lake... | reverse complement strand
GGTGATGTGGAAGCCTCTGGGGAGCACCGACTCGTGCCTCCTGCTCGAAGCTCTCGTGGACCTCGACGACAATTCCCTTCGCACCAAAATCCTTCAAACAGCGGTATCAATTGCTTCTACTAGTATAGACGAGACATACTTTCGGGCGTGAGGCTGTGCAAATGATGCAATCGAACTTTACGACCCTTGTGTTACTATGTTTCGATGTGCAATGAATGCTGTACCTACTTGATCGATCTTCACAATTTAACCAAGCATTATTTAAGCTGAAGTTTCAGTTTATAACCTGCGGCCGTGTTTGGTGTGAATTCAGTATGCTCATGATCCGAACTCATAGGTGGTGCAGCAAGTGCTCCTACGGGCGGAGACGGTCGGTAAATGGGTGGTTGATCGCCTGAACGATCATGATCGCCAAATACAGCGCTCTGTCGTGGAGTACCTTCACGAAGTAAGTGCAAAAGCAATTTCTGTGTCTTCATCGAAGTTCTTTTAGTTATCCTTCTTTTCTTTCTACAATTGCTTCTATTTCTCGTCTGAGTTCTTGAATTTGTTTTTTCCTTCGCTTTTCACAAGTATCATGTATGAGTTGTTTCCTTGTTTCCACATGTGCGTAATTCTAACTTCATGGAATACAACATGCGCGTGCCATGAATAATTAGTTAAGTTGGCCTCGATATTTGTTGCACCTTAGACCTCGAAAGCCGTGATTTCGTCTGCTTTCGTGTCCACCGTGATCAAAGACGAAAAAGCAGCAGCCGCGGATGATGGCACGAATGAGGACGCCACGACTCGGTCATCGGAGGAGGACATGTATTCGGCCTTGACCGATGCTTTCGCGGGTGTCTCCAACTTGTTGCCGGCCATGCTGCATTTGCCCGGCGCCTTGCAAGAGAAAGTGGTGGGCGTGCCACTGGTCACTCAGGTACATGTGCCTTTTTCACTTCGATTGTCCACGCATAGCTTAGCAAGCTATTGGACGATTGAAATCTTTTCCTTTTGCCTTAATACTTGGCACTTTTTAGTTCTCTGCCATCATCTGATGGGTCTTTACCACGTTTGTTTTGTAATTATTTTCGCAACTCATTGAAGCATCTTTGTCCCACTCTTACTCGAATGTAATACAGGTGCTCGACGCGAAGCTTGCGGGGCGGTCGCAAGCCGTCGCAGTGGTGTGCATTGACCTGACGTGCGTCGCGCTCCTGCTGGTGTTTTACCTCCTTGCCGTGGCTAACCGCACTGCTCTGACCACTGGCGGCCCGTCGACTGCTGTCACGACCATTCTGGGCTTCGTGAACATCTACTTTGCCGCGCGGGAAGTCGTCCAAATTCGAAGCATGCACAAGATTGGTACGCAACATGTCAATAGAAACAAAGACCCATCAGAAATGAACGAGAATGCTTGGATTGTCCTGTGATCCATGTGCGCCATCTCACCACCGTCATGTGCGCATAGGCCAAATCAAGGAGTACTACACCGATGCTTGGAACATACTCGACCTCGCCGGCTGTGCCAACGTCTTTGTGGTGGTGGCCGTTTGTGGCGGCAATTTCCCCAACGCCCAACAGTCCACTGCTTTCCGTGTGATCGCTGCTCTAGGCTGCCTTTCTGTGTGGCTCAAGGTAGGGAAATGCTGTTTCTAAAGAGATCAGAAGAACAGATGCGTCGAAGGCACTTAATCCTTTCATTGAGCACCCAAAACACCAAAAGTTTAGTTGTTTGCTTCAGTGTTATGTGGTTTGTCTCGTCCAGATGTCAACCTCCGTCTTTATCTCCGGTGCTAAATGTCGCTGCTTCAGGTCCTGGGCACGATCAAAGTGCTGAACATTAAACTGGCCACCTTCGTCTTTGCGCTGAGTACCATCATGAACGACCTTAAAGAGTTTGCCCTGGTCATGACCATCGTGGTGCTCATGTTTTCGTGCATTTTCCTCATTCTGCACGCGGAAGGCAGCGACGAAGAAGGGCTTGACAGCGCTGGCGACGGAGTCCTTGACGATGTTGATGACCCTTTCGCAGATACTCGCCCCTTCCAGTACTTCGGCATCTCGGCCCTCTCGGTGTTCATGATGATCATGGGTGAATTCAACCAGGATATGTTTGAGGCCGAAGACTTCGGTGTCACCGTCTTCTCGCTGTCGATGTTTGTGATCTTCATGTTCTTTGTGGTAAGGACGCCTGCTCTAAATCTAGGCGACTTCTTGAAATTACGTCGACAAGAATATGGCGATTTTTAACATTTCTGCTTCAATTAACCATAACATCTCTTGCCTTTGTTGGACTGACAGGTGATTGTCATGCTGAACGTGCTCATCGCGGTGGTGTCGGACTCGTACGACTACGCGATGACGCGCGCGAGTGGCCTCTTTTTGCGCACCCGTCTAGTGCTTGTCGCTGAGCTCGATGCCCTTGGCCTCACTGAAGAGGTGCTTATGTGCGCAATCGAGGGTCCATGAAGAGTTCAAATGTAGTATACGTGGATGCAGTATAGATTTACTTCAAATTCTCTGATAGATCGCAATATCGGGGACGGAGACAACAATTGTCAAAGGGGTGGCTTGACATTAGGGGTATCACCAAAGGACGTATTTTCTCTTTGACTGATCCTTCTCTTGTCACTCTTTTCGGGTTCTATAGAATGCGCTTCCGGACTGGCTGGACAATGCTCTGCACGCAATTGTCGACCTCACCCCAGAATGGCTGGCAGTGGACAATTGGCTCCGCTTGAACTCCGAGGGTGGGGGCGTGGGTGGGGTGTGGCTGGGGCGAATCCTGCACACCCAGATGTCCACCACCTCGATCGTCGAGACCAAGGTGTCGAGCGGGGTGGCCGAAATCATTAACCGGCTCACGGATCAAGGAGGCCGCCTGCATGAGGTGCGAACAATGTTTTGTGTGCGTGCCGACTTATATGCTGCCTGCAAATTTTGACCCCTGAATCTTCACTCATATTATTTTATTTGCTCCTCCGATCTTTCTTGATTGGCTGGTATTCACTGGCGTATAAACTTGCTCAGATTGCTGTCATTCCTGCATGCACGTTTACACCAATGCGATTTCTTCCTTTCCTTTGTAATTGTGTCCTGTGTTTCCATCAAAGTCTCCTTATTCCCGCTAGTTTTCTTCAATTTGGTTTCCTTCTTCGTTGGCTACCTTGTGCCCTCTTTCTTGCGTCTCCTTCCTTGACACGTGCAGCTGCATAACGTGCGTTTTTCTTTTGAATGTATACCAATCAGGTGGAGGAGAGTCTTGCTAGTCGGCTCAAGATCCTCGAGCACTCCCTCTTGGGGGCGATGAAAGGGAAACCGCGAGTAAAGTCAAAATCGGAGTCTTCGTCTAAGAAAGCCTTTCCCGATGAATCCGAGTCGAAGGATTTCGATCCTGATTCCGATCGGCTTGCCTCTCTATTGGAGGCAATGGAAGAGAGATCTCGGGATGATTCCAAATCAGAGCGTTCTAGTGCTGAGTCTGAGTCCGAGTCTGGTTCTGGTTCTGATTCTGGTTCTGGTTCTGGTTCTGGTTCTGATTCTGACTCCGATTGAGTCATAGAAGAAGTTGCCGTGTGTGAATGGGAATGTGTGAACCGCGTGCTCAATAAGAGCTGGAGCGCAGCGGCCGATCGAGAGAGAGAGAGAGAGAGAGAAAATAAATTGAAATTTGCTTTGTGAAAGACCCCATAAATGTTGTCGTTGAAAATGCTGCGTGGAAGTCGCGCATGCGCATGGATCATCATTTTTACCGGCGAATATAGGAACTTGAAAGTACGAGTATAGTGTTATGCAAACAACTAATTCGTGTGCATAAAAGAGGGGAAGCGAAGCCGGTAGTAAAGTGAAGGTTCTCGCCCTGCGCCTGCGAGTAACTTAATTGTAATGAGACGATGTCGTCCAGGGGCGAAGTCCATACCTCTATAGCACCATAGCTTAATTCAATGAGGGTTCCTTAGTAATATATTTCAAATTCCTTTAATATTAAACAAATATAAATCCACGCAGCGAACTAGGGGCCGCGTAGAGTGCTTAATTACCCAATTGTATTCCCATGTATCCTAGCACCGACGCCAGCATCATGTTCGCATCAGCCCAAAACATAACAAACATCTAAGCGAAAAAGCAAAGACACTGCACTGACGACATGCCAAGAAAGCTAGCACCGAAGTTAGCATCACCTCCATATCATTATGAAACTCATAACCAGCCAACGACTCAAGGACACTTCACGTGACTACATGCCAAACAGACTAGTCCCGGAGCTAGCATCACCGCGGTATCATTACGAGACTCATAATTTACCAACAAAGCAAAGGCGCTTCACATGGCGACATGCAAAGCAAGCTAGCATCGACATTAGCATCTCCTTCGCATCAGCCCAAGACACCCATTATAGCATCATAGCAAAGATACTGCACACAACGCCATGCAAAGCAACCTAAAACCGACGCTAACATCACCCCTGCATCAGCTCAAGACAAGCATAAGACAAACATTATAGCAACATGGCAAAGACACTGCACACGACGTCATGCCAAGCAACCTAACACCGACGCTAGCAAGCATCACATCCGCATCAGCTCAAGCAACTACGCAAAAATTAGCCTAGCACAAACATCAGCATCACCTCTGTACTAGCCCAAGCAACTCATCATAGCAACATAGCGAAGACAATGCACATGGCACCATAAGATACAGTAATGTTAAGTAGCGCGAGGGACGCGCTGCAATGATTATAATAAGCTACGACACAAACCTGTCAACATATATATAATAACACATGCATACGTAGGCAGTGCAGCCACGGCATGTCCATACTGAGATGGCGCTGCCGCGGCATGATCATACTGAGATGGCGCCATCTCGTATTGAGTGATCTCAGACAGCGCTGCCTCGCTAAAATCGATCCGGGCCGGGGGGGATTTCGGGGGTGCCGAACTGCTACATAAAAATTTTGGCTATAGAATTTATGTACTTATACAGGCGGGGTAGGCCGAAAAGCGCTCGAGCTCGGAGTCTCAGAACAGAACCTCTGCACACCCAGATAAAAAACACGTCGACAGACCGACAGACGGACGGACGGACGGACACACACATTTCGTTGCAAGAGAATCTACTTTTGAGATGCCAAGAGTACAGTAAGTTAGAAACATTAACTCTTCGTTGATCTATTACAGATTAGATACCACTGACTGGCTAAAACTAAGTTACTTCCCACAACAGCACTACCGCTACCGTGGCTAAACTAAGCTAAAAAAGCATTGACCGAACTCTATCGAATCGATTTTGTGTACGTTGATAAGTGCCTAGTCACAAAGTTGATATTCTGATAATTCCTCCGGCCAGCTAGTTTTTGTAGCTCGAATGATTCGCGTAGCTCGCATACTACCGCGAAGAAACATTCGAACTGCTTCGGTGCGCGCAGCGCATGCTACGGCCGAAGACCACGCTCATTGCGCTGCACTTTTGCGGCAGAAGGATTATGACTACTGGCTGACTGGGCTAATGATGCCAGCTCCTGCTCGGCAAGCTTTTTATGCGGTGCGTAGTTTTAACGTGGAGACTGCGACTATTTTGGACAGTGTGCGAGGTAACTTGATGCCAGGGAAGTTGCGAATGCAGTGGTGGCGCGATGCGGTACACGCGTGCTTCATGGAGCCACACAATCTACCGCAGGGCTATCCCGTGCTAGCTTGCCTCGCCGATACCGTGGCCACGCACGGCCTCACCCGGCGATGGCTCGACCGGTCTCTGGATGCTCGGGAAAGGGACCTCGAAGTTGGCCAGCCAGAAAGCATGGAGGTAAGACACGGCTGCGCGAGACTTGCATTATTCTTGCAATGCTTTTGTTTTGAGTTTGTTCGCTGCATTCCTTGGGCCTAGGCTCTCTCTTACCTCATCTTTCCTCCCTCTGCTCTCTTTCAAGGAGCTGAGCAAGTATTGCGACGAGGCACACGGCTCTATGATCTTGCTAGCTCTCGAGTGCCTTGCCCCACCAGGCGAAGCGCCTCCAGCAGCGGCCGATCTAGTGGCCTACCATGCAGGTCAAGCCGTCGGACTTGCCACTCTGTTGCGCGGCACTGCTCTTCACGCGGCCGGTGGCCGGCTCTACGTGCCTCGGGATGTGATGCAGCGCCACCGGGCGCGTCCTGGTGCCATTCTCTTGGGCCCGGAGCCGCCTGAGGACCTGGCCCAAGATGCGATGCTCGACGAGTTCGAGCTTGACGCACGCCGCAAGCGCCGCAAGCAGCCGGTGTCAGCCACAGAGCGGGCAGCAGCTGCGGCAGCTGTTGGGGAGTACTGCCAGACGGCCAAGTGGCACTTGACTGCGGCCGATACCATATCGCGCGGCTCGCCTCCACCAGGGTTTGACCGCGCTGATGATATACCTGTGGCGGGGTGGTACGCCGAGTCAGTCGCAGCAGCAGAGGGGCAGAAGGTGGGAGCTCCCTGGCGACTCGCGTTTCTGCCGGTGGCGCGAGCGGCCCAGTACTTCGAAGCGCTTGAAGACCGGGACTACAATTTACACCACCCAGACCTATGGCCGAGCCCCGCACCCATTGAGGGAAACAGCCCCCTGCCTTTCCAGTTGAAGGTACTGGGCTCCGCCTGGGGTATTGCTTCGCCATTTCTTGCCTAGTTGTTTAGTGTTCATTTGCCCGTCTATATTTCTATATTAGACCAGAGCATGTAGCACCGCACGCCGCATTTGAATTAGAATTTACTACTCCCTCGCTATCGCCCCTCACCTCAAGCCGGAATCACAGAATTCACAGCCATTGAGCTAGGACTCGCATCAATAAATTTATAATAAATCAACGAGCTGGCCAGAAAGACAAAAATCAAAAGAAAAATCTGCACGTCCAAAACAAAGAAATAGAACAAGAACGAGAGCGAATACACTAGTCACTAGTAAGAACACAAAACACAAAACACAAAACAGGTATATCCAAGTCCACACGGCCGAATGAAAGGGGTAACAACCAAGAAGAGCTATAAAGTGAACGGGTGCCACCAACAAATCCTCAGCTCCGACCAAGACGGGGAATTCGTGTTTGGAACATACAGCGAATTTGAATGCGGAAGTGACGTCATGTCATCAACATGACACCAAAACAAGAATTCGTTATAGTTATATTCTTCTGCATTTAGCATTTATCACTCTGTAGTAAGTTAATACACAAGCCCAAGTGGCATTCCTGATACTAGAACGCTCAAAAGCGAGATCCTTGTTGTCTCTTTTCGTTTGTTTACTTGCGTCCTCCACCCGTGCTGCCATGTGTACGCGGCATGAGGGGATTTTCACTCAATGAAGAGTCTATGGAACCCATCAAAGGTGCTGACCTCGCTCCCATAGGTGGCGAGCTCTGCCGGGTCTCGCTGTGCTCGTTCCTGTTGTTGTTCCCGAGCGCGGGGAGTCGCAGCTCGAGCCCCCCTGCACGACCTTCCCACCGTGCCTCTGCATCCCTCGCGCGCTGCTCTTCTTGCCGAAGCTTCTCCTTATGCGCCTTCTCTCGCGCTCGCTCCGCGGCTCGCAGCGACTCTTCCTTGGCGCTAAGCGGGGCTGACGACTCCTTCTTCTTCTTGCCTTGCCCGCCCACCTTCAACTTCTTGCCTTCTCCTTGGGTGCTGCTAGGCGGTAACGCAGCTTGCGTTATATTGTTCGCAGCTTGAAGCATGTTCCTCTCCGGCTGCATGCCACCGTCTTCCATCCCATTGTTGCTCAGATCATCGGGCGGCGCAGCGTCGGAAGGAGTGTTCTCTCGCACGTCCACCACGCACACCGTCTCCACCGTGACCAGAGGCGCGGCACGAGCGTCGGCGTCGGCATCTCCAGGCCTTGGGTTCGCCCACCGGCCGGTGCCGAGGGCCTCGATCTTGCCGCCTGCGTGTACGTACACGTGCCGAACCCGCGCCGACCGCTCAAGCGCCTCGGCAATCGTGCGCAAGCCCTGCTTCCCAATGCGGTTGCCCCGCAAATCAAGGGACCGGAGCGCGCTCTTGCCGCCGAGCACTGCCGACAGGGCCCGCGCGCCCTCGTCGGTGATGAGGTTGCCTCGGAGGTTCAGGTCTGCGATGGAGGTGTTCCCCCGCAGGAGGGCGGCAATGGCGTGCACCTCCTCGTCGGTGATCCCCGACTCCGGCAACTGAATGGCGCCCCCCCCGCTAGAGTCCTCGGCGCCTAAGCCCTCGGTGTTGTTGTTCGCGCTGGCCTGCGAGACCGCCCCCGCCTTCACGGCGTTCACGTACCTCAGCAAGGTGCGGCGCTTGGCGTCCTCTTCGGAGCCCAGGCGATCCTGCAGATACGCGGTCTTGCGAGACAAATGCTCGATGTGCTCTTCTCGGGCGCCGATTTCGGTGCCCAAGCGGGTCGTTTCTTCTTCTTCGACCATCAAGAGCGCGTAGACCTGGGCCAGCCTCTCAATCGACGCTTCCTTGAACCGGTTGGTCTTCTGAGCGGTGGTCAAGAACCCGTTCACGCCGTGCTTCTCCAGCCACGCCCTATGCGCTGGTTTCTTGCCCTTGAGCAGCACCAGCCCCAGCGAAGGCTTCGACTCCATGTAGAAGCGCCCTCGCCCGCCCGCAGCTTTGACTGCCTCCCGATCGTCGCCGCCACTGCCCCCGTGAGCGTCCCCGGTGCCTCCTCCGTTGGTCTCCGGGCCCCCGTTGGTGATGGCCAGCGCATCGGAAGCGTCTTGCTGCACTCGAGTGAGGGCTTCGCACCGCACCGTTAACTCCTCGACTTCCCCTTGCTTTAGCCGCATCGCTTGCGTAATCACACGGTTTGACTCGCCCGTTTCTTCGACTTTTCGGCTCAGTTCCTCACCTCGTTCTGAGAGCGCCTTGATCTGCGCTTCCATCTTCTTCATCTCTTCGTTTCGCACTACTTTGGACTCTTCGTCGGCCTGCATTTTGTTCAACAAGAAGCTCAACCGGCCGCCCAAAGTCTTGACCTTTTCTTCGGCCTGTTGCCTTTCTTCGTGCTCCGACAGTTTCAGCTGCACTTCTTCGCGGCAGCGCTGCGAGAGTTGGGCGTTGTGCTTCTTCAAGGCCCGAATCTGGTCCTGCAAGACCTTCTTGTCCAATTCCGCCTTGACTCGTGCTTTGCCTTCCTTGGTCGACTCTTTGATGAGCCGGCTGTTTTTCTTCTTGAGGGCAATCATTTCCATTTCTTTCTTCTGCAGCGCCTCCATGGCTTTGGTCTTGCCGAGCTCCGCCAGCTTGAGGCGCTCCAGCAGCTGGAACACCTTCTCCGCCATCTCCCGCAACTGCTCGCCGCTGTCGCGCGCCTCGGCCTCCATCCGCAGCCGCTCCTGCTCGGACTTCTCGATCTTGGTCTGGAGCTCGCGGTTGTTGTCGATGGTGTTCTGGAGCTCGGCCGTCATCACCTTGTTCGCGTCCTCTTGGTTGCGCCGACCCCGAGTCTCTACCTGCAGCTGAGTGTCAAGCTCCACGTTCTTGGAGTGCAACTGCCGTAGCTTATCCTCCATCCCCGAAACCTGGTCTTCTGCCTGCCGCTTGGCCTCTTCCTGGCCTTGGAGTTTCTCTAGGAGCTGGTACTGCTTCTCTTTCCTCACTCGGAGCTGCTCCTGCAGCGCCTCGAGTTCGACCTGAGTCTTCATCTTCAGCTCGGCATTATTGTTCCGCAGCTGCTCGCACTCAGCCCTCAAAATCCGGACTTCTTCAGCGCGCAGCTGGCCTTCTCGCGCAGCCCGAGCAGCCATTTCTTCGTGTGTTTTGGCAGTGGTCAAGAGGGCGCCGTACTTGCCTCGTAACGCCTCCAACTCCTTGCGAAACGCCTCGTTTTCGGACGATATTTTCGCCGTCTGCGCCTCCTCCGTCTCAAGTAACCGTAAAAGCTCCGCATTTTGATCTGTCATGATTTTCAGCTGCTTGTCTTTGTCTGCGTTCTCGGCCTGAGCCTTTTTGAGCTGTGAGTCTGCAGCCCGCGCTTTCGACTGAAGTTCAAAGTTGACATCCCGCAGACTCCGGCTCTCTTCTTCTACCGCCAATTTTTCCATCTGGATGTTGTTCGCATCTTCTTC
>Ga0307982_1005324_pt1 | contig 10036 bp, 9 predicted proteins | sample OrgLakmetagen989_FD_201847 | JGI IMG/M metagenome (GOLD analysis project Ga0307982, IMG submission 201847) | Saline water microbial communities from Organic Lake, Antarctica - #989 | ecosystem: Environmental > Aquatic > Non-marine Saline and Alkaline > Saline | place: Antarctica: Organic Lake... | reverse complement strand
TAATGATATGATACCTCCGATCTAAGCACGATCGTAATCTTAGAATAGTTCAAGTTTAATTCTAAGTCAAAAGGCATACGGCCGTAATCAAATGAATTAGGAGTTTTACAATCGCCAAGTCACTAAGGCGTTCGCAACAAAGACATATCAGAATAGTCTTTTTTGCCGCAAACGAGCCCCGAATCATCATCTGCCGTGGCCAATTCCCTTCCATGGCCCACGTTTTATTGGAGCCATTGTCCGCATAGACAAATTAAGGCAGAAGCCCAATGGACGGTCAGTATTAAAATGTACGAGCGACGCTAATCTCTTGGCTTTCACTACTGAGAAAACTTCGACAATGTACCTCTTTCGAAAGACTACCATGAAGACGAAAGGTAAGTGCGTGCTAAGTGCAGGTAGTTGTAAATTACTCAAGTGCGGGTAATAAATCAAGACCACCAAGCGGCTGCAGCCGAGTCATATCGCACCTAGAAGAAGATAATATTACAGCACATATTCCAGCAGCTACGGACGATGCTAATGAGACGTACCACGAACTCACCTATGGGATCGTGGATGCCACGGCCGTGACTAAGCGCACACAATTTTGGGCAGGCGGTGGCGAATACCAAACCTGTTAGTGTGAAGCGTAAATTTGGGCTGCAGTGGCACTTGTGGGAGCGTACCATCAACAGAAGGTCCATCTATTAGCACAGCACAACAACTTCAACACTTCGACTTAAAAGTCAAATTTCATTACAGCGCCTAAGTAGATCCAAGGTCGCTGCCGCTAAGGCACAAAGAGCAATATCCCAAGGCCAGCCGAGAACGTACTTATGATATCCACTGAATGTGCTCGAGCTCAACGCCGCTACTGCACCTATGGCCGTCGTTGCTAGACAAAGCAAAGGGTTCAACCTGAAAGCGCAAAATAGGCATAATATCAATGAACCATCGCTCTGAGCATTTGTTAGCTGTAACTAAGAATGCAGTATAGTCTGACACTCCAATAAACTTGCACGAAGGAAAGCTTCCGCACTTACCACCGTATCGCTGCATCAAAGTGCAGTGCCTTCGGAATATCTCTTTGACTCCACTTTCACTGTGCAAAAAAGAGCAAGACCTACCAGCTGCGAGGTTGCTGCATCTACACATGCTGTAATAGTGCGCTACGAGCTTGCTTCATAGCCGCACGTTGATGAAGTGCTGTCATGCTTATAAAGTCTCCTCGCGGCCAAGGAAAGAAATTCAAGGAAGTTTTCAGGCATATTTGATAAATTGTTTTAAATGCGAGAGCAATGTCTAGTTGCTCCTCCTGATTGTTGCTGAATACTTTCACATCATGCTCAAGGCAAAATTATCTACGCAAATCTGTACTTCGCACCTTTGTTTGAATGGGATTGCTTGGAACTAGAACGACCTCAGAGTTGGCGAACGGCACAAACTCAGTCTTCCTAACTTAATTCTATTGTCTAGATGCACCATTCAGGCGAAGTCTAGCTTCCTTGGAGTAAAGATGTGTTGGTGCCTATAGATTTGAGGTCATATGTGCTTCAGTAGAGTGGAGTTAGCGCAACTCCCTCGCTCAGAATTATATATATATATTTTTAATGCGCCATTATGCAAGGCTTGCAAGGGTCGCGTTGATTTTAAGAGCGCATCAGGCATGAACCACTTGCCTAGTTCTACAGACTTGGAATGACATCACGGCCTAGCGTAGCTTTGTAGCTTCGTCGAATAGCACTCGAAATTAGCTGTATTCGAGCAAAAATTGAGATTATTTGACCATAAGAGTGCCCATTATTTTCTGAGCCCCCCCGAGGGGGGACTGGATTTAGTAACTAACAGGCAGGGTTTTGCATGGTCCCGAAATACCTGTGGGCAAGACGCATGCCAAGTTCGCGGGTCTTCCTTGAAATGCTTATTAGTTATGAATTAGTTATGAATTAGTTATGGTTAGTTATCGTTGAGCGTGGTTGATCTATGATTCTTCTCTGTACTTTTGTGACCATTTATGCTGTGCTTCTGAAAAGCCAGGGCGTGTCGTAGTCCACCTACTTCCAGCTCCATACGGCCTTGCTTATCAGAAATACGTCACTCAAACGACCCAAAAAAGTTACCCTAGAGGAGTACATGTCATTTATATTTCTTTTTTGTTCGGACCAGAAGGAAAGACTAATTAGGCACACAGGCCGGAGTGGCCATGGAAGTGGTGATAGCGGTCCAAAGTGGCTAGCTCATCCACGCCCTGAGAATCATGCAGAGGAGAAGAGTTCCCACCCACAGAGGAGGGGGCCGACGAAATCCCTCAAGCAGTCTAAAAGAAGAGTCGCCCACCCTCTAGCAATCGCATGGCCCCATTTGCTATATTTCTTTTCATTGGACTGTGTGGACGATTTGGAGTTCAAGTAGTAGAAACGGTGCTGCACTTGGAGCATTGTTGTGGGCATAGTACTACAGTAGTATGTAGTAGTAGCTCGCATCTGATAATCTAAATCTGTTGAAAGACACCTCCAGCATCCAGCAATAGACTACCGTCGTCTGGCGCAAGCAAGGTGTCCGGGTCCTTGCAGCGTCTCATTCAGCTTTTGCCTGCTAAGTACACTATCGCATTTGAATAATTACAAGCGTAAAGAATGCCCAGTAGAGATGAGGCGTCCGTTGTGGTGCGGTTCGAATTACAAGGGGAGCCTGAAACGCCGGAATCCAATGTTGTGGTCGAGGTAATGGTACCGAGGCCAATCACGCTCAATTCCTTAAATGCTGCGTTTCCGTATGAAGGGAGATTTCACTTCCGTCAGCGCGTTACTATCAAAGGGCAGCGCACGCACTGCTGGCTAGACTTAACCGAAAGCGCCACTTCTTCAGACCTTCAGCCGCCTGCGGGCAAGCGCCTTGACATTCGAGCGCTGCCCTTGTGGTTTGGAGAGCAGCCTAGCAATAAAGATGGGGTGCTGAATCTTGATTGGGGCGATGACGACCAAGTGAGTATTATTTTTTCAATATTGAAGGATTTGAGAGCCACATTTGTTGACATCCGTTGTGGTGGCATCTGCCTTGCGCGGAGCAAGCTACTACTAGCTGGCAATCTAGACATCAAAACGAATGAGCAGGACGACTAGAATAGCTTTCACCTCTGCCTAACATGTATGCGAATATCACACCTACGCCACTTCTCTCACATATTCTGACTTCAAATTACCTCTAGGAGCAGCGGCAACCAGGCGCATGGGTCGACCATGCCAGCAAGCTCGGGCGAGGTGCCATGGAGTCGGCGGAAGGGTTTGCGGATAGAGTCGACGGCGCTGCTCAGAAAGCAGCCGAGCGCGCGCAAGTTGCTGCTACTCAGGCAAAAGTAAGGAGCGAGACTAGCATTCCGATAGAAATGAATAGGTTGGCATGAAGTCGGGGAAGAAAAGACGGGACTTTTCATCGCGCTGTGCTATCCATTTGTATGTACTTGTTCTACAGTAGGAGTCGCTACAACCTTGGGCGTGCGTTCTCTTCGTATAATCTCTCTCTCTCTCGAATCATGGCGATGTGAACATTGCTAATTTTTATCTATTCCCCAATTGTGTCGGTGCAGGTGGCCGCGCAGCAGTTGTTCGAGAAACGGCGTGACGTCAGCAAAGCTGCGAACAGTTTCTTTGCGTCGGTGTCCTCCAAAGCCCGCGACGGCATCCGTGACCTCGCCGTGCAGAAAGCACCCCAATCCTCCTCTTCTTCTTTTTCTCCTGCCGCAGCCATGCCGAGCCCTGCGGCGAGTGCGAGTTTAGCACGATTAGCTGACGAATTGGCCACCCCTTTCGATCCCACGAGCCATGCACACTGTAGTCTAGCGGCCGTAGTGTGGGCTGCCGGGCGCCGCGCCAGTGAGATTGGCCGCGGCAATAAGGACGACAACAGCAGTACTACTAGCGCTGGCAGAGACGCAGAGCTTTTGCCTCCGTTCAAACCCGGACCATCGCCGGCCTGGAAGGCGCTGGGCTTCGTGGCGCCCGATGGCGTTGGCGACATGAGCAAGACGGGAATATTAGCGATGAAAGCGCTGGCGTACGCGGTGGAAAGGCACGAACAAGCGGTGAGATGAGTAGCATGCCACTTTTCTACGAGCTGTAAACATGAAAATCAAAAGGGAATGGTTGCGAGTAGAGGACGGACGTATTCACTTGAACCTTCAGCGAAAATCATTTTTATCTCGATCAATCCAAGCATTGGCTGCCGTTATTTCGCCTGTGTGGAAGTGTTGCTCTATTGGTGCGGTAAACCTTAATGGTGCGTGGTTTTGCGATCGCAGGTGCTGCGCATGGTCGTGACGCATCGAGCGTCAACGGCCGCGCATTACCCGTTCGGCATCGTGGCGGTGAACATTGTGCTCATGCTCGCGGACGTGCTCATGCTGAAGAGCCGAGCCTTCCACCAGACGCCTGCGTGCGGCTGGGAAGCTTTCGCGATGCTGAATGACGAGTACGATGACTTTCATGGGGGCAGCGGCTCTGGTGCTAGCAGCAGTGGCCATTCACAGAGAGGCAATTTCGGCGATTTCGAAGCGTTTGGCGAGCTTTTTGCACTTTCGTTGCAGCACGTGGATTACATGTGGACCACGGAAGGAGCAACTCGCGCAGACTTTGGCCGGATCATCAAGCTCACTAAGGGCGCTGTCGTAGAAGTGCTCGCAGAGGGCCCAAGAGACGTGGTAGAGCTGCTCGATGTCGCAGTGAGAACAGGCTTGGCGCACTGATGGATTTGTGAGCTCGATCTATGAAGTATTTCGTGACCTAAATGGGTGGAGCAATCGCCAAAGCAATTCCGAAACTGTGCCATACGAGCCTTGACGGCTGACGCTTTGCGCCTTGCGAATGATAGACAATTGCCCACTTCTCAGCGCATTCCTAATATCTTGAATCAATCAAGCGTGCCATGCTCAATAAATCTTTAACGCTGAATCTAAATGAAGCAAAGGCGATTTGTATTACATGTCACACTATTATCAAGCAATTTTTGTTAGCGATAGCCTTTTTCCCCTGCTTCTCCCCCTCTTGCTTTGATCCCGGTGTAATTCGTTTGTATAGCACAGGGGTCTTTGCTGTTCTTGGGGGGCGGGGGGAGGTTGGCGACTCTTCATTTAGATCACTTAAGGGACTTTGTTGAGGCTCCTTCCACTGTGGGTGGAAACTCCTCTCCTTTGTAAGATTTCGGAGCGTAAACGAGCGGGTCGCTTTAAACCGTTACCACCACTTCTATAGTCACTCGGGTCTGCGCGCCTGTTTTGGATTTGCTCCTAAGTGTAAGTTGCTTTGAATTCTCTATCTGCCTGGTAGCCATTTATTTCTTGTTCCGGCCCCTCAGGGCCTGTATCAAAAATAGGGGGAAACGGTAGTGCTAACTTAGCGGAGTTTAGCGAACTTACGTGGAATCAAAAACTTAACGACATTCCCCTTCGGTTCTGGTCCAGTTCGCTAATTAAAGGACTTTATTTCGGTTCGGTTCGTTAGCAGTTAGGTAAACGAAATGCTCTTTCGTCAAGGATATAACCTCAGCCCTCATGCGACTTTCTTCCGAAGTACCGTAATTAGGTGCTTTCTTGGGGTATTTGCCTTATATTTCCTGAAAATTATGAAGACGACGAGAGCTACAAGCGGCTACAGTACAAATAAACAACTTCCATCGCGCTACTGAAAACTGCGGGTTTTACCACTGCAGAATTGATTCATTCTTTGTTCGTTTCAATTTCGCTAATCTGTTTAGAACCGAAATTTTATCTACTATAGGTACGTTAGTACTTATTAGTACTCTATCCGCTTTATATGTTCTTCCTCCTCTGTCCGTCGACAGTGTTCTGGTGTTCTGTACCGAAGCCGGCGAAGCCGGCTGAGGAGTCAGTACCTATAGTAGTACAACCGGCTTTATTTCACTTCGGTTTCATGAAATATCGAACTCGAACTCGAATTGCAACTCGAACTAACACAAACCCAAATCACACAGAAGCCAATGCTGCGGGCAGAAGTGGAATGCGCGTGCGTTGCGCAAACAACGCAAGTGCGGAAATATTCTTAAGGGGGAGGGGCATTGGCCAAAATCCTCGCAAAAATTACAAAAAACGAAGCATTTGTTTACGAAACGAACCCGCATATTCGTTCGGTTCCTTGGGTATCGCAAAGCCGAACTTTTTTTCCACGCCTCCCCTGGGGGGAGGACTGGCATTACTGTCTATACGGGGAAGATTTCCATTCAGCATGCCCGACGCCTTATAAAAACATTGAGACGATGCCCTGCTGGGGGAAAAATAGCCTGGAGAAATTCCTCGTGTACCTGGGACGTGACACACGAACGAGCACTCAGTCCCGCCGACTTGTTCGGAGGAAAGACGCCAGCTGGAGCCTGAATTGGCCTTCTGGAGCAAATTTGCTGGCGCATAAGCAGGACAAGTACTTTTTTATGTGCCTCTGTGACTACGGTGTACTTGTTTTTCTTTGTTATTGGGAGAGTATTAACTAGACTAGACTAGACTAGACTAGACTAGACTAGACTAGACTAGACTAGACTAGACTAGACTAGACTAGACTAGACTACAAGAAGATTTCCATTCAGGCGGCATCATATGAGTCGCCGGGCCCGGCTCGGACGCCGGGCTCGGGGTTCATACAGCTATCATGCGCGGTCGCTTCGCCCTATATTCGTCGAACTTTTTTTTCGGCTCCGCTCATTTCCTATTCGCTAACGAAAGACAGGCGCTGAGTGCAGCGATCGTCAGAAGGAAAAATTTTGGAGGAGGTTACACAACTGCACAACACTACACACTACAGTAGCACAGTAGCTACTAACTTACTTACAGATAGTACTACAGAAGCTAATTAGCTAGCTAGATTGACCTGTTTGTGAGTAGTGCTTGCTGCTTTTTTCTGTAGCTACTTAGTACCACAACAATATTTCGCCGCGTTGGCCCCATGACATCTTGGCACATTTTGTAGCAATAATTTGTTTTTATAAAAAACTTAACACATGTGCTAATAACACCATCTGTAACAGTAGAGGATGCAGTAGACGTAGCAAATTATAACCACAATCAAATATTTGTCAATGGTCCCTGTTACCAGTGAGTGTCATCTGCAGTAAAGTAGACCACCCAATGACGTCGCCAATCTCATCAGGGATTCGAGTGAACCCTTTCAGAAGTGACGCTTCGAAGAAACTGAAGGAGGGCATCCCAGATGACGATCAAACGCTCAAAGAGTCTAGTGCAGGGGCTGCTTCGCTAAGGAGCGGAATCAAGCAAACACACTCTGTTCGACGCCTTCCATCTAAAAAGGATCTTACAGAGCAGCTTCAAGTCTCGACCAAAGCTCTCGATAAGGCCAAGAAAGAGACTTATCAAAAAAAATTCCAATTATGGAGTAAGTTTTCTCTGCTCTATCTCGTGCATTTCCTACGAAAACTCAAAATTGCTTCTTTTTCTGCCTTCCTCTAAAAGATTCTCTCAAACTAAACAGTCATCTCTTTCGTTATTTCGGCATATCTTTAACCTCTTTCTAGTGCCCATGATCCACATTTTCGATGAAAACTCCGAAGATGATGAGGAAATCAAGGTGGTAGATTTGCTGCCAGTCGACGAGCTTTTGGATCGGGTCACTCTGAAACGTGTTCGCATTGCGGCGGTTGAGCGGAGCCTTGTATTCCTTTTCTTTTTGTTTCTATACTGTGCTACATTGTATCTTCAGCGTTCACTTGCAGACAGCTATCAACTCGAGGCTGCCTTGAAAAAGCAAATCCAATCGGGTGAAGTCAAATTTAGCGAGCTTGATAACGTCGACGACATCTGGACATGGATGGAGTCGTCGTTATTGGAGAGCGTCGTCCCTGGCGATACTTGGTACAACGGCGAACCTTTAGAGGATGCAGACCAGGGCTACAGCTTCTTTTATCAGAAGCAATGTGGCGGCTTTTCCCTTGTTCAACATCGGGTGAAAGAGTTTAGTTCAGAGTCGTACACTCCGGACTTCGTGGGGCTATACCCCACTGTGTGGCCAAATCTAGGCGGGGAAACTTCCACTAAGAGAGATATTGGTTCCGGAGATGACCGAGAGCCTTTCGGGCCCAGTCACGACCCTTTTAGGTACGTGTGGGCACCAGACTCAGCTGGCGAATTTCAGGGGGGTGGCTACATGGTTCAATTTCCAACGAAGCGGAAGAAAGTGAAATATCTGATCAAAGAAATGAAGGCCGACCGGTTCATTGACAAGAAGACACGCAAGCTGATGTTCATCGTGACCAAGTTCAATGCAAATCTCAGGCTCTTCGCCGTGATACAATTTGAGGTCACGATCAACGCTGCGGGCGACGTGAGCACCCAGACCGCACTTCGCTCGGTGCGCGTGAACCAGTTCGTCAACTTTCGCGACGTTTGTAGAGTTTTTGTCGAGTGTGCTACTGTGTTTCTCATGATTTTACAAACTGCTCAAGAATTGAAAACTTTACTGAGTGTCGGCTTTCGAGCGTATGTGAACTTCTGGAACATTATTGATGGGGCTCGACAATTCCTGTTTTATTACAGTGTAGTAGCCTACATCACTCTAATGTCAGATGTCATTCGGCAGCAGCCAGCTGCTGTAGAGGACATGTGCAATGGCGGCGAGTGGCAGAACTTCCCTAAACTAGCCAAACTCGAGGTATGTCTCGATCACAATTCCAATGAAAGTCAAATGAAAGTGTATGATCGTGGTGGTGAGGCGTAACATGATAAATTCGATAGCTTAGGCTACGATCCGCTACCTGTGTGAGCGCTGTCCCTGTGCTATCACCATACGAAGGCTTTTGGATGGCTCACTTCTACTGTGTTGTTTTTATTTGTACGTCTCCTTCTTCTTGGCAGGATGACTATGTATTCGTGTCTGCCCTGGTTCTGCTGGTGTCGACGTTGCTCATTTTCAAGTTCCTGACTCCCTTCCCAAAGATCGGCATCTTCGTGCACACCATGGTCAGCGCCGGAGGCGACTTGTTAAACTTCACTGTTGTATTGTCAATATTGCTCTTCGGCTACGCCATCATGGGTCACTTGCTGTTTGGGCATGTGCTTGAGAACTATTCAACTATTTCAGCTGCTGTAGAGTCGGCCATCTTTTTCTCTATCGGAGACGTGGACTACGAGAGCTTGGTTGCCGCCAGTAGCTACACAGCGGCGGCCATATACTTTTACTCGTTCCTCTTCATCATTACCATCGTTGTGATGCAAATGGTGATCGCTATCATATTCAATGCCTATGACGGCTTGCGCGAGCTCATCAACGTGTCTGAGGAACTGTACGTGCGACCTGTCCTCGTACGAAAGTTACTGCTCGGGCGTGAGCCAAGTATCTGGGAGACCCACACGCCCCTGTTCGACGTGTTGCAGCGCCAGTTCTCGCAAATGTCGTGGAAGAGGTTTTGGAAGCCGTTCTCTCAGCGTGTACATCCACTTGACTCGGCTACTGGTGGAAAAACACTTGATGCCGAAAGCTTCAGCGATGACGACCTACTGAATTTGTTTGACCCACAGCACGTGTTCCGCGTCTACGGGATATTACCTACCACCCTTGAAGGCGAAATTGTTTCTGTAAAAAAAATGGTAGCAGCTGAGCGACTAAAGGAAGCAGTGGCTGCGGGTGCGGATCGTACACAAGCAGCGGACGATATCGAGCAGAGGCATTCCGAAATAGATCCATGGTCGCTCGACACTCGCGAATTCTGCGCTCTTTTACATGTGCTGGATGAGCATGATGACGAAGTCAACGTGAATGATTCAACAGAGATGCGCATTGCACAACATATTTTCAGCGCGTATGGTCGGCAGAAGACCTCTAAGCTGAAGGGACGGCAAGGCTTAATCCAAAAAATCGATGACCATAACAAGGAGATGGGTGAGAAGCTCGACTCTATCTTGCGCATTCTACAAAATTTTGATGAAAGGAGTAATGAGGTGGAGAATGATAGCAACACAAACTTGTCATCCGAAAAGTCAAAAATGAAATCACCAAGACAGGTAGTAGCCGAATCTTCAGCTGTTAATAGTGAGATCGTG
>Ga0307982_1005322_pt1 | contig 10037 bp, 9 predicted proteins | sample OrgLakmetagen989_FD_201847 | JGI IMG/M metagenome (GOLD analysis project Ga0307982, IMG submission 201847) | Saline water microbial communities from Organic Lake, Antarctica - #989 | ecosystem: Environmental > Aquatic > Non-marine Saline and Alkaline > Saline | place: Antarctica: Organic Lake... | reverse complement strand
CACCCCCCCAAAAGTGCCCATTTTCGAAATGTCACCCCCCTAAAACCCAAAGCGCCCATAAATAATAATAAAATTGCACTAGTATGGTATAATAGAAAAAAAAAATACACGACGAATGGTGCCCTCGGACCCGAAGCGTCGAAATTCCTCACCGTGGTTTTCAAACACGCCAAGGCTTTCGGTATGTTTAGTATGCGCCACAGTCATCAAGACGCCGACTCGACTTGGAACACTACCTGGTTCTCGACATTTTGGCGCCAACGGATTTCTTCAACAGTCACAGCTACGAATGCGGCTTTCGTCAACCGCATTCTATAGAGGGATACCGTGGTTCAGCACGATGGCCCCTATATTACCAAAGTGCCACCTTATCCCCGTTTCTACAACTACGACCCCAAGCAAAATCTGCGATCAATTATCCACCGTAACCATCCCCCGGGAAAAAGACAGCTAGCAGCACAGTTTTTCTCTCGGAATTACTGAATTCCGTTCGGGCCCCGAGGGGGCGGAATTAGAAGGCTAACAGGCAGACAGAAAATTCAAGGCAACCAATACCAGAAGGAAAGACTAATTAGTGGTAATAAATAATAAATGAAAACTACTACAGGGGGATAGAAGGATATAGTAATTGTGACCCCCGAAACATCTACTGTAGACTAGTAAACCTGAAACCGCCATGCGAGCTCGCGAGCTTATTACTTCGTTTCTGCAAGAGCGTGCGCGGTGTACCTTTTCTGTGCAACGTCAACGAGTTTGTCAAGAAGTCTTAAGAGGAAATTTGCCCGCAAGCCATGGTACTTTTACAAAAGCACTTTTCTAGACAATGAGTCCCACCATAAGTCAGTGCGATACCCGGTTTTGACAGACCAAGTACAGTACTAACTGCAACGACTCCCGAAATCCTAGCTGTTCCAAATGGATAGCGACAGCGACGAAGATGATGCTTACCAAGGAACTCGACCGCAGAAACAAAAGCCATCGCTACCGCGAGTATCAGGGGCGGCTCCGGCACTGCCTAAAGGCGTGCGTGAGTCGCACAGCGGCGGCCCAATCAACAACCGCCGACGAACCCGCGAAGCAAAGCCGCCGAGCAACGTCCAAACTAAGGAGCAATTTCGTCTGCCGATGGCGACTGCGACGCTAGAGCCATTGGCAGCGCGGGCCCTGCCGGTGCAGTCTCACCCACGCGAGTCAGCCGCCATGGCAGCGAAGCAAGTGGGGTCTCAGCTCGTTCTTCAGCTCGTTCTCGAGGACCACTTCCCTCCTCCAAGCGTCGGGCAAAGCCTGCCTGGTAGAAGCCGCCACGGCAGCAGAGGAGGGCTAGGCTCACCGCTGCGGCCAGGCGTGTACCCGCCTCAACTTCAGGCCGCCCTAGAGCGCAGCCTCGCGCCGCAACCGGGCAATCTCATGCTCAACGACCCCCGAGGGGGGGCAGCAGGTGGAGGCCCCGGAAAAGGCGTTGGCCGCGTTGCGTGGACGCCCGTAGCGCGGCAACGGTTGCCCTCTTTGATTGGCGAAGCGCCCAACGGTAGCAGTAGCACCGACAGCGGGAGTAGCCAGTCAGGATCTCGTAGCAACAAGAACAGTAGCAGCAAGAACAACAGCAGCAGCAGCGGTTTTACTGAGAGCCGCAACCCAATGACAGAGGCATTGTTCGCTAGATTACAAGACGACGACGACAGTGATGGTAGCGACTGGGGCGACGAAGACGATGATACCAAAGTCCCCGGAGCAAAGGGACGTTTTTTTGAAAACGAGTCCATGCCTCTCAAAAAGCCTAAGAAGCGAAACAGCAAAGCGGTTAGACAGCCAGCCCAAGCGCACGAGGAAGCCATGCCAGTTAGAAGTGCAGGCAGGGAGAACGATTTCAATGAGTCGCACGGCAAAGGGGCCTTGTACCGTGGTGGGCCGGTAACACCTGCTTCAGCCAAGCCAAACCGTTCCCCGTCAAGCAGCGGTCGTGGCGGTATTCCCGCTGACGCACAGTCACCGTCCAGGCGTGGGTCCCAACGGAGTCGCAACGGTGTCAGTGGCAATGGCAGTGGCAGTAGCGCTGCTGCTGCAACTACCGCGTCAGGTCAAACGCCCATGCTGCCAACACCGTCGGAGCGCGTGTGCATCGAAGCTTTCGGGGTGAGCTACTTTGAGCTGGTGACGAAATTAGCGATGGAAGAAGGCGTCCTCAGTGATGCAGAGAGCCGTTTGGTGCTCTTGCTGCTGTCCGAACCATCCAACGGTCCCGGGGCATCGCTCGCGGAGCGGATGCTAACCGCGGTCGTCACCATTGAAAAGAAGGGCATCACCAAGGCTGCCGTGCGCGTTTTTCGGCAAGAATTGAACAGCATTGCGTCGGAAGTGGCGAAGAAGCCGGAACTGGTGCAGGCAAGTCATGAATAAATCAAAGCTTCTCGTCTACGATTTTTAAATGTATTCCCTTCAGTTCCTGTCGATTCTGCTCACACACGCATTCACTCATTTGACGGCATCTTTGTGGTGGTGGCACAGATTTTGGCGGACAGGAAAGTGTTTTTGGGGCGGCGGGCGAGTAGCCGAGCTCTCATGGGCTCTGCCTCGGGGAGTCGCCCCAACAGTCACAGCCGCTCGAAGCGCGACTTGCTTGGGTCGCCCGGCGGTAGCGCACGGCGCAAAGCTGCTGCTAATGCAGGTAGTACTACTGCTAGCGGCGGCAGCGGCGGCGGTGGTCGGTCGTCTCCTTCGTCGTGCAATTCGCTGCCACTAGGCAGCGTTCGCGGGAGCTTCGACGGTGGCACTGGAAGCAGCAGCAGCAATAATGGCGTTCACAATCATTTGCAACATCCTGGAGCTTTGAGCCATGCAGGCGCGCGCACCCTTGGCGCTGTGCTAGCTTCCCAGGCCATGTTGCACCATCATCACGCGTTGACCAACCCCAACCACCAGTCATTTCCCGGATCAGCGCCTCCGCTGAGCCCCAACAGCGCTCTCAAGTCTCTTCAAGAAAGTGAGCCGTCACTGTCCCAGGAAGGAAACACAACAGGAAGTGTGGCCACCGCACGTCGAATGGAGCAATTTAGACCAGGAAAGCAAAGCAGCAGGTCGTCGCAAAGAATTGGCAGTAGCCACCGTGCAGGCTCTCTGTTACCTTCTGTAGGCGGGCAGCCCCCCACTCCTTCTTCTTCTTCTTCTGCCAATAAACCAGGGCTCGGGCAGCCTGCTGCGTTGTCGCCTGACGCCGAGCCAGTGACAGGGCCGTTGCCAGGCGCGCCCCCTTCGCATTTGACGGCCTTGTTTCAGCGGGTGCCCGCGATCGCTCAAGTGATGGGTAAAATCGCGGCCCGCATTGCCGAACTTCCGGCGGAGTACGCGAGCAGCCCACAGAAACAGCAACCGCCGTCAGCGCAGCCAAGCATTCGCGAAAAGGGCACGAGTACTGCCTCAGGAGCAAATGTGCAGCTGCTGCCACCCTTGTCTAGCAATGGTGATGCTGGTAATGGTGGTGACGTCAGCAGTGGTGCAACGGCCACCCGTGAGCAGGTGATTCTGGTGGCGTCAGGCGCATTCAACCCCGTGCACAAAATGCACCTGCGGCACCTGTACATTGCCCGAAAATACCTGGAAGAGCGCACGGAATTTGAAGTGTTAGGCGGCCTCATCAGCCCCCAGCACGCCACTACAGTGCGCGGGCGGTACCGGCAAATGCGCAGCCACATCATCCCTCCCAAGCACCGCCTGGCGATGGCGCGCGCTGCCGTGGGAGCTTCAACCTGGCTCACGGTAGACCCGTGGGAGATCACCAGGTACAACTATAACAGTAGCAGTTCTGGATTAGAAGCGAGCCACCTGTATAGTTCCCCTGATTCTTTCCTGGCCTTCATTTACTTCTTTTTTTTTATGAAAGCGTTTTGTGAAAATTTCTATCTGTCACCCTTCTCATTTCTCTTCTTTTCAAATACAATATTTGTGTGCATGGGTAAATTGCCTTAGGCGTCGTGTGATGGATTACTTGAGCGTTCTTGATCATGTTGCACAGCTCGCGGATGCTTGCTTCCCAGGGTTGCCCCTGAAGGTACTTTGAGCACAAATTTCACGAATACTGAGCACAACCGCAGCAAATATTGATGAAAAAGATTGAAACTTTGATGTGAACGTTTCGTAACCTTATTTTTCACAATGCTCTCTCACTCATAATCTCGCAAGTACTGAAAAATGCACGTGGGAACCTACAGGTGCTCTTGTTAGCGAACCCCAAAACCCTCATGCAGTTGAGCCCAGAGTACTTGCGCGCCCGCGGCTACGGCTGCCTGTGCGTGTGCCGCCCCCAGGAAACCGACCGCTTGCTGCGCGACATGGGCTCGCGGTGGCGACAGGTCAGAGAGTTTGGGGATGGCTTTGCACTGTGCGGTACACGAACGCCCATCCACTTTTCTGCCGACTCTTTTTCTCATTTTCTTTATGCTTGCTCTCGATTTACCCGTGCGCGCTTGCTTGCTTTTATGGCATATTTCGCATCGTCAGGTCGCGTTTGTGGTAGAGGACGCTGCTATTTTGAGCCGCGATCTCGAGGCCACGACCTCCGCTCGGTTAAGAGAAGCACTTGCGCAAGCAGCGAGCGCTGCCACTGAACCTAAACACCCTAATCATAAACGAAGCAACAAGAATGGCAGCAGCAGTATCGGGCAAAGTGAAGAAGTAGAGTCCTCGGAGAAGGACTTCCTCGCCAAAGCGGAGGCGATGTCGGGATTCCCTGTAGCGAAATACGCCGCCAAGCACCGTTTGGGCGCCAAGCTCGCAGGCACTGTGCGATGGGGAGCAGCTGACACGGAGTTTGAGCTCTACAGCGGCTTAGCTGACGAGGACATGGGCTACGAGACGGAAGCAGCGTGGCGGCAAGGGCGCCATCAGGAGCAGCGCGAGAATGGCGGTGGTGGTGTTGGGCCTGGTGCTGGCGCTGCCTCTCGTGACTCAGTCAATGGTGCAGATGGATTTGGCGAAGGAAAAGGCCAGGGCAGCGAGAAGAAGAGTAAAATGAATCGCGCGAAGCACCAGCACCGCTTTAGCACGTTATAGCGCGCTTGGTTTAGTTCTGTATCGCCCATCTGAATCGGAACTCGCATGTGTGGATCGGAAATTACTGTAATTCCAAATGGGGCTCTTTGATTTATAACTACACATTACGGAGCAATAAAGTGTAAAAGCCAAAGAAGCGATGTGTGATATGCTGCTTGCTGTGGATACTGGCATGCCGATTATCGATTTTACCAGATTCCAGATTCAGATTCCCGCTTCAGAAACCTTCATGCTTATTGGTTGTTGGTTGTTGGTTGTTGCAAAGGTGTTGGGTGCCCACAGTCTTGTGTCACTAAATCATTACGGCTCATTCATCCTAGCTAAGGAGATAGCCCGCAATCAATCAATAGGTTCGATTGAATTGGCAGCACTTTTGGTGTCTGAAAGAATAGTGATCATGCCTAGCTCTATCCGCAACATCTTGTTCCTCGCTGCTTACCTCTTCTCGCGATCGGCTAGCCATCAACTGAGCCCTTATCGGATTGTCGTAGCTTCTTCCGATCTAGCGCGTGGGCCTCCATTATCACCGGCTATCGCTGCCAAAGCTGGAGCTTGTTTACGAGAACACGGCTTCGTTATAATTAGCGCTGAATGCGATGATGCTGGCAGCAATGGAGCAGATACATTAGAAGAAGGTGTAGTCGGACGAGACGGCGAGTGCGCGCAATGTGCCTACGAGGCATTCACGCACCTAAAGGGCTTGATTGCAACGGCTACTTCCTTGAACGGACAGCAAAATATCTCTCCAGAGGTAACATGCCAAAATTTTATTACTTATTTGATGGTCTAAGCTGCTTGACTTGCTCAGCTTTTTGTTCAATCAATGGTTGCGAATAGGTCGTTAATGCTGTGACAAACATGCAGTTTACTGAGGTAAGTTCGTACGCGCAAATATTGCAATTTCAATTGATGTGAATCATCATTCTGCCTTGTTTTGTGTGGTTCATTGGGGCTTGCATGATGCAGGTGCAGCGGCGTGGCGCGGGTCGCTACGAGATGCGACTGGAGGGCTCGCGCCACCAGAGATTTGACGCGCTCGCAAATGCCGCGACTGCTTGGGCTGGACCTGTTATTCATGCATCACGGCAGCAAACCTTGACGTTAGAGACCGATGATGTTGTAGCAGCATCAGCGGCAGCAGCAGCAGCAGCAGCAGTGAACGAAGAAGAATCTCGTTGTGATCCAGCCCACTTGCAACGGCTTTTCACCGGTTGTGTCACAAGTTTACCCGGTGCAGCTTCCCAAGGGTGGCACGCGGACGGCGCGCTCAACGGGCTTTACAACGTCTTTGTGCCCCTGGTAGACTTGCCCGCAGACAACCAGGACCTTGGCCCGACGCAATTTGCGCCTGGCACGCACTTAAATCGTGAGGGAAAAGCCAGACTGCAAGCGCCGGTGCCGGGTGCGCGTGCGCGGTGGGAAATCATCGGTGGCGATGGTGATGATGACGAAAGTGTTAGCGGCGACAGCAACGATTCCACTGCAGCAGCAGCTGCTCCAGCTACTGGCACAAAAGCCGATTGGCTGGTGAGTAGCGCACCGCTCAATGCCGGCGACTTGGTGGTGTTTGATTATCGGATCTTGCACCGAGGACTAGCGAACCGAACTCCCAACCAAGTGAGGTCCATGTTTTACGTGGCTTTGAATGCTGAGCCTGATTCAGGCGGCGACACAGTCAACACCCCGCTCATTTCGCTCTCCGCGGTGGCATCGTCTGTGGCCCAACAAGAACAGAACCCCAGGTAGCAGCTTCCAGCGAGACGGCCACTTAACGAAGAGATTGGAGTAAATCAATTCATTTGTAACCCCCAATTGCAAAGTGACGTCGCCAAAGAGCTGATTTGTAACCCCCAATCCCCGACTCCAATTGCACTACGGGCCCATTTAATTGGAATATAAGACGCAAGTCTAAGATTTATAGCGAGTTAGAAGGCCATGTTGAGCCATTGCGCTTCTTTTTTATGAATTCTAAATGGGGTATGCACGGCCGTTTATCAATCATCCAATTGGCCCTGCCCAGCTGCCTCGCTTTCTTGCAGCCATGCTGGTATTAATTTATTTAATTCTTTTTTATAGCTGAAACCTATCCGGGGCAAAGAAAGAAATATGGACAACTAGTAAACGTATCCGCATTTACGGATTACAAAGCAAAACCGAGTTAAACAACCGCAACGACGCACAGCGTACTTAGTTAGAGGCGCGCGCGTATAAACTACAGTTGCGATGCTGCTCGCACATCTAAGGCGGGGCACCCCGATCGGGCTGAGCCGCAATTTCTTTGGGCTCTTTCACCTTCTTGAAACCCGTGGAGACGTCTACGGTAATCTTTTTGCGCGGAATACCTAGCAGGTTCTCAAGGGCATCTTCGATGTCGTAGCGCCAATCGCCCTGGATTTGAATCTCCTTCTCGCCGCTTGGCGTGTCCTTGATGCTGGACGCACCCGCAAATCTTTTCCCGAGTGCCTTAGAGGCATCTTTGAGCTTCATGTCGTTCTGTGGGATATTACGAGGCCCAAAACATACAGAGTTGCCACGTTTTAAGAGTCAAACGATAGAAAAGAGTTAAGACTTGGGACTGTTGAGCTAGACAATATGTTCCAATGATTGTGAGCAAAATGAGTAATATGGCACAGCCTTAGACTCCGATATACCAAAGAAGACGGCGACGAAGACAAAGGGTAGTATATGACAAGCTAAAAAAGTAAGGGTTCAGCTTAATCGCACCTTGAGGGTAAAAGTGTCGACGCCCAGCACGTGCGTGATGTGTTTCTTGCCCTTGAGCACGAAGGTCACCAGCACCTTCTGTTTGGAGGGGTCTACCACGGCCTTCTTCTGCTGCGCTTTGCCCTTGCCGCCTCGCTTGCTCTTCTTCTTGCTCCCCTCCAAGGACAAGTCCTCGGCAGCGCCAGCCAAGCCCTCGTCATCGTCCTGTTGGCATTAGTGTTTCAAAGAAACCAAGGATGCAGGTAAGATGTAAGAGAATAAGAAGGTCAATAAAGAGCATATATGCGAAATATGTGAGCTACTTTCATTAATTGCCACCTCTACCGCCCTATGAACTTTTCTTCGGAGTATTGAAGTTACCTCATCGTCCGAGAAGAAGTCAGGATGATTCTCGTCCAGCCAGGCCTAGGTTTGAATACAAAAAGAGATGTTAAGGAGAGGTCTAAATGAATTGTAGACAGGTAACTTATACACAACTTTTTAATATCAACGCATCTTGATGAACTGTCTTCGGTGATCGCTGTGAAATTTGGAGTGTAGGCTACGACAGTTCATGGCGCAGTAACGTGAGTTTCGATTAAGTTGGTGTCACTTTGCCTATATGGTATATGCTAGCATGTGTTCCTACGCTCCCTCATTAGCCTTACCTTGCAAGCGGCTGGCTCAGCTCCGCTCCATTCGCAGTACTCTGGGGGCATGCCGCACACGCCACAATACACCACCCCTTGTACTGAGTCCCCGCTCTCTGGTGCTGCCTCGTCGTTGTCGTCCGCGCGATCGCCACCTTTGCCCCGGCCTGGCGCTACGTTCGGCTGCACGACATTGCCGGCGCTGTCCTCGTCCTCACTGCTTTCCTCGTCTTCTTCGTCCTCATCTTCTTTCTCTTCCTCCTCTGCGTCGTCGTCTTCGGCAGCTGCTGCAGCTGACGTATCAACTGCTTTCGGTTCTGGCCCGTATTTTGTAGTTAGGAGACCAAAGAGCTGCTCTTCTGCACCTGCATACTTCTTCATGATCTTCTGCAGCCCGTCTAGTTTAGAGGGGTCATACCTACAAAAATTGCGCCATGTATTAGGATAGATGGAAGTAAGTGATGTAAATGGAGCACCTAGAGTTGGTGCGTATAGAGCTAGGCTTTGAGCGATTGAATGATAGAAGTAAATGGTAACACTTACTTCTCGTAAAAGACAACCAGCCGTTCTTCAAACGTCAGCGCTTTGGCAACTGGCGGTGGTGCTGGAGCATTCGCAGGCTTCTCTTTAGGCTTCGCTGCAGCTGCCTTGGCTTTAGCCGCAGGCTTCGGAGGTGCCTCAACCTTACTGCCTTCTTCTTCGCTCTCTTCCTCATCGTCATCATCGTCGCCGTCGTCTTCATCGTCTTCTTCGTCACTGCCAGTAGGTTCAGGCCCGTACTTCTTCACGAGCGCCTTGAACAAGGCATCCTCTTTGCCCTTGTATTTGGTCAGCAAGTTGTCAACCTCGCTCACTTTGGGAGGCTCATACTTTTTGTAAAACGCTAACAACCGCTCCCTAAATATCACTGTTAAGCTTTCTTCATAAGATAGTTTAGGCTTCGCAAGCGCCGCCATTGCTTTCTATCTTAGCTGCACCTTTCCTTGAATACACACGACAGATGACAGAAGGTGAGAAGTAAGGTGGAAGCGGCCGAAATGCAGCGAGCGCACCATACAGGGAGTCATTTAAAATTCCACTTCGGAAGTCGGAGAGTCGAAGTTTCGTAGCCTCGTGTAGCAGCTCAGCTCACAACCGAAATACGGCGTACTATCAGCCCGAAATTCTGAATAATTGAGGTATCGTAATTCCTTACACTAGAATTATACATGTGCGTGTTCCGTAAACGTAAACGTAAGAAATTTTTGGCCGATTCAACGGCGGCCACGTGAACTTAATCGGATGGCTCGAAGCCGCACCTCGTTGCATATAGCCTTGGTACTGGAAAGGAAAAAACTGAAGTGCGTAAGCCCTTCCCTACCCCTAGCTACCAGCGGTTGGCTTGGCCTGGACTCGGGGCAGTGCCTGGCCGCGCCCCGAAGTTGTTCTCTGTGCCTGTGTTACTGGGCAGTTGCCCTAGTTGGTGTTCTTTGAACATGCTGCCGTCTGTGCTGTTGTTGAGGCTGCTTTGGCTTCCTTTCTTTGGCATTCGAAACCCTCCACGCATTACGTACTGCGCTGGAAGGCCATTCGCGCCGGCGGTGCCTCCTTGGCCCTGGTACCCACCTAAACCTTTGTGCCCGTTGCCACTGTTACGGA
>Ga0307982_1005321_pt1 | contig 10037 bp, 3 predicted proteins | sample OrgLakmetagen989_FD_201847 | JGI IMG/M metagenome (GOLD analysis project Ga0307982, IMG submission 201847) | Saline water microbial communities from Organic Lake, Antarctica - #989 | ecosystem: Environmental > Aquatic > Non-marine Saline and Alkaline > Saline | place: Antarctica: Organic Lake... | reverse complement strand
CCTGCGGAGCCCCCCATGGAGGTGTTCCTGGTGAAGTGGGCTGGCCTGCCGTATTCCGAGTGCACCTGGGAAACCCGGAAGGATGTGGCGAGTGAAGCCGCAATCCAGCAATATGAGATCATGAACACGATCCCAAGCACTGCTGAGCTGCGTGCAATGCCCCCCCTGAACACAGATCGACGCCCCTCCCCCACCCTTTGGCGGCGGCATACGGAGTCACCTATGTTCCGTGGTGGGCGCACCTTGCGTGACTACCAGCTAGAGGGGCTGAACTGGCTGACGTGGAATTGGAACAACTACCGGAACAGCATCCTTGCAGACGAGATGGGTCTGGGGAAGACGATTCAGTCCGTGTCCTTTCTGAACCACTTGGTGACTCGCGAACACGTGCGGGGCCCGTTCCTGATTGTAGCCCCCCTGTCCACCCTTGGGCACTGGGAACGCGAGATCAACACGTGGACCAGTATGCAAGCGGTACTGTATCACGACACAGGTGGCGGCGCTGCAGGGCGGGAGGTCATCCGGAACAACCTGTGGCACTTCAAGGACACTGATGCCAACGGCAACCCAGTCGGAACAGGGGAAGATTCCAAATGGACCAACCACGGCGTGTACAAGTTCCACGTGCTGCTGACGTCATACCAGACACTGAACAACGACTGGGACTTCTTGTCGCCCATTTGCTGGCGAGCGGCTGTGGTGGATGAAGCTCAGGCCCTGAAGAACACACACTCCCAGCTGAGCATCAGTCTGCGCGGCATGGACATCAAGTCACTGGTGCTGCTCACCGGAACGCCACTGCAGAACGACATCACTGAGCTGTGGTCGCTGTTGAACATGGTGGACCCCAGGGGCTTTGCCTCCCTTGAGGCCTTCACTGCGGAATTTGGAGACTTGAAGGAAACGCACCAAGTGACAGCACTGCAGTCCAAGCTGCGGCCACTGATGCTGCGCCGAGTCAAGACTGACGTGGAGAAGAGCTTGCCGCCCAAGGAGGAAACGATTGTCAGCATTGAGCTGACAGCACTGCAGCGCCAGTACTACCGTGCGGTATTTGAGCGCAACCGAGACTTCCTAGCCAAGGGCGCTACAGGCATCGGTGCCGCCAACCTAACCAATATTGAAATGGAGCTGCGGAAGTGCTGCAACCACCCGTACCTGCTGCGGGGGGTGGAGGAGCGCGAAACTGCACGCCTGCTGCACGCCATGGGGGGTCAAGGGGGGGGTCTGGAAGCCCAGCGCATCGATCGCATGGTGGTGGCCTCGGGGAAGATGCTGGTGCTGGACAAGCTGCTGGTGTGGCTGAAGGACGGCGGCCACCGTGTGTTGCTGTTCTCGCAGTTCGCAATCCAGCTTGACATCGTCGAGGAGTTTTGTGCAGGGCGAGGGTATGGCTATGAGCGCATTGACGGGAGTATTCGGGGGGACGCGAGACAGGCGTCCATTGATCGCTTCAATGACCCCAAGAGCTCCTCGTTCATCTTCCTGCTGTCTACGCGGGCAGGTGGGGTGGGCATCAATCTGACGTCCGCTGACACCGTGATCATCTTCGACAGCGACTGGAACCCTCAGAATGACGTTCAGGCCCAGGCACGAGCACACCGCATTGGGCAAAAAGCGGAGCTTGTGCGCGTGTTCCGACTGGTTACATCCCGCACATATGAAGGCGAGATGTTCCGACGTGCCAGCCGCAAGCTGGGGCTGCACCAAGCCGTCTTCGAGACGGGGGCCCTTGGGGACGGTGTGGGGGGCGGTGACGATGACGCCGATGAGGGGGCGGAGAGTCTTACATCCCTGCTGCGAATGGACAAAAGCAAAGTGGAGGCCCTGCTGCGATTTGGAGCGTACGCGATTATGGAGGATGAGGAGGCGGGGGGGGCAGTTTCTGCCAAGGGGGCCCTTCCATCAGACACCATCGAAGCAATCATGGCAAAGAGCGCTACCATTCGTTATTCTGCTGACGGGGCTGTCGAGCGGGTGGGTGCAGGGGGGGTCGAGGGGTCTGAAGTGGTGGCTGCAGGGGGCGGCGGCGATGGCTTATTGCACTTCAAGAACGCCACATTTGCCAGTGCTGGCAATGATGTGGATGTAAAGGACCCGTCGTTTTGGCAGCGTGTTCTCGGTCCCCGCCACGCGGAACGTCTGTTGCGCACGCTGGAGGATGGGCGGGTAGTCGGCATGGGAGCCAAGGACTCCACAGCTGGGGAGGAGGGGTGTAGTGCCGCTGGAGACGCCTCGCTTGGCACTGGGGACGCGGCCACACAAGGCAGCGCAGCCGAGGATGGTGTGGATGCATCGCCAGATGCCACCCCGAAGCCCCTCCGTGAGCCCAAGGACAACGAAAGCAGCATTGCGCAATTCCTGGCAGATGTACGCTTTGTGATTGCCAAGCTCATTGGGGCTGCAGACAGCACAGATGAGGACACGCTGGTGAATGCCAGCTCTGATGCAACCAGTGCAGGCACACTGCTCACACGCATTCGTGTTCTCGGTAAGGGTGTTCTGCTTCCCGAGGGTCGGCTGCCTTTGCCTTCATTCCCCCCGACAGACGACCAGCCACTGCCCCACCTGCCGCTGCCCACCCTGAAAAAGGGACAGGTGGGCCCACTCACCCTGGAGGCGGTGGCGGAGGAATGGAACTCGGCCCTCAGCAAGTCTGCCAAAAAGCTGCAAACAGCCCTGAAGCGGCTGGAGCTGCACCCCGGCATGCGCAAATCCCGCAAGGACGCTGCGAGCCCAGGAGGTCGCAGGGGTCGCAAGCGACAAGCCGACTCAACCGGCGAAGCACCACCCACCACGGACTGCCACTTGGCGTTCCGTCTGCGGAAACTGCCACAAGGTTCCGAGTGGCTCCCACAGCGGGACTCAGAACACGCAGAACACATCACTGCAACTCGCGCCAAGGTTGTGCACGCGGACCAAATCGAGTTCCGCTACCATCGTTGGCAGTTCACTGTGCCCCAAAAGGCGAACACGAAACAAGAGCATGCTGCTGCAGTCTCAAGTGGTGCTGCAGCTGTTCCGGATGTGCCCCCGTCAGCACAGGTGGACACTGCAACCCCCGCCGCCACTGCCAAGGAAGCCCCAGCTGCAGCTGCAACTACAGGGGCTGCTGCTAGTGAGAACACTTCTGTGATGGCTGAGAGCACTGTGACTGGTGATCCGGGCGCAGGTGGCTCCACATTGGGGGCCCTGGGCATTGATGCTCCAGTGAGCGATGTGCCCCCAGATAGCAGCCCACAGGCAGAGACGCAAGCAGCTCCAGTGCGTGTGGCCGCTCTGATCAGCCCCTACAAGCTGGTTGCAATATGGAACAAGAAAAGCGAGAACCAGGTGCGGCCCCCCGGTGCCCCCAGGTCCTATCCCTGGACCATTGCGGATTGGGTGGGGCAATCCAAGACTGCTCCTAGTGAGTCAGCTGGAGTTATCAAGCCACGGATATCTGCGGGGGGGGGTGACGCTCAACCCGACGGGGGGGGTGACGACGAGGATGACGACGATGACGATGACGACGAGGAAGAGGAGGAAGACGCTGCAAGTGACGATGGCAGCACCCGCCGCAGTGAAGCCAGTGCGGCAGTCAGTGGGCCCACTGCCCCGCACGGTGCCCCCCGCCGCGGCGCCGGAAAGGGCCTGTCCACACTTGGGGGCCCCAGGCCTGTGGAAGCCCCCCCCCAGGAGACGCCTGCCCAACCCGCCACGGCGCCTGGTGCTGACACTGCGGCTGTAGCAACTCAGGTGGCGGCAGCAGCCCCACCAGCTGTACCTGCAGCTGTGGCGGCGGTGGCGGGGCCTGGTGGAAGCGGCCCCGTTGGGGGACACAAGCGGCCAGCAAGCGACATGGAGGGCAGTCTTGCGTCTCCTGCTGCTGCTGCTGCAGGGCCCGCTGCCCGAGGGGGCGCTGACGCTGCGCCCACTGGGGCGGGTGGTGTCCCACCTGCAGCAGCGGCACTGGATTCAGCGCAAGCACCCGCAGCCAAGAAGCCGCGACCTGATGACGCAGGACAGAGCGCCATGTAGATGCTGCGCTGACTTGAATGCATTCACTGGAATGCCTGCTTTTGCTCGTCTGCTTCTCACAGTAACACCCCATTTGCTTACTCACTGCGGCAGCCTCCCACAGGTGCTCTGTGTGAAAACACAGGGGGTGACGAAACAAGCTCAAGCTTGCATGCCAGCACTGCCGAGCAAGCATATCAACCCCGTGAAAGTAAAAGTACTTTATTAAAGGAACCATTTCTATCTCAATATGCGTAGATGGCAAACTTGAATGCATCTTAGACGTGCCTGACGTGAATAACTTCCCATTTGAAACTTTGGTGAAACGCAATGAGTGGCAACAAAGATAAGCAGGAGGTGCTGTCCCAGGCAGCATCCGGCGCATCATTTCTGCTTCTTGGAACTATCTTGCAGCGGTTGCTTACTTTCGCGATGAACACTGCTCTGATCCGTTACACGCACGCCGATGTGCTTGGGTTTGCGGGACATGACATGGAGCTTCTGCTCAGCTCCATTTTATTCCTGGCGAGGGAGGGTGTTCGCCTCACAGCACTGCGCAATGACTTCAAAGTAGCATCAATTGAAACACAGTCCCTTGTCAATCTCAGCTGGTGCGTCTTGCCCATCGGCTTTCTGCTGGCGTTGGCCGCCTCGGCTGTATTTGGCTCCCAAGCCGAAAGCAGCGAGGAGCTGCTCACAGTGCTCATTTTCGCCGCCGCTGCTGTGCTGGAATGCGCTATTGAGCCCATGTACATTGTTGTCATGGGGACTCTGCAGATGTCAGTGCGAGTTCGGGCAGAAGGAGCTGCAGCTTTCGCCAAAACAGTGATCACCACACTGTGCGTAATGCAGCTGCAGCTGGCCGCACCGGCATTTGCAATCGGACAAGCACTGTACGCAGCAGTGCTGGTGGCTGTGTATATGTGGTGGGCCCACACAGGGGATGCAATCGTGCGTTTGACGCCTGCTTGGCTAGCACCTGGGAAGAAAACCGACGACACTGCTGCCCATGTCGAGGACAGCGCCAGCCTGGGGTCCTTCATTCTATGGAAGCATCTGCGTCTGGGGGGGTCATTTGCGGGCCAAGGCGCCCTGAAGCATGTTTTGTCAGAAGGTGACCGCATGCTGCTGTCTGCCGGTGCCAGCCGCGCCGACAAGGGCGCATACAATGTCGTGTCCAGCCTCGGCTCCCTGGCTCCACGTCTGCTGTTCCAGCCCATTGAAGACGCGTCGCGGAACTTGTTTGGTATCCTGGCGCACAGTGCGAACAAGCAGCAGCGAATGCGGAACAGCAAAGAGTCGCCTGAGGCGTGGCTGGCTTTGTGCTTGACCCTCCGCAGTGTTGCCCTGGTGGGAATGGTGTTTATGTTTCTGGGACCCCCCTTCACCCAAGTGCTGGTGAAGCTGCTCCTGTCCAAGGAATGGGCTGCTACTGTTGTTCCATCGGCACTAGCTGTGTTCTGCGTGTACGTGGCGACTATGGCGGTGAACGGAATCACGGAGGCGTTTGTGTTTGCCGTGGTCAACGAAGCTGACTTGTTGCGCTTGAATGCCCGTTTGATGGGCATTTCTGCGCTGTATGCAGCGCTTGCATGGACTGGCCTGCGGACATATGGTGTTCCGGGTTTGCTTGCGGCGGCCAGTGCGAACATGGTCATGCGCTCAGCAAACAGTATGTGGTTCATCAAGGCATATTTCTTCAAGCAGCACGCATTTCGAGTGCGCTGGTCTCAGGCGCTGCCGTCAGTCTTCACCATTCTGACCGCTGTTGGCGCTGGCGCCCTGTGCCACGGGATGGGGCTGTACTGGGGGCTACACCCGCTCAGCGACGCCCCCCGCTTCGCATCACACGCTGCCTTGGTGCAAGCCTTCTACGTGTTTGTGGGGGCTATTGCTGGTGTCGTTGTGCTGGGCGCAGTGTATGCCCATGAGGCACAACACCTGAGAAATGCAGTTGACCTGCTGCGCGCGGCGAAGAAGTCCGACCGGGGTGCGCTGAGCAAGCATATGGATAATGTTAAAGTGGAATAAGTGTGTTTGGTGCAGCTGTAATCCAGCTACAGGGGGCTGCCTGTGTCGGAATAAGTGCGCTTGGGGTTGCTCTGTTAAACCATGCCTGATTCATGAAGCGTGCTTTGCATCCTTGCTTCAACGCTTGCCCACGGTGCAGAGCCCACACCCAGACCTGCCTCTTTGCGTTTCATGTTGCCAAGGAGTGTGTTATCAGCCCTTTCCTGCCGTTGCTGTGAAGATTTGACTGCTGTTGCATTGACTTGAAAATATGCTGCAGATTGCATGGAGCCTGCTGGAAATTCGATCCCCAGGGCCTCAGCCACGGTCCTTGCGCGCTTGTGCCGTTTGAAGATGCGCTTGTTCACCTCAGGCACAGTATTTGCACTTGAGTTGGTGGGCAGTACTTGCGGGATGTGCTCCGTCAGGGAGAAGGTGGCAAACACTTGTGGGGCTGCACCAGAGTCAAGCACCAACGCGTCAAGTTGAGACAACAGCACTGCCAGCTTTTCAATAGCCGTGCTCATGTCTGTGCAGACTTGCCAGTCTTGCAACAGCATGGCTGGTGAAGTGCTTGCGTCTGTGGACTCTGGCTTCACTGCAAAAAACATGTGGTCCTGCCGGCGCAGCTGCACTAGCCCCTCAACGCAGGCATCCAGTGGGGTAAAAGGCACTCCAGGGGGGTACGACACCATGGCCTGCGCAGCCGCTGCAATCTCTGGAGAGCGGAAGCGCAGCACATCTGAGTTATAAATCAGCAGCATGGGCACAATGGCATCGTCTTCATCCCTCTGGTCGCCATGGAAGCCCTGGCTGAGCCGGAGCAAGGGCTTGTCCCCCCCCACGCACAGATTGGTGCTGGTGCTGACAGTGGCAGCCCGAGCAATGCTTTTGTTTACGTTTGGGGTGAGGGCGTGCTCCACGGTGCCGAAGAAGTGGTCCGTTGTGAGTCCTGCCTGATGCAGCATGGCTGAGCGGGACCCGAAGAAGCGTGTGTAGTACGTGTTGAACAGCGTTTCATCCACCTGTGAGCTGCGTTGTTCCGGCATGCTGCCCACCATCATGGCTGGCACGTCGCTACGGCGACGGAACAGAGTAGTGTTGTGCTGAACTGCGTCGAATAGCGTACCAGCCGACAGCCGAGAGATTCCAGCGTTCTCAGCAAAGATGTCTGCAACCTCAGGGGGGTGCCCGTGTCCATGGCCCGCTTTAGTGGATGACCCGGCATTCACTTGGCCAGCGTCCATGACGAAGGCAGGCTGTGCAAAGTGTTCGTCCCAGAACTCAGGCGTGCGGCTGGCAATACGAGCATGTCGTTTTTCGCCTGGAGAAAACAGCCAAGTAGATTCCTCAATTGCAGCCAGCCTCTGTGCAGCTGCATCCAACTCAGCTGGCTTGACGAGGCGTCCGTAATTTGAGCTTTGGGCCTGGGTGTGAGCAGACCGTTCCTGCAGCCAGGTGTGGGCACCGTGCGTTGCAAGCTCCACAGAGTCGAACACCGCTGTGTCGCCGCAATTGATTCTCGCAAGTGCTGCATCGATTGATGTTTTAGCTTGCTGCGCTGCGAACCTCCGGCGCAACAAGTGTTTCAATCCGAACAGCTTGGCCAGAACAGCAGCAGGGCCCGACCCGCCACTGTCGTGCAGCAGATCATGCAGTGCTACCAATCCATGCACCCAGCGGTGCTGCGCTTTGCGCTTGTTGGCTGCAACCAAGTCCTCCAGTTGGATGGCTGCCTCAAGCACCTCTGATTTTGTCCACTCCCGCCAGGTCTCGGGTGCCGAGTCTGCCCCGTAAGACACCACGCTGCATGCCATGTCGACTTTCACGCTGAGTGGCTTGCTGTGCCCAGGCGGCGTGTGGAAGGTGCGGCGGGGGTGGCACGGGTGAAACGCAGGAAACATGCTGCGAGGGGCAAGTACGTTTGTGTACACCACTGAGCGCAGCAAGGCAGGCAGGGCATCCTGTGTGTACCACGCTTCGCGCATGTCGTCCTGAAGCACTTGACCCATAAAGCTGCGGGCGCTGTCCGCCAGCAGCTCGCCCGACGTGCCACTCACATTCCCATACACATTCAGCGTGTCCACATTGGCACTGCCCATTGTGTGCACATCCTCTTCCTCCTGGCGCAAGTACTTGGTGGCCATGTTGATGGCATCGCGTGTTTCTGGGGAGAGGACCTCGCGCTGTACGCTGATTTCAAGCGCTTCTTCCAGCAAGACAATAAGCCGCTGCTGGGAGTATAGCAAGCCGACGGTTAGGTGGTGCGTCAGGCTTGAGCTGTGATCCATGTCAGACTGTGTTGAGTTGGTGCGTGAGTGCAAGACTTGCTCCATCTGAGCATCCCACTTCCGATCGTTGATGCCTGGAGGTGTGTCGTCAGGGACCGGCATTGCTGCGTGCGGTGTGCCGTGAGGAATGTACAGCACGTCGCCGGGGGACATGGTAATGTTGATGGGAAGTTTCACCCACTCGCCAGCTGTGCTGCTCCTGTTAAATTGATTCTGCGTGTGGCTGCCTTGCAATGTGAATGGTTTTGTGCCTTGGGCAAAAGTGCTGGAGACTGAGCCCCCCAAAAACGTCTTGGCTGCGTCAGCGACAGCGGCTCCACCCGTCTGCAGCTTGCGGTGATGCAAGGTGCGCACGGAGGACTCTGTTCGGAAGCGATGTACACTAGCAACGTGGCTTAAAACATTGTCTTGGTTCAAGGGAGCCTGGAACAGCTCTGGTAGGGTCTGGCCTGAATCGGGGGACCTAAATACTGTTGGATAAACTGACCACACCTTTCTGCCAGCCACCTGCACAATCACGACGTCCATGCTGTCTTGGTGCAGTCCAAAAGCCGACACAGCTGTCCTGTATGGCGTGAAGTACATGTTCGTATCCACAGGAGTGCGCATCCATGCTTCCATGCCACGATTCAGCTCTGACAGGGGCAAGTGCCGGGTATCCTCAGAGTGCATAATCAAGGACATGTTCCTCATCATGCCGCGTAAGATATTGTGGTGTGCCAAAGTTGGCCCAGAAGTGGGGTCTTTTAGTAGCAGTCGAGCATCATCGTCAGCTTCTAGTGTCGCAGTTGTTCTTGGCTGCCCCCGAGGTCCACCGCGAGCCAAGGCGTGGCGTCTCCCGGGGGTGTTGTCAATGCGCAGATTGTAAGTGTCGACGGCACTATTTAGCACATGCTCTGGTGTGACAAGGGATGCAACCGCATCCGGATGCAATGCACTTCGAATATACAAAGGAGTTCGCTGCAAAATGTATCAACATGTGTTTGCGTGAACTGAGTGGAGCAAAAGCATCTTACAGCCCCATGAACTAACTGCCAGGTCAAGCGTTCATTTGTCGACCGCAAGAAAGGAATGTGAGGTGCAAGGGTATGATTAGTGCCAAGACTGGCTTTCAGATAGTTTCTTGCAGCGTGTAAGTGACTGATGTGCTCCGGACCGAAGTCACACTTTGCAGATCGAAAAGCAATCGAAACGCAAAAAGCAAATGCTACAGCTGCTACCTGTCTCATGATGATAGCTGTTTGCCACAAAATTATCTTCCTGTATCAATCTGTCAAATTGCCTGAATGTGTGCAGGTGCGTTTGTGAAGCAATGATGTTTGAGTTATTACGTGCTGTGGCGTTGCCACGTTTTAGATTCAGCGAGAAAAGGCGCAAGACAACAAACTGGAACTAGAATGTATTGAAAACATGCTCTCAAATAGTGAAACCTCGTCCTTGTTTTGGTAAAGTGTATGTAATGTATTCTCTAGCGACATCAACTCGACCGAGCTCGAGGCACGCAATCCCTTGACCCCACTCAGAGGGGGGTATGCAGGATATCAAAACTTGTGAGAGGTTTACCGCAGCACCAATCACGAAAAAGTTGCAGAAAGCAACTGCTGCGGCATTTCAGGTTTGGGCAGCAAGGCCAGGGCGTTCACTGGCTGCCTTCGAGTAGTTGGCCGGGCGCCCCGTGTCTCCTCACAGCAATGCCTCAGGCCTGCGACTCCGGTTTCGCGGCAGCTTCCTTGCGGG
>Ga0307982_1005320_pt1 | contig 10038 bp, 2 predicted proteins | sample OrgLakmetagen989_FD_201847 | JGI IMG/M metagenome (GOLD analysis project Ga0307982, IMG submission 201847) | Saline water microbial communities from Organic Lake, Antarctica - #989 | ecosystem: Environmental > Aquatic > Non-marine Saline and Alkaline > Saline | place: Antarctica: Organic Lake... | reverse complement strand
CCCTCAAGCGGTCTAAAAGAAGAGTCGCCCACCCTCTAGCAATCGCATGGCCCCATTTGCGAGCGAGCTTCTGCTTGTCTGGTTTCTTTTCCATCGGTTTCTTCGTTTCTTCATGATTTTTGATTTTTGAATTAAATAATTTTTGAGAGGTTGGGTTGGCTAGCTAGTAGCTTAGGTCTGAATAGCATAAAGCTGTAGTTACTTAGGCCTTCTTTGGATTTGCGCATGCAGAAGGCAGAGACATAGTCGCAGAAGTCAATTAGGGAGGTGGCATAATTTCAATCACTGCATCAGTATGAGTGATGCAATCAAAGATGCTGCTATGAGGAAGGCGAGGAAGATGAACGATGAGCTTAATGAACTACGCAGGAAGACAAAGCACCAAGAGGTGAGTGATACAACACCAGCGAAAGTTGTTAGTTGCGAAGAGCCTATGTTTCACTTATGGTCCAGAACTGATGCTCTCATATTCTTGTCGTGATTTTCTCATTCAACAGGCTGCTCTGCGGACTTTAACCCAGGTGCAAAAAAATAAAAATAATTACCTAATGCAATATCTATACCGTCTACATTACTCTCAAAAAGAATTCTCTCGTATTTTCATGCCATCGTTGTTATCGTATGAACAATAGGAGCTCGCGCGGCTGGAGAAAGGCGGTGACAGCCATGAGTTGCGTCGAATCCAGGCTGAAAATGATGCCTTGCGATCAGAAAACCAGAAGCTACGAAATGATCTTGCAAGTTCAGGCGGCGGCAGTGGTTGGTGGCGACAGGGGAACGGTGGCGATGACGCAGACCCGAGGGCAGCAGCCCGTCAACATCTTGACAAGGACACCCCTCTGGTTAACGTATGGAAAAAGTATTCAAAAACTTGCGCAGTGCAAGACAAAAACGCAGGCCGCAGTCAAGCCCAGCGTTATTGCGATGCCCTGGAACTGTATTCGTCGGTCCGCGATGAGCCGTTACCTGTCGACGACCCCTTGTGTGAGTCCACGGACCCTGTGGATGACCGCAACCAGCGCCGGGTGCTGCACGGGCTCGTCCTCTGGGCGCAGATGGGAAGATCAACGTAATTCAACTTTGAATTGATTGTACACATGTCGAAGGCGCAAGACTAAAATTTGCTCATATTTGGCCTCATCTCGGCAATTTCGGTGGCAGTGATTTAGCGGCGTTGTACCTTGCCTACAAGGCTCCTAGTGTAAAATGCCGAAGCAGCTGGCGCCACGCGCAACTACGGACCACATGCAAATACAGACTGTGCTTCGTCCTGCGGTGAACTCTTCTCTTTCTCTTTGGGCTGCAGTGCCGCATAGGGGAATTCAGGAGTTTATATAATCCCCTTGGGATCTGAAGTAAAATTTGAGCTTCGTCATGCGTGAACTTTCTATGATTTGGTTCTGAGTTCTGAGTTAAAATTTGTATTTAGAACTACAGAGCGAGTTGCGAATTACTTAATTACTTTTAATTTGAGCTCCCTGGCTCCCCTAATTCCCCTGGTACTGGTATGAAAATTCGGGAACATATAATTTTCGTTGCACTATGGCTATCCGCGCTTCTACTTGGGGTGTGAACGAAATGCGAAATGATATCAATACAACCGCACTTAAAATAGAAAATTGAGTGCGAAATCGGAAAAACACTTCGAAGGGAAGACTAAGAAGTGAGCGGGAGCGTCGTTCTTGACTTGATGTGAGAATTTAATCAAAGAGGCCCTTGAACATGCTTGAAACTCGCTTGTAGCTCGCGTTGCCTTGCTTCCCGCCGCCGCCGCTGCCTTCGGGGCCTTCGTCGACCATGCCCGTTTGCGCTGACCGCTCGAGTAAGTCGCGGAGCTTGAAGACGAGTTCATCCGGGCAATTCGGGTCTGCTTCCGCTAAGCTCACCATGTTGCCCATCACTTCTCGGTCTTGAATGCGGGCATTCACCTCGGCTATGTACATGGCGTGCTTCATCTGCAATTCCTCGGCAAGCCGCTCCTCCTTTAAGATGTACTTTTTGATGTTGGAGTCCGCCTCCTCCTTCGCGCTTTGTAACTTCATGTGCGCTTGCGCTAACGCCTTAGCGTGTTGCGACAAGACCTTCATGGTGGCCTCGGCCGTGTCGGTGGACTGCCTTAAGTGTGCGGCTTCCCTTTGAAGCTTGGCGATGTTCCGCTGCAGCTTCGCGTTTTCGTCCTTCACTTTCGCGTTTTCCTTCTTCAAAAACTCGAGCATCTGAGACGATTGGTCCAAAATGCTTTGGTCTACCAAAATATTGCCGCTGCCACTCGGTGCTGCTGTCGGCGCGTCTTGGCTTGCGACCGCGTCACTGGGTAGGGCTGTCCCGGACTTGAGCCGCTCCTGCAGCGCCAAATTCTCGGCCTCCATTTTGCTGCGCGCCTCAGCCTCGTCGTCTAGCCTCTTTTGCAGAGCTGCTAATTGGTTCTCCATCTTCGCTTGCTCTTTGGCCTCAGCCAGCTGGAGCTTGTACGACAGCTTCGCAATGTGCATGCGAGCCCACGCCTGGAGGTAGATCGCGGCCTGGCGCTGCTCCAGGAAGGAGGCTCGCAGCCCAAACATGCGCGCATAGGACTGAATGGTGCGCGCCCGTACGTGGCGTCGGAGCTCGTGCACCATGGCGCGGTCTTGGCGCGACCGCTCCAGACTTTGTACACGAATCACGTCTCGGCGCACCTTTTTGAAAGCGAAGTGAGCTTTGTGCATCCGGAGGCAGGACTGCACTTTCTGCACGCACTGCCGCATCCTACCGTACGCTTTTCGCAGCTTGGCGCCCCGTTGGCAGCGCTGGATCACGGTGGCGCTTCTGGTGAGGGCCACGGTGCGACGGCCTTCGAGCTCCTCCAAGATGCCCGCTTTGAAGTAGACGCGAGTGCTGCCCACCTCGTGCACGCCTTTGCGCTCGCCCAGGATTTCCTCGAGCGCGCTGCGGCAAGCTTGCATTTGCGGCGAGACCGCATGCACCGAGGCTTTGGTGGGGGAACCCGCTTTGTTGGGGTCCGAAGCGGCCGCCTCCGTTGCTAAAGCGACAGCGGCGGGCGCGAGCAGCCCAAAACGGCTCAAAAACTCGCGGTGCTTCATTTTGTTCGGGAAGCCCGCGCGCGTGATGCGAATGGCCTCGATGACGCCGGCGCAGCGCAACTGCTCCACCACCATCTGCATTTGGAACACCTCGTTGGACTTGACGGCGTTGGGCTTGATGCACCGCACGTACTGCACGTTGGTGGCCCCAATGGTGTCCATGAGCTGGCCGAGCTGGAGCTTGAACTTGGTGCTCACCGTGTCCTGCATCAGGCCCCCTTTCGCGCGCTTTTTGCCGCCGCCGCTGTCTTCCTCTGCCGCGGCTACCACAGGCGCCCGTTGAAACAAGCTCGCCACTAGCGGGTTGCTGCTGTGGGCCATGCATTCGTGTAAGTCCTCTTGCAGCACGTCTTTGTTTTTCTCCAGGAAACCGTCCACTGTGTAGGTGACGGTGCCGGCGTAGTGACGCACGTTGAAGCACTTCCGAGCGTTCAACTTGGGGTTGGAAAAGTCGGCGTGCTTTTGGTGCAAGGTCGTGAGCTTGGAGTTGAAGGCTTCGTCGTTACCCATGGGCCGCATGCACTCTTCGTTGAGCACTGAAATGATGCCCATGCGGGCTTCAATGAGGCTGAGAGTCGCTTCGTTGTCGACAAAACTGATGGCCTCCCATGCGATGCCTTCCTCTTTGTACTCTTGCTGCACCGTTTTGAACACGTCATGCGTAAACTTTTGCTGCAACTTTTCGTTGGCGAAGTTGATGCAAAGCTGCTCAAACGAATTCACTTTGAACATCTCAAACCCAAAGATGTCGAGCATGGCGATGGTCCTGTGCACCGTGTCGAGCGAGGCCGAGGTCGACCCGTTGATCGAGGCCACCAAGGTATCGAAGAGCCTCGCGTAGAGCGCCTTGGCCAAGCCGCTCGCCGCACCCGCCGCTTCCACCGCCTTGAGGGGCACCTTATACACGTCGTCTCTCGCCACCATCGTGCGCTCAGTGCACGCGTCGGCGAAGGCCGTGGGGTCCACTCCCAAAAGGCTCGCGACGGGCGTTAACAGGTCGCTGTTGTCTACCATCGACTTCTCGCTGTCCCCAGCCTACATGGGACGGAGGCAAAGTAGCATGAAAATCTTTTCAGACGAGGTTAAACTAGAAAACGTTCATATAGATTGGTGCAATTATCACGGTGTATTCAATTGATGAGAGAAATGCAGCCCACGTCTAGTCATTCGAGAAGAAGAAAGGCGATGTAGCTTCTTGAGCTCCAGCATGAGGGGGAAAAGGGGGCACTGAGCAAGGTATTCGCAAGTCGGACCTTTTCAACGAAAGCAATCTCGCCGATGTGGAGAATTGCTGCCACGATTTCCTGGTATCGCGCGCGGTCTTCCTCGCTGACGCCAATCTGAAACAAGCACATGTAGAGGTGGTGTAAGCGTCATGACGTGTTCCCCCCGGGCCGCATTCTTCGACTGCACTGTAGAGCATGACTCACCAGCTCGAGGGCCGAGAGCGTGATGCCTCGGCGCACGGTGTCGGTTTTGCCCTCAATCACTTGCGTTCGGCTCCCCTCCCGCACGTACGCCAACTCCCCGGCGCCGATGTAAAGCTTTTGGTGCAGTGCCGGGTCGTCGGCGCTCAGCACTTGGTGGAACACGTGAAAGTTACGCTCCCCCGCGGTCTGGTGAATCACGCGCGACTTCTCGAGCAAATACGTGCGAGAAACACTGCCAACCAAACGGCTCTTCTTGTCAAACTGCAGCTCCGTGAACTTACCTGGCAAGTAGGCAGGTACAAGAACAAGTGCAGCGGGGAACATGTTGGATCACGTGATGAGACATGTCTGTAAAAGCCCTCCTCAAAAGAAGGCGATGGCAGGAGACTCACCGAAACGGGAGGAGTTGTCGTTGCGGGTCGTTTTCGCATTGCCAAATGTCTCGAGGAGAGGGTTGGAGTCTAGAATGCGCTTAATCACACTTTGATCATCGCCAGCGGCAATGTATGCCACGTGCGCCATGAGAATCTTCACCTACACGTGAAAGATTGAAGGAATGAAGCACATGGGCAGGACTAGACAAAAAGAATACACGGATCCTAGGTAGCGTCTATACAGCCTGCGCATTCACTTTGCACCACTTGCCGTTTCAGTCTTCCCAGCACCGGACTCGCCGCTCACGAGGACGGACTGGTTCGGGCCGCCTTCCTGAATGCCGTTGAAGGCGGCGGCACTCGTCGCGTACGCGTGCGGCGGCAGCTCTTGCCTACCCATCACGTAGTACTCCTGCAAAGCAAAGCACACTTGAAGTGATTCTACAATTTCCGACAAATAACTGTAGTGAGGAAGAGGCCAGGTACCTTTCGTGTGGTCTCAGTGTAAATGTCGAGCCACTGGTATGGGTTCACAGCAATACAAATGTCGCCCGTGTACGTGTAAGGTCGTGCAGCGAAGAAGCGTGAGCGAAGATTGAAAAGAATCGCAGCCTCATGCAAATAATTCAACATTGTCATATCTTCAACACCCTCGCCCTGAAAGCAAGCATCGTCGCGGAGAGGAAGGCCCGAGCTTCGGTCTGAGAACGTTACACACAATTCAAGCGATTAGCGAGGCCACCATGGCAAAAGACGGCAGAGTAGTGGACTACAAGAAATACCGTCATTGGGCTCAACTTTGACTGTCTTTGATGCGCCCCCGACGTTCGCCTGAGATGATTTAAAACGTTAGGCAGGGCAACTTTAATGATGAATTCCGGGGTCAAGAGTCTCTAAGGCACTCACGATGACACGATCGTTGATGCCAATATTGCCAGGCTCAGCGAATTTCTCGGCCTCCACGACGATTGAGACATTGACCTACAAGGGGAGCAGTGTTGAATAATCGTAAACATTATCGAGCCTTGCACCGGCTAGTCTACACATTGCTTGAAAGTTACCTCATTGCCCTCCTGCGAATTGACAACGGCAGGAATCCACGCCTCGGTGGAGTCTGGAACGAAAACCTGACAATAATGAGTTAGCTACAAGTATCAAATAAATATGCATAATGCGCTCAAGTCTTCACCTTCGCTCCAGACATTTTCGAAACGTTAGGACCCAAACAAACTGCCTTCCTTTGGATTGTCGACGCACAAAACTCGAAAAATTATGCTCCACTCATCACTGTTGGTCCACGGTCCCACTCTTCATCAATCGTATTCGTAAACCTACGTCACGAGCTTCCTACGGATCCGAAGGAAGCTTGTGACGTAGGTTTACGAATACGATAGAAGCTTGTGACGTAGGTTTACGAATACGATTGATAAATGACATGTACTCCTCTAGGGGAACTTTTTTGAGTCGTATGAGTGACGTATTTCTGATAAGCAAGACCGTATGGAGCTGGAATAATGCGTGCAGCGGAAAATTCTAAGTTCTTTAAACGGCCAGACGGGAAAAAGTCATCGAGACTCAAAATTTTTAGAATGAATAATCTCAAAGTTCTTGCAACCAGAGGTGCAAAAAGCCCCACGGGACCAAAGCCAACACCCCCGTGCTCGCAACGACTACGACGAAGAGACCGCTTACGAAAGTTATATGAACCCCGAGCCAGGCTTCCAGTCCGGCCCGGGGGACGCTGTAGATGCCGATTAGATGGCACCCTGTCTGTTAGTAACTAAATCCAGTCCCTCGGGGGGGCTCAGAAAAAGCAGAGCACAAAAAATACATGGCTAGGGTACTCTGCAAACGCCGATTAGATGGCACCCTTCCTGTTAGTTACTAAATCCAGTCCCCCCTCGGGGGGGGGGCTCAGAAAAATAAATGGCCACTACGACGAAGAGACCGCTTACGATACTTACATGAACCCCGAGCTAGGCTTCCAGTCCGGCCCGGGGGACTCTGCAAACGCCGATTAGATGGCACCCTTTCTGTTAGTTACTAAATCCAGTCCCTCCTCGGGGAGGCTCAGAAAAATAAATGGCACCCTTCCTGTTAGTTACTAAATCCAGTCCCCCCTCGGGGGGGGCTCAGAAAAATAAATCCATGGTTGAAAAATCCACTGTTTAAGTCGAAAAACTTTCTCCCGTAACACTTGTAGAAGGTAAGCCGCTTCCAAGAAGTCTGAGTCAGAAACATCGTACACATTATTAATGCAGCAAACATGTTGCTTCTTCAGCTTCTTGTTAACTTCGCGACCACTGTACTAATTCTTAAGAATTCTCAAGAACTCGATGGGGCACTGGGACACTATTAAACTCTCAGAAACTCGAGAATAAAAAGTGCTGATTAAACGCACTGCACTGAAAGTCTCCTCGACTTCTCGTCTCGACTTCGCAACTTCGTAACCTCCGGGTAAACCCCAAGAAACTCTCAAGACTTTGCATCCTTCTCGCAAACTCCCATGGGATCTCAAAGACTCAGTTATCTAGGCACTCATAAACGACTCCTAAGGCTTCAATGGTATCACGAAGTAATGGTGTAGTGATTATCCACAAGTGATCCTGGGAATAAAGGTCAAAAGGTAGAGCAAAAATGTTTAAGAAGCTGTCGACGATGATATCACTGCTGAAAGCATCGTAGACATGGCGAGACTAGCTGCAATATCCTCAAGCTCAAGCTTGCAAATCTCGAATGCACTCGACTGTAACAATCCCCGATTGTAACAATCCACAATTGTAACAATCCACGGTTCAGGTCGACTTTCTTTTACACTTCTAGTTGAGGATTGAGTAATATCGAAAGTGCTTAAAAGCAGAGCTGCATCGGAGTCGATGGTCGAAAGGCAGAGCACTAAGAGACTAACTGTAATATCCGCAAGCTTGTAACGTATACTCTGATTAAATGTACTACACTGAGACTCCCCTCAACTTCACGCCGTCAACTTCGTAACTTCGCAACCTCCGGGTAAACTCCATGAAATTTTCAAGATTCGCATCCTTTTCGAAGAAACCCATCATTGCTTTCAAGTCTCGAAGGTTAATGACATATTCTGAAGAGTTCTCAAGCACTCGATGGGACTATCATACTATCGGAAACTCGAATTTATCGAGTGTACGTATTCTCTGATTAAATGTACTACACTGAGACTCTCCTCAACATCTCGCCGTCAACTCAGTAACTTCGCAACCTCCGGGTAAACTCCATGAAATTCTCATGACTTCGCATCCTTCTCGCAGACTCCCGTCATTACTTTCAAGTCTCGAAGGTTAATGGCGGATTCAAAGCGCGATATGTTGACGGACAAAAAAATGTTGACGGACACCCGGGGGACTCTGCAAACGCCGATTAGATGGTACCCTTTCTGTTAGTTACTAAATCCAGTCCCCCCTCGGGGGGCTCAGAAAAATATGGACGGACATAAATTGTAGACAGACAAAAAAATGTCGACGGAAAAACAGTCCGGCCCGGGGGACTCTGCAAACGCCGATTACATGGCACCCTAAATCTTGTAGAGTCCTCCTACGGGACTAAAGCCCCTAGTGGAGATACAGAGTGCCACGGTCCACGGTTTGGGTTTAGGGGCGGTCCAAATGTCCAGTGACGTCCAAAATAGATCAACGAAGAGTTGATGTTTCTACTGCCATCTCAAAGGTGTCTTGCAACGAAATGTGCCTGTCTGTCGGTCCGTCTGTCTGTCGGTCTGTCGGCGTGTTTTCTATCTGGGTGTGCAGATGTTCCGTTCTGAGACGCTGAGCTGGAGCGCTTTTTCGACCTACCCCGCCTGTATACATATACTACTGTACAGTTGTACAGTACTGTAGTACTATACGTGTTATATGACCTATCCCGCCCATGGCCCTGGAATTCCCACTTTCAGAATGTGGCCATTGGAATTCCCAAGATTCCCGGGAATTCCAACAAATTTTCTGGGAATTCCCGGAATCCAGGGAACGGGGACTTAGTGGCTGATGCCGCTAGTCACCTGGGAGATTAACATAAAAGCAACCCCAGCGGCTCACCGAAACGAATACGCTGATGGTGCTCTTTGCAAGCCCCTTTCATTCAACACCGGCTTGCTGATAGCCAACTGCATGTCCACATCAGGAATCGGGAGTGCCATTAGGCCAGGGCTCAGCACTGAGCTGCACGACGCAAAAGAAATACCGATGGTTTTTAGTGTGACGCCACCCGAAAGACCCACCTGCAATTGCGATGACCTTCCCTGTATGGGATTTCCAGGGAATTCCCACGAAACGGCCATTTTTGAGCTGGGAATTCCAATTGGAATTTCGCCGAATTCAACGCCGGGAATTCCCGCCTCGGGAATTCCAGGGCCCTAATCCTGCCTGTATACATGCACTGTACTGCACAGCTGCACAGTACTGTCCGTGTTCACTCGCCGTAGACCCAACACGACTCTTCGTTGATCGTGGCGCGGCGCTCCCCTCGCCGCTGAAGTTACTATAAAATGTATATTGCCCAGATCCAGATCAAACAACGACATCCTTTCTGGGTCTGGATTGTCATTAGCCATTCTTAGGTTTAATTTTTTAAGCCAGGGCATTGTAAAGCGCGGGCAACTTTGGACCGTTACCGCCGTGACACAATCTACCGATAGGGTACCTTCACCCACCGACGAGCTGTAATCCTAGGCCCACTAGGAGGAACAAAGAAATGAAAGAAGCTACAAAGCAGGGATAATAGTTGCGGACTTTTTTCTTCGTAAATCGTGCGTAAGTTCAGTGGCTGCGTGGGTGAAGGGGAACTCGCTGTCAGCACCCACCCGCGTTTCCCACCGAGGAAGTTGATTGATGGAAGGCATGTTCGCCCTCGCCCCTCGCCACCCTTTGATCTATGAACTTTACTGAGAAAAATGACGTGCTCGTATCGCACAAACGAATTTTCTCATCTCGCTATTGCTGCTAGTATTAAGAATTGAATTAAATATACAATATACTTATACTGGAACTCGAAATAGTTGTGACTATAACTGGGGTGCGAAATACGGCCGAAAATAAATGTTTCGGACCGTAATTTCGGATGTTACGGAAAATAAATGTTTCGGACCGTAATTTCGGACGTTTCTGTTACGGAACTTGTAATACCACC
>Ga0307982_1005319_pt1 | contig 10039 bp, 6 predicted proteins | sample OrgLakmetagen989_FD_201847 | JGI IMG/M metagenome (GOLD analysis project Ga0307982, IMG submission 201847) | Saline water microbial communities from Organic Lake, Antarctica - #989 | ecosystem: Environmental > Aquatic > Non-marine Saline and Alkaline > Saline | place: Antarctica: Organic Lake... | reverse complement strand
CATCCCGCTGCCGGCTGCTGGCAGCTGCACAGAACCGGCTGTTTGCGGACCGAAGCACCACAGAACACCAATCCGCCAATCACATGAGGCTATTTCCACCCTGCAATACCACTTGCTAACGAAGCGCACTCTGGCACACTTGGTAGCACAAGTACTCGGATGCACGGGAGGACATAAGGGGTGCAGTACCATTATATTAGTGAACTACCCTAACTACCTAACTAACTAGACTACCTAGGTTTGGGTATTTGGGGGGGCAAAGCGGCAGCTGAAGAGGCTCTTTGAAGGCTCACCCCAGGTACACACTAACCCCCCCCAAGTACAAACCCACCGAACATAGGTAGCTAGCTAGAGAGGCCTAAGTAGGGTAGTGTGCTCGCACCTTATTGATGACGCCGAGAGGAATGTTCTTCATAGCGTACTATGGTACAGTGCGGAAAAAACTCCGGAAGGCCCATCATGGAATTGCATCATGGCATAAATAATAAATTCATAAAACTCCGAAAGGCCAATCATGGAATTGCATCATGGCATCAATAATAAATTCATCATGGGCTCTCCACATGGAACGTTCTTCATAGCGCATTATGCTTAAACTCCCGAACAGTTCATCCGTCGGCTGCTCAGCGGGAGCGGGAGCGGGAGCGCGGCTCGGCTTGTGGGGGCGGCGCGGCCGCTCCTTTGCCGCGCATCTTGAATTGATAAGCGCGGTTCTCGCTGCGGTTGCGGTAGGGCTGGCGGTCGTAGGGTTGGCGGTCGTAGGGCCGGTAGTCGTCAGGTGCGTGGGGTGTTTGTTTGCACGCTTTGGCCGCATCGGCCAAGGCTTCAGTGCTGAAATCGTAATCCCCGTTGTAGTTGGAAATCAGCGAAGTTTTGGCGAACGCGGCGAATTTGGGGCCGTAGATTTCAGATTTTACAGCGATGCTGGCTTGAAATTTCGCCTCTTCGGCAGCGCGGTCGAGCCGCGCTTCGGTGTATGCACTGACCTCGCGCATGATTTGGAGCGCCTGGTCAGGAGGCATATCCGCAGTGAGGGCCGCGGCTTGCTTGGAGACTTCTGAAAGGCATACGAGCCTGAATTCTTGGCATTTGTACGACACAAAATTGCTCTGGTTCCCGGGATGCTGCATCTCCACTGTGGTGGCCTGACGTTTCTTTTCCTCCGCTTCGATTTCGGTGGCCCGCACGATGTCAGCCACGGCCGAAGAGTGCGCGGCGTGATCCGGTGGTGCGGGCTCCTCCTGAGCCTCTACAGTGGTGTCGGCCGCTGCCAACTTGGTGGCGAGCTGGGTGAGGATCTGTTGTTGGGTGGTGGCTTGCTGCTGTTGGGCGGCGGCGTGTTGCTGCATCTGTGTCAACATATGTGCTTGGGCGGCGAATTGTTGCTGCATTGACTCGAGCGCAGCGGAAATCGGGGCCATGCGTGCGTCGATAAGTTCAGTGACAGTGTCGTTGATAACGCCGACTGGCGAGGGCGCGCCAACTGGCGATTCAGTGGCAGTAGTGCCTGCGGTGTCGGCGGTACCCGTTGCTGCTGGGGCAACTGCGGCGGTGGCGGCGGCGGTAGCTGCTGCTGCTGCTGTCGTCGCGGCGGCTGCGGTGGGTGAGGGGGTCACATTGTTGGCATTCGTTCGTCGATTATTAGGCGCCATTATATTTTCCTTTGGAAAATTTTTCTTTCTCAGATCGGAGAAGCTCGGCGCGTAAGCAAATACCTCAGCAAGTTCTGCTACTTTTAACTTTGTGAGGCGCCGCGGATTCGAATGTAGGCTCAAGATGGCATCCCGCTGCCGGCTGCTGGCAGCTGCACAGAACCGGCTGTTTGCGGACCGAAGCACCACAGAACACCAATCCGCCAATCACATGAGGCTATTTCCACCCTGCAATACCACTTGCTAACAAAGCGCACTCTGGCACACTTGGTAGCAAGAGCAGTTTTGAGATGCCGGTACCAACCAAACCCCGAATTCCTGGTGCCAGGATTTCAGGAAATTGTGGGTTCATCAGGAATCGAGAACCGTTTCAGGAAATCTGCAGGAAACTGTGGGGCTTCGGCCGGGAAATAGCTCCACTGCCATCGAGAACCGTAAACCTGCGCATTATTTTACATGCCGATTAACCGTAAAATTACGATTTAGTCCCACCTCCCGTAAAACTGCGAAATATTTTTATTTCCCACGTGGCTTCAGTCGAAAATACCGTAAAACGCCGTTTTATATCAGGAATTTAGCAGGAAATTGTCTGTCTGAGGCCAGGAAAAGGAATCCGGAAATGGCCTTTTTCGATCAGGAATTCGGGGTTTGGTTGGCCGGTACTAAACATCAAACTACGTTGATCTATTCTGTAGCTAGCTACAGTAGCTAGACCTTAAGAGCCTCATCAATCAGCGCCTCAGCCCCTTCTTGTATTAGAAGCAGCGTGCGCTATGGAATGTGGGATATTAAATAGATTCAGGTAGATTCCCGTAAGCAAAGGCGCCATAACGCCATTAGTCTCATCTTACAAAGAAGGACCTGAATGTCTGTCTAGCCAAAGCCTAGCTAGGCGTGCTTATCACCAAAGCTATACCGACCTACTAGACTTGTTACTCAATATCATTCCAAGAATGAGCCCCAGCAGCGTACGCACAGGAAAACCTAGCACCAAGGCAGGCTCTACAACATCCTTGGTGTTCTCGACCGCTGGCATTGTTCTTGTCGGTGGAATAGCGCTCGTGGTATTGACTACACTTACAAAAGCGAGTGCACCGAGGCAACTGTTGCTAAATCCTAGTTTTTATCAACGGAAACCGCGTAAATTGCCAGTAGCGAGATTTTATAGAAACGTGCTCAATTGTAAAATTCTTGTTATTGTGATCCCACCTTTCATTCTCGTTTCTAAATTACTTTTCCAACCAATATCTGTTTTAGACCCTCAGCCGTGCATTTCTCGCAGCAAAAATGGAAAAAGACGCGAAGCTTGAGCTCGAGAGGTGCGTTCCACTTGACCAAAGCTCAGTCTTTGTTTGATCTTTTTATTTTATGGCCGCTGACAGCTTGCAATTTTTTTTCTCATTAGTGCCTGACTCTTGCTCAATCAACTTTTGAAGTATTTCTACTGTGGTCTTGTTCATTGCCTTTGCTTCCTTCACCGTTTTTGTTTTCGATAGCGGTCCGCCTCGGCACATGCTCGCTGATTTTCACTCTTCTCTGCCATCGGGCGAGCACGAGGCAACGGAAGTCAATCCTACGGATTCATCTCTTCTCCTAGACGTGGTTATACACGAACATACACTTTAATGGCGGCCAATCGCTAGTTTGAAAACAGCTGTTTATTTTATCTTAAATGATTTTTTAAAATTTATATCGTCGTTATGATTTTCTTTTAGAATCGGCCCCTAGAAAAACTTTTTTCTTGTTAATTCACTTTTGCAACTACCGTATAGGTCTCAGCAGGACACAGCAGCAGCAGTGCTTCAGGAGATGGTCTAGGGTCGGGCCTTTCCGAAACTGAACGTTTCCTCGACACCATGCGCTTTCAGGTACTATAGCATTGAGTGCTGCCCTTATGCTGCGCGAATTGAATTCAAATTACGGCTGAACAGAATCGCTAATTGCGTGCTTTGGCGCGAAATAATTCAGCTCTGCCCTCTTTAAAGTAGTTTTTTTGCTTCATTCAGTAAACGCTTCGTGGATGAATTTACCTTTTCAAACCCAATTCCTTCTCTTGAAACCTCCTCCTAACCAATGTTCTCTTGAACATCCTCCTAATCAATGCTTCTCTTGAACCACTTCCTCGCTAATCAATGCTTCTCTTGAACCACTTCCTAATCAATGAACAAGGACGGCGGCCGCAAGTACATTCAACGGATCGTAGGCGCAGCTACATCAAGCAGCCACACTGCATCGGGCGATGACAGCCATGGCGACGGCAGCGGGTCTGGCAGCAGCAGCGGTGATTTTGGTAGAGTCCATGGAGATGATTTCGGAGATGATGATCGAGCGTTCAGTTTATGGGCAAGAGACATCGACAAAATGAAGGTGTTGATCAAATGTTTGAATAAGTCGTGAAATTGGGATTCATCGCTACTGATGCGTGATGGCTTGTAATTTCTATGCTTTCACCGTTTTATTTTTATGACTGACTTTTTCTTTCTTGATGATGATAGGTCGCATGGGCCAAAGGTTACGGGCTAGAAGTAAACCCTAGCGCTCAACGCCCGAACCCGAAACCGAAGGACTTGCGCGCGAACGAGCAAGGGCGCAATAATAACCATAACAATGGCGGTGCTAACAGCAAGGGGAGTGACACAGCTGGTGGTAATAAGGGTAGCAGCAGAAGCAGTAGTGGGAGTAGCAATAAGAAGAGTGTTGTGTCCAATCCGAGTGGATTGAGTGCCTTTGAGCAACCGCAGGTGGGCACTGCGGGGAGTTGGAGCTCAGAAGAAGTCGAATCGGCAGTGGCTCAAGATGCAACAGTAGCAACTGGCGCTAGCAGCAGCAGTAGTAGCTCTAGCAGTAGTAAGAGCAGTAGCTTTAGTAGCAGTAGTTCTAGCAGCAGTAGCAGCAACGGTCGATCCGCCCCCGCTCAGCCATTATGGAGCGACGATTTAGAAGCGAAAGAAAGGCTGCAGTGGGGGCCAGACCGCACCCATGCACTCGGGTAAGTATGAAGTGTATAATTATAAGTTAGAACTTTGAATGCAAAAGCTTACTGTGTGTAGGTGAAGACAGGGATATTGCATGAACTCTTTTTTGTGCTCTTTTCATCTATTATTGACTTCCCTTTCACTTTTACACCATTTTGTCCTTCTACTCACCCCCTTGAAGCTTGCTAAGTCCCCTAATATATGTATACATAAATAATCATGTACATGTATGCAGGGTGGAGGCCAGAATCGCGGCGGAGTCAGCAGAGGCTCAAAAGCTCGCCACCATGCTGGGGCGAAACAGTGGTGGTGGGGTGGCGGCGTATTCCCCCTCTTCAGGAGGGGACGGGAAGAATGGTGGAGGTGGGCAGTGGGCTCGCCCAGAAGGCGGGCTGAGGCCCCAGGGGCGGGGCAAAAGCGGCGCGGGCTTAACCTCTTCGTCGTCTTCCTTTGGAGATGTGTCGTCGTTGCCGGAATTGAACATGCTTCCTGTCGCCAGACAACACCAACAACACGGCCAACTACAGTACAGTAGCAGCAGCAGCAGCAGCAGCATTGACGGGGCACTGTTCTTTGCTCCAGAGACGACGCACGCAGGCACGAGCACGAAGGGGCGCGCTCTGCCGAAAGGGTCGGGAAAAGCCCTGGTAGGGGGTGGTAGCGCGGCGGCAAGGTGAATGGACGCGGATGAGGTGGAGTGAGAGATTGAACCTCGAGTGGCTGAAACCGTTATATCACAATGCGACGTATAAATCGTTTCTGCTAAATTGCCCGTTTTTTTCCGCTGTTCACTCTATCTTGTGTTACCATTTTGATCTTCGTCGCGTCTTTGCTCTTTCGCAGTTACTTTTCCGAAGAGCTGCCTACCTTAAAGCTCGACCCCGCTATTGAAGGCGTGTTGGCACATGCGGGGAGCATGACACTTGCCAAGCACGCTATTGGGTGGTTTGTGCCCCGCTTGTTGCCGTCCTCGAACTCGACGGCGCAGGTGAATTTGCTTTTATCCACTGTTGTTGTCCTTCTGTATTTCATAATCGACAGCTCGCGTGCTCTTGCTGTGCGCATAATCCATATTGTTTATCCCATACCCTCCATTTTCCTACTTTTAATGGTTATGTTTTATTTTTTTGGACGCATTACCTCTATTGCCCATCCATCTACTATTCACCTCTGCATCTTATGCAGTCTGCTCGCCGCGCCCCTGCGAAAGGGCGAAACGTGGTGTTTATCAAGGTGGCAAAAGCGGGGGGCACTACTTTGCAGGTAATATAGCATAAAGATGCATGGTGCATTGATTTATTTTTTGTTGTAGTGATGCAGGTTATTACATTTAACACCGTCTCGCCTTCTTCTTCTTCTTTTTCTTTTCTTTTGGTCCATGAATACATTTGCTGATTGAGCGGTTGTGTTTTTTGTTGAGCCCATGCTTTCAACTTCTTTGTCAATTTATCGACACATTCATTCAATCATTTTATCTCTCTCCTCCTCTCCCTCCTAACAGGAGATGTTGGGGCGCTAAATTTCTTACTTAGTAGAGAAGTTGATTTATTTTCGTTCGCAATTCTTCCCTTCCTCTCCCGCCCTTTTTCTCCTCTCTCTTGACAGGAGATTTTGGGGCGCTATGCTACCGAAAGGCACTTGATTGTGGCTTCGCCCGAACATGTCAAGAAATCCACCTCGTTTCACCGGGGAAAAGCCAACATTTTGAGCCGCCACTGCACTTTGCCGAACTTCCTCGAGCTCAAATTCATTGCAAAGCCTTACATTATGATCACGGTAAGAGTGGCCTCCCTCTCTTTCAAACACGTTTTGAACTTCTCTTAAAGTTTATTTTCCTCCTCTCCCCCCCTCCCTTCGTTTGCCATTTTAGGGTCTGTTTCTACGCAAACATATTTCTTCCATCTCCCTCTTTGTCATACCCCCCTGCTCGTCTTAGTTGCTTACGCTACTACTTACATGTACCTCCACATATGCTACACGTACTGAACTACATCATAGGTGTTGCGCGATCCGTTAAGCTTGGCAGTGAGCATGTTCTATTGGAAGCACCAAGAGAAGCGAGCATCTCCTTACAAGTATATGCGACGCTTCCGGCAGGTGACTGAAAAGATTTACTCGCAAATTACATGGTTTGCCATTGTATTGATGACGTTGGCATTTACGGTGGCACCACTAACTCTTAAAGATATTGTTTTATTGTTTTTACTCGTACAACCTTGATGTGTTCACGCCCCCTATTTCCTATTTCTTTAACCTTGTCAAATAATCACCTAAACCCTTGTGCACACAGGAGGACCCGGGCTCGTTCAGCGACCGCCACCGTGCGCACATTCACGTGTTTGCGGCCCAAAACGAAGAGCTTCGAGCCAAGCTGCCCGACTACTCCATTTACGGGTATGCGTAGTAAATCAACAAGTATACTTACGGGTTCTGTTCATGCACAATTGGGTATTTTAATAGCGAAAATGTCATTATCGAATTTTCTTCGCATACATTCTTGATTTTAAAATCTTGTCTCTTTTTGATACTACCACTGCTTCTGTGCACTCCGATTTTTCTCTCTTTTCATTTCACCTCTCTCTCTCTTTTCACAAGGTACCTGCCGCAGTATTTGTGGTTCGGAGACACGGTGGTGAACGCGGTCAAAGAGCTGGTCATGCGGGAATTTCTCGTAGGTTTAGTGCACAAGTTCGACCACTTACTGGTCATGCTCAAGTGAGTCTTGTGGGCTTTACCTGCTACTATAGAAGAAAAATGATGCTGGTTGCTGGTTGAATGCTTGATCAGGGACACAATTCACGTTGAATGAAGAGATGAAAACGGCAGTCATAGGAAAGTGATGGCGGTATTGGCGGTGGAAGCGTGAAGAGGAAGTTTATTCTTCTTAGTGGTTTTGACAACTTTCATGGCTGAACACACTACGCGTTTGCTGAAAAATTATCGCTGTACAATAATGCCGATGAATGCATTGACATACAAATTACGAACCTAACCAGGCCATCATTTAAATAATACATGTGCAGGTACCGCTTGGAAGTCGATTTACGGTCCCTGATCGGCGTAACTACGAACCATTACCGCCACCCGCGCGCGGCCAGTTGGCCCTCGGTGAGCCTGCAACTTTTGAACACTACAGGGAAGTTACAGGCGGATTGGAAGTTTTTTCGAGCGGCCGAACGCATTTACAACCAACAAGTGAGTACTATCTGTAGTTCGGTACACTGTAGCAGTGCATCATACTCATATGCTTGCGAGGTGTATTGTACGACATCTCGATGTACGAGACGCTTACGCTTCTCAGGGTGTTGTGGATCTCTACCGCAATGTGAATGAATTGAATTATCACTGAACAACAAAATTGCCATTAGGTGCGCGAATTTGGGTCGTCAAAGTTGCGAAAAGAGGTGAAAGTTTACCAAAAGCTCATGGCCAATCTGCGGCGAGAATGCGATCCCGACGGCAAAGAATTCCGAGCCGCCGAACGGTTTCTGCCGCGCTGCAAACCAGGCCAGGTGGGAGAATACAAGTGAAGTAGACTCGTGCTCAATGGAAATATAATTGAGGGATAGTTGAGTTCGAATAATGGATGAGTAGAGCATGAAACTGTTGAAAAGTTTTCTATCGAACTCGAAGATTGTCTAGTTTTGTCCGTGTGCATATTTCTGTACGTTCGCATTATTGCTCCTTCTGTAAATACCCTCTCGTTTCTGTAGGGGACGTGCGTGTTCGACGCGGAAGAATGTGTGAAGTGCATGTTGAAGAAAGAAGAATCTTGCACCACGGGCAGTGCTGCAGGCAACGGCTTTTGCGAGCGAGAGGTAGTGACTGCCGTGAACGCAGAAGAGGAAGATGGAAAACAAAAATAGAAGAAAAGATGACCGGCCCTATCACTTTTTGGCACGGGCCCCAAATAAGGTGCTTAATGTAACAGTATCTTAATGGAAACACCGAAAATTAATGCTTTCAAACTAAAACGCCCCCATTAAGTATTTAGAAGAATGGCGCTTCTTTTAGAGTACTAACGAGCTTTGAACATAAACTTGCTAATAAAGCAGTCTTTATTCTAGAAGTTTTCAATAACCGGAAGTCTTATAGTACCCTGAAGTATGAATACGAATACGGAACTCTTCTCTTTTGTTTCCTACTATATCCTTATTATGAATTCTGAATTCTTTTTATTATCTACTTGTGATTTTCCAATACGCCACTCAATATGATTGTACTTCTCAATTCGCGCTAGATATTAAAACGTTGGGTGAGGTAAAACTTTACTGGGGTGCTCACTCCATGATCATACCGGCGCGAATGAAGATGGGGCGTTTTGAACGTTGGGATTGGGGACAATGAAAGGCATCATCGCCTCGAAGCGAGTATCCGCTAAGGCATGTATTCGAGGCGGCGGCGCTACCACATCTGACGTGTTCTTCTTCCTACCCGGCCTTTTGGTGAGAGCTCTCATCGCATCCAATTTCTTGGGGTCTGGCGGCGGCGCAGTGTCCGGAAAATTTACAGGGCGGCCTAATGGCCCTGCTTGCTGGTCGTAGGCGATGGCAGCACTGTCTTCGGTAGGGAAGTAGCCGAGGTGCTGGTTCTTGTTGAGCACCGTAATAGAAGCTGACCATCGGCTGGCGGGTTTGTGCCAACACACTAGTTTATTTTCATACGCAGACAGAACACAATCAATTGCTAATGAACATAGGCGGGTAGTACTCAACATGACAGTACTACTGATCTATAGTAGACTCGCGAACGCGAGAGTCGAAGTAGTACCATACGCACCGCCTAGAAATTTTGAAGCAGCATCTTTCTTCGCTCTCTTCTGTTCGGCGCCACCAGGACCAAAGGCTGGAAAGTTCACAGGCCTACCACGCGCTGCTGACACTTCGTCGTACTTACGAGCAGCCTCCTCCTCCGTCGGAAATGGCCCTATTAATTGCCGAAACCTTTTGCCTTCAACCGTTGAATTGATCACGGCACTCCAGCCTGCACAGACATCATTCGAACGAGAATAAGTGCTGCTCAATAGCAATGGTAAGCCGCACAGATTCCTCCAGCCAAAAGGACACTTGATAACATATATTAGACTTCTGCTATAGTAATATGTTGCTCTGCAATCAGCGATTCGTTCCAGTGTGTTCACGCGTTTACCGTCCTTCACTGCGCGCACGCCAACATATTTGCTCTTCAAAATGTCTTTCTTCTTCGTCATTTCACTACTGGCTGAAGCAGACGCTTCATTATGGGCATGCTCGTTGCTGGGTAGAGGACGCTTCGGCATTGTTCATTAGGGCCAGAGTTGAAACAGGAAAATCGTGGAGAAACGAAACACCTACTTTTGGGGGGCTGTTTCGCATGGCACTCAAGGTAGAAACGAAACAGAAAACTGGCTTCGAATTTACGTTTCGTTTCACG
>Ga0307982_1005318_pt1 | contig 10041 bp, 11 predicted proteins | sample OrgLakmetagen989_FD_201847 | JGI IMG/M metagenome (GOLD analysis project Ga0307982, IMG submission 201847) | Saline water microbial communities from Organic Lake, Antarctica - #989 | ecosystem: Environmental > Aquatic > Non-marine Saline and Alkaline > Saline | place: Antarctica: Organic Lake... | reverse complement strand
CATTGTGCAACTATTACGCACCCAATTTTAAAAAGATAAATTGCTATGGGTCCGGAATGTGTTAATTGATATACATGCGAAGTATGAGCTCTTGAAGTTGCGTGGGCGATGAGGGCGGGCCTATTTAGTGGCGAAGATGACCTTAGCTACAGGTAGCTAAAATCGAGATTTTCCCGAACTCATGAATTACCCTGTCACAAAGAAAGCCAGTACGAGAGTGTGGCGAATGGGTAAATGAAAAAGAGACTAGCGAAAATGGTAAAATGAAATTCATTTTACCATTTTTCATTTTACCCGACGACAAAAAACGACCTAATACATGCCGCTCCCAAACATGCCCCAAGCTTCCAAGTTGTTTTGTTCAAAAAGAAAGTAAACGGAAGATGTCTGTCGCCGCGTACCACCTTCTCATCAAGAATCAGGAGTCGAGGAACCCTGTTTCGCGTCGGTAAGCCACGTGCTAGCGCTGAAATTTGCGACCCCTTTTGTGCTGCACTAGCCTCGCGTGTCTTCTTTGAGCGTACTTTGATATTGCCGGCTTCTTCAATTTCTTAGCAATAGTCTAACGAAGTATTGCCAGAGTCTAAAGAAGCATAGACAGATCGATAACTTTTACAATTACATGGTTGGATCTTTCTAGTGCTTTTGCTTTCTTTATTATAGCTTTTTGGCTCTGATTGTGCCTTTTGTGCAGCACGGGACAGCCCACGAATCAGACCAAAGCAGAGGCGATCGAAGAGCTCAAAACGTACCAGGCCAAAGCAACTCCTGCAAACTTCCAAGCGCTGTGCGAAGAGCGTTCAGATTGCGGCTCCTTTGCACAGGGCGGTGACCTCGGCACTTTTGAGCGCGGTGCTATGCAGAAGCCTTTTGAGGATGCTACGTTTGCCCTCGAGGTGTGTAACGTGTAGGGCTGCTTTCATCGTAATGGATGCTCTGCTACACACACAAAGGCCTCGTGATTATCGTCGCCTAATTGTCAATCTCATTTAGTTATCTTCTTAACCTCCTCTGATTTTTTGCAGGTCGGGCAAATTTCTGGAATCGTTGAAACTGACAGTGGTGTTCACCTCATCCTGCGCTACGCTTGATTCGCCGCAATAGAATACCATGCAAAAGCTAGAAGGCCGCAACCCATTTCCACTTGCGCATAATTTCTATTGCCTCCCTAGTAATTTTTCCTGTTTTAATTAGGTGTAATAGGTATAATCATCTCGGTTGCAGGGGAGGTTTGGGTTGGGTCTGGAATTGAAAATAATTGGAATTGAAACTTGAAAGTGAAAGACTTTAAAAAGAAGAAGAAGCTGGCAGCTAAGGGGGGCCACTTCTTGGAAATCGCCCTTTTTGGCCGCAGTAACAGTATAATAGATGTATACGCACATCGTATCGGGGCCCTCCCCAAACGAGCTCATGGAGCTAGGGCCTCGGGCCCACCTCGGGCCGGCCCCAAAATTTTGACCGCATCGGGGGAGGGGGGGGGGATCACGCCGCTTCGAAGAACCGCGTTAATCGATTTCTATTGTATTTTGAATTCGGAACGAGAATGGGCCAATATCGCTTGAAATTCCTAGTGCAGCAGAGCTCCCTTTGCTATGTGAAATAAGCACCAAAATTGAGATTTTGCATCCAGCGGATTCTTTTTCTGGATTTGGATTTACGGCACAGAACACACTACACACTATGCACTATGCATGGTACACGGGGTTCGCACAAACATTTTATTTTTTTCGCTGCGTAAAAGTCGGAAAAGCTTACAAGTACCGCTTTTCCGATAAGCGAGCCTCCTTTTGGCTGCTGGTCAGTCAGAAGCAGAAGTATAGCTGTGTACTGTGCGGTCTACACTTCCACAGTGTACGGTGTGATCATTACTATATGGATATATGTGCATCCCCTGCCATATACCTATCCTGCCATATACCTATGTTACGGCAAGGGAATTCCCTCCTTTGGTGTAAAGTATACCTGAGGGCTCGGAGGCACGAACACCGTACGGCTATTGGATTTTGCACTTTAAGAAAAAGCTTAATCTTGTAGGCTCACGTCTTATGTTGGTGATTGGTTCCTGTAGATTGGGCTGTCTACAAATAAATCGCGGGTGAGCGCGAATAGGCTTGTCTTTCTAGAAACCAGAACCAGCGTCTTTCGGTTTCTTGTTTAAATTCAAGGCTGACTTGCGCGTGTGATTCTCGTGCAGAAGCTGTGCTAAATTTGCGTACTGTATCATACTCAATATTGGCGTATTGGGGATTTGTAGGTGCGAACTTGAATCACTTCGATATTGCTGAAAAGTCACTTTACGTGTGATTTACGCGGAATTACTACCTTTGACCCTCAAATTATTTGCGTGACTGTTTTCCTTCACCCGCGATGTACTGTAATAGGTTTTTCTTGAATTTTACTGTGAGAAGAGAACTCTCCTGCAACTGCAAATGCAAAAACAGCACTTATTGCTTGTTGTACAACGGAGGCCAAGCCACGTACAAGGATACTGTGGCAATTTATTTCAATCTAAATTCGTGAAGGAATTTCAAAATCATGAATCCGGCTGCTCGCATGAGGTACACACGAACTTGCTCCCTGCAGGGGCACATCAAAATAGTCAATTAGCAAACAAGAATGGTCCTAGATTTTTAGGTATTTATCATACCGAGTGTACGTTGATTGAAAGGCAAGCAGATCGAATGAAATGGTGTTTTGCAGTTGTGACAGAGTGCCATCAGCCCGTATGCCATTTCCGAGCAAACTGGACATGTATCGTTCTTGCGAGGAGCTTTGATGGCGGCAGTCGTGCTTGAAGGATGCATCTGTATGAGTTCACGAAATTGAACCAGTTTATTTCATTTTATTCAAATCATGCAACAACTACAAGGGAAAAACGGCATATATTACATGAGAATTCGAGTTGAAGTCAGCTCTTTTATCGTGCTCGGAGTCGTTCGATTTTTTGTCATTATAAGAACGCTTATGACTAATCGATTGCTCCTCCGGCTGATCCCTCTGCTGCTTAAGAAACTGCTGCTGCTTGCCCGGATTATGTTGCTGAGATTGAATTGCAATTGTTGCTCGCTGAGCTGCTAGGAGTCGATCATGCTTGGTGTTCAGAATTCGAAGGTCGTCAGTTGCTCGCTTCGTTGTCTTCTCGGCCTCAATTTTTTCCTTTACTGCATTTGAGACTGCCTCAGAGAGGCTATCGCGCTCAATTTCAGCGTCCTTTAGTAGCGATGATGAAGACGAAGCAAGTTACAATACATTGGAAGAGGGAAGAGTTAGGAGTTAGTACGCGCACGCACTTACTTTCATGTGCTAGAAGAATTGAATATAACGCATTGGAAATTACAAGGTAATAATAGTGATTGATTACCTTCCGAGCTGCAGTTTCTTCATCTAGGCGCATACTAAGAGCCTGAACGCGTGACTTGTCCTCCGCGAAAAGCTTCTCAAGGCCTTCTTTCACCTGCGTGCAAGATTGGATGGATGAGTGTAAGCCTACCCGTGCAAAATGCAACAAATTAGATAAGTGTTTGATGACTTTTATGTGGGCTTCTTGCTCGTTCTTAAATTCGTCCCGGAACTCATCGAGCTCCTTCGTAACAGCCATGAGAGCCTTTTCGGTTGCAGTGCAACGAGAGTCGGCTGCCACGGCTTCTGCTCGAGCTGCCTCTGCAATTTCGTCACTTTGCCTCAACGATTCAAGGCGATCTGATGCTAATTTTTCCGCAATCTCTACACTTGTTTGAGTCTGATCGAGCTCGGCGGCTGCAGTGTCAACTGCTTTTTGAAGCCTTGACACTTCGGCAGTGGCTGCGTTGCGTGCCTCCTCTAGGACTTGAATACGACCTTCATGTCGACTTGTTGTCTCCCGTAGATGTGCAATAAGATCAGCCTGGGTTTGTTCAAATACACAGATATACATTATTTTGAATTAAAAATGTTTCCCAGTAAAAGAAATGAGGATAAAGAATATCTTAACCTGCGACTTCATCGTTTTTATGGCACCGCTGGCTGAGCCTTCCGCTTTAGAAACAATTGATTCGAGCTCAGATTTCTCAGCACTCATTGCCTTTACTTGTATCGACATCTCATCTTGGTTAGAACGGAGGGTATCAATGAGCGAAGACAGCGTCATCCTTGAGCTTTTCTCTTTCGCACACTCCTCGACAGCATTTTGAACCTGCTTTTTCAAATCGTCACATGTCCTGTGCAAACATATCAAATTTTTGTATATTAAGTAGATATCAAAAAAACAACCACGAAAAGTTCTAATCACACCTTTTCAAACGCTTATTTTCATCCGCATATTTCTCGGCATCTTCACGAAGAGCTTCGGAGCGCTTCTCAAGAACTGCTTTTTCCTCAAGTTCTTGGGAGCGTGCGAGCCGGCGAGCAAGTGATTCTTCGTCATGTTCAGGGGTGCAATACTTATGCGACGACTCCGTTGATAATTCATTAGGTGCTGGGCTCACTGGAGACTCTTTGTTCTTTTCGGTGCTGGCAATAGCTGCAGCGTGTGCGTTGACGAGACCTTCGAGAGTTGCTCGGAAATGAGCTAACTCGATCTCAGCATCGAGAATTTTTTCCATTGATTTCTCTTCTAGCTAGATACCTACAGTATACCTACAGTTGCGATCGATTGAAATTGAAGGAGTCGAAGCGGATAAGCTGTTTGAAGTAGTCCTTCGTAAGCAACCCTGCACGAGGAGTTCGTCGCATAGAATAATCTTTCTGCGGTATCTTGAAATGAAAGCGTGAGAACTTCACCCCGACAATTTTTGAAAGTGTTTAAAATCCTTCTCTTCTTGGAATCAAGTTGCGCTCTAATATAACCATAATATGTGTTGTTGTGCAGTACGTAGTCGTCGTCGTCGTCGTCGTCGTCTGTTGACTCACTGTTGAAGTGGACATGCTGTTTTCTCCGCGGCCAATCGGGGCTGAGCAAAAGAACTTGAACTGTAGCATTACTGGCACCTTTAACAATTAAGGCGTTGTTGAATCTTCATCGTCCTCTCACCAAGGGCAGTTGAGCTCGACTAGTGACGTGAGCACAGAAATTTTGAAATTTTGAGCAACGAAAGCAGAGAGCAGATAGAATTCCAGTGCAAGGGCCAGGAAGGCCACATTAGGGGGGGGGGGAGGCTTAAGTTCAAATTTAGCCACATGCCCCGACGGGCCAGTATAAGTAGGCCAACAGTTTGGAGTACTATGTAAAGCTTTTTTGCTTTGCTTTGTTTTGCTGCCTGCTAGCACCCTGCTCTCGGCCCTTCAGGGCCTGCGTGAAATTCAAAACAAATTATCTTGTACTAGAAGAGAGGCTAATCCGGCACACGCGCTTTAGTTTTCGTACTGCGCACGTGTGATTCAGATCCGATGCAGTCTGGTAGATAAGAGGTGGGCATGCGTTTCAACGAGCAGCCCTCTTATCCCAACAACGCAACGGATTGAAGCGCATAAAAGCAGTAGCCAATAGGCGCCGACTTCTGATGTGGGCAAGTATCCCCCCCCACCCTCAAGAAAAAGATAAAGATAAAGATAGAGATTAAGATTAAGATAAGGGCTAGGGAAATGCACGGAGTTCCGTGTGTAAGTTTATGTGTGGGTGTTGGATGTGGGGTATGGGAAGGGCACAAATCCAGCTCACTCTAATAAATCGCTCTAAATTGGTTTTGCGTTCTATGTTCTATGTCCATTGCTTCTACGTATCAATTTCACTGGGCCGCTAAAAGCAGTGGCCAAGGGCTCTTAGTTACCATGGAAGATGGAAGGGGAAGGGGGATCTGAATTCAAAATTCCATAGGGCTAATGCACTCGACGAAATCCCTATTATCATCATAGCTATAAAATCATAAGCAAGAGGCACGTAATAGAGGAAGATTAAACTCGGGAACAGTGTTGCGCAATGTTCTATTATAGGATTCTGAATGACCAATGAACTATCTCTTCAAGGCCCCTGTCGTTGTTGTCTCGGTTCGTGCCCCTCGATATCCGCAAACTGGTTCTCTTCATGAGCGCGAGACAGGGCAAGGCGGCGCCACTTCGCCAAAATGCGCTTCTCACCTCGCACTTGCACCGTGGCATTCCATGCGTTGGAAAACTGCACTAACGGTGCAGCACTCGCAGCAACAGTGTCAATTGAGCCGCTCGACCCACCCGCCTTGTGGCTCATCGAAAAACGAGCAGTGTCTGTTGAAGTAGTGGTGACAGCAGCATCAGAAGCACCGGAGGTAGCAGCAGCCTTTTCCAAGGTGGATTTCTCGGCAGCAATAGCAGCCGTAGCAGTAGCTGCGGTCGCATCCGCTGAAACAGCGGCCGCCGCAAGAGCAGCACGAGCGAGAGTGCGCTCATCGTCTTCAAGAGATCGCGGGTACGCGGCCAGATGCTGGTCACACAGTTCAGCCAGGAGGCGCCAAGCAGCTGCTTCCGTGGCCGGGCCCTGAGGGGGCACCGTTGCCAGCTGCGCTAGGTAGGCAGCTACCCCTACTCCAGCAAGAGTCTTTTCTCTGCTCTTAGGAGAATCGATTTCTTCGTCTTCATCGTCGTCATCGTCGTCATCATCATCGTCATCTTCTGTGCCATTTTTTTTCTCTAATTTGTCATAATCATAATCATCATAATCATCATCATCATCATCGTCCTCATCCTCATCGTCGTCGTCGTCCTCGGTTCCATTGTAACCTGAGGCATTGCCCCAAGCACCATTTCTTGTACGCCTCGTGAACGCACGAGCTCTGTCTACACCTCTTCTCGAAGGCTGCTCTCCTGCTAAGCGTGCCGTTGGTGGCGATGATGGCATGGCTCCAGGTAAGGTGCGCAAATGCGTGCGGCATAAACGGTCCAATGCTTCGGGGGTGGCCGCCAGAAACCGCAACAAGCCCAACAAGGGGCCTGCGTTGAAGCGCTGTGGAAAGAGGGAGCCTGGCACGACGGTGAGGCTGCTGTCGGGCGGTGCCTGGAGTGGCAAACGCACTTCGGAACGGCCCCAAAGGGCTACTCGGCGCGTGTCTTCAATCGGTGGCGGCCCTACGGCGAAAGCAACTTCATTCGGGCAAGATCCGTCGCGCCTGCTCGAAACAGGATCGGAGAGAATGAAGGCAGAAGTGTCAGGAGACCAGGGCACAAATGTACCCAACATGCTATTTGAAGAATTGTTAGAGGAAATACAGGTATAAAAACGCTTCTTATTACTATAAAAGTTGGAGCAAATTCGGCATCGGCCAATCAAAACTTCACTTACCGAACGTTGTCTTCGAGGCTGAACCCGTAGCTCATGAGGAAGCGGTCGTTGGACTTGAGGCCGTACGAGTCGTGCACTTGCGCGCCGCTCGGCAAGCTCCGCACGCAAGTCATCACGAACCGCAGCTCGGAATTGTCGTTACTACTGGAGGCAGGAGAAGAAGAACTACCAGCGCTGTCGCGAGCACCATCAACGTCATCATCGTGAACTCCTCCACTGCTGGGACTTTCCGAAGACGAATCTCTGCTGGCAACTGCTGCGGCTGGCCTCGCGCTAATCGGCCGCACTTTCGTGCCAAAGTCTACGTCACAGGTGTGCGGTAAGGCCGTGTTCAGCATGTCCGCTAAGGGTACCAAGCAATGGGCAGCTCTACCCCCTGCACCCGTGCGTGGGACCTGGCAGCACCCGTAAACCAGTGTGAATAATTTAGTGTGTAAAGTGTTGCTTTCGGATCTGAAGCATTATGCGGCCTTGTCTCTTTAAAACGGTTCTGCTCCTTTTGGCGTTCTCAATTCTTTTTACAACATGTGCATCCATGTAGAGGAGAGAATTGGAGACGAGAAAAACAAAAGAATGAAGAGGGACTCACCAGAAAAGCGCGCGAGCAAACCGTCGCTTCCGCAATTGCATAATCTGCAGTAGACGCGGCCAAGAGCGCCCGAGCTGCACGCTCTACAGACTTGGAATCTCCAGCACATACACTTCTTCTGCCCTTTTTCGTCGCGTTTCCATGATGCTGTATATCATGCTGCTTCTGCTTTGGTGACGGCTCCAAAGCTGTTGTAGACTCGTGGCCCTGCGCCAAAGCCTCCAGGTAGCGCTGCGCTTCCGCCTGCAACTTTGCGAAGTCTGTGGCGACGCACGCGCGTCGCACTTCTACAGCGTCGCGAAGGGGAGAGCCCTCGAGCAAGGCCAAGTCATCGTTATCCCAAAACAATGGCACGTGCGGCAAGCGCCGTGGCAAAATATCTAAGTAAGGGCCAAAGTCGGTGCTGACAAAACTGGGTAACCCCTCAGGCTGCGCCCTTTGCTGCGTCCACAGTTCCAGAAGTGTAACAGCTAGAAACAAGTTTCCATCATGTTCATCGACGCCCGAAGTGGCTGCTATTTGCCCAACTGCTGACTTCTTCGCGGCCGTGGCGGTTAGCAAGCAGCCGTCTACAGGCAAGTCTACAACAGCATCGCCCACCTCGAGAGGCCGCTTCGCAAATCCTGCACAACCTTGGCCGCGGCTAGTGCCAGACGCAGGGCTCAGCTGCAACGCTAAGTCATCGAATCGGGCCCCGCGTGCTTTCAGCCAATTTTCAAACGTGACCAGTCGCTGCGCGTATGGGCCTCGACCCACTGGTTCGGCGTCATGCAACAATGCAAAGCTGTTCCACCAGCCTTCGGAGGCCGCAGGAGTAGCTCGAGGAGAATCATCTGCTCCTGTGTTAAATCGAGCTGGCGCAAGAGGATTCCAGAGTCTCAGTGGTCTTCGCAGCACTCGCAGGCCTAGCATTATGTGGTAGAAGGTGGACAGCTACTACTCTGTACATAGCTCAGCTATTTATAAGATAGCTACAGAATGTACTGTACAGTACTACTACAGTAGTACTGCAGTACTACTAGAAGAACCGGTAATTTAACAATCGACCACATTTATCGATCGGTCGGTATCCTCGGCTACAGGGGGTATTAAGGTATTAAGCGTATGTTCATAGGCTAAACTAAGGCCAAATGTGGAACTTATAGCTAACATTAGGCCAAGCCCAGTGCTCCAAATAAGCAATTCTAAGCAGCTGTGATGTATATTCAAGAGGGGATTGCTGCCTTCTTTAAGCACCAAGGGTGTGGTTGGCATTGTGGGTGCCTTCCTTACGGCGTTGCGGCGTGAGCCCATTCGATTGATTTCTTCAAAGTAGCCGAGAAGATTTAGACAACATTGCTTTCAAAAAATGGATAATTCGTTCTGGACGCTACGCTTTACTTGATCCATCGACTCGCAGCGATCGAAACAGTATATCATGAGTGCTCGGCGATATCGACAACCCAATGCACATGCCCAGGTCATCGTTCATTTCCTCGAAACGAACGAGAACGGAGTGCACAACTTGCCCAGCAACGGTAGATATGACACCATAATTTCGAGGAACTTTATGCACTTATCACCCAAGGTAGAGACGAGACATCGAAAAAGTTGTGCTAGTAGAAGTAGTGACAAACAAGTCTTCAGTCACCGCAAACTCCCCATTTCCTGCAAAGCTTTCACAGCCATCCTTGCTCACATTCGCCCAATACACTCGCCATACATCCAAATGAAGTTCATCTAGATGGAGTAGCTCGCACACATCGAATTCGCCTCATCGGACCCGGGCCTAGCAGCGGCAGATACTAGAGCCTGGTCATCACTCGAAAGCTCGGGTGTTCATGTCTATCAGGTGCCTAGCAATGAACACATTCACAGAGTTTAGACAAGAGAATTCTCAGAACTAATTATGCATTGCTTGTAGTTCAAGCTCTAGCCTTTTGAAGCCGTTTCGCCTCCAGAAAGACCTCGGAATGGGGGCTTCTTCACACCCACTCGGTGCACCGATCGATAATAAGATCATGCTATTATTCGGAGGGTGACTTTTCTTTTGGAAAAGCTTTTAAAAAAATGAGGTTTTTTTTTTCAGGACCCAAAATATTTATTCTAGCAGCAGATGCCCCGAACACATACGTCTCTGCATTTTCGAAAAACGCTGGAGGACGACCACGACTAGCGTCCGTGGCGTTTGATGGAAGATATATGGGTTTAGCTCTTTGATAGGGAGGGACCGCTAGGCCACAAG
>Ga0307982_1005317_pt1 | contig 10042 bp, 6 predicted proteins | sample OrgLakmetagen989_FD_201847 | JGI IMG/M metagenome (GOLD analysis project Ga0307982, IMG submission 201847) | Saline water microbial communities from Organic Lake, Antarctica - #989 | ecosystem: Environmental > Aquatic > Non-marine Saline and Alkaline > Saline | place: Antarctica: Organic Lake... | reverse complement strand
TGTGGCATTATGGCCAGCACGCGACCTCGCGCGCTTCGATTGGCCTTGCAAGTGCCATAGAGCTTTATATGGGACTTCTTCCAAACATGAGAGAAATTACTGTTCATCTAGACTTCAATATGATTTCACAACGAGTGCCCGAAGATGACACATAAACGTGCTCTTTCAGAGCCCGGTAAATCGCAAAGAATTAGTGAAAGATGTACTCCTACAGCCCTCGTTCACTGTCAGAAGTCATTCATTATAGTTAAACTTACGCCACCGTGCCTAATTCCAATTTTCAGGTCGATTTGAAGCCAAATACTCCCGAAAAGGCCCATGTGCACCCCCCGGTCGATTGGTATTGGACCGCCGACTACAGCACATTTCGATTGAATATAAACGCCGTTCTGTTTGGAGCACCCCGGCCCCACTTCCGATATCCCGACCCAAAGGCGCTAAACAATTGCTTTGTCTCCCTTACTATGTGCTCCATAACAATCCAACAAATTTCTTTCTCATTCGGGAATGCACTCTTCCCGTTATCGAAAACACTAGGTCACATGGCAATACAATGTTCTAGCATTTCATCGGCTTCCCTATTTCGCGTTTGCCTTCGACGAATCCTTCTTTAAAGCTGCATTCACGCCAGGAATGTTGAGGCCAAAAGTTGGTGGCCGGTCTTCGCCGTACACCACGCCCGGCACTTTTCCTTGCACCCTGGATGGCACGTCGAAGTAGCTCGTCCACCCCATCTATTTCGTGTCCCGCGTAGCAACAACCAAAGAGCACACCAAGTCAACGAAATTGCATTCGTGACATAGAGAAGAAGAAGAAGAAGAAGAAAATACAGAAGAATGGGAAGAAAAGGGCAGAAAATATTGTGTAAACTCCAGTGCATTAATGATGGCCCTCATGAGTAGAGTTTACCTCTGCGCCTTCTGAGGACACAGATCCAGAAAGGCCGTCCTGGCGATCGCTCTGTTCGCAATATTCGTTGCAACTGATGCCATTGCAAAAAATACAATACTGTAAATGTATGGGATCAGATGAGTATCGTGATTGATTTTTTTTCATGCTAGAAGTTCTTGAAGCACGAAATGTACTGCTTGACCGAAAATGAAATAGGCCAATTTAAACAGGGAAAGCATGTCGCCACCGCTCACCTTTGAACACAATAGTCTCCAGATTTTGGTGCGTTGCGGAGGCAGTTGCTTTTGCAGTCTAAAAAGCAGTCCTTGACTGCTGAAGCCCTTTGAGGTGTGCCAATAATCCCAGAGAAACCTAGAGTTCCTGCGCCGAGTGACGCAAAGACTGATCTAAGAGCACTTCGACGCCCTGTAGCGATCTCAGGATGAGAAGTAGCCACAATTTCAGTTATTCTAGCAGCAAGATGGAAGTGTCCGCCTGAGGGCATGTAGGCAAGGGCCACGCTACGCACTACTAGAGCCAAAGCGATACAAACTCGGTGCATCTTGAGTGAACAAGGAGCGAACGCCCGTGTTGCCTGACTACTCTGGGAGCTACAAGCCACCGACTAAGCTACTAAGCCGTTGCTGCTGCTGTGCCTACTTGAGCTAGTGTCTAGCTAGAAAGAGTGCCGCTATTCAATGCACCACGGCCCAGCTAGCTAGGCGTGAAGGCGGCGCCACGGCCACGGCAGAAGATGTTGAGATTTACAGTGTACGGCCATGTTCTCTGAATCTCCCCCCCGAAAGGAGAGGCCTCTACCGAAAGTCCGATATTCTCGAGTTCTCAAACATCCTGTGCCAATCATCCCGAAAAATCATCAAAAATGAACAAAGTTATCTTGGCGCTGGCTCTCCTCAGCTCCGCTGCAGCGGAACACCTCCGTGCCCGCAAAGAATGTGCGTCCGATAAGATAATTTCTTTTAATATATGTGTGTGCCGACCCCTGAAATTGTTTTGATGTGCGCCCCCCTGATTTTTCATGCGCACCGATGATTGATGCGCCGGAGTTCAAGACAAAACAGCATCACATCTTATGACTGTTAATTCTCCCTGCATTTTGTTTATATTCCGGTGTCTTGCAGATGAAGCGCTCTTCTTCGAGCACATGCAGAAGTACGAGCTGAAGTTTGCGACCGGAGAAGAATTCGCAAGCCGCCTCGAGATCTTTGCGAACAAGGTGCGCCAAATAAAGGAGGGCTACCCGTGGTCGATATTTTGAAAACGCGCTTGGAAGCTATCGTTGTGGTTGTTTGCAGGGGATTTGAGGCATGAATCCGAGTGCGTCCTGCAGACGTGGAGTAGTACAGAGGGAAATCATAGATCTTCTGCCTGTGTACTCACCTGCTACTCCCACGCCCCCCTTTCCCTTGCCCCCCTTTTCTTTTGCTTTTCTTCCTCTACCACTCTACTGCTGCTTCGAAACTTATCAATTTTAGGACGACGAAATTGCCACTCACAACGCCCTGTACGCTGCCGGCAACTTCACGTGGTACATGGGCCACAACGAGTACTCGCACCTGACTTGGGAAGAGTTCCAAGCGCACTTTCATTTGGGCCAGGAAATGAACCCTGCGCTTATGAAGCGCGGCAACGGAAAGGTGTGTGCGCGCGCCTTGTTTGGTATCTGTCTCCTCTACGTGTGTGTGCGCGCGCACGCCTGATTTTGGATCCGTTTTGCTGACCTCGCCTCCTTTCAACACATTCACGCTCCCTTCTTTCCAATCTTTTAACAAACTTTAAACCCCTTCCCCCCTCCTCCCCCTAATAATGTCTAAAGGTGCACCCTGCGCCTGCGGTGGAGCTCCCCGGCACCGGCCACATCGACTGGGAGACCCTCGGCAAGGTGACCCCGGTCAAGAACCAGGGTTCGTGCGGTTCTTGCTGGTCGTTCAGCACCACCGGCAGCCTCGAGGGCGCCTACGCCATTGCCAACAACAAAAACATTTCGGCGTGGGCAGGCTTCTCCGAACAGATGCTGGTATGAGGAAAATTCGAAGTTGCTGTAGTTGTTGCTATGTATTAGTGTGCATGCATGTGCGCGCGCGTGCACAGAACCTTTTTGTCGTGACACTTTATTCTCCTCGGATTGCGGCCGAGAGTCGAAAGGCCGTCGACTCATTACATGAGTCAGCCTGACTATTCGTCCACTCAATTCTTTTCTCTCTTTGTTCGACCCTTTCCATTCTAAACCGTTGCCAGGTGAGCTGCGACACCACGGACCAAGCGTGCAACGGTGGCCTCATGGACGATGCCTTTGCGTGGATTGAAAACTACGGCGGCCTCTGCACCGAAGACGAGTACCCGTGAGTTTGATTAGGGAGTTAAAAAAGAGATGCCCACATGCGAATGAAATGGCATCCTATAATTCGCAAGTTCAGGAATTCACTTTCTGCTTGTGCATCATAGTTTTCTACATATACTTGTTTCAAATTCCTCAATTTCATGTCTGCTTCTGCCATCCATCTACCACTGCGTCCATCCACCCAGTTACACTTCCGGCGGCGGCTCCGTGGCCACCTGCCAAGACAGCAGCTGCACCATTCTCCCCGGCTCCGCTCCTACCTCGTACACTGACGTTGAGGCGGGCTCGTCGTCGGCTCTGGAAGACGCTGTGACCCAACAACCTGTGAGTGCTTGCTTGGTTTGGCGCTTTTATGTTTTTTCAACTAGTCACGAGGCAGATGATGCAAGAGAGATGAAAAAAAAAACGAGGCTGGAGTAAGGTTTGTATGGCCTAGTGTTGGTTTGTTGGCGTACACATATTTTGCTTTTGAGGGTGCTGCTTGACTAAGTGTGCTACACTCATGTGTTTCCTTTCTTCTATCACGAATTCATTCAACAGGTGAGTGTGGCGATTCAAGCAAACCAACAGGCCTTCCAGTCGTACAGCGGCGGCGTGCTCACTGCTCGGTAATTATCTAGAATTCAGGACTGGGAGTCGATAGAGAGAATATATGAAATGTTCAGCAGTTCTAATGTGGACATGATTCTTCTTTTGAAATTTTCTGAGGTGCTGTTGAGTTATCCAAGGTACACCCTGACTCCGTTTTTATCACAACAATAACCTTGCTCTGGTGTTTTATTAACAACCTTCTGCCTTTCGCCTTTCCCTCTCTTTTTCTTTCGGCAAAATAGTTGCGGGGACCGGCTGGACCACGGCGTGCTCACGGTGGGCTACGGCACCTGGACCGACAACGAAACCAAGTACTGGAAGGTCAAGAATTCGTGGGGCGCGTCCTGGGGCATGGACGGCTACATCCTCCTCGAAAAGGGCAGCACCTCCAACGAGTGCGGCATTTTGGACATGGCGTCGTACCCGAACGTGAACGGCAACTAAAGAAAGAATAAAACTGAAGCGGGAAATAGCCATGTGCATGCTGCACAAAGACAGCACCCGCTTCAAAACATGTGTGTACTTCAAAGAAGGTGGAGGAAGGAAGAAGAAGCAGGGAGGCCCGGGTCTGTAGCACCCGCCATTCTTATGGACTTCTACTCCGCCGACCTCTTTTTGTGTGTGTGTTGTTCCAGCTGCCTTTTTGTGTGTTGTCCACGTGGCACGTGCCCTCGAAGGCACAATGCCCGCTGTGCTCTAGCCCACAAACCGCAAAACCAAACGCCAAACCCTAAATGAACCCTACTTCAATTCGTTATGTCGCTATGCCGCATGGATATGCTGTAATTAAAAGCAATAGCCCATTTCGTCACCAGGATTCGGCGATTCGGCATCGAGCCTGGACCTTGGCTTGGCTGATTATAAATGCCTTCCCAAAAATAGCGTGATAGTGCGCAACTCCTTTTGCGGCTTCTACGCTACTTGTTGCCCTGCCTGTTGGTAGGGCTTCCATAAAAATCTATAGTCTTAATGGGAAATCCCGTTCAAGCCATCATGATCGGCGCAGTTGCTTATACATCAAGATTTCCTTCAATTCACACTGTGCCGTTGAGCACCGAGGTAAGCGCTTAGCGCATCCAGGTAATGCTGTGCATCTTCATCTTAGGAACCGAAGGGAAAAAAAAGTTCAGTTTTGAAGAGCACGTGAAACCCAAACGAAAGAAAATTTCAGTGCCCGTAGGACTGATGCATCAAAATTGAACACTAAATCACCTCAAATACTCCTGGTGCCACTATGGAATAAAAATAAATTTAGTAAGGAACACCACCATTAAGAAAAAAAAAGGCCTGACTATAGCTCCATGGCGCACAGCAAGAACAAGGAAACCTTCTTGATAATGAAATCCGTTGCTCGGGAACTGGCTCACAGACACATAGCCTGAGGGACTTTTTATTAACCTCTCCTCTGCCGCAGGGAACTCTTTCAGGACAACGATAAGCAAGCCAGCTTATACCGCTATTATCACTTCCATTGCCACTTGGGCATGTGTGCCAGATTAATTACTCGTCTACAGCAATAGACAAAAGAATTTACTTGGGTTCTTGCTTCCTATTTATAAACCCTCCGAGCCTTTAACTTCAACCATCGACCACCAAACTAGAGAGCTTAAGGTCTTTAAATATTTGAGAAAAACAGTTTCCCTGACATGAGCCGCACTGCACCTCAGTCTGAAGCCCTGAATCTGAATCTTGACAATGTGAATGGTAAGTCGAATTTTGCTAAAAAACCGCCATGTCCACGTCTCTTGGCATATCGATATCGACTAGACGGAAACAGATCCTCTCACTTCTACTTCTACAAAAACGCAATAGCCAATCAGCCGATAACCAATAATCAGCCCCTGAGTCAGATTAGATCAGGTTACAAACCCCAATTGCAAAAAAACAATCAGAAATCATCAAGAAGATGCATGAAGCTGAATTTGGACAAGACCTCCGGCCCTTTAGAACCAATTATTAGCAGGAGGCACAGGCTTAGAATACGTCCGCGATCTCCACTCCGGCCCATCTACGATCTATGATCTATGATATCCTCTCTCACCATGCAGCCCGCTGAGACTGAGACATCAACGTGCAATGCGCTTTATACCGCGAGCCGATGCTTCATCTTTCACCGGTTAGCTCGTCAAGAATCTCCGGTGCTCTCATATATCCCTGGTCTGCTGCTTTTTGGTTCCATCTCGCTGCCTCCTCATTGTTCTGAGGTACTCCACGCCCGACTTCATAAAAAGATCCAACTAAACACTGCGCATGAGGAAGCCCTTGATGCGCTGCTTTTAGCAACCACTTGAATGCCTTCATGTCATCTTGCGCCACGCCAAGGCCATGAAAAAACATATCACCCATGCGGTGCTGCGCGGGTGCGTGGCCTTGATCGGCTGCCTTCTTGAAACATCGGAAGGCGTTCGCAAAAGACTGCGTTGTGCCGCGACCATCATAAAACATGCAACCAAGGCTATACTGCGCACCCGCATCTCCTTGATCAGCACCCTTCTTATACCATCGCGCTGCCTCTGTATCACTCTGTGCCACGCCACAGCCCTCCTTGTAAGCGTCGCCCATGCGATACTGCGCATCCACGTTCCCTTGATCAGCTGCCTTTTTATACCATTGAGCTGCCACCGCATCACTCTGTGCCATGCCACAGCCCTCCTTGTAAGCGTCGCCGATGCAATACTGCGCATCCGCGTGCCCTTGGTCAGCTGCCTTCCTGTACCACCGCGCTGCCTCTGTATCACTCTGTGCCACGCCACAGCCCTCCTTGTAAGCGTCGCCGATGCAATACTGCGCATCCGCGTGCCCTTGGTCAGCTGCCTTCTTATACCACCGTGCTGCCTCCACATGATTCTGTGTTCCGCTGCAGCCACTTCCATACATGACACCTACATTATACTGGGCCTCTGCATGTCCATCACCTGCTGCTTTTTGCCAACACTGCATAGCCTTTTCGGCATTCTTCGACACGCCATAGCCTTCCTTATATAGGAGGCCCAGACAAAAGAGGGCCGCAGTGTGCCCTTGCTTAGCAGCCTTCTGGAGCCATTCTGCTGCCTCGATCTCGCTCTGCACCACACCGCAACCTTGAGAATATTTCACGCCCAGCTTGTGCTGCGCATCAGGAAATCCTTGGTCAGCCGCTTTCTTGTACCACTCGAATGCCTTCACGTCACTTTTAGGTACACCATGGCCCATTTCATGCATGGTGCCCATTTTTTCTTGCGCATCAGCGTTTCCTTGGTTAGCTGCCATCTCAAAGAAACGCATTGCTTTCGCGTAGCTCTGCGCTACGCCACGACCAGCTCCATACATGAGTCCTAAACTAAACTGTGCCAGCTCAAACCCTTGCTCAGCTGCCTTGTGGTACCATTTCGCCGCCTCTACGTCGCTCTGTGCTGTACAACGGCCGCTCTCGAAAAGAAATCCAAGGTAACCTTGTGCTTCGGCACACCCTTGCTCAGCAGACTTTTTAAACCACTGTATTGCTTGTATGTCGCTTTGCACCACGCCGCGACCGTCTTCAAACATGAGGCCAAGATTGAATTGAGCACTTGCGAAGCCTTGCTTACCTGCATTCCTGTACCACCGCACTGCCTCCTTGTAGTTTTGCGCCACGCCGCAGCCTACTTGAAAAGCTGCACCCAAATTGTACTGGGCGTGCACTTGTCCTTGTTCAGCGGCCTTCTTATACCACTGCGCTGCTGTTTTTTCGCTCTTCACTACGCCACGACCTGCTTTATACAGAAGTCCCAAGCGATATTGCGAATCTGCAAACCCTTGATCAGCGGCTTTCTTGTACCACCGCGCTGCCTTTACGTCGTCCGACGCCACACCAAGAAGACCACTGTCATACATCATCCCTAAGTTGTGCTGCGCTCGCGCATAACCCGTATCGGCCATTGCTTGTAAAGTAATGTTTACTGCGTCTAATTCTTGCTGCGCAAAGGCTGGAAGGGCAGACCGAGATGCCTTACCTCGTTCGACCATTTGACCAATTACCATGTAACGCCTGGCAGCCTCCTCGCATTCTTGTTCGGCTCCGGGCGGAAGCGGGACGCGGCACAGGGGGCACACTTGCTCCACTCCAAATTCCCGCAACTTCTCCACACAGGTGGGGTGAAACATGTGGGTGCACGGTAGAGTGGTGGCAGATGCATCAGCCAAATGGTCCTGGCAGATAGCGCACATTTCTTCAATATTTGTTGCATTTGACGAGCTAGATGTTCCACTCTCGTGACAATTTGAAGCATTCGGGGTACGCGGTGGCGCTCGGTCAGCTTTAGCGATGCAGTGCTGCTTGTGGTTGGTCTTCCAATGAGTCCGCTGACAATCCTTGCTGCAGTATAGCACGAGGCCACACCGGGAGCATGCGGATAGCGTTTGTACACCAGCACTTCCTTCAGGAGCGGAACAGTTGCTGCAGACTTTGCCATTGGAAGTGGAATTCTTCTTGCTCATAGCCATCTGATGTTCAGATACCGTATATGATACCACACAACAGAGATTAAATTGTTAGAAAGACTACTGAGTGAAGTGGAAGAACGACTCACCCTATAATATCTAATCTAAGTTAAACATTCCGAAGCTAATGGAATGGGCGAGGGAGGTGCATGCATGTAACGGTGTTGTATGGAGCCCAGAGCAGCCTGCCGTCTACTTTCGCTGCACGACTGCACGAATCGTGCGCTTTATTCCAAACATACGTCACGCAAATAACCCAAATATGTCAGATGTATCATTGTAGGCGGCTTCGTGCTTCAAGTCTCTACTATCTGTAGCTCTCTAGCTACATATAGTGAACCGGAATTTCCAACTCTCCAGTCCAGTCAGACTTGTCCTGAAGGTTTCATCAACGAAGCACTTTTTGCTATTCGCTGATGTTCCTTTGCAATCGATAAGCTCAATCCAATTTCTAATCTAAGAAACTGCCCCAGGAATCCACGCAATTCCAAGGAATTCCGGAATCCGCCTAGTTTTTCTAAATCTGGGATCTGGGGCTTGCCTTCCACGGCTTAAGGCTTGCAGTGGCCTCGGTATCTTAATCCCGGGGAAGCTATTTCCGGTGTTCGTAGGCCTTTAAACATTCGTGTTTGCACAGCTTGTAACAATACAGCCACGCGATCCATACTTCGTTAGCTAGAAGGAGGACAGGCGATTCTGAGATCGGCTGGCGCCCGGCGCCTGAGAAAAACATTATGGCGATGCCCTGCTGGGGCGAAAAATAGTCCGGAAAAAGGCCTCGTGGACCTGGGGCGTGACACACGAACGAGCACTCAGCCCCGCCGATTTGTTCGGAGGAAAGGCGCCAGTTGGAGCATTGATTGGCCTTCTGATGCGAATTTGCTAGAGTATATTCAGCTCAAGCGCATTCTCTACGTGCCTCTGTGACTGGCATGTACTTGGTGCCTTTCTTTATTTTTGGCAGGGTACTAACCAGACTAGACTAACCCAGCGGGTCGCTCCTCGTAGCCACCAGGGATTTCCCCACTGCAGTTTCTAATGGTGCTCTTCACTTACTAGTAGCTCCCCGTGGATGAAAGCTCGTAGACTGCGGGATAAGAGAATGGCAAAGAAGCAAGCGAAAAGGGTTTGTGTAGGGGAGCATAAATACTATGATTCTCCTCGTGGATCAAGGACTTTGTGCAAATCTGTGCCGTAAGTCCACGAAAAACTGTCCATTGAATGGCCATACAACAGAAAAAGTATCCTGTTGTTTGTAGTGTTGGACCGCTACCATCACTTCCATGGCCACTCGGGCATGTGCGCCTGATTAGCTTCTTAGGTCTAGTTTGCGCTGCTTTGCTTTTCTTCTCTACCAGTTAGTCTTCTAATTCCGGCCCTTCGGGGCCTGTCTCAAAAAGTATCCTGGAGAATGGCAGATGCAGACGCCGACTACTTGATCTGTTGCCATATCCGCCATCTCATTTGTTTGTGTTACATATTAGCTCGATTTCGAGTTCGAAAGTTCATTATGCGAGTTAGGATTAGATGTTAAATGGCCACCCTGCCTATTAGAGGTTATGCACGGAAAGGGAAGCTTACAGCAGTTGTGACTTCAACCTCTATAACTTCCCCTTACTCGAACTCGAACTAATACAAACCCAAATGACACAGAAGCCAATGCTGCGGGCAGAAGTGTACGCGCGTGCGTTGCGCGCAAGTCAAAATCGTAAAGAGGATAGTGTGTAGAGGGCAGGAAGC
>Ga0307982_1005315_pt1 | contig 10043 bp, 6 predicted proteins | sample OrgLakmetagen989_FD_201847 | JGI IMG/M metagenome (GOLD analysis project Ga0307982, IMG submission 201847) | Saline water microbial communities from Organic Lake, Antarctica - #989 | ecosystem: Environmental > Aquatic > Non-marine Saline and Alkaline > Saline | place: Antarctica: Organic Lake... | reverse complement strand
GACACTGGATGTATCCGCTGGCGCAGCTGCTGCCCGCCTAGATAGAGCCAAGGCTAGCGCAGCCTCTGCAGCCGAAATGCACGCGCCTGCACAAAAGGCTGCAGAAACGGCAATGCAAGCCAAACCAATTGGCGGCATGAGCCCAACGAGTACACTGAAGCATGAAATTGCTCTGCAGAGTGCTCTTAGCGGCGAGAATGCCCAGGATATTGCGCTTCGGTGCTTTGCGCCTGCGCTCAACGGGCTGACAAGGCCGTTACTGCGGAAGGCACTGACAGAGGCACGGGCTGCGCTCGGCATGCAAGCGCTGTGCAAGGCTCAGGCGGGCCTGATCGACCTGGCGACTCATGAGCCTGAGACGCTTGTGTTTGCTTGGGGGCCGTATTCTGCGACGTACACGTACCCGTGGGTGTCGCTGCGTCTGGCTGCTCAGCGGTGGCTGTTTCCGCCAGTGAGCCAAGATCAGAACACACATGTGGTGCAACAAGTACAGGCAGCTGCACTCAAGCGGGTCCAGGGTGGTGCAGCCAAGCCGGTGCCTGCACAGGTGACCTCAAATGCGAGTGACGACAGCTTGGGCACGGCAGACAACCCAGGGCAAGCAGCAGACTCCCTCCTGCCCACATTCCTTGCAACAGCATCATCCTTCGGTAGTGCTGCCTCAGCTTCTGCACTTGGCCCATTGGGTGGGCCCACCTCGCCCCGCTTGCAGAAGCTGGAGGCGGCGTTTCGCGCCCAGCGGAGTGCCCTGGCGGAAAAAGCAGTGTACGAGGGATTGCAAGCTTCGCGCAGGGAAAGTGGTGATTCAAACACCAGTATTGACACCGAGTTCAGTGCCAGTCTGGAGCGGGCGGCGGAGAACGCGGTGACTGCTGCCTACGCTGGACCAAGTTCCCTGCCATTACACAAACCTGGTCAGGGGGGGCAACAGGAGAGTGCCCCCGATCAGAACTTGCCCAGCCAGTACACCCCAGGGGTTAACAGCGGGGCAGGGGGGGGCAGTATCAACGGCAGCAGTTCAGAGGGGGCTGCCGCTGAGGGGGGGGGGGGTGCGTCGGACTCATCACACTGCAGCGACTGTGGCGAGGAGGAGGGAAACCAGTGGGCCCAGTGGCCACCCAACACCTGCGGATCAGAGGGCAAAACAGCCACAGGTTGAAGGGCACCTTCTGCAGGGTAGCTTTGTGCGCATATCGCTCGAAGGGGTTCAAAGGGGGTCATGTGGCTTGGGGAGCAGCAAATTTCCCGGAGCAAGACTTCTTTATCAACACGTTGTAAATATGTATGCATATTATGAGAGAATGGCATATTTGCACCTGCTCAGGTCTTTAATTGGAGCCTTGGCTTGACATTGCGTGTGTCGGGTTTTTGTAAACGAGAAGCAGCTCTCTCCTGTCATCGAAGGAATCATGACGGGGAGCGGCAGAAGAGTGTTTGCTGCGACACTGGCGTGTATGCTTTTCATACAATCAGGGGCTTTGCAGCACTGGCTGTGGCTAGGCGACATTCAGTCCCGTTCTGTACAAATCTCAATTGCCCCTGCGGGCTTTGAGAATTGCAAAGCAACTATTAGCCTGCATGACATTGAAAGCCCACAGTGGCGTCATTTTCCAGTCACACTTAGCAAGGATTACGGAGAAGTGGCTCCGATAAAGCAAACACTAGACGGGCTGGTTCCTTTGACACACGTGAGTGTTTTTTCTAGCCGACGCACTTTCCGCGACATGCCCGACAATTACCCGACAGCGGCTAAGCGCTTTGTTTCACTCTGAAATTCGACTTGTGTAAGCAACATGTATTGTGCAGTATGAATACAGGATGAATTTGAAGACTTTTTGTGCTGAGGGCAATGCTCTGCCATCCTGCCGCTGCGCTGCAGCTGCAGATTGGCCACAGGAGACACGCCTAGGCTCGTTCCGCACTCCCGCCCCTGAGGGCACGCCCTTCAACTTTACCATTGCATTCAGCAGTTGTGCTGCAACTGGAAGTTCCGCCGCGGTTTTCGACGCGGTGCTTGACTCTGAGCCGCTGCTGTTTATACATATGGGGGACTTGTTCTATGGGTGCGTGCCTCTTGAGCTGCCGCTGTGCCTGTGACGCCATTGCCTTGGCGCCAAAGCAAGCAGTGTTTGTTGTTGAACCGTGGTACTTGGTGTTTACGTGCGCATGGTGCACTGCTTTGCAGAGACATCAGTGGGAACAACCACACAGCATATGCCCAAGCAATGGGCCAGTCTCTATCTGCTCCATCGCAGAACAGGCTGTTCCGCCATGTTCCGACTGCATACACTTGGTGAGTGGGGTGGCTGACCGTGTGTTTTGAAAAGCTGCTTTTCACGTTACTTATTCCAGGTCTGACCACGACTTTGCTGAGAACAACTCTGACGGGGACAGCCTTGGTGCGCCCGCAGCGGCGGCTGTGTTCCGGTCTCATGTTCCGCACCCTGCCCTGCCTGCGGATTTGAAGCACAGTGGCAGCAGCATGCAGGTACAAGCAGCTCGCTCAGTGCACCACGCATTCTCAATCGGGCGCGTCCGATTCATTCTGACCGACCTGCGCTCCCAGCGGAGCTCAGTCAAGAACACCCCAGCTGAAAGCAGAACACTCATGGGGGCGGAACAACTTGCTTGGTTCAAGGCTGAGCTACTGCGTGCTTCTGCAGATCATGTGTTGCTTGTGTGGGTGTGTGAGTTCCCCTGGGCAATCGGCGATCGCAAGTGGGGGTGGTTTGAGCCCGAGCGACGGCAGGTGTTATCCTTCGTGGCAACTCACGGACTGCGCCACAAGATATTGATCCTATCAGGGGATGCGCACATGCTGGCCATAGATGACGGGCGTTTCTCTCCGGGGGGCATTCCTGTGCTTCACGCCTCCCCCCTGGCGCGAATGGGATCCTACAAGGGGGGGCCTTACGCATATGGGGCCGTTGCAGTCGAAGCAGAACATGGACAAGGTGCATACGGCCTACTGACTATTTCTGACCGCGGCTTAGATGTGCAGCGCACGTGCAGTGCACGCGACCTCGAGTCGTTTCAAGATCGCACAGACTTGGAGCGCAAACGGCGAAAGCGGGCATCACTCACCCAGCGTGCCAGCTCCAAGCTGGGGCTCACTCAAGCCACAGACGGTGATGCATCCTTGGCTGCACCGCCAGCACGAGCAGGTCGAGATGCGCTGGCCGCGGCTGCTTCGGCTGTGCAGGGGGGCTCAATTATTCCCACCACCCGCCTCGCGTCTTTGGCTTTCGGTATGCTTGGTTTGAGCACTGGGGAAGTCACAAGCGCGGCGACAGCAGCGCTGGCAGTCGCTGCAGGCTCGCCTGATGTTGCTGCTCTTGTCGCTCGACAGGGGGGGGTGTCTCAGCACCTGGAGGGGGGGGGTGCCCGCCCCGCACATGTGGCGACAGCTGCTGCCTGGACTGGCGTGTGTATCACTGCCAGGGGCATTGTGAGCGACGGAACAGCGGTGCGGGGCCCGAGCCAGTCTGTGGGTCACATGGGTGCGGTGACTCACGGGTCGCCGTTGTCTGTAGCCGGCGAAGCGCTGCGGTGGGACACCTGCCGCCCTCAAACAAGTTCGCAGTTGGCTCCCCACTATCCGCCACTGAGCAAGCCAGGGGAGTGGGCACCGCTCTATGCGTACAGTGCGCGTGCTTGTTCAACACAAGAGTGTGACGTGGAGGGGACGCTGGACAAGGCACACCCCCTTGCTGGCGTGAAGTGCCCAGGTGTGTGCCTGCAGGCAGTGCAGGCAGGTAGCACCTTCAGTGGGTGGGACATGCACCAAAGTGCACCGCCCTTAGCTGGGCTGCTGGCTTCAGCTGCAGTGGTGGAGCAGCAGCACTTGAATACAGCGTGGTGCTGGGCAGCACACTGGCTGCTCACGCCGCTTTCCAAGGGAATGACGTACATCATGTCGCCACTGCACACGTACAGCCAACGGCTGCGATTTGTGCCAGATACCTCTGTGGCGTGGCTGTCATCGTATTACATCAAAACACGCGCAATTTGGAACAGCAAATCCGGAGAGCCAGCTGGCATGAACACAACAGACACCAAGCTGGCACAGCCGTGGCTGGCGAGGCCAGCAGCTTCCAAGCCAGCGCTACACTTTATTTCGCTGCGCAACATGACTCCAGACTTTGCCCGCGATCGCATTTCTCTTGGGTTTCACGACTTGCGCAGGGCAGCGCTGCGGTCATTGGGCGGCGCCGTCAGCGCTTGGGAGCTACTGCAGCACCTACTGCAGGTGACTCGAAGCTCCCCATCTGCCAGAGGGGTCTCTGCCAAATGGCTGCAGCAGGTACAGGGTCAAGATGCACTAGTTGCCTCGTTTTCGAATGCGTCGTTTGTCACTTCCGACGGACGCAGGCTGGAAGCTGCTGCCCACTCAAGCCTGTCGCGATTTCACTTGCGCGCTGCAGCTGCACTTGATTCCTGGGCAGCCTTTGACCCCAGAGCAGCTTCCACCACATTCACCATTGTGTTCATGAGCTGTATTTTGCTGCTGTTTGTCGCTGTGCAGGGCATGGCCGGTTTTTGTGCGATTCAAGTGCTCCCGCGCTTGTGTTGCGGCTCCCGGCAAATGCCGCAGCCCGAGGAAGAAGCGGAATCAGCTGAAGCCGCCGCATACAACAAATGGTACCGCCAGCAGCAGCAGATGTCTCAGCGCCAGCAGGCGGCGGCCATGCCTGAGGATTTCAGAGCTGCCGAGCAGAACTCGACACGCCACAGAGGGGAGCCTGCCGTTACTGCACCGCCTGATGGCGATCATGCCGCTTCAACGAAGAACAAACCAGCCCGTCGCAGCAAGAAAAGGCAGTAGTTCAGCTCCTAGCCTGTGTCGTTCCTGCTGCTATTCCGACTGAGGAGGCAAGGGGGGGGAATCCGCTTTTGTGCTCGGCACTCGGGGCATCACCGCAAAGCCGTCAGGGCCCGTGTCCATGGGGGCCCCTTCAAGAAGCTTCTCACTGGCAATAAGGACAAGCCACCTTGGCTGCCACCATAGCGCTGACTTCGAATCAAGCGTAAATACACGTGCAGAGACTCATTCAATTGATAAAATGCGCACAACTTGTGCATGCTGTGCTATTGTTCACCACTACACGCATACAGAACCGTAAACCCACTGCCACCTGCACCCGCTGGGTTACTGCCAGCGCGTGTTCTGGGCAGTGATTGAGGAAAAGGGGAAATCAGCGTGGAGTTGGTCCACCCCAAACATGCAAATCGCCTCTTTGGGGGGCTGCTGCGATGTGGACATCACCCCTGCCGCCAGCGCTGCCAGGTTTTCAGCGCCGAAATGCTGCTCAAGCAGAGCATACGCAGTATCAAGCGTGGCCCAGTCAAGCCCAGCAAGTGACTGCAATGGTGGCTCCGCGTTCACTGTGGAGACAGGAGCTGAAGCAGTAGCTGAACCACCCACAGCTACAGCGCGAGTACTGCTTCTGTTCGCATCGGCCAGGTGTGGCAGCTCCGGCCGGGCATCCTGGCTGGAGATGCTTCGGAGCAGCAACGGGTCTCTGCGGCGCGACATGAGCATGCCCAGACGCTTCAAAAGCCGCACTTGGCTCTCAGCATCCAACGCATTGATTGCCTCCATGGCGTATTCCAGCGGGTTCGATGCTTGCCGCTGCAAGGCACCGGCAGGGGTGGGACCGCTGTGTGCCTGCAGCAAACTTTGAAGCGCATACACTTCCGTTTTGGCTGTTTCCAACGCAGCTTGCTGCAATGACGCCGCCCTTGCATGCACGATATCTGACAGATAAATCGTTTCCATGCGGCGCTGACCATTTGGGTATTGCTCAAAGTGGCACGTTTGAACACCGTAGAATGGCGAGTACCAAACTTCCGTCTGCGTGTCTGCGACGCCTTGGCCCCCAACCATCCTCAAGAACAGCCCCTCAAAACTGTATGCATCTGCGCCTCGAATAGATGCATCTAGGGCAGCAGCAGCTCGCCTGGCCAAGCATGACGGGTGAATCCAATGCACACTTCTGCCTTGCAAAGTATCAGAGTCGCAGTGCACGTAGTCTGTCAAGGACTGAAGGTCAAAGCCAAGAAGCTCCATGATCCTGCTCGTGAGGCCCACATTCTGGAAGTAAGACCCTTCGGCCCGGTGCACCCACATGCCAGCGCAGGTCTGCGTGCGCTGCAGGTGTTCATAGTACGCGAGGGCAAGGGGCGAAGGCGTGTCCAAAGAAATGCCCGCCGCATCTGCTGCCAAGAACGACTTGCAGGCGTCCACAAGAGAGGAGCTTGCTTCACGCAGCAAGCGAAGCAGGTGGGGCCAGCGGCTGTACAGTCCCGCAAGCGAGCAGTGGGAGCTGCCAATGCCTTCCACCGGGTCGTACCGAAAGTCTGTGTTGCGAGCTGCTGCCCGCTCAGCACTGCAGTCATCTTCGCTCTCCGACGAATTTGCAGAGGTGGTGCTGTGTCTGGAGCCCTGCACTGTGCTGCTGCTTGGCAGCGTTAGGATGGGCTTCCCGCTTGGCACGTGTGCGCTGTAGTTGTGTGCATCCTCCGATACAGCAGCTGCAGCAAATCCTGAAAGGGTCAAATGCACACCATCAAACACCATAAGAGTATTTAAATGCCGCATGACTTCTTGGGGGGGCAGCTGGTGCATCAGCGCGGCTTGTACGTGCGTTCGAAGCCACTGCCCTCGAGCGCCGTATAGGCGGAACGGCGCTCCTCCTTTCGCAAAGCTGCCTTGCATCCCACCCAAATTACCCTCGCGAATCGAGCGAAGAAACTTTTTGAATAATACACTTGGCTCAATCCCCAGCTGTAAAGCAGTTTCTTGGAAGAAACCAGCATTGTACGGGTACTCCAAAGTGCCGAGCGGAAATTTCGCAGACTCGGTCAACGCAAGTGCAGAGGCGAGCACCTGGCCGCTTGAGAAAGGCTGGGTATCTCTAGCCCGCTTTCGATTGACCAGTATACTGATTGGCACTGGCGTAGTATCTCGCTGTATGCTGCTGGTTGTGGTAGTGTCGGCTGCTGTCGGTGTGACGAAGCCATGGCCTGCTGCTGGAACGACAGCGATGCCAGAGTGTTTCACTTCACCTGAATGCAATTCTCCAGCCATTATGACCTGTTTGTCTTCGGTAGATATCGCAGTGAGCTTGTCAGGCCAAAAGGCATGCGTTCCCTTGCACACTGTCGACTTTTCTCGGCAACGCGAGAGACGTATATCAGTCAGAGACGTATATCAGTCAGAAAGCGGGCGGTACACAGCCTTTGGGCTCGTATATGCAGCTAATTACGAGCAGATCAGTACTATTGCACTGGATAGCCACCGGTGCAGCGTGGCGGATGACTGCCTCCAACCGCTGCTGGATTTGCAGTTTCGTTTCGTTGGTTATATCAGTGAGCAGCCAACAGAGTGTAACGAAACTTTACAATTCGTGCAGAATTATTGATTAAGAGTGTCATGATTCTTAATGTGAACACCTCATCATTCAATGAAGCCAGACCCCAGCAGTGCTGTACCCCTCCGCCCTCGGGGTGTCCTAGAAATGCTGTGGCCGAGGGCACTCTGTACACATCACTGCCAAAGTAGACCACTGGGGGCCGTGACCACCAACTCATTGTGAAGATCCGGCAGCAATAGCAATTACCGCAGGGAAGGGCGTTTGCCGCCGCGCCGTTGGCAGCAGTATACTTTCGCAGGCCTCGCCCCCCCCCATCCCTCACGCCTGCCCCGCTGCTGCTGCTGCCGGCTGCCCGGCCACGGCTGCCGGCACAGGAGCGGGGGCCCATCGCTGTGCAGCCTTGTGCAGGGCTGCGTACGGAAAGGCCGTCTCATACTCTCTCCCCTCCCACACAAACAGCACTTGCCGCGGCGCCTGGGACACCAGGTGCATCAGCATTGCCTGCACCACATGCAGCGTTTGAGGGCCCAGTTGGCACAGCAAGCGCTCTTTCAGAGCCTGCAGCCGCTCGTGTGTGATGCCGCTCAGCATGGGCACAGGCATGCTGCCAGGCTGGGCGGCTGAGGGGACCCCTTCCCCCCCCCCTTCAGCACCGCTGCGGCCGCTGGCAATGTGCTGCAGAAGCAGCGGATCACTTTCGTGCTGCAGCACCATACACAGCCGCTTCACGAAGCGCAGACGAGAGTCTTGATCCAGTTGGGACAGCATGCTCACCAGGCCGTCGGGGGAGCGAGGCTTGTGCTGCATGGCGGTCGACACTTCCCTGGGCAGGTCGGCCTGCCCCACCACCTGCTCCAAGGCATCCACTTCGGTCAAAGCGGTGTGCAGTTGCGACACCTCCACCGTCTTACGGACATTCACCACATCTGAGAAATACACAATGTCCACTCGCTTGGCCCCGTTGGGAAAACGCTCAATATGCACCGTCTGCAGAGCGTAAAATGGGGAGTATGATGTGCTTGTGGGCAGGGAGTTGTCGTGTGGCTGTCCCCCTACACGCCTCATGTGCAGCCCCTCAAATGTGTACGTCTCCAAGCCCTGGTTGGCAGCAGCCAGGGACGCCATTGCTCGACGAGCTGTGTTGCTGGGGTGAAGCCACAGCAACGGATCGCCCTGGCTTGAGTCAGGGTCCTCTTGCATGTACTGCCGCAGCGATGCGTCATTGATTCCCATCAGGCGCAGAAAGGGCGGGGAGTGGCTCACGACTTGGGAAACGCCTTCGGGTCGTAACACCCAGCAAGCAGCGCTGAAGTTTGCGCCCTGGATGAAGGCCGCGTATAGGCGTGATAGAGCTATGGACACTTCTTCGGTAACGCCGGCTTCGTCAGCGGCAAGCAGTGCCTCGGCGCCAGTGACGGCTGCCCGCTTGGCGTTTCGAAACAAGCGCACTAAATGCGGCCACCGGTTGTACAATGTGGACAAAGACACACTGCTGCTCCACACTCCATCATCTTCATCAAAATCCGTATCTCTTGTGCTGGTTGATGCGCGGATATTTGAGTGGATATCAGTACTGCAAGCCACCAGGTGTCGTGGTGCAGTCAGCACGTAGCCAAGCGGGACCGATGCGGTCAGTTGGTTGTGGCGATCAGCAACAAGGGCTGCAGCGAAACCACACAGAGTCAGATGAACACCATCAAATGCAAATTGAGAGCACATGCGCAAGGCCACCTCAGGCGGTGGACACCGAGTGGTGCTAGCAAGCATTGCGTGCAAGTGTGACCTCAAATGGGGCGCCGTGCGCCGAAGAAGGTTCACTGGGAAACCAAACGAAGTAGCACCCATGGCTTGCATGATACTAGCTGGATTGCCTGACGTCAAGAGTAGCATGATGCGCCTGACGATCCCTCTGAGATCAACGCCGTGAGACTGAGCAGTCTGCTCAGTGTACCCTGCTCCGTAGTCGCCAGAGAAAGCAAGAGCTTCCGTCAGGGAAGGTGATGCAGCCTTTATGACCCCAGCTTCCTCATACGACTCGCCGCCTTCGCTGTCGTACTCACTCTCAGCCCTACTGCTTATGTCACGACTCAAACGGCGATGCGGCACAGACACAGCTGCGCCAATTTCCGCACACCCTTCAACTCTACGCTCGTCAGCACTGGAGCCGTACGAAGAAGTTTGACAAAGTGATGGAGGAGTAGATGGGTTGCTGAGTTGAGGGAAAGGAATTTCCACTGAAGAGCCGACGGGAATGGACGGGTCTGGGAAATGGATCAAATGGTTACCGAGAGATTCTTCCAGGAGAATCGGACTAGCTCTGGATTCATCAGACCCGAGAGCAATACAGGTTTGGCTGAGAATATGATCATTTGGAAACAACATGCCTTCTTGTGTGCCTGGGCCTGCTGAAATTTGCTCCACGGCGGACCGCTTCGGCGGCGTTGGCTGGGCAAAAGCGCCATGAAAAGCTGACACAACGTCGTGCATGCCAAGTGAGCTTACAGAGAAAACAAATGTCGGAGTATCGTGAGAAGATGATCGTTTAACACCTCTCCGCGCACATGGGCGCTGCTGCCCAGTCTCACTGCATCTTGTTTGGGCATCGCGTTGCTGAGACATTGCTGAATGGCCTAACATGACATCACCCGCGATCGAGCGAGTAAAACT
>Ga0307982_1005314_pt1 | contig 10045 bp, 10 predicted proteins | sample OrgLakmetagen989_FD_201847 | JGI IMG/M metagenome (GOLD analysis project Ga0307982, IMG submission 201847) | Saline water microbial communities from Organic Lake, Antarctica - #989 | ecosystem: Environmental > Aquatic > Non-marine Saline and Alkaline > Saline | place: Antarctica: Organic Lake... | reverse complement strand
TCTAGCGCTGCTTCCGCGGCGCTCACGGCGTGTTTTCGGCTCGGCATGCGCCCTTTTGTGAGGGGCAGCCGCCTTCGGCTCAGCATATGACTGCTATTGCTGCTATTTGGCACTTCGAGCACAGGCGGCTTAAGTGAAGCAGTCATTGGCTCTACTGCTGAATTTGCTTCTCTTTGTTCACTGGCTAATCCGCTGACATGACCACTTCGGCGGCGATTACCGTGGTGGCTCTTAGTGGTGCTGTGTTGCATGGCAGCTTTAGCCTCAGCCGCTGCTGCCCGTTCGAAGGCTACTGCGTCAGCATCCGTGTGACAGGGCAGCCCCACACCAAGCAACACTTTTACGGCAATCAAAAGGTCAGCTGCGGTGCCTCGGGCGGCAGCTAGCACCAGCAGCGCTGTGGCTGCGTCACTTCGTTGGTCGTGCAAAGATGGGTTTGCCAGCGCCAATCGCACCGCGGAGGAGGAGATGCCCGAGTTGTCTCTTCCGCTGTAGTTTGGCTCTCCCTGGGCACCTCGCCCGCGGCGTCTGCCACGGCTACCTCCAGAAGCAGCAGTCTCTGAAGCTGGTGTAGGTATGGGTACAAAGTAAGGGCCAGGCAGGCTGGAGGCGTACAAAAAATCGCGCAACGAGTCAAGCACGCCGTTCTCAGAGGAAGGGGAAGAAGACCATTGCTCTTCTTGTGTAGGCCTGGTAGCTGTGGCATGGCCAATGGGAAAAGACAAGTGCTGAGGCGGTGAAGAAAGAGGAGGAGCCAAACTCAAGGGTGGCAGTTCAGTGAGGAGCGGTGCCACTTGCGCTAGGAAATCTGCTCGCTGCCGAGGCTCGCACGAGGGATCTCGCACTAGGGCTAACAGGGAATCCAGCAACTGTAAAGCGACTCCTCCTGCAGGCGGTCCCTCGCTTCTGTGCGGCGCCAAGGGCATGCTTGACGCTAGTTGGGCACCGCTCGACGAGGAAGTCCCGTGTGGGGGGCTAATAGCGCTGGTGCCAGGATGCAGCGATGACGATGGCGCCCATGCTCGCTGCAAGGCCATGGCATGAGCGGTGTTTCTAGCAGCTTGAGCGCGCTCGAGACGCCCATGGAGGCGCCGTAAAGCAGTCACTCGACGCTGCACCAGGGCCTGCAGAATATGACGAGAGGATAATTGAAGGTTCAAAAGAGGGCACATTAGAAGGCATCCACATTACATGTACAGCGTTGAGAAGACGGGGACAGAAAGCTTGGTTGGCAGGGGAAGGGGGAAGGGGTTTTATACGGCATCTTGAATAAGAAGACGTTGGTATAAATTTCTCATCACTTCAACGAAAGTGTCCTCGACCGATTAATGGCATTCAAGAAAATAAAATTGCACACGTCCTCATCTCTGTACTGATGCAATGGAACGCGTTGACGTGAGGAAAGCTTAGGATTGACGTCAGACAGGGGCAGGAACGTATAATACACACACCGCGAAAGGATCGACGACTCGGCCAAGCTCAGCAAGGTTGCGAGTCTGCCGCGCACTAGTTGAGGCAACGGCGTCGCATACTGCCTGGTCTGCTAGCACCAACGCAGCGTCGGCGATATCACCGGCCTCGGGTGCTTCTGCCGTTGACGCACTAGCGCCGTTGCCCTCTGTGCCACTTGGGCTTTCCTGCGTGCTCGAGGCCCCGATTAGCTTTGCGGGAGCACGGAGCTCGAGCACATCGTTTTCAAAGGTCAAGGCGATCGAGGCAATTGTGCTTGCCTCCGAATCGTCGTCGTTGTCCGCAGGGAGGGATGCTGAGGCTCCCATACTTCGTTTTTTGACGAGCCGTACGAGCCCTCAATAACTGTGGAAAAACTACGACTAGTTGGAGCACACTTCCTTAAGAGAGTCAGGGTTTGATATTTTTCTGTTCCTTACATCATTAGAAATGCAGTGCTCCAGCTTCTATAGCGCCCATCAGATATGCTGGCTTAACCTGAGCAAATTTACTGCTTCACCTTTCACCCACCCATTGGTTTCACCAACAACTCTCGCCGCTGATACTTGCCTCTCATGTTACCTCTTCGTCGTTGATTGGCTGTGTGCCTCCTTGAGGGGGGGGCTTTCGTGTTTTCTTACTCCAGTGTGACACCTTCTTCGCTTCGATTCGTGGGACGTTAAAAAATGTTGGACTCCACGTCGCAGTAGTAGTCAAGTTATCTATACTTTCATTTCTCGAGAGCACTATGCTGCCAACACATTCGGATGAAAATTCGAACGAACAGCTCTTTGTAGATTTCAGCCCAACATTCTGGCCGTGCTCTTATTGCTAGGATAAACTTTGAATCTCAGCAGAGCATAGACACGGTCTGTCTGGACAAATAAAATGCCAACGCTGACCAAGCCTAGCCCCTGGGGATGCCACGGGCTTTGGTCTAAGGATGGCGAGCGCTTGAAAGGAGTTCTTGTAGCCGACACCATTTTCTTTCGGGCCGACCCGGTGATTAAACCATACACTTGGCAAATGCATTGTTTCAACATGATTCTGGTCATCTTCTCGTAACAATAGTAGATTTTTTTCTTCTTCCGTTCTTGATAAAGTGCTTCAACGTTTTGCCTCCGTTAGGTTTGGATTTTCTCATCAGGCAAGCGCAACTCAGCTTGTTTGAAGCACAAGTTAGCTCATGTTACTGGCCCACGCGTTCAGGTGACGCCCGAAATTCGAGAAAGGCATCCTAAAATTCCGAGCCTTTCCCTTTCGTAGTAAAACCTATTCATTTGTGCACCCTAGCCACATAGTTGTTTGAAATTGCCATGACATTTCTGCATTTGTACATCATTGAATATGATTTTGCATGTGTGCACTCGAACAAGGCCCGCTTTCTGGATTTGCTGGCGTCTCGCGACATTGCAGAAAACCCACACCAGTGGTGCGCTGTGCTCCGGTACCCAGGTGGTATTCTCAAGGTAGGCGTCCTAAGAACCATGGTCTTCAGCAGGCATTGCCTCCACACACATGTGACTCTGCAGGCGCTTGTAGGGTTACATTGTTGTCTTTTTTCGTCTCTATCAAAGGTGCTGAACGAAGCGGGCTTTCGAGCATTCATGACTCCATGGATTGAGCAAGGCTCGTGCGATGCCGTAAGAAGTGGCGGCCTCGAAGCGCTGCAGGTTTCATTAGACAAAGCAGCATGGATCATGTAGCTCAAAGAGACTAGGGATTCCTTCCTGGACCGTAGTGCTCTCTTGGAAGTGTGCCTGTAGCATTAATGTCTCTTCACATGTACTGCAGATCTGTTCTCGAATGCTGTGCGCATGACAGCAGTAATATTTCCATCCCTTGACACCACCATAGCGCTACAGTTTTACTTTATCTTGACTCGTCGTCTCATGCTTGCATTTCATGTTTTCTTCATTTTTCTATGTAGGCTTTTGTGCCCTCGGACGGAGGAGTTCAAGGCCTCACATACCGGCAGGTACGATGCTAAATCCGTACGCTGATGTTGTCTCCGAAATTAGTACAAAAAAGTTGCTGGAGATAGAACCAGTGTGTCTTGTCTGCGTATGCTCTCTTTTAGCTGGCCGGTGCACATCGCATCTCTTCTCTTTCTTCTTTGTTCTCTGGCTTGCGCGCCTTGACAGAGTTATCGTTTGGACAGCACCGTCGGTCGAGCTCTCATGCACGCTGACACTTTCCTCAGCGCATGCTTACCAACGACTTCTACAAGAGCTACTACGCATGGTGCTGACAATCATGAGGCTGCTAGCACCAGTGGAAGTCCACAACCGAACGCCAGCAAAACGACGGCTCCTTTCTCGCCCACCAGTAGAGGAGGAACAGTCAATGAGCCACAAAACCCCGAGTCCTCCGAAGTACAGACTACAGCTGCTGGCCCTGGTGGAGGTGCCCCTGCGTCCCCTACCGCAGCATTAATGGTCGACTCCACGACATGTGCGCGGCACAAAGTCTTGAGCACTGCGCGGAAAGCCACTTTGGACGTGGCCACCAACGTTGTGGTGAAGCACTTGGAAGCCAACTTCAAGGTGAGGGTGCTGGCCTTCACCTTGGACTTCGCTTTGGACCGCCGCGGCCGCTTAACCCTCCTTTGGGTGGGGGACGCCACCGTAGCCAGTGGGAAGTCGGGGCTGGACTTGTCCCTGGCTGGTTTGAGGCCCGACCGCAGCGGCGTCCGCGACAGCTGGCTCTTGCATTGGACTGCGAAACAAGCTTTCGAAGCGAAAGAAAAGGAGGCCGCTGCACAACGCGCGGCCACGACCCCAAATCCTTGCGGTGCTAAAAACAGCAGCCGTCCGACAACCCGCCCTGCAAGCGACAACGACAAGGCTGGTGCTGCGAACCTCCATCAGCCGTGGGTGCACGAGGGCAGCAAAGAAGCTCGAGCAGCAGTAGCTGCGGCTGCTGAAGTCGTCGAAGCACTACATGTAGAGGAGGCTGCTGAGCTCTTAGGGCGCAAGAGCAGCGCTCCAGTGACGAGCTCACCTGCAGTATCCTCTTCGCCGTCATCTTTCGTTACTGTCAGAGCCGCGCACCAAAAACCAGCGCCAAGTGCCACTCCAGAATTGCCGCAGGAGGCCTCGATAAACGCGTCTTACTTTGAGCCCATTCATCCGCATTCTACGCCTGTGCTGCGGCCAGTGCACGCTCATGAAGTTGGCAAGGGTGTTGTGGCCGTAGCAGCTGCCCAATCAAACGATGCTCAGCCGTCGCCATCATCACCTTCGTCATCTTCATCGCCTTCTCGCATGCCTCAACAATCGGCGAAGCCCAGTAGTTCAGTGGTTCCGTCGCCTCGCGTGCATTACGGTGGCGGTCATTTGGGCGCAGCCGCCATTGCCAGCGACTTATCGAACGGACAACAGAAGTTGTTCTGCAGCCCGCGGCGTTTTGGAGAGAGCGGCGACGAGGGGCGTGTCAGCATGGGCGGCAGTGATGCGTTGGAGCTCAATGACATCGGTGATACTATCGCGGGCGTGCAGAGCCCTAACAAGCAACCGTACGTCCGTAGCAACAGCACGAGATCGAGCCCTCCTTCTTCGGGGTTTGGGGCTCTAAACCTTCGAGACCCTTCTTTTCTGGACGCAGGCTCGGATCCGAGTACAGGCCAACCGCAGAGAAGTGCTTCCCCTACCGACGGAGACTTTGGCCTAGAAACCATCCGCGCAGGGGACGAAGGCTATTACAAGGCTTACCCTTCTTCTTCTACCCCCCAAACGATGGTGCCAGTGAGCTACCACGCCATTTACCGTGCTCAGCAAGAGAGCCAGCGCTTGCTGTCAGGCAGTGGTTCAGCTGCAAGGTGGGCGAACAACCACGGCTCAAGCTCTCACGCGCTGCGAACATCATCGAACCATGCACATAACGACAACAGCAGTAGAGCTCAGCAACAGCAGCAAAAGTGTGACGTAGGGGTGCACACGCGTTTCGAATTGAACAGTCGCCAATCGCCAGCTTCAAGTTCTTCGGGTGGCACTGGCGAGGGAAGAATGGTACAGGGAGGGTTCGAAGCAGGCCGAACAAGGCCCCAGTCTGCAGGCTGCCGCTCCACCAAGCATCGCGCTCACGGCGCCACGGCGGCGTCGGAGCAGCGACGGCTGTGGGCGTCTCGCGTGGGCCTCACCTCCGACGCCATGCCTCTTGGGCCGGGCCACTTCTACCGGCAAGTGCAAGTGCCGGCCCAAGACGCACATGTAGTAGAGCTCTTTGGCCAGGCGCGGAAAGTGCGGGCAACAGTGGAAGAATGCGCAAGAGCAAGTGCAGAAGTAGAGGGAGAAGGAGAAGGAGAAGGAGGGGGCGGCACTGGCCCCACCAACAAGGCCAATAGCAGTAGCAAGGGGAGGCCCACGACCGCGCCTGCAGCGCCCCTCCTCACCGGGGGTGGCGAAAGAATGGTCAAGCCCGCGCCTACGGGGTGGGGCTATTTCCTCGAGTTAGGGTTGAAGAAAGCGAAGCGCCAGCGCCGTCGCCGCGCTGCTGCTACTCAGAGCGCCGCTGGTGGCACCGGAGTGGTGAATCAAGAAGAAAGAGAAGACGAAGCAACGCAAGCTGTACGTTCAAGGAGCGAACTCGCTGAAAAGTGGCGCCAGCTCAGCCGTGACGAGTAAGTACTAGTTCGGAATTTCATAGACAATGTTGCTACGACGAAAATGCCATGTATTTCGATAAAAACCTCACATTATTCCTTCGATGATTTCCCTGTGTAGCTTCTCCTCTTGCATTCATTGATTGCTTCATCACAACTTCATAAAACTCCGATTCACCTTAGCCTTTTACTCCTTCTACATACGCGCACTGTCACCGTCCTCTTAGGCGCAAAATTTTTGACCTCGCCGCTGCTCGCGCTGCTCAAACCAAAACCAATAAACTTGTGAGCAAACTCGCTGCCAAACGGGCTCCTCGCACCAGGTAGTGCTAAGCGTCGCAATGATTGATGAGATGGAATGATTAGAACCTCCTGATTTTGCAACTCGCCTTGGCGAAAGGGTAGGAAGAATTATGCCCATGCGCAATGATGTAGCGCAACGGTGCACCATTTCATCACCCCACTACTTCTACTATAATATACTGTTTCTTGTGTCGCTGATCTGTTCTATTCTAGGGACTACGTGGACGGCGAGGGTGCATCTGCGTTAGACGGAGCCGCTCCACCGGAACCTTGGGGCCACAAGGACAGCAACAATAATCACGGTGGCGGCAAGAATGAGGGTGCAGCAAGCGATAACATTCACAAGAGCACCGCCCCACGATTGTTCAAAGTAAGATGCGTGCGCACGCAAACGCCGAAATGAAAGTTCGCAATTAGGCCCTTTTAACATGTCTGCGTAACTATGAGCTCGTGCGCTGTAAAAGTATGCATCGTGCTGTTTTCATGATTTCTACTCAACTTTGGCTATTTCTTCTTAGGTCAGTGCAGTGAACCAGCCTCGCACCAATTTCAGTTGGAACCCCACTTTAGAAGAGCGACTAGCGCTACGAGCAGCGGCCAAAGCCACGGCCCAGCGCGCAGCGGCAGCCAAACAGAGAGAAGCGGAGGCAGAAGCCGCGGCATGGGGGCAAGCGACCGCTGTGAACGAGATGAAGGCAACGGCAGCCGCAGCAGCGGCAGCAGCGACGACGGGCTCTACGGATGAGGAAAGGAATAGGAAAGAATCCGTGGATGAGGCAGCTCGCGCTTTCTTCGAGCGCGCAAGGGCTTCGCTTCAATAGATGTACAATAGATAGATGGCCAGCTGGTGTGAATTATAATGGCCGTGATGTATGCACATATCCGTGATGATTGGTTTATTGAGTAAAGATTTAACTCTTTCGTCGCGTGCGGAATTCTTGTGTTATAATTCTTGATTTGAAACTTATTCCTGGTTTAATGATGGTTCATTGATTAGTAATAGCAATAGAAAAGCTTGAATTAAGTTTTAAGGCCTCAGTGAACAACAAAAGGCCAAGCGATTGGGGTCTTGGGCGGTGGTCGTTGCTCCTGTCGCCATTTGTTTTTGGTTCGTGGGCTTATCGTTGTGGAACGAAGACAAAGTCCAAAAATCAACACACCTAGGCGTTGCAATGTGCGGCATGGGACTCGGCGCGCCACGCCAAACACCCACCTCGAAATCAGGGACGTACCTCAGCACTAGAACAAGAACATCGCTAATGCCAGCTCTTCGTAATGTGCCGATTCAGTGATGTCCTCGAATCTCCGTTGTCTATGCCGCAAGCGCGATGACAGGCCTTTTTATGTGTAATGTGGAGCCCAAAAGTGAAAAGAAGGAAACTCTTTCTGAAGTCAACGCACTAATCAACAATCGAGAAGAAGGCGGCCCATTATTTCGCAAGGGCCAGTCGCGCAACCACCAGCCCAACCCCAAACGGCACTAAACCTACCCTGTAAGACCACGACAACCACTCCGCTGCGTTCTGCCGCCGCGTTAGAGTTGACAAAGTGTCCTGGGAAGTCCGGTCATTGGCTGGGGTGTACCTGAGAAAGACAGAAGGAAGGAAACGTAAGGGAAGCGGCGTTTATTGCAGGTGCAACACAGAGAACTGAGAACCAGATTAAAGCCTGTTTGAAACTTAGAACATACATACTTTTACTTTTATGAGCCATATATTCCCGAAGAAAAACTCACCGAAGATCGTCTTTTAAGCGTTGGCGAAGGAGCGATAAATGTGCCGACAGTAATTGAGCTCTCTGAGCCCCCTCTGGCGTGGTGGCGATTTGGCTGCTTCCTTCGTTGACCCTGGCTTGCAACTGTGCTCGGACCTGCAGTACGTAAAGAAAAGCGCGTTAGGAATGGTGTGAAAAATGATGCGGCACTAAAGACGTTATCACTCACATAAAAATATGCATGCATCAAGCATTTGACCCATTTTCTTTCTCGGGTCTGCAAAGCGCGTACAATTGGTGCATAACATTTACCTTGGAGTGTTGTTTGGCAGCAAGCTCGTCTCCACGCGATTGGGAAGCTCGAGCTTCTTGCTCGGCTAAGAGTGCCACCTGAACAGACGACAAAACACACCCATGATGTCATCAGAAGAATGAAAAAGTGTTGCATTCACAACCTTGGCGAATATATCTTTTTTTAAACCAATGGTACCTTTCACTGATTCATACAATCTTCAACACATCGGCAAATAGGCACTCGTGTGACTCGTATTACCTCGGCCCATCGCAGGAGCTCAGCTAGTTTGACGCCACTGGCCGAACCCGCGCCGACCGCTTTTGCCGTTTCTGCCACCACATCTACCTCTGCAACAACATCGTCACTGCTACCAGTGTCCTCGTGGCGCGCATTGCTGCTCTTGCTGCCGTGCACTCCGAGTGCCTTCGGTGCGCTCTGCAGCATCTCCAAGTGTTTCAAGCGCACCATTTGGTCGATCAACAGGTGCAAGTCCCCGTGGGCTTTCAGCTGAAACCACGTCACATCGCAGGCTTCTAGAGGCAACAGCACTGATGAGGGCAATGAAGACCTCCCATTGCCATTGCCGTTGCCGTGGCTGCTGTAATTTGTGCTTCGTTCCATTGCCCCGTCCCATGACGAGGCCCCAACGAGGTAATTCCAGAGCCCAGGTAGACCTCCTCGCAGCGTCCCCAGTAGCCGCACACCCCCGGCTGCAGCATCGGCTGCCGCCACTCTCTCGAGGCCATCGTCGACCCGCGCGCTGGTGCGCAAGTTGTAGGAATAGGGCCGACCGGTGCGGTGATCGAGCCGGGCTTCCCAAAACAAGGCACGCGTGTCGTAGGTACCGCACTTGCTGGAGAAGTAATAGGCGCTGAGCGCAGCGACTGTCCCTAAGAGAGGCAGCGCTACATGGGTCCATGGGAGAGTGCCGCCCTGTTTGATGAATAAAGAAACATCGCAAATGAGTTATATGAGTGTAGACACACATTTGAGAAATGAAGTCAACTGGAATGCCTGCCAACATATCGATGACCGCTGTACTCTGGACTGTCCAAAAACGAAGCCTTGAAGACATGCTCTCTAAGTATGCACTTCATTCACCTTGAGGGTCCCAAGGAGCGCAGGAGCGAGAGCTTGGTGTAGGCCATAACCGCTAATGAGGCCCACAGGCAGGGTGACTGGCACTAGCAGCCAGTGATGCAAGTCCACCATCCTAGCAGCACGGTAGAGCTCGATAAATGAAACTCGAGGCTAACATCTACGAGTAGATGTTAAAAGCACGCAACAAACACACTTAGTGTGACCAGTCATACCAGGTAAAAGACGGTGCATCGCGGTCCTTGCCTGCGAAGCCCATCACGGATTGCAGGTCGGTCGGCCACAGGAGGCGCGCAAAGAGGGGGTACATGTAGCCGGCCGAGGCCGCCGTGAGTACGCCCACAGCCGGTCCTCCGAATGGCAAGCCCCACTGATAAAATGATAGCATTGAAGTAGTAATAATGACGTAATAACTGAAGAAAAAGTGTGTGAGAGCATGCCTCAACACCAGCACATAATTTTTGCTGAGTGAAGTGTGGTATAATAGATAATGCAACCGCTTGAACTCTGTTCGTTCGGAGAATAGCAGCGACATGATTGTAAATAGTAAAATGCCACAGGCGTCCTAACTGTATTTACCTTGA
>Ga0307982_1005313_pt1 | contig 10045 bp, 8 predicted proteins | sample OrgLakmetagen989_FD_201847 | JGI IMG/M metagenome (GOLD analysis project Ga0307982, IMG submission 201847) | Saline water microbial communities from Organic Lake, Antarctica - #989 | ecosystem: Environmental > Aquatic > Non-marine Saline and Alkaline > Saline | place: Antarctica: Organic Lake... | reverse complement strand
TAATGTCTAGATATGCGCACTGTAGCAAAGTAGAGATGTCCTAGAAATAGAGCTACACCACAATCTCCATGAAAATATAACGCAAGAATATTGATGATAGTTGAAATGGCGGTGGAGTGTACAGTAGTACGATACAAGCAGAGCAACGAAACGCACTCCTTTGGCGGAAAAGACGCGCGCCACGAGAATTTGGTCGCCCGGCTGAATGTGCCGGTTGGTTTTGCGGGCTTCCAATCGAGCCGTCGCACGCACGCCAAGAGGCAAGGTTTCTCCCGCAGAAAAGATGTACGTCTGTGGTGGTCCAGTCATCGCTGGCTGCGACGGTGGTTCAGTCTGCGTTTCATCCGTGGCAGCTTTGCCTAGCTGCTGAAAAAAACGGTGAAAAGGCCCTTGTTGAATCGCCAAAGCCATTTCTCCGATGAATGCTTCGACGGGATTTGCAGGTTCAATACTAGTAGACAAGGGCTTCAGATCTGGAGGTGAGGGCGCTGCGGCAGCTGCGTCGGCAGCAGGCGCTGGGGTGGTATCGAACACCATTCCACCTCTGCCCTGCTTACGGCCTGAAGACACACCAACGGCTGAAGCAGCCTGGCTAGAACTATCAGCGGCTCCAGAAAAATCAGTAGGTATGCTATCTGAACTTTGCGGGATCAATGGATTTTCAGTCGCCATTGTGGCGGCTAAATAATGTTATTCGCTCCAATGATACTGTGGTGTAATAAAAAGCATTAGGCACAAGATGAGGATGAACGTGAGTGCTGCTGAAACCCAAATGAATGACACAACTGTACCAACGAAGAATTGACTACGCTACTGCTCTAGCGAATGCTCAAATTCAATGGCCAACCTAAGCTTGAGCACTGCTTGACTCAAGCCCCACTCCCCCACTTCAAAGATTTGCGTCTTCTATTTGATGGATTGAACGATTGATCGACTCCTACTGAAACCAGTGTCTTACCTCACCCTGTAACTGACTGAAACTGGCGCTTGGCTGCAGACGGACGGATGGAACGTTGGCAAAATTCACGAGCCTCCGATCCTCCGATAAACGAATAAGCCAACAAGGAGATAAGGAGGAACAACAAGGAACCCTCGTCTACGCTGCATCTTCTAGCGCTAGACCTCTAGCTGGAGCTGATTCCTGCACTTCCACTAAGCATTGGTTATGTATTGATTCATCGCGATTATGTATCGGTCATGATTAGTGGAGCAAAATTATGATCGCGCACATCAATCCTGTGAAATAAGCACGCCTTAATACTACAGTACTCGAATGTGCTAAACAGCCGTCACCCGAACAAGTGAATTTAGTGCATTCTTTTGCTTCCCATATAAAATGCCCGTGGACACGCACAACCTTTCTCACGAGGAGCGCCTGAAGACAGCATGCTGGCGGTTGGACGTGACGTCCATGGGTGCCACAGACCTGGACTGCGGGTTGGCTGGGTTCAACGATGCTGACATCATCAAGCTGACCAAGATTTTGGCCCGCAACCCGATTCTTCTAGAGCTGAATTTAAGCGGCAACACCTGCGGAGAAGACGGTACTCGCGGCCTCGCGCGTGCGCTGCGAGTGAACAAAACCCTCACGAAGCTTGACTTGCACAACAACTTGATCGGCGACTACGTGTTGAGCCTCGTCGAAGCGCTTCGCATCAACCGCTCGCTGACCACGCTCAATCTAATCGACAACCAAATCAGCGACAACGGCGCTTTGGAAATCGCGGGTGCGCTGGCGGGTCGTGACGGCGACGGCGGGTGGGCAAGCGTGTCGAGCTTGCGGCTGGGCGTCAACAAATGGGGCAAAATGGGCAACGCAGCGCTGCTGAGGAGCTTGACCAAAAATACTGCTCTGACGCACTTGGACTTAAGCCGGTGCAAACTCAACGGTGTCAAAGATGGCCCCTTGATAGCAAGTGCTTTACAAGTGAATCGAACCTTACATACCCTCGTCCTCGATTACAATGAGCTTGGCGACGTCGGTGTCACCAGCATTGCTAAGGTATTCACATACTAACACACATTAGGATAGAGGAGGCGTAATCTTTCTCACTATATTGTGCAATTTAATCATTGTCTATCCGTTTCGATCTCTCAATCACATCTCTGGCGGCAATGGTGCATTCAATTTCCATAATGATATTCCACGTTTCCCGTACGCACAGTCTTTGAACGAAACGGCAACCGAGCGCGCTGGCTTAGCTCTCCGCTGGCCTCGACCTCTGCCTGGAGAACATCTCAAACCTGTACGGGGCTTAGGAAATCGGAGCAGCATCAGGAGCAGCCTCATCTCTAGCAGCAGCAACAGCAGTAGCAGCAGTAGCAGCAGCAGCGACAGTGCCAGCAGGCGAAGCTCCTTTTCAATGAGCGCAGCCTCACAGCGTTCGTTGCCCCCGCCGCCACCTGGTGTGCGCGTGTTGAGCTTAGCCAACAATGGCATCGGAGACGACGGAGCAGCTGCCCTGGTGGGGGCATGCGTGCGCGGTGGCATGGCGCACTTGAACCTCGCCATGAACAAGGCAAGGGTCCTGATTCGAGGGCACGGAATATGCATTTTTGATGCAGTGAATAGATGAAATATGCACGTGTCATTTTATTAATCTTTGCCTTCATTATCTATTCATCTAATTCCGCCCTGAGCTCTCTTTCTCCTCTCTTATTTTTAATAGATTGCCGACAAATGTGGCGCGATCACAGCTGCTCTCGCGACAGCTGCCGCACCTAAGAGCACAGCTGCTGAGTCAACAATGCCGTTACCGCACGTGTAGTGAGCGTGTGTTATAACTTGTGCACTTCATTGCTCCGTGATTGGGAGCTGTAAAATTTAAGAGCCCCAAGCCAACGTCATTCTGTCGCACGAAGATCTCCCAGTGAAAAAGAATCAAAGATTGAAATGAAGGAATTATGATGTTTTCAAGTTCTTCGTGCTTTGTTTCTGTGTAGCTTTTCATTTGAACCAGTGCGTCTCAATTTCATTTTCGCATGCGTGTGCTACTGATGCGCCCTACTTGCCTGCTTACTTGCCTCTCCTCCTCCATAGTTGTGCGCTGGAAGAATTAGACTTGTCGCACAACGCCATCGGCGCCCCCGAAGCTGTAGACGCGCTCGCCGCCGCCGTGCGTAAAATCACGACGTATCCGTTGAATTTGGTGCTGCACGGCAACCGCGGCGTGGGCCGACCGATGGCGTTTCCCAGTGGCGCCGTGAAAAAGTTCAAGCCCCGGCTGCTGAACCCGAGGCCTACTGACAGCGTTGAAGCAGTGGCAGCCGTTGACGGAGAGAAAGAAGAGGAGGAAGTGGTGCGATGAAGGCTGGACTGATCTAGCCTTAATTTTACGACTCATCTATGGCTCAACTGTGTCGTCAGTGCTCCGTACTAGAATCTGGGTCTCCTTTTCTTCTTCTTCCTTTTTTTCTGTTACTTACTTCTCATTTATGTTTTGTGTCTTCTTCTTATATGCTTCGCAATGTCGGTTGTGGCTGTGGGGGGTCACGCCAGATCGAAGAAGAAGAGGCGCCGCCGCTCACCTACATCAATCGACTCGCGAGGACGGTAGATAACGCGCTCTTGATGAAAGAGCGGCGCGCCGCCGAACTCCGAGCCCAACCGTACGATGCCGACCGCATGCAGGTGATTGTGCACATGTGCGCGTAGCTTTTTGTGTTGCCATGGGGAGAGAAGAGCAAGGAAGATGAGTACGGTTTGGGAGTAACATTTGAGAACGCGATTTGTAGTGTTTCTGAGTTCTTCCTAGCCATATACAAGGATTCATTCTACTCTGTCCGTGCTCTTATCAAAGTTGTACTTCTGTGATCCCACTGTTTATTGCTCACAAGAACCCTATGCTTCGTACCTTTCGATCTCCTCATCGAACAGGCTTACCGGTTGAGCGACCGGGAGTGGAACCGAGCTGCGCGAAACCTGGCAAAAGCGCGGGATGACCGGCGACAAGGCAAAGAAGGGCCCTGGAGCAACGACCCGAACTCCGAAGACGAAGTCGACAGCGACTTCGACATGTAGATAAGCACGAACTCGTTCAGATTCCTTGTTCTTCGACTGTTCTTGTTTTACTTGAAGCCCATATGGGTGGATGTCCTGTAAAGTACTTGGTATAGCATTCGTAAGATTTAGTGAATGAGTGAGTGGGTGACTGGTGAGTTATGCCTAAATTTGATGTATGAATAGCATAGTATATTATATTTATACAAGGGAAATGGCCTTATTAAGTCCAACGCAAATTTTCATAATAGGATCTGTTTAAAAGGCACCGGACTTATTTATTATAAGTATATAGCTCTGCGGCTTAAAACAGGGAGCTAAAATTTTGAGTTGGACTTCAAATACTAAAAAGGCAGTTTTTCTTACATTAATGTTCATGGCCATAACACTTTACGATGCGCCTGCCGCAGATGGCCGATGTAGCAGTAACAGCAGAAGGCACTCGCGTTTGTTTTTTCTTGTGTCTTTGAAATACATAAACCTGCTAAAATAATCCTTATACTTGTCGTTTGCCTTAGTGCTGCGTTCTCGTCATCCGCGCTCCGTCTTCTTGCAATGTTCTGAAGTGCTCTTTATAGGAAGACTACATAGCTGCTGGCCCATTCATGTTCCAGCTTGGGGGCAGGAAAGGGTGGAAGCCCATTTCGAGCTTAGGATATGGGTGAATCAGCCGCGTGACTTCAGCCAGCAGCTTGGACATGGAAATGTTGGCCGAGTCAAAGCGCACGAGGAGCTCCACGAGTTGCGCATACTGCGCCGGCGGCATGGACCCGTGAGCTGCTTTCAGGAAGCGCTGCGATGCCGCCAAGCGCCCAACTTCGTCGTCGGTTTCGTCTTCGGAATCCGTGTTGGTTTCCGCAGCAGCTGCGCTGGTGGCCTTGCTGCTCCCACTGCGGCGGCTGCTGCTGGCACCACCACGCCACGGTGCTTCTGAAGGACGCTGCGCTGCGACAACTCGTTGTTTCTTGCCTGCCCTCCCACTGCTGCTGCCGTTGACACTGGCTCCAGCTCCTGCGGTGGCGCTTGCGGAGGCAGCGTTGTCAGCAGCAAGACCTTTAGCTCCTCTGCCCTTGGAAGTAGACTCCGAAGGCCGCGGCCGCTTCACGTCACCTATACCGCTGCCACTTTCCTTGGCATCTTGCCCCGTTAGCTGCCTCTTGTGCCCTGCTTCGACGTCGCCTCCAGAGCTGCTGCCACTCGCCGTCGATTCGAGCCTGTGGGATTCAGCGAGACGAAAGAGCTGCACTGCAGCGTCGCCACTGCGCGCTGGGCCCCAGAAAGTGTAGTACAGTTGAGCGACAGCCGCCTGGTCTTTCCCAGGCAAGAAAGCACAAATGTCTCGGAAGTCGTCGCCGAAGCGCCCCACTGCCGAGTTCAAAATGCGCACTTCTTCCGCAGTCCAGGTGCGCAGTGGGGGCTCTTCGCGCGCGAGCTGCGCAGTCCAAAGCTTCAGTGCTGCCTCGGGGTCCATGTGGGCAGTGCGCAGGCATTCGAGCGCGGCAGCTTCGTTGAAGCGCCCTCGCACCTTGCGCAACGGCACGATGCTGCGCGATTTCGATGACGTGGCGCGGTTCAAATACACCACTCGGACGGCGCGCTCCACTGGCTCCGTGCTACCTGCCACGCCTACAGCGGCATCTACAGCAAGAGGTGCAGGGTCAGAAACAGCGCCATCTGCAGCCGAAGCACTAGGATCAGCCGCACCAGCCACTGCGCCAGCGGACGCTTCAGCGGGCACCTCGCTCGCGCCACCGTCCTCGGTGGCAGTGGTATGAGGTTCTGGAGGCGGTAGCGTAAGTGGTGATGAGCTTGCTGCGTTTGGCTTTGAATCTGCATCGCCGAGAAAAACTCCCCATTGCAATGCGAGAGGCGTCGAGGGAAGCTTCAAGCGCAGCACACCAGCGGTCTCGCTAGATGCGGCACTGCTGGTTGGCTTGGCACTGTCACTAATACTGCCACTGCTGCCGTTTCGACTCATTCCACCGCCACCACTAGAGCTACTGCTGCTGCTACTGCCTCCAAGGCTATTGTCGGCGCCGTCGATACTGCCACCACTTTCGACGCCACCTACTTGAGAGCTCGCAGCACTCGTATCCTCAGTCTCTCCTTCCAGGATGCGCACTATGTCGCCAGGTTGCAAACCGTGCACGCTATGGGCCCGAGCCAAAAACGATCGAATTGCCGCGTCATTCTGCAGTGGGTCATTCGGGTCATCACTAGGCTCCCACACGCACTCCATGAGCTGTTCCCCGCTGGCGGTAGGCTCGTTGCGTGCAGGACTCTTGCGAGTCTTTTCGCCAACCAACGCTGGCACGGTGGCCTGGTAGGCGTCGCCCACTCGGCTGCGCTCTATCTTGGCGGGGCCAGTTTTCGGCGACAAAAGTACAGGACCACCAGTATCTGTAGCAGCTACTTCACTGCTTTTGCTGTCCTCGCCGCCGCCCTCGCCGGAGGCGGAAACCAACAAGCTTTGGTCCGGCGACTGCGGCGTTTCTAGGGCAGGCAGACTACGGCCCTTCCCCTTGCTCCCGCTGCTGCTCTGACTAGAGGATTGGTCGGAGCTCTGCGGCACAACTTTTTCTTTCGCAGATGCAGTAGAGGCAGAAGCAGGACCGGCAGAGGCCGTTGTTTTCTTTGCGCTCTTATTGCTCCCCGCCGGTACTGGGGCCACCGCCTCGGCAGTCGTCGAGACTTCCACTTGCGCGGAGGGACGACTTCCAGTGGACGAATCACCTGAAGGCCGCGTTGAAGGGGCAGACTCTTTTCTTGGTTTGAGACGCCTCTCAAGTGGAAAATATTCGTAGCGGCACACGTATTCATTATCGGCCATCTCTGCGGCCTGCTTGGGCACAGACCCGATTTGAGCCAGCGAAATAACCGACCGTACGTCGTTTTCTTCTGTCATGGCAGACGCGAAAAGTTCTTTCGGGGAAGCTTTGCCCTTGGGGCCGAGTGCAGTGGCCAACACTGGCTTGGGCACATCCTTCGGGCGGAAGTACCAGGAAGCCCGCACGAAGAAGTCTTTTGGCTTCCCCCCCCCTTTGCCTTCCTCCCACATCGAGTAAATTTGCGCAATGTACCTAGGGGGAAGCATGTAGACGCAGTAAATATTTGTGGTCAGAATGATTTGAAGTGGTCAATTCAAAGTGCGGTATGTGCACAAGTCCATATTTGGCGGGGGCGAAGAGGAAGGGAAAGAAAGGAATCAGATCTAATGAGAAGAGGAACGCCGAAAGAAGGCGATCAACTCAACAAGACACGTACGGGGGCTTGTCTTCTTCTGCGCTCAGTAAGACATCGTCGCCCACATGCACTACGTCACCATTGAAGACTTTGAGCGCCTGAATTAAGAGGGCACGGTCGAGCAAGAAGGCCCGCAGGGACCAGGAATAAGGAACAGTGTGGCAGAGACTATGACCATACAATACGAAGAAGCATTGGAAATAGAGCGCTACGCTTTCCCTTCCATAAGTTCTTTTTAAGTCTAATTGAACTCACATTGTAAAACTTCCTCTTCGCTGTCGTCTTGGAGGGCTCGCCAAGGAATTCCCATTTCCCGCCCACGCCCACGAAGTTGTCATCGTCCGAATCTTCGCTCTCTTCCGAAGAAGGAGAATCTGTACGTACGTTCAAACCGAAACAACACGAAAACAATTCAGACAAGAGGGGCGAAACAGATAATACAGGCATCAACAAGGCTTCACGTACGTAGCATTATGGATAATTCATGCTTAATCACTGCTAGGTCCTCAAGTCATTAATTGCTCTTACCTCGAGGAGTCCGCTTCTTAGAGCTCATTTCAAATGCGAGTTCCGGCTAAAGTCTTCGTGATATCGAAAAGTAATGAGATTCACCTCCGCGACCAACTACCACAAATAGTAGATAATAGCTTGCAGGAGTGGATGAATATTTCAAGCGCGGGTTGAAGGCTCCCTCACGCGCGCCGGGAGTCGACGGTCGGGCAGTAACGTGAGGTTAGAGAGCAGAGAAGGTCACCGCCGGTTTCATGATGGAGTCACGTCTTTACAGGGTACGGATTTTGAATACGTGTCAAAACGGGAGCGGTGTCAATCAAACAAACAAACACAAAACAAACAAACAAACACAAGTTGTCCAGACGAAAAATAGTAGCCCATTGCTGTTCAGTAATTCCGGCGGACGAGGCGACTCTACTGATGGGACGAGGCAGTGAGCTCGACGAGAAACTTCTAAAAGATCTGGTAATACAAGTGGTTCTCATGGCATAAATGTGCTATGTATTCGTGGTCGTTTCTATCGACTTACGTGTTCTTCCTAATATGCAATGAATGATGCAATGATGATACACACAGAGATCCTGGTTTGAGCAGCCAAATGGGCAGTCGCCGCCCGGGTTCGAAGCATCAGCTCTTACAGACTTGAAGATTCAAAGTATATCAGTTGGTCATGTCGTCTTCACATTTCGCGTAGCAGGCCAGCATCTCAACGCGCATGGTACTTTGCATGGCGGGTACGACGGACTTTTTCACAAACCGCTGAGACGTTGTCTGAATTCTAACTGCTAGCTTGGCAAACAAATAATAGCTAGTGTAATATATTTGGTGTCAGGTGTATTGCAACTTTAGTGGACGTCGTTGGATCTGCTGCGATTGCCACGGTACGAATTCTAGGGTCTTTTCTCTTACAGCTCAAGTATACCTATACGTTTTGATCCTCTTATAAATACTTTCCTTTTTCGCCCATTCGCACTCTCCTGCCAGCACGGCCCATTGCGGCACGTCAGCACCGACATGAACCAAACGTACTTGAGGCCTACGGTGGAAGGCACTGTCGTCACCGTAGAGTCGAAGTGCTTGCGCAGCGGCGGGCGCCTGGCTTACGCGGACGTGGAACTTTGGCGGCCGGCCCTCGACGCCGACGAAACTGCGGCTGCGCGCGCCGACGGGCAGGTTATGGTGGCTCTGGGGCGCCACACCAAATACATTTTGAAAAATCCTCTGCCGAAAAGTCGATTATAGGTCGGCGGAGCTGTGGCGCCTAGGCAACTACAAAGATTGGCGTGTTTCTTGCCTCTCGAAACTGGTGGAATTGTGGTAGTACACCGTGCAGCGCTTCGCAGGTTAAATCACATCTAAGCGCGCAGAACCAGCTCCATACTTTGCCGTTATTGCATTGCTTCCCTGCCGGAATATAACCAGGTTCATAATTGAGCACCAACGCCAGTAGTAAGCAGTAAGCCTCATGGTGTGTGTCTAGTCTAGTCTAGTTAATACTCCCAAAAAACAAAGAAACACCCCTATACAATGCAGTAGCAGAAAAGTGTAACCTTCAGAACAAGTCTGACTGGGCTGAGTGTCCTTGTTGTGTGATGCATGTGTGGTGTAGTGGTAGTGGGGTTTATCTGCCTTTTTGATATATAGCCCCGACGGATTCGGGATACAGGGAGGGGTATATCACGTACACTGTGGTCCACAATTTTTTGAGCAACTGATTTCTCGTGAAGCAATGAAATCAGCCCAGAATTGTAGCTCTCTGGGGCATTGCCTTCGCGGCGCAAAAGGTATATGAGCGCTTCATCAGGCTGGTTTTTAATATGACTTCTAATAAGTAGAAGACATTCCGGTTGAGTTCATTGTAAGCAAAGGTTTCAGCAAAAAGGGGCTTTTATGGGTCGGGTTGGGATGTTGACGGCTTGTAACGTGCCCTCCCAGGTGTCCACAAACTACTTGATGAAGACACGAAACTTTAAATTCCAGCGCCTTGCTTCTCCTAAATGAATTCTTTATTATTCAACCTTACTGGCAGTGTTCTATTATGAGCTCCATGTATTTAATCGCAATACCTTTAAGGGATAACCCCCCATTTCAGCTCATGTCCCGTTCCTCGCTCTTTGTCCTTTTAGCTTCAGCTTGAAGATAATCACTCGGAGGCTGATGTATCCAAGTAGCTCATCTCTAAAGCTTAATCAAACCAACGAGGTGAGCTATTTTCCTTGAGCATAGTTGCATTCTACGTTACTTCAGTCTCCAATTACTGCTTGAAAGCTGCCCTCGGGCATAGTTGAG
>Ga0307982_1005310_pt1 | contig 10050 bp, 8 predicted proteins | sample OrgLakmetagen989_FD_201847 | JGI IMG/M metagenome (GOLD analysis project Ga0307982, IMG submission 201847) | Saline water microbial communities from Organic Lake, Antarctica - #989 | ecosystem: Environmental > Aquatic > Non-marine Saline and Alkaline > Saline | place: Antarctica: Organic Lake... | reverse complement strand
CGACTGTGTGCTGATCGCCTTTGCCCACCTCTTTCCGCGGATGCTCCCTGGCGGCTCGTTTGCAGCGCTGGCGTCGTCGAAGCACGCGACGGCGGAGGTGAAGGCCTCGACGAAAGTGGAACCATTTCCAATGTGGTGTCGTCCAGTGAGGTGCCTCTTGGTCCATTTGACGAGCGGCGCGGCCCATGTAAAGCCGCTTGCGAGGCACGCGATCTCTCATTTCCTAGCGGTGGCGATGAGGCAGCAGACGTGACATCCCTCGCGGAAAGCGATCTCTCAGCCTCGTCATCATTGAAAGTTGGCGATGAGTCTGCATTGCTGGGTGACTGCGCCGACGTTGTTGCAGCTGAGGCAGAAGAGCTATTCGAGAGTGGCAGGACTGACGTCTTGCATAGTGGACAAAGCTCCGAAACGTGCAACCATTCATTCAAACAATCCGCGTGGTAGCTGCAAGGGGGTGATTGAAATCAGTAAAGCGTTAGGAACTTGACGCTCGAAGCGCATGTGAAAGAGGAATTGTGTATCTCACAATCAAAGACAGGCGCGAACATACACAGGAGAGTGACTCCCAAAAAACTGAAGAAATACGTTGGTGGCATGATTTACCAGTGGTGACAAGTCGGGAGGCGCTTCACGAGGTCGGCACTTTCCATGTCGACGAGGCAAATGGCGCATGTGGTGTCTACATCCGCTGGATCTGGGGCCGCAGCTAAGACTCTAGAAAACTTCGTGGTGGGTACAGACTCAAGGCGTGCTGCCAGTGCTTGCGCTGCTGCTGCCTGTGCCTCTGCAGCTGTCGTTGCTCGAGATGCTTCGGTCGCTGCGCGCAACTCTTCGCCAGATTCTTCGAAGTTCAATGCAGGCGTCTTGAGGAGCAAGATCACGCAAATGATCAATGTGGCGATACCCACGCAAACGAAGACAATTCGCCGGTAGAGCACGGGATCACCGTCTACCACAGTAGGACTGGGTGTCGCTGATGTTCATGCAGTAATAAAGAACAAAGGCTTGTGCATTAGATCAGCAGTGCAATGAATTTACCTCCGTAAGTTAAACTTTATTTTCTTACCAAACTCGCACGCCGCTGGCAAACCACTCAGCTCCGCAAATGACGTGGCCACTAGAAGCGTGTTGCCAGCGCCCACCTCTGCTAAGCATGTGCACGCCATTTGACAGAAACACGTGCGATATTGCCCGCCCGCGTAGCCGTACGGCCACCAGTCGATGGCTATCAAGTCCTCCGTGGCGATGCTATCAGCACACATGGACCAGCATGCAGCCGCGTTTTGTGATCTACCAACGTACACATCGCTGCCACCAAAACACCACCCAGCGTTGCCGTAATCGACATATTGGGAGGACATAGTCACAGGAGAGTGAGGAGTGGGCGCTAGAGAATCGACTAAGATGCTAGAGTCGGCGGCTGCAAGAAACTCCGTTAGAGAAAGAGGAAATCCCCTGCAATAGTAGCAATCGTAGCGATAACTCAAACACTGAAGCTTCGAATATCTTGTCTATTTACTATTAAGAGTATCGTCATCAGAATTTTACGGATATTCCAAATGGAGTTCTAGTTCACGCCCGTCATGTTATCAAGTTGGGATGGTGTATATGCTCTATTTGCGAATCTTCAAAGCTTCCCCCCAGCGAACGGCCACACAGGAATGAACTCATCTTAAAATCATAGAGCTGTATCTGCAATGATTATGTGATGCAATTTCTTCACTAGCATGACGCATAGCACGTTGGCTCTGCGTAGTAGTTCTTTGCTATACTTGATTCTTCGGTATATTTGTAGATTTCTGTAGCGTCAAAATGATGGCGCGATGGTGGTGATCGGTCATTGGTCATATATACGTACTGTACTACAGATAGTAAAGATGAGAAATCAGAAATCCCAAAACGTGCCTGCCCAACACATCAATCACATCATCGCATCCATGAGCATCGTGCAACAAAACAAAACAACATCCAGTAGATGCCTGCTTAGAGTCCTGGAGCCATATTGCCATAGTTAAGCAGTCGTTCAGCAATTCACATCCGTGGATTACTCTTTGGCAGACTTGTGGTGTCTCGACTTCATTCAAAGCTGTACTTACTGGGAGTCATCTGCACACGTTGCTGTGTATTCTTTGAACCCATTAGTTCTAGAGCTCTCCTTGCCCTCGGAGAGAATGCCGACAGCCGGCTATGCATTGGATCTATTCACTCCTAAGCTAGAGGAGGATGACATTCTTCCTACTCGGCCAGCGCGAGACCACTCTTTGGCCACGGCAGAAATGATGCGGCCTCGCAGTGCCTCTAGTCAGGGCGAGCGGAGTGGTCAAGATCCCTTGATATCCGAAACCACTTCTGCGGTTACACGACGTGCAGTCTTCGGAAAGCTACCATCAAAGTATTCGGAGCTGAGTGAATGGGCTACGCCTCATACCAGAAATGGTATGGCAGCAAAACGTGCGCCAATTTCACCTTCGCCAGCGTCTTCTCGTGGGACTAGATTAGGAGGGCACTCGGAGCTGTCTGGTCATTCAAACCTCTCTAGACCCATAGGACACCGAGCCACGAATGCGCGTGCTAGGGGAGAGCATGCAGCACGCCATGTAACAGTAGACCGGGAGTCCTACGAGGCCACTCCTGCTATTGTTGCTCCACCGTCGCCTCCGCTTCCTCCGCCCACCCGCAGCTGTCTCGCCACGGAGGGCGTGGACGCAGCCCTGTTGGCGCGCGCTCTCTTGGCGGCCAGCGACGCGACCGCGTACTTGAATTCAGAAGCCCATGCCAAAGCGTTGGAGCGAGTGTCGAACGCAGCGGCCAGCGAATCCCCTGAGCATCGAGCCGAGCACCGAGCTGCGCTTCGGTCTGGAGCGCGGCGCAACGCGCAACATCGCCGCCTCGCTGAGAACAGAGCGGCTGCGAACAGCGAAAGGATGGCTACTTACAGCCCAGCAAAGCGTACAATCATCAGCCCTCGATCTCGGAATAGCATTTCGTTGGATCGGCCGTCTGCTTCAGGTTCCTCGCTGTCACTGTCGCCATCGCCCAGAAAGCAGCATCGCGGTCACCGTCACACCGGATTGCAAGTGCAGCCGCAGACACGCTCGAGCCCACCACTGTCACCTAGCGATCTGAGGGGGCAGCACCTGCTGCGATCGCCGAGCCCCGGAGCCGATCGCGCCGGTGCCTTGCTGGAGCACCACCAGCGGCTCGTGCGGTTGCTTGATGATGGGAAGAGTCGTCACGGCGACGGCGACCACGACAGTGCTAGCAGGGACAACCGTGGTAGCAGAGACGTTACGGATGGACCAGTCGAGATTTCTGCTGTTCCAGCTGTCGCGTCTTCGTACCCCGTAGGACGGCCTGCTAGCAGTCTCAAGTCGCCTGTGAAGTCGTCGCCGTCGTCGACTAAAATGCACAGCCCAGCGCCAGGAGTGCCAAAGCCGTGGGTGCACGCGCCCCAGCAGCCACAGGAAGTACACGCCATGTTGCGTTCGGCTCAAGCAGCGCTCGAGGGCCTTGCCACGCCCGTGTCCCCGCGGCGTGCTACCACGGAAGAAGAACGTGAGACAGTTTACGAGGCGCTTTCGCCGGTGCGTCTACAGTTCCACCCGCCGCTGCCGCTGCCGCTGCCTCAAGAGGACTCCACAACGCCCACGGGGTCGCCCCCAAGGCGCTCGCCGAATGGGTCCATGGAGAGACAAAGCCCCACGCCACCCCGCCCTGCGCCGCTGAAACCGCCGCCCATCCCACCGCCACCGCGCTCTAGTGCAACTGCCAGTGCATCTGAGCGCTTTATTTGAATTGAAATCAATTGAAATGCAGCACCTTAAGAAACTCAACAAATTTTCTGCGTCATTGCAAGATATACTGGCCACTCCTCTTAAGTATTTTGGAGTATTTGATGTTTGATTTGCTTTTACTGGTACACAGAGGCAAGAAGGGAAATGAAAGGTAATTTCCAGCCTCCAGTTCCAGACTCTGTAACCGCTGTGATATGATCTTAATCTCGAACATCGGACCTCGGAAACTCGAGAGTCGAGAGACAAAAGAACTGTTTGAACTTGTCCCCCTGTATTTTAAAATTTTCAAAACGACTTGGAGCTACAGATCTAGGCTAGTGATAAAAAAGGAGGAACTTCTTTTCAGGCTCCGCAGGAAAAAAAAAGGAGCATAAAAGGAGCCCAACGGACAAATCCTACAGCCCAACGGACAAATTAGAAGCCCAACGGACAATTTTATGTCCACCCAACGGACATATCCAAGGCCATTTACGGATTTACGGGAATATTTTCATTAAAATACGTACAATACGTACAAATCCGTTGGGCTCCTTTTGTTGCTCCTTTTTTTAGGTCTCTGAACTCCTTTTTTATCACTACCCTATATCCCTATATACAGATCTGGACGTACAGAAGTACAGATAGCACAGATAGCTACTTACAGTAGTAGCTTGGAGGTTACTGTAGGAGCAGGAGTTTCAGTTTTCAGCAAGTTTCATTCCCTAACACCTGAGGAACAAGAGTCTCCAAGCGTTGCTGCTCAGGCACTAGGGTAGAAGTTAATCTTTCTTACGTTGTTGCTTACTCCGCATTGCGTAATTAGGTTGGAGCACTTCAAATTGTATCCACTCGAAAAGTAAAGTCTTTGATAAACCATTGAGTCCTAGACTAGCTTGCTAACTAAAGGTTTTAGATGCGCATTGAAATGTACCTTCTTTAGCTAGACAGCTTACGGAGTGGTCCCCGTACGAACTGTCAAAAATGGGGCCCAGCTCCACAATTCGCGCTGCCAAATTCTTACTTGTAGCTTGCAGCCTTTTGCTTGCAACAATTAGAAGCGATGAGTCACCCTTTGATCTTGACCAGGATCCGACTTGGGAAAAGCATGAAGTGTGGGTGAGCAACCTTCCTCCTCCGAAGTCGAGCAGTCATCCACATAGCAGTGAGGATGGCACTACGGGTCCGAATCTCGACTATTACAATGGCTACTACTTGCTTCGCTTCGATCCACACTTTGAGAGCGTCGCGGATTGCGTGCGTAACTTTTGTTCCAACCACGGCGGCTGCGATGGTTTCACCAAACTTGCGTTGCGACAAGAGCTTCTCAATCGCTTGCGACAAGGAGCCGTGGAAGCCCGCATCCAACTCACGAATTACTTGATTGATGTTACAAGGCCAACTGTAGAAAGCGACTTCATTGATATTGGAGCCTCTCCTACGACCATGGCTAAGGCGAGTTGGTTTTCTGTTGCAGATCCGAGGGTGCTTGAGAGGCGTGCCAGTCGCGCCCCTGATGTGCGTGCTATTCTGCTCGAAGGGCGGTTGCCACTTCCCTCGGGGGACTGTGTGAGGCCGAGCGAGTTGTTGCAGAGCATAGGCGCCTGTCCGCTCAATCATGCGCAAGAGGTCTTGCGTAGAGCCGCAGGTTTAGATAGTTCTGAATCCGAGACCGCTGAATCGACGCACATTCCGTTGTGGCCAACAGACGGTACTGGATGGGCCTTAGTGGCAGCGCGTTGGTTCGAAGCAGAAGAAATGGCGCTTGCTGCTGCGGCCTACCTTCATCTCCTCGCCCATGTGCCAGACCCTAGCAAGGTTGAAAGTTTTCCAAGTACTCGAGGCAGTAGTCAAAACAGCACTATCAACATTGAATCGCACGAAGCCGAGCTCACATTGTCTACGAAGACGTACGTAGCAGTAGAACACGGCTTAGGCGTGGTTGCTACCACCTGGGGCTTTCTAAAATCTGCCGAACAACTCTTGCTTGGGGCCACCGCCCATGCGGAAGACCCTCAGCTACTCTTTGACGACCCCTCGGAGTATCACCATCACATTAACAGTACTAGAAATAGTGTCAGTGTTGCTGCTTTCAATGGTATCCCCGGCCTTAGCGTGCCCGTGCTGCCACTTTACCGCGGTGGGTGCACCCCTGCACTGTCAGCTGCCCTCCGTTTCAAGGCCGCCCTGCTCTTTCCGCCAGTAGCGCCAAAGCCGCCACAATTAGGCCGCAGCCGAGCCCGCCTCCTTGCTGCTGCGAAGCGCCTCGCATCGCTGCCACATGCGGCTTCCTCTACTTTAAACGGAAGCAGCAGCACTAGCAGCAGTGCAAACGACGCAGGAAATCACGATGAAGCACCACGGTTGCCCATCGGTGGTGCAGTGGTGGCACCTTCTGATGAGCTGGGCCTAACTTTTTTTCATCTCGCTCACCAGGTAAATATTCTCAACCAGTAGCATATGTAGGAGCGTATGCCTTCTTGAAGGGGAAGACAATGTCTCAAGAAGCAGATTTCATCAAGTATGTGTCGTTTAGATTTTGCTGTGCTGAATTCTGCAGTATTGCACTGTATCCTACCACGTCAACCTTCTAGCTTTTCCGGAAACATGAATACTTTGCATTTGTTACCATTCTCATACCTCGCTCAAATGCAAGTTTCTCTATGTTTTGTTTTGCTTTCTTGGCCACGGCCAGGGTCGAAACAACGCGGCACTAATGCGAGCCATAGGCCAAGCCCTTAGAAACGTGGCGCCTTCGCTCGCCTACGTCGCACCTCATTTGCGACTTGGCGAGCTCCGCTATGGCATACCTCCTGGATCCCCTGCAGCTTCAGGAGCTTATGCTGAGATGTCATCAGCACCACCAATAGAATCAGCGATGGACACGGATGTTGGCAAAGGCTTCAAGGTAACAGGGGCGCAGGCAGTCACAGCTGCCATGAAAGCAATGCAAGCATTTGATCAGCGGCCATTGAAGCTCGGCGTCTGCTCCAACCACTTGGGCGACCACAGCATTGGAAGAATGCTTGCCATGCTGCTCAAAGACATGGCCTCTCTGCCCTTGCATTCGGATGGCAGAGGAAATGAAGGCAGCACGCTACCGTTGGTGAAAATTTGGATTCTCGATCAAACGCCTTCGAAACCTAGCAAGGTCGATCACGTGCGACAATTCATACTGGAACATGCTGCCATTTATGGCGGCCACGTGTTCTTGCCCTCTTTTTCTTTGCCAAAAGATGGCGACGGCGGTCTTGACAATAGTCACAATGATGTGCTAAGTTTAGTGCAGAAGAAGGTGGCGTCACTGGAACTAGATGTGCTACTGTACCCAGACGTGGGTATGGAGCCACTCACCTTTCTGCTAAGCTTTGCGCGGCTTGCGCCTATTCAGGTGTTGTACATTCTGGTTGTAGGCAAATTATGTAGTGATTGTTGGCCGATTCAATCCTGCTGTTCGCTTTTTTGTATTCGTTTGAGATTCGCATGCACCTTTCACTGTGTACTGAAAAGTCGTACAGCTTAAGCTATAGTGAATGCAATTGCATAGGTGCTTATTTTACCTTTGACATTTTGTACTCGCATCCTTACGTGCTTAGTATGTTTCATCATCAATTTGTTTCCATGGGCTCATATTTTCTGGTTTTCTTTTTAGAGCCAGCTATTCACAAATTCTCCCTTGCTCGATGTGTTATTTTGTTGTTGAAGGCTGTATGGTGGGGCCACCCGGATACGACGGCATCTTTAGCACTTGATGTCTTCGTTGGCCTCGATGATGAGATCAGCTCGGCTGCCGATGACCAGTACTTAGAGCAGCTCACAAGAATGACATGGTTGAACACGGCACCATTTGCAGTGGATTACGCGCCCGAGCGGATTGATGGTGGTGATGGCAATGAGGAAGGAGGGACAGGAGAGAGCGAATTTGAACACCGCGACTCGCCCTTCACTTTCGGCCTTGGACTATTACCGCCGCCAACGAATAGTTTAGAATTTGTAAATGAACAGGCGATGAGTCAACAGCCACATATTTTCTTGGTGCTCGGGCGGCTCTTTAAACTTCATCCAGACTTCGACAGTATCGTAAGCTCTCTTTGCGTGTTCTCCTGTAGTATCTTCGAAATCGTCATTCTTTATGTCACTTGCGTACAATTGCGTCTGCGTTGTTTGAGTGAATATGAGGGATCTTCCACACGATGTGACATAGAATCATAATTTCTGTGTACGTTGTTGTTCTTTACGCACTTACGACCTCGCTAAAATACTTTGTAGATGCTTGAGATATTGCGCAGAGACCTGTTGGCCGTGATAGTTCTTATTCAAGAGCGCCACGAGCCGTGGACGTCGGCAGTTTGGGAACGCCTGCAGGCCTCCGCCATTGCCACAGACGCTGCGGAAGCTACTGCAACCTCTGACGGGCCGAGCAACGGTGATGCCACACAAAACGCGCACACGCTTCTTCAGGAACGCCCAACAGCGACGGCTGCCCTCGGCCGCGTGCGCTTTTTGCACTACTGGAACTACATACGAGTCTTGCGCTTACCGCAAACACTGGCTGTGCTTGACACGTGGCCATATGGTGGCTGCTTGACTGCGCTTGAGGCCTTGAGCAATGGCCGACCTGTCATGACCTTGCCAAGTGCTTATGCGCGCGGCCGATTTGCTTTGTCCATGTACCGTCTCATGGGTCTCGCTGAGAATGACGGCGGCAGTCGCGGAGACGAAAATCGTACTATAAGGCGCGACGACCGCTATGTTACTGGAGATGCATGCCACGGTACTGAAAGCTCTCCACGGGGTTTAGTAGCCTCTACACCAGGCAATCTCGTGTCTGCAGTGGCTTGTGTTGGTACAGATGACCTGCACCGCAAGCGTTTGGTAGATTCCGTGCGTGCTAAGTACCCAACTCTCTCGCAGCACAATGGAGATGCTGCCCTTGAGTGGGCTCAGCACTTTCGTGGCCTCTATCGCCAGGCCACAGCCGTTGCAGCACAGACAAGAGACGCATCGCTTGGGCTGGTGTAGTATAGTTCAATTACTAGTAGGTATAAAATGTGGGCTTGTAACAACTTTTCTTCAGAGTTCTAGGCACGGGCTTTAAGTATACTTGAGACAAGGGACCTCCACTCGCGCGTAAAAGAGACTAGATTACATGAAAGTGGAATTGCTTTAATTAATTAGCTCATGCCCTTATAAGCACCGCGTGCTGGATTGAATCCGCTCGATTACCTTGACGTGGTTTCTACGATAAGTTTCTAGCACCGCGTGCTGGATTAAATCTGCTCTATTACCTCGACGTGGTTTCTACGATAAGTTTCTAGGAATTGGGCTGTGTTCTCCTTTGACAGGCATCAATTGCCCGAACATCCTTAAAAGTGGTTAGATCGGCCCAGATTGGCCCATTTACGGATTTGATTTGTAGAATGAAGTCTTTAAATTTGCCCTCGGTTGTATCTGCCGTACCTCCACGATGCACTGCAGGTACTGATGACAAAAGTATCCTTCTTGCCATGATCTTACCCTAGTATGCGGCTTCATCAGATTAGGACATGTATGACTCTGTTTAATTTTTGAGTACACTATCATAATACGTATACGTAATCCATGTGTGTGTTGATATACATGTGCCTCATATGAACAAGACGAATGAGCATGTCACGACAAAGTACTCCATAAGCAACGGCAAAATCCAAAAAGCCACTGACTGCGTTGTGCCACCTCAAAATGCTAATAAGTGTCCACTGAAATCTATGACGTTGCCGAGTGTTGTTTTACCCGATGGTTACACTCTTGAACCTCATAATGTGACGAAACAAAAGAGATTGATGTGTCATCTTGTAGCGCTTGAATTTCCGAAGGCTTCACATACACGAAAGGAGCAAAAGTATCCCCAAAGTTTTATTGATCCATCACTTTGTCTAAATTCTTACGAAAGGGATTCCCGGGGGACTCTTGAATATAATGTGCGCGCTGGTTCGCACACGACACATAACAATGGTCTTTCGTATGCGCAAAAATTGTTGAATTCTTCGAATACTTGGATTAGAGGGCATATGACGCGAAGCAAACATAGCAAACTTAGCCAGGATGCCTCAGAGAATAATGGCACGTCGACGTATCAAAAGAAAGCTTCCGAGAGTCATACCCAGAGAAGTACTAGATCCATCGCCCAAGATGACTCAATAAGGGGAAAACAAAAAGGCCTCATGTGCCGTTTGATCATGTTAGATTTCCCTGAAAAAAAGTGAAGGACTTAGAGTATGAGATCAGGGGCATATTT
>Ga0307982_1005302_pt1 | contig 10068 bp, 17 predicted proteins | sample OrgLakmetagen989_FD_201847 | JGI IMG/M metagenome (GOLD analysis project Ga0307982, IMG submission 201847) | Saline water microbial communities from Organic Lake, Antarctica - #989 | ecosystem: Environmental > Aquatic > Non-marine Saline and Alkaline > Saline | place: Antarctica: Organic Lake... | reverse complement strand
GAGCGGGAAGAAAAACGCGCCCGGGATCGGGCCGCGGGGTTCCACGCGGGGCGGCACTCCCAATCCTTGGCGGCTTTGCTCGAAAGCAGCGGGTTCAACACGGCTGGCGAAGAGACGGACGTGGAAGGTAATGGTGGCATCGGTGGCGGCGGTAGTGGTAACGGTGACGGCACCGGGTTTGAGCCCGACCGCCCGTCGGGTAGTGACAAGGAAAATGCCTACGCAGAAGCCGACGGCGAAGACGCGCCTGAATCGTCGGCGGCGACACTGCGCCTCTGCGCGACGGCGGAAAATTTGGTAAGACGTGTGATCTCATTCTTCACTGCTTGAATTTTCTTTCCTGTCCTCGCTTGCTTACCATCCTTCCTTAATCAATCGCGTTGTTTTGGTGTTCAATTATTATTTTCTTGAGAAGCTACCGGACAAAGGCGAGGCTAAAAACGGTACCAGCGCTACTACTGATGGCGGAGATGGCGCCGACATAAACGAGAAGACTGCCACTGGAGCATCTGATAACACCTCAGATCCAAAAGTGACCGGCTATAGTCCTGGGAGCCGAGTCGAGCTCTTTGGCTTTAACAGGAAACCTGAATTGAATGGGGCTAAGGGCTCTGTGCTCGTCTACGTGCCTGATTCGGAGCGCTACTCGGTAAATGAATCAGATTTATTGAGCTCACTTTTGGCTCTTTTGGTAGACGACGTATTCACTTCGACACGTGCATAGACTGCTTATGATCCTCTGTGCCGTTTTTTTAAATAAAGTTCTTCACCCGATAAACACTGCACTTCACGCAAATGTCTGGTGGAGTTTTATTGTCAATGATATCCTCTGGCGTATATCTTTACCTGGTGTGTTGGTGTCTGCTAGGTGGTGGTCGACGGAGGCCGTGGCACTTTTGACTTGCGCCCTCAGAACTTGCGCCCCACGCAAGAAGTTGACCCCACCGCACCCGAGATGGCCGCTGCCCAAGAAGCTTCCACCTCCGCAGATGGCTTGTGCCGAGGCTGCCGCTCTGCAGCGAGACAATGGCAAGCAGTTCTGAAGAGCCGACGCGACAAACTCAACACGATGCCGGTATCTCATGTTTGCTTTTACATGGATGAAAAGTGTTTGAAACGAAAAATCAACGTAGTGTAGTGAAGGTTGCAGTCTTTGCTGATAATATTTTTTTGAAATGCTCTCCTTTCTTACATGCGTGTACCACCTCTACTCGATGCTGCACTGTACTGGCAGGTGGCCAACCTTCGCAAACTCGCCACTGACACCTCAACTGACACCGCTGGTTGCACGGGCAAGGTAAACATCGCCGTTGATCAATAATTGTGTTTGCGAATTCATGCACGATTTTAAAGGCCGGGTGTTCCTTTCCTGACCTTCATCAGCATGAACACACTTGATCGCCTGTTCCCTGCCTCGAACTACATCCACCGTATCTTGTATTCAGGGTGACGTGGTAACTCGTTTGCTGAACCAAAGCCGCCGCCCGCGCTCGTCGCCCACTGCTTCGAGTGCGTTTCGGAGCGCGTTAGGGGAGTGGGCGGGGCACAAGGACAACGCCAACCATCCCAACAACAACAACAACAACTCTGGCGGTGCTGCCGGTGCTGCTGGTAGTGGAAGTGATGATGCATCTGGTGAAGCAATGTTGCCCGTGCTGCCCGGCCTACATGTGGCCGCCGCTGCCGGCCACTACGCGTGCTGTGCCAGTTTCTTGCGGCGCAAGGGGGACGGGAGTGCGTGTGGGCCGGGGCCAGGCCGCCGGGTGAAACTGCAAGGGTTGAAAGCCAAACCAGCGCTCAATGGTGCGACAGGAGCGGTTCTGGGCTTCAACATAACGTCGTGCCGTTATTCAGTTCAAGTGAGAGAAGATAAAGAATAAATGATTTTTGACACTTTTAAGACGTTCTTTTTGCCTTGATAATGTGTTTCTTGTTGTTATCATGGATTATTGACATTTGCCTCGCTTGTTGGAAGGTGGACGACGACAAAGGCACTTTTGATTTGCAAGCGATTAACCTCGTCACGTTGCCTACGGCAGCAGCTGAGGCTCCACCGGATGCTACTGCCACGAATTCAAGCGATGCAAATGCTTCTCCTTCATCCAGCGCTGCTGCCGCTGCTGCTGACTTAGGCGATGCTCACTCCGATCCCGGCGGGCCGGTGGAGGAATGGTTGGGCGGTTTGGAAGTGGACGCAGCGGGACGGTCGGCGCTGTACCATGCTGCCTTGGAGCAGCGTGGGCCCAAGAGTGACGTGGCTCGCTTGCTGCTGTCGGCTGCGCCCTCGGTGCTGGACCTCGCCGACGAAAACGGCGACACGGTAGCTCATGCGGCGGCCGCTTTTTCGCCCACCACCTTAGCGCTCGTGCTCCAACGCGCGAGTTTGGAAGACGAAGCGGCCCAAGCTGCAGCGGTAGCGGCGGGTGCGCAGGCTAGCGACAGTAGTAGTGACGGTGCCTCGTCGAAGTGGAAAGCAGCTGCTGCCGCGGCTACTGCGTCAACATCCTTGGTAAGGCTCTTTACTTCAATTTAGCAGCACCAATTACGTGGCCTGCGTCATGATAAGTTGATGAATAGAAGATGAGCGAAATACGAGAAGCTTTGAAAGCAAGTTACATTGTTTTCTGCTGATACGGATACACCTTGACTTGAAGGCACGAGTCTCGTATTTGGCTCAAGAATTTTGAATCTTACTCAACATGTATTATGTCGCAGGCGACCAATGGCAAGCTTGCCGACCGCACCAACCTCCTCGGTATGCGCCCCTCGCACTTGGCCTCGAGTTTGCAAGTGCTGCAGCTTTTGCACTCCTATGAGGGGGACTTAGCCAGCGCCGACGGGAAAGGGCGCACTCCCCTCTTCATTGCGTGTGCCCTGGGGCGGCATGACTGCGCGACCTTCCTCTGCGATATCTTACGCCACGACGACGATTACCTTCGCAAGGTGAGCAATAAATTCCAAAAGAGACAATCAGCCTGGGAAATTGTTTTTGAATGTGCAAAAGTCCTACCAAATAGTTTCGTTCTTATTTTTTTTTTTTACTTCTCACCTTTGGCGTTCATGCTTTGTTACTTCGAACTTTTTTTTTCAAACTAAATTACAACCGCCCTGTGCTCCTTGCCTACCACTTCACCACTTGTAGGCCGACGAGCGAGGCGACTCCCCCCTGCATGCAGCCGCTTGCAACGGCAGCGTGGCCTGCACTCGGCTCCTCTTGGAGTATGGGGTCGAGCCAGATGTGGTGAACCAAGGTGGACTGCGACCGGTGGATCTGGCGGCGCGACGCGGCATGCAGGTGGGTGGGTGGGAGTGCTCTATAAAGTCTTTTCGAAGCACCAGTATTTATTTTTTAACCTCTTGAGTTTTTGTGTGTATACCGCCTCACATTCGTTGTATTTTGGCTTTGCGTGTGTGCTGTTATAACTAGGACTGTGAGCGATTACTAGCTGAATACCACATGCACCACGGCGTTGACAGCGGAGCTTTCGACAGCGTGCTGTTTCTGTCCACCTTAGAAGGGTTAAGAAAGGCGCGATTAGCAGTGGGAAACAACGATGCTCCTTACGAAATCTTACGCAAGGCGAAGGTAAATTTCCATTCAGAATTCGAATGCCCGCCTCAACCCCCTGCTTTCGACTCCAGTGAACTTGAACTCCCACTTCCTCTGCCATCTGCCCTTAAACGCATGCATTACCTCCAACAAAAGCCATGTGTAGTTCCTGTGCGTAACACAAAACTTCTGTCATTTTAAAATCTCAATCGCCGCAGGCTACCGAGTTGAGTTCACAACGGTCAGCGTGGTCTCTCCGACGAGCGAGGTCCATGCGAGTGCAACAGTGGGGGAGCTGGATTGCCTATGAAGACGCAGAGATGCAACAGGTGCGTTTGGTGTCACTTGCCCATCCTATTCTACTTGTAGTTTTGCAAGTCGAAAAATAAGCTTTCATTGTGCTGAATATGATTTCACGTTATTTGATTGTCTCTTATGCTTGTGTATTCTCTACATTTTGTGTTTCAATGCAGGTATTTTGGTACAACCCCAAATCGGAAGCTCACTCTTGGAACCCGCCCGAAGAAGTTTTGGACATGCAAAACCGAAGTCGAGCAGACCTCTTAGCAGCAGGCAACAACTTGCGCGGGCGAAATAGCGGTGATCCTAGCGGCATAGCAGAGGGCGCCGAAGGGTTGCAAGCAAGCAAGGCGAAATTTGGGTCGGCGCAATGGAAAAGCTTGCACATGGGCTCCATGAGGCTCAAGCAAGTGGGCGCGTGGTAAGCCAAATAGATCTTCGTGTTGCTTCCATGCCGCCGTCCTCGCTTCTTCTACTTTGGCGGATGTAGAACAGTTCGCCTTAAACGTACTGTTGACTTGATTACGTGTGCGTGTTTGTCTTTTACCTTCTCGCCTCTTCCCTCGCATGACTCTCACTCTGCTTCGATTTTTAAACACTCCACTAATGCCTTTTTTCTCCTCAGGGTGCAATACACCGGGCCCGGCGGAAAGCCTTTTTACTTCAACGAAGAGACCGGCTTTTTTCAATGGGAGCGCCCCGTGGGGGTGGGCAGTTTTGCGGAAGGCGACCCGCCGCCAGGCAGCGGCGCAAACCCTGCTTCCAACAACGACACAGCCAATGGTGGTGGTGCGACAAGTGGCGGTGGATCATCTCCCGGCGGCGGCAACAACGGCGAAGAAGAATACGGCGACGAGGCTTGGGCCTACACCGACGCCGATGCTACCGGCAATGGCGGCGGTGGTAATGGTGGAGGCGGCTACGAGTGGCAAGGAGGCGGTGGAGGAGGTCCTGCAGAACCCATTGGGCCTTGGGCGCAATATCCCGACGAAGAAGGCTATTACTATTGGTACAACCACGGCACGGGCGCTAGTTCGTGGGACCCTCCAAATGCAGACGGTGGCAGCAACGGCAAAGACGAGGGCTACGGCGACGAATATAACTGGGACCCGAATGAAACCTACGAAGGGGGTTATTGGGACGAGCAGGGGGAGTGGGTGGACACGACAGGAGAAGAAGGCTACTATGAGGGCTACTACGATGAAGCTGGCGAATGGGTTCAGTACGAAGAGGACTAAGAAGGCAAATTAGACTTACTGTATTCGGATCCTTTTATTTTCGTGTTTCCTTCATTCTTTTGCGCCACTCAAAAACGGATGTTGCTCCCCTTAATCCACAATAACACAACTCCGTCCGTGAACTCAATCGAAGGCGGCATTAATAGAATGAAGTATGCAGTTTGCCGTAGGTTTGTTTGTGTTTATATCTAAAATTTTAACTTTTGATTCCGCTCTGGCTTGGCTGAGGATTACGCCCGTTTTTCGTAAACGATACGATATTTCATTTCGATTTCGTCAAAAGAGAGCACGTAATAACGCCGAAATAACGCGAAATCGGGCATTATTCAGCGAAATAACGAAAAATACGGCAAATTTTGGCGATACGATTTATCGCAATAATACCCAGCCAAGCGCTCTGGCGGTCACATTCTAGTCTAGTCTAGTTAATACTCTCCCAAGAACAAAGAAAGGCAAGTACCCAGCAGTCACAGAGGCACATAAGGAATTGACTTGAGCTGCAAATGCGCTAGCAAATTCGCTCCAGAAGGCCAACTAAGGCTCCAACTGGCGCCTTTCCTCCGAACAAGTCGGCGGGACTGAGTGCTCGTTCGTGTGTCACGTCCCATTCATCATAAGTAATCAATTAATATCCATATGTAGCGAGATATCGGGTCATTTATGTGTATTGAAATGCCTTATCTGTATCATTTATTTGGCGTTCTAGTACATCAAAAACATTCGTTATACGTAAATGTTCGGAGCAGCCATAGTAAGGCGCTCAAAGAGGAACGTCGAAAGCTCTTCGCGCTCCTTCTCTGTGTACTGGTTGTGGCTGATGTCCAAGTATTGAAGCGTCGGTTTAAGGCAACCGAGCCCTAGAGGGAGCCGCCCGCCAAAACGATTGGATGATAGGTCGAGCTCGCTGACAGCAAGCACACACATCAAAATAGCGTTAGAAATGAGATGGATGGGCTTATGGTATATGATATAACGCAATTCATAACGTGTATATGAAAGATGAACATGATAATGCAATGCGCTTAATGTTCGTATACTTAACACTTTTACCTACTAGCACATTTCCTAGCTACTTTTTCTCCATATTCAATGCTCACGTGACAGCGACGAGGTCCATCATGGTCGAAGGCAAGCGCCCGCCAATGAAGTTGTGAGACAGGTTGAGCTTTTCGCACTTGCGGAGTTTGTGGGGTAACTCAACCGAAACCATGCCTGAGAACTTGTTCGCTCCCAAGTCTAATTCGCGCAAATTGGTCAGGCCAGCAAGCAATTCGCTGGGCAAAGGTCCGCACAGACCGTTGTCGTGGCATGAAAGCACCTATTGAACAAACCAACCACACCATACACGCACGGAGGGTCAGATGCGAATACTATTGCAAGATAATTTGTAACCTTTTTGACACAAGAGTCGAGCATTCTAGAAATAATAAAAAATTAAGAGATCAATAAGTTGACCTCAAGCGCAGTAGCATTTTGTAAAAATGATGGAGCGAGCGTGCCGTCTAAGCGACAGTTTGAGACGTCGAGCCTCTTCAAACTCGTTAAAGCGCCAAATTCTCCGGGTATGCCACCTGGATGAGCATAAACAAAGAATTATTGGATGTAGTCGAACAAGATAGAATCACGAGCTTATGCTACGGATAATAGAGGATATATTGGATAACAAACTTCGTCTATGGATAAGATGAGCGAGGCAAGGTTTAGCAAAAAGTGAATCACCGGTAAAGCGATTTCGGCTCAGGTCTAGATCTTCCAACATCGATAAACTGCCCAGTTTGCCCGGTATTTCTCCCACCAACAAGTTGCCATGCAAGTTCAGAACACGGAGTTTGGGTAAGTAGCCTAGCGTAGCACTTGCTGCGATGTCAAGTGCTAATGGGGGCCTCAGGGGCTCCGGAATTAGCTCATGCGCTGACTCAGGATCAAACCTACATCAGCCCAGAGGTGAAATAGGCGCAGGTATTAGGAAATGTTGTACAAGCAAATACCAAGACCGTAGTGTCAAGAACTACTAGGCTTAGTAAAACAATTGGACACACGCACGAACGCATGTTCTTCTAGCCTACTTAGTAAGTAAATTGACCGTTCTTAGTATTACCAGGGCCGGAGCGCAGGCAATTCGAGCTCTTCTAGCCAAGTGAGCCGACGCGCCGTTTGGTTGAAGCTCCCTGTAAACCCTTCGTGGCTCACTGCAATGCGGACGCACTTGCCGTTGCGCGAATCGACTTGCCACGAGTCGGCGATGGGGCTCGGCGCGCGAAATGTCGTGTTACGCCGCGGCGGCCGCCCCTTCGATGGGCTTTTCGCTGCTTGGCCTGCTTTTTGTTCATTCATTGCATTATCTTGATAATCATCATCAGCTGCTCCGCTACTTTCTGAGCCTGGTGTTGATCCGGAAAGGCCGCGCTGACCTTTCACCGGTGGCACGAAATTCGGGCCTAGCACTGCGAGCAAAATGAAGTCCACTTCATCTTGAGTCGGCGTCAGCGTCGGCTGCCAGTTACCGTGGCCTTTTGGTCGTACGAGCCAAGTGCGACCAGCTTCGTCGTGATGAGGGGGTTTGTAGCCTGCGCCGGGCCCGATGATGTCGTACAAGTCAAGCAAGGCCTATGTAGTTGACGAGAGAGAGGAGGCAGTGAGAGTGCGTGAGCACACAGAACAATAAATGAAGCATGATTGAATTCATAGATCCTTACGAACCATACGGAGAATGTACGATTGCCTTGGGCTTATATCTTCAAAGCTAATAAAACTACGTCACTATCATAGACAAATGTCGTACCTTGGCATTATCAGCATCGAGGCCCAACACTTCGGCCGCGTGAAATTGATCAGCTGCAGTTACGATCGATTTGCGCCCCCGCCACTCAATGATGAGTTTGATGATTTCTTGCGTGTCTTCCTCTGACGTGCGGCCATGCTCCGCAGCAACATCTAGTGCCATTCGAAGCATCTTGGCAAAGTTGATTTGCCGAAGCCAAGTTACCTATGCGGCTAGCTTTTGATCTAGCTAATTCTCCCAAAGAAAGCTTGAAGTAGACTTGCTATAGTAGTTAGCCCTTGTTATTCAAAAGTTTCGATATAGAATGATCCGTCCCTTCTATCGCAATTCATGGACTCGGAATACTCCTCTCTTCGATCCACAGAAGCTACGAATCTCTTGCGTGTTGCTTGGCTAGCTCACTAGCTTTGAGGGCAGATTGGCGGATAGCATGAGCATTTTTAACGGCTCATCATGGCTCATCCGCACGGTGTTGTTCGGAGTTCTGTCGGTCGACGTTGTTGGGTTGTTGGTTGTTGGGTTGTTGGTTGTTGGTCCCTTGGTGAGCTTATCCTCCTTTAGAATACCTTTAGAACCGCCTTTAGAAATAAGCCTAAAGGGGTCCAATCGACCAATCAGAGGCCTTGATTCTGTAGGGCAAAGTCAATTCGTCAATTCGAATTGCTTCCTACTATGGCTTCGCCTATAGCACAGCCTACGCCGCCGCAGGAGCCCCGCGCTGTCCTCTTCGTTGTCATTCAAGCAATTGCAGCATGGTGAACACATCCAGTGGCATATTTGCTAGCTTAGCTTACTCTAGGTGGTAGGACAGGCTGGTACAGGCGCGAATGCTGAAGTGTAGGATAGGTGCTCCTGTTCCTCTTTTTGCCGCTTCTACCACTCTTACGATTGCGGGATGGCCATTTTCGACGGCATATTCGCTTGCTTGCTCTACTCTTGGTGTACGCTTGAGGCTGGCACAGGCCCGAGCTTCGAAGGGTCATACTGGTGCTCCTGTTCCTCGTATTGTTGCCCTTGCCGCACTCGAGCAATTGCATAATTGCGGTCACATCCAGCGGCATATTCGCTTGTTTGGTCTACTCTAGGTGCAAGCTTTGGGCTGGCACAGGCGCGAGCGTCGAAGGGTAAGATAGTTGTTTATATTCCTCTCACTGCTGCCGCTTCTTCTACTCTTGCGATTGCAGCATGGCGAACACATTCGGCGGCATATTCGCTTGCCTAGTCTACACAGGTCGCTGGTGCAAGGGTGGCACAAGCGCGATAGCGCGAATGCTAGAGGTTAAGATAGTTGTTTCAATTTATTTAAGTGCTATTGCCAGTGACTGCTGCTCCCGCCACTGTAGCTGACGAGTGGTTCTACCTTTTGCTTTTTATACTCAGGCTGCTGGTACTGGGATGGCACCTATTTAAGAAAAATCTACGATGCTTCCTGCCACCAGGGCTGCAGCTGCTTCTGGGTGCCCGAGAGAGGCAATAAATTGGGCTGACACGCCCCCAAGCACATATGCAGCGGAAACACTACTACTGAAATCACGGTATCCTTATGTATAAAGCCTTCAGCTGGAGCATAAGAACTGTCTCCGGCAACGGCAGCGCCGGCCGCCTCACGAGGACAGCATAGGACTGTCAAAGGATCCTGTTTATTGCTACTCAACAATGGTTGTGGCGGGTTGCGCCGGCAATAGCCGCGAATGCTGTTTTGTTCGACGTGTGCAATTAATTGTTTACCTAATGGAAGATGGAGGTTTGAATTCCTCAATTAATTAATTTAATTCTCAATTCAAATGCTTTTAATGATTTCAACCTACCCTTTCTCCAAAAACATCCGCGTAACTTAAAAGAAACAGGCCTCTCGAAAAAAAGCAAGGCAAATCGGCCACTCAAAAATACAATAGAACCAAAAAATTCAGTTAGGAACGAGAACAAATATAGGCGGTGGACTGTGGGCTGTGCACCGGATAGACATAAATCATGTACGAATTAGTAATAAAGGAAGGTATAAATTATATTCGAACAAACGAACATCGTCTCGACGTGGTGCTCGTGCATCATGGCAAGCCCGTCGTCGCGTGCATACTGCTCCTGCGCCGCATTTATGGTTCTCAGAGCTGGTAAAATGGCCTAAATCGGCTGTGATCTCCCTCCCAACGACCGGTTCTGACTTCCTGCGCTGGACCATTGGACGAGACAACAGTGCT
>Ga0307982_1005300_pt1 | contig 10070 bp, 10 predicted proteins | sample OrgLakmetagen989_FD_201847 | JGI IMG/M metagenome (GOLD analysis project Ga0307982, IMG submission 201847) | Saline water microbial communities from Organic Lake, Antarctica - #989 | ecosystem: Environmental > Aquatic > Non-marine Saline and Alkaline > Saline | place: Antarctica: Organic Lake... | reverse complement strand
CTGGTTTAGTCATCTCTTATTAGACTTCTTTCCATGGAGGTCCGGCGCCACGATCCCCTGCACTGCTTGTGTCGTGGCCTGCCTGTTTCTATGCACTAATTCACTGCCTCCAGTAGTCTTTAACATATGCAGTAGTATACCAGTACACGGAGTGTGCCACCCTCTGAACTAGGTTATTACTCCCCATTCGGATTCTGACTCGGAACGCACTCTTGTTTCCTCTGCAACCGATCCCCTCTATACTTCCCAATCGGATTCTGACTCGGAACGCACTCTTACTACTTCTCTTCCGGACTACGGGGACCCTACATCGGCTCGTTCACCTGACGAAGCATAAGGAGTAGCTCTAGGCCGTAGGTGCCTGCCGTGATCTAAAGCAAGTAGCCCGCAGGAGCATAACCCGCAATCAATCAAATAAACAACTACGGACACTCAGGCGATGTATCCAGCTGGAGCACAGCGATGCATTCCCTACATCTCGGTTGCGTTTAGAGCCACAAGAACAAGGAGACCTCATTCGGCATGCGATTGGTCGTTGAAATGTTTCTACTCTTCCATCGCGTACTTTTCGAGCATCTCCTTGAACTCTTTCTTGTCAATTGTGCCGCTGCAATCCTCATCGAGCTCAGCCAGAAGCATCGCCACCTTGATACATGGAGGGTATACACATTTAAGGACGTGAAAGAAAAGCTGAGAGATTGCAAATTGCACTCAAGAAACATAACGAAGGTTGAGGGGAGCAGTATATCGACTAGCAAAAAAGCAACATCATTAGAAGAAGACAAGTGACAAAAGATGCCTCTCTCTCCATCCTTTCGAGAGACAGTGCTCTATGCTCCACCTCTTCGTCCGTGAGGCCAGCGTTGAACTTGTCGAGGCACGTTTTGAACTCTGACGTGGTAATAACTCCGTCGCCCCCCGTGCCGTCATCGTCTTCGCTCATCGAGTCGAAGAGGTCAAACAGCTGGTCCACCAACTCTTCGACCGAGGTCTTCTGTTAGAGGGCAAAAAGAATAAGAGATCGTCAGCAGATGGATTCACAAGAATGTGCACGAAGAAACGTCTTCTGACAAGGACGAAAGATATGTACAACGTCGCTCCTGAACACATTTTCGAGTCTGTGCAAACACCCACCGCTCTGCCTACCTTTTGGCTTTCGGCGTTGTGCAACTGCAGCGAGTGCCAGGCCACAAACTCTTCCTTGGAAATCGTGCCGCTGTGGTCCGAGTCGAGGATCTGATACGCAGTGGGCGGAGGATTAAGAAAGGACACCAAGTCGAGAGGGAGGATAAATTATACGAAGGCGAATTGACGCTGGCAAGATTTGGAAAAATCGCGATGGAAACACAGAAGGACAGGCACAAGTGTGAACAGGAAAGGGCATTCAGCACAGGGCTAGTCGTTGAGAACGAGGCACACGCACCTGCAGTTTTTCTCGAGCTTGGTCGTCGGTCAAATTCACGCCCAGACTCGCCATCAGTTCCCGGAACTCCGAGGAATCAATTTCCCCGCCCTTGTCCGTGTCGAACACGTCGAAAGTTGCTTCGATTTCTTTGCGCTTTTCGGCCGACACCTGCAAGTCGTCGTTTGATGGGCCGCAGGAGACAGAAAAGGGAAAAAACAATGAGCCGCGCCTTCCAAGAATCAACACAGTGTAAGTAATACCGAAGAGATGTAGAGGGAAACGGAGTCGTAGAAAGGAATCTAAACTTATTGAAAGGCGTTCAACCGGTTTCTTGTCATTTCGTGTTTAGGATAGCACAACTTCGATGACACATAAATCATTGTCTTTTTGTTCTCACGTGGAAGTCGACGGCGCCCGTGGCCATCGCGTCGATTTTTTCCTTGTCCCCGTCGAAGCGCGAGCGCATGTTGTTGAGGAGCATGATGGCCTTGATGGCGCGCTCGGCTTTTTGGTCCCGCAGCACGCTGGAAATCACCCCGGAAGGCTTGAAAACCCGCAAAGCATTCACTTCCACCACCTGATGAAGCACACGTGTGTTGTATGCAGAAGAGCGCGAGTATCCTCTCAGATAGCTTTGACTTTTTTGAATAACAATAGAAAAAAAAAACAGCTGAGAAACTACTGGCGTGAAAAGTGCGCAAAACGTAGAACCTTTAGGAAAGGAAACAAGGGCAGACGCAAGTGAGGACGAAACATGCACGCGATACGCTAAACATCTCCTGACCGACTGCACGAGCCCCCCGAGCGTCGACGCGTAGGCGTACAGGGGGTACAAGCTCAGCACGGCGTAGAGCGCCAAGTGCTCCGTGCCGAAGGCCGCGTGGCGCTTCGCCATGATGGGCCAGAAGGTAAACACCAGCAAGGAGCAATACACCGTCTGAGAAAGCACGTAGAGGCGCGCCAAGAACTCGTTCGCCACTTTTCCATGCGCGCGAAAGGGGAACAGCAGCTGCTGGCGGTTCGGCACATGCGCCATCCCAAACAACAGCTTCTCCCAAATGGTTTGCATGGCCGGGTCCGGCAGGTCCAGCGACGTCCAGCCCGGCTTCACGTCCTTCACCAAAACTTGCAGCTCAGTGCCGGGGAGCAGGCGGGTGAACCAGGGCGCGAGGCGCGGGCGGCGGAGGTACTTGCGGTTGCCGCACATACTGAGGGTCCAGGTCAAGTGGCGCTGGTAGACTACTTGGAGCAGGTTCAGGCACCAGCCAAACAGGCACCAGCCCCAGGCCAGCACGTGCGGTTGGTCTTCGGTGGCAAGCATCGCCCCGCAGAAGGCCGCGGTCAGGAGCCAGATGGTGAGCCAGGTGGTGACGGGCACTTCGATGATTTCCACCAAGAAGACCGTCAGCTGCCTTTGCATGTACCTGGCCAACGTTCAAACGCACACAAACAGTGTATTAGTTGAAAGCATATGCTGACACTTTCGTCACTTCGGAAGGTCAGGATACACTCTTCAAACTATCTTCAGTAGCTTCCTTGAGCACAATCGCTCACCTCGAGTAGTCGAAGTTCTCAGGCAGCTTTTCCGATGGAATGCAATCGAAAGGCGGGAACTGTGAGCGAGGGTTGAGGAACTCTTCCCGCATGGCATCAAACCTGAGCAATCAATACATGTACGAGGGAAGGGGGAACGAAAGTTAGTTCAAATTAGACGGCACGAAAGACGAAGAGATGGAAGCAAACACGGCACTGCTCTGTGAATAGACAGGGATCGCTGCCAAAAGGGAAACGCAAACGCTACCGGAGCAAGTCGAGCATTTCGCGGTGGCGCTTGCTGCGGCCTTTAAACCAATTGAAGCAGCCGCGCAGGCCGCTCGAGCCGCGCTCTTCTTGCGACAGCCAGTCGATGACCTGGTCCAAGTCCTTGCTTTTGTTGGCGTTGTCCCCCGAGCAAATCGCTTGGCACTTGTTCCACGCCGCAAACTGGCGCTTGGTGATGTGCAGCAAGGTCAGCGTTTGAAAGATGAATATCACCATCACCGCGAAAATCATGAAGTGAATCTGCAGCAAAAATTGGACACACGGAATGGCACGCAACGAAAGTGAAAACAGTTTGAAATACAGGTGAAACAAAACCAAGATTAAGAAGAGTTGTTGATACGTTTTTTTCTAATTACAATTGTTGCTGCTGCTGCTATTGTAATCGCTTATTGCACGGATATCTTGAAGGTTTCTCTAACCTGCTCGAGCAGTTCCATCAGGTATCCTTCGCGCTCTTCGCCTTCCCCAAACACGTGACCGGACACTTCCTTCAGCAGAGGCGTTTGCGACACTACGAAAGTCACTAAACTCAAAAAGCCAAGCACGGTGAGCTCGCTAAAGAGGCCCGCGATTACCGGCTTGGTTTCCCGAGTGGCTACTTCTTCCATCAAGTAATCTTTGCCCGTCTCAAAGGCGACTGTAACCAGGGCTAAAAAAGTCATGATGCAAAATAGAGTAGTCGCAATTTTGAAAGGCGTGGTTTCAGCTTTCTCTTCCTCTTCTTCGCCTCCTTTTTCCTCGCCTTCTCTCTCGCTGCCTTCCAAGAGAACCTGAAAAGAGTTGTCGCAAGAGGGTAGATTGACTCGTTGGTTAGCAATACTGTCAGTACCTTCACTGTGAAATCATGAAATAAACCTACTCGCAAACTTCAATAAATGGAGACGCGCGGCATCAACAATTCTACGATACTTCAAACAGGTAAGAGTACCCTAAAGTGTAGCAGGCAGTCATTAGATATCATCCTCCACGCACTCACCGCGCTCGCATCTACAGCGACAGTGAAAATTGCGGCAGCAAAGAGCAGCACTCTCACTGGAAGTCGCGGCATCGCTTCCGCTGAGCTTTACTCTACTCAAGCAGCGGGAAAGCGGCAGCACTACCAAGGTGCTTACAAGCCTCTGTGGAGTAGAGTTGATGATGGATGGCGGCGTGGGAAGAAAAAAGAAAGTGAAGACCAAAATATCCGACTGAAAAAAGCGAAAATTTTGACCCTCCACCTTCTGGGCAAGGGTATCCAGAAACCCTTGTTCTGGGGGTGGGAGCGGAACACTGCTGAAATGAAAAATGAATAGAACCGACGAAAAACAAAAAATGTATTGAGAAACAAGTCGTTGTTCCGCAGGAAGAGCTCATGATGATCAGTGTCGTGCGTGCGGGCGCATACTTAGTCACGGCCATGGTACCCGTGCTCATGAGCCTCAGTAGCGATGGCGTAGTGACTGGACTACTCTTCGCCGGGATGGCATTTCTCGCCGCCTCCTGGGCAAGTGCTGTGGGCGCCTTCGAGCCGTACGAGCCGAAAGCAACCGATATGCTGCCACTAGAGATCTGCGCCACGGGATTAATTGCTTTCGATGCTCTATATCTGCGCAGCGGAAGCGAAACTATCCAGGTACGAAAATTCTTTGTCCGCAATAATTGATGTTAGTCATGGATGATAGCTCGGCAATACTTGATGTTTACTGTTCTTGAACTACTTTGTTTTCGCACTTAATTGAGATGTAAGCTTTACCCAGCCATCAATGTTGAAGCATAACACCATAACTTACTCATTTCTTCTAATCGCCATGTTTGATATTTTTCAACGTTCCCTTCAACGCAGGGGCTGCAAGTTTTCGGGCGTGTGTTGCGGCTGGCCCTGGTGGCGCGCTATGTAGTGCTCCGGGGCTTGAGCGCGGCCACGACTGCGCGCGGCGTGAAAGTGGCTGTGGCCGCGCGCATCTTTGATGTCACTGCAATGCGCACGGGTGCGTTAGGGCTAGCGGCAGGAGCGGCTGCAATGGCTGCGGCTGGCAGCAACATGGAGAGTGCTCCCGTGGACTCGTCAACAGCCCTCGTGGTGGTCCTGATTGCCCTGATTCTTTGCTTGGCCTTGAGCGCGTGGTCTCTAGACAAGGAGTTCTTAGCCCCTGCGACGTCGATGTTGAATCAAATGGCGGACTCTGGCGCGCAAGTAGCTCGGAAACTCGATCCTCACGGAAACGTGCTCACTACGCGGAAAGGGTTCAACAATAATAACAGCAAAGCTACCACCAGCCCGGTTGGTGAAAACGACGTAGCGACCTACGCGTCGGGCCAGCTCGCACTCGCGGCAACTCGAGCCTTGCTGCACCCGGATTATCTGAGTGGCGACGGCTCCAAGGGCAAAGCCAAATCCCTGCGGGCACAAGGAGCAGACGCCACGGTGCAGAAAGTGGCGTCCTACGACGACCGCGTCAACCCAGCGCATTGGTTCCCCGTGAGCACCTTGGGGGACCCCATGGGCGACTTCATGCACCGTTTGCGCGGGGGTGCCGACGCCGACGCCACCCTGGCGGGGGAGCTGTGCTTCACCTTGACGAGCCACAGTGACGTGGCGGGCCACTGGGACTGGGACGTGCTGCGGCTGAAGAAGCGAGACCACGTGCTGGAGCTGGTGAGTGCTTGAGCAACAGGGGAACTTGCAAACGCGAAATCGCAGCAGCAAACACTTATGTGGTTCCAATGCGCTTCACATTTCAAACACAGCTCTCCTTTTGTCACCTTAATTCCTATCTCTTTTGTTTTCCCAACTTTTTCTCTCTCTCTCTCTGTTTCACCAGGTCGAGCGCATTTTCGAAGCCGACGGCCTCGCGGAGTCCTTCAACTTCCCGGCGGAATCCTTGCCGAAGTTCGTGCACGACCTGGGCACCCGCTACCTGGCCAACTGCTACCACAACGTGTGGCACGCCGCCGACGTGTGCTTCACCACCTGGCACTTGCTCCACGAGACGGGCGCTGTCGCCTGGCTGAGCCCTTTGGAGCAGCTGGGCGCCCTCCTCGCGTCGTTCGGGCACGACGTGGGCCACCCGGGGGTCAACAACATGTTCTTGGTGCAAACCCAGAGCGACTTGGCCCTGCTCCACAACGACCACAGTCCGTTGGAAAACATGCACAGCGCCATTTTGGCGGGGGTGCTGCGGGACACCCAACTCCTCGAAGGGTTTTCGCCCACGGATAGCCGCACGCTGCGGGCCATTGCCATCAGCGCCATTTTGGGCACCGACATGGTCCACCACTTCGCGCAGCTGAGCGACTTGCGGGTGTTCTACGAAGCCCACGGGTGTCTGATGCCCAGCCATGGGGGGTCGGACCCTTCCCTCGTGTTCGCGAACGACAACTCGAAGCGGCGGTTCGTGATTGACATGTTCGTCCACGCCGCCGACATCAACAACCCTGCCAAAGAATGGGTGGCGTGCCAAGCGTGGTCCTTTTTGGCCATGGACGAGTTCTGGTCCCAAGGGGACCGGGAACGGGACTTGGGCCTGCCAGTGGCCCCCATGTACGACCGCACGATCACCAACGTGCCGGTCACGCAAATGAACTTCGCCGAGTACCTCGCGTTCCCCCTCTTTTTGGTACGAGCGTGCACGCGCTATTGCTCGTAAATTATTGTTTTTTTTTCATAGGTTTTGTGAATGCAAAGGTTGAAACTCGTACGCGCGCCCGTTGGGCTCACAATTATGTGCGCCTGCGTGCATTACAAACGCTCTTTCTTTCCATGACCATCGCAGGTGTTCGCTGAAATTTTCCCTGGCCTCTCGCCCTTGGCTCGCTACTTGACGAGCAACGTCGGGAAATGGGCGGATTTGCGAGTGGCCGAGCTGTACGCGCAATCAGGTTCTTCTCTCAATGCCGACAGCAGCCGTCGTGATGCCAAGGGCAAAGCCAGCAACAGCAACAAAGACGGAAACTTACCCGAAGGCGTACAAATCGAAATCAAGAACTTGCTTGCTCGAGGGCCAGCAGCGGCGCAAGTGCTTACGGACGCACTCGACACTTTAATTGTGATTCGCACATAAAACAAAAAGGGCGACTTCGGGCGTATGTGCATATATTCCGAAAAAAGAAATCGCATTTGAAATTATGATTTGAGACTGAGGAGTAAGAGTAGTCGATGGTGGGATTGAAAATTCAGATGTGTGATGTGTGAGAGTGCCTACAGCTTACTGCTTACGGCTTATGGCATCGGGAATAAGTCAAAAGAAATGAAAGAGAAGGTCCCTTGGGTGTGAATTACGCAGCGCAAAACGCGATTCGGACCGTACCGAAATTTCTTTCAGATGAGATACGTTTCACGTTTCGGGTCCGTATTTCGGAAGTCGGAAGTCTATGGGACGGAAAGTCTAACACGCCCTCCCAGAGGGGGTATAGGGGTGGGTAAATCGGGTAGGTAATTCCTTGAGGGCTCCCAGTAGGGGGTGCTGGGACCAGGCTGCCACGCCCCCCAACCCCAACCCCCTTAATGTTTTACTGTCTCCCATTCACACGGACATATTTTTACATGCAAGTTTATGTACCAATCAGCAGTTCCAGTTGACTAAAAACCCGAAACTGAAAATCCTAGTTAATAATTTAGTTCTCTGTTGGCTTTTGCCCAAGAAGGAGCCACAATAGGTAGCCACGGCCCGCTTGTGGTACGGAACCTTGGTACGGAGAATATGCGTTTCGGACCGCGCCCGTTTTTCGTTCGGGTGAAATGCGTTTCGGACCGCAACCGTAATTCACACCCAAGGGAGGTCCCTGAAAATACGCGCGCCGGGACTTCATAAATCGGATTTAATATGCCCAAGGTCCTAGAAGGGCTTTCTTTGGGCCAGGACCTCCTCCTCGGAAGCTTTTACTTTTACTAATTGCATTTCATCATTTCACTATTTATTATTATGTGTTCTTAGATCTTAGAATTGGCCTTTTAGATTTTAAAAGAAATATAATACACACACTTTGGGCATAGTAACGTAATAAGTGTAACTTAGCTGCACAAGAGAACGAGCAAAAAGGCCTAATCCATTCGTCCCTTGAGCTTCCGAGTGGTTGTGCCTTCAGGGGTGATCACAGTCACGACGGCGCCCCAGCCGCTGAGCGCATCACGGTCTACTGAAGCAAGCAAGCATTGTGATACCGTTTCAAAAAGCTCATCAGCCTCCATGTCAGGCTTGTAGAGGGTTTCGCACATGCCGTAAAGGTTCGGCGTGCAAGTGCCCGCCACCACGAAATCTTTGGTGAACACTGGCGCGCCAATCAGGTCCATTGCTGACACAAATGGCTCGTCGTTTTCGTCCAACCCTGCTACTACGGGCTCCGTGAAATATGGGCCGAATCGTTTTTCGTACAAGATTGACGTTAGAAGCGCGCTGAACGTCTTTGGTTTGATTTCTCTATCTTCCTTCAATTTGTACAGCGACATCCGGAACTTGAGAAGTTGAGCCAACGTCTGCCGGAAAAGAACATCGAAGGAACACCGCATATTTGTGGGGTTAGACGAAAATAACATTTAAATAACTTAATAATAATCTACTTTTGATGGCGATAAGGAGCAGCTCTTACCATGACGTCCGTCGCGAGGCCCGTTACGCCCATGTACAACCGCTCATGCATTTTGAATACCTGATGCAATTCAAAATCGTGTTTCAGAGGACGACGCGATGGTAGAAATGAGTACATAGACGACGAACTGCTCGAAAAATGTCTAGACAGAGCCCTAGGATCTCAGAAGCGTCAACATTCGAACGTATTGAGCATGGAAGTACCTTTTGAAAGTCGCAAGCGACGGTCTGCTGCTGGAGACCTAACCGTGTGTCCGACGCGATGGCTACGCAATTTTTTCCGGTCATGGCGATAATGGCCCCGCCATTGTATGCGAGAATCGACATCCTACATATTCCGTTCAAACAAAAGAGGTTAGGCAACTACTCAGGACTTCGTAAGCAGCCACAATGTAGTAGAAGTCATCTACTTGAGGCAACAACATTGAGTACGAGCTTGCCGCCGCAATCAGAAGAAGCAGAACTCGGACGACACTCAATGCGGACTACATAGAATTGCTTTCGTATATAAGAAGTTAAGAGCCAAGCTGTCTCTAAAAGGCACCCACAAGTATACCCTTCTCCGCGTGCTACGCGACTTCGTTCACCTGCACGGCTCTCCCTATCTCCACTCTCCACAGCTCGAAAGAAGGATGGAACTCATCAAACAAAATGTGTTGAACCATAATTTTAAGCAATATGATCCCAGTCCTCCCTATACTTCGGTGTTTTTGAGTTGATTCCGCTGTCCTCCACTTCTATTACGCTTCTGTTGCTTAGACAAGATTAATAAGGGCAGTCTAGTGGCCATCTCGAGGTAACCAGGGAAACATTTTTTGAGTAACTCTGGAATTTTATCGTGCAAAGTCTCCATTTGAGTATAATTAGGGCAATCCCGGCAATCCCGGCGCGATAAATGTCTGAAATGTCTGTCTTCAGAGTCGTCCGTATTTTCTGAGCCCCCCCGAGGGGGGACTGGATTTAGTAATTAACAGGAAGGGTGCCATCTAATCGGCGTCTGCAGAGTCCCCCGGGCCGGACTGGAAGCCTGGTTCGGGGTTCATATAACTTTCGTATTTTCCTGAATTCCAGGCCTTGTTCATAGAAAAACTTATTACCGCCGGGTGCTGTATCGCGCGTGGGGGCTCACCGCCCATCGTGGATGGGCACGCCTTATGCTCGATCGCCGGAGCCTCGTACAAGCCCCGAACGCCCCACGGGACTAAAGCCAACACCCCCGTGCTCGCAACGACTACGACGAAGAGACCGCTTACGAAAGTTATATGAACCCCGAACCAGGC
>Ga0307982_1005297_pt1 | contig 10076 bp, 10 predicted proteins | sample OrgLakmetagen989_FD_201847 | JGI IMG/M metagenome (GOLD analysis project Ga0307982, IMG submission 201847) | Saline water microbial communities from Organic Lake, Antarctica - #989 | ecosystem: Environmental > Aquatic > Non-marine Saline and Alkaline > Saline | place: Antarctica: Organic Lake... | reverse complement strand
ATCCCAAAGCATGCTTGCGGAACTAAAACTGCCAATAATCCCAAATTGCCTTGTTAATAGTAGCCAAAAGTTGCCTTCTTTACAAATATTTTGGTCAAATTGAGCGAGCGCTTTTGGTGAACGTTCTCCCTTCGCCATACATGCCAAGAGTTATTTTTCGGATTACGTCTTCCAAGACGTGCCATCATGTTCCTTCCACGAACCCATCTTCGCAGTTTTAGAGCTAGCAAACGAATTAACGAGCCATTTTTCATAGAATCCTGCGAGTCGACATAGCTTCAGAAATATGCAAAGGCATGCAGTCTCATAATAGGTTGGTGTATCGTTGCATGAAGATACAATTTAGCTGCGGTCTCGCGGTCTAAGAGCCACTCCTTCATGCTCGCCAGTGACATTACAGATAGGAATGCTCCCATGCATCTCTAGCATATCCTCAGAGAGAAGTTTCAGTGTACGCCATAAGTGATATGCTCGTTGAGTGTGCAGCGAGCTTGGAGCAACGAAAGGAGAGCTTCTTACTAATACTATCTGTAGCCATTTTGCTACTGTAAATTTACCGGTAAACACCCGTAATGATTGTTTGCACCAATGGGAGCTCTTTCCGATTTGGGAGCTTCTCTACCCTGGTGGGTTTACGAATGATGAGGAGTGGTGATGCGTGACACAAGATCACAAGATCATCACAAGAAATGTAAGTAGTAGATCATCTTGATGGTCATAGTCGTCTCCATCAGTTGAGTGTCGAGGAGAATGAGCGTGGGTTACCGGTTTGTCCCACGTAGATGCAGCTACACAACTCGTGACGCACTCTTGTACGCGCTTGGCATCGGTTGCGATGAGCCACGGTATGCATTGAAGTCGTAGTGGAAATCTACCGAGACAGGACTGAGTTCTTTCTGTTTTGACATTACGAATTACGCGTTTCTAGGTACTGCTACGAGGGCTGTTCCGCTGGCTTTTCGATTTACCCCACGATGGTTCTAGTATTGCCATTTCTAGGAACGCCTCGTGGGGCACATGGCCATGACGTGCAGCCGTTTCCGCCACCAGGCAAAGATGGAATGCCGCCCGAACTGGCAGCACTCGTCGAGCACCCCAGCCAACAGCTACATGGAGAACAAACGGTGGAATGGTTTGATAGTGTCGACACTAAGAATGGCGATGATAGTAGTAAAAACTGTGGCAGAGAAGCTAGGAGCCCTGCCGCATCAGCACTACCTCCTGGCGGCGGAGAGTTCATGGCAGCAGCGGAAGTCGTGGGGCTCGCAGCAAAGGGCGACTCTGGCGCGCTGCTCACCGTGCGCACCAAACTGACGCATGCTACGACTGGCGAATTAGTAGCCGTGCTCACAATGGGCAGTTTCATCCGCGGGCTGCCTCGTGGGGCAGCAGCCAAGCTGATTGCAGACCAAGCAACCATAACAGGTAGTGGCTCCGAGGACACACCCGCCACTACACCCGCCGCGAAACCAGCCGCGAAACCGCCAAGACCCGTGCCGAAGCGCCCGCCAGACGCGTCCACTATGCTTGCACTCTCTTCCACCCAAGCGTTGCTCTATCGCCTAGCTTCCGGGGACTACAATCCTTTGCATGCAGACCCAGCGGTAAGCGAGCATCTCGGACTCGGGCCAAAGCCCATCGTCCACGGTTTGTGCACCTTGGCCGTTGCGTCACGTGCGATAGTGGCGGCTTCACAAGCGCACCAACCACGCGTGTCACTCAGGGGAGACAGTCAAGAGACGAACAGTAAAGAGCCTGCGTTGAGCGAGGGTGCGCTTGTGTTAGGTTGCGGCGGCGACCCAAAGAAGCTTCGCGCTCTCTCAGGTCGTTTCGTTGCGCCAGCTTATCCTGGGGAAGAGCTAGAAGTGCAGCTCTGGGCTGGCGGTCAACAACTATCTGATGATTCGACTCTCCAGGCCGCCCATGCAGACAGCCGTGGCGAGGCGCATGGCAACGGTGGTGGCAGTAACGTAGGGAGAGCTGAGCGACATCTCGTGCACTTCCGGGTGATTGCGCAGCCGCGTAACGCTGTTGTTCTTGATTTCGGCTGGGCACTTGTTGAGGCAACGAGGGGTGGCGAAAGAGGGCAGCCCTTAAGACCTCGGCTCTGAGTCTGCGTTCAGGAATTATAGGAGAGCTCGCTGCTGGCCGATGGGCTACGATGGTTCATATAATTTGGATATTAAATCTTTAAGGATAAAGTCCCTCACTAAGATTAGCGTTGTCATCGGCTTCTCTTGTTTTATGCCAAGGGCTGGTAGCTATAAGGCCTGGCGTGCTAAGCCATAAATTCATTCCGGTTTGTCTTCTGGTGTCTGGAGTCAGTTAGATAGGTCATGATGTAAGATAGGAGGCCTCTTCTTCAGCGCTTAAGGCCTTACCCATTGTTTATTCTTTAATTTGGTTCGGGTCCCGAGGGGCCGGAATTAGAAGGCTAACAGGCAGACAGGAAAATCAAAGCAACCAATACTAGAAGGAAAGACTAATTAGGCACACAGGCCAGAGTGGCCATGGAAGTGGTGATAGCGGTCCAAAGTGGCTAGCTCGTCCACGCCTTTAATTTCGTCGTGTAAGCCATATAATCGTAATCTGAAGCGAAGCAAATGTCAAAGCGCAGAGCATCGCACTTCACATTGCCGTACATCGATACAAAACATGGTGTGGTAACGCAGCATGTAGCGTGTACAGACAATTGTATGTGGATTATGGATTACAGTACGTAGTATGTGTTATATGTTATGTTATATATGTCCTTCGCACTTCTTACTGTCAACTCTCAATCTCAACATCTCAACGGACATCTCTCAGCAACATTCAAAAAATGTCTCTGAGTCGTTTCTTCATCCAGTCGATAGCCAGCTTGGAACCGAATGCAACATACTATAGCTAGTATCTGTAGTACTGTAGTACAATCATTGAATCATTAGTACAACTGTAGGAATAAAATGATAGCTTGGCTAGCGCTGCCTTCCAGTGCATCGATGTGTTGAAGAATAGTTACGTCAGTTGGGTGTGCGCTATTATTCAATCTGTCCGTTTGCTCATGTACTTATAGTTGCCTTTGCGAACCCACTATCGTCCTTTGATCCGAGGAGTGTGTAAATTACACGCGGGCGAGGTTAAGACTATCAAGAAGCTAACAATAATGAGTGAATTTCTAGCTTGAGAAGCTGATCAATCTTTTGCACTGTACAAGTGCTACATTTCAAGGATATAGTTTAACGGATGGCATGGACTTGTGGTTATTGTACGTTTGCCCACACACTGGCAGAGGAGTTGTTCCTGACATGCGCTATGTGCGAGCATCCACGTTATGATTCAAAAGCGGTTAGCGGCAGTAATTGTTGTAGTAGTAGCTTGGATAGTGTACCGACTACTTCCACGGAATCCCCCTCATTGCGTAATAGCGATTTAGTCGGTAGTCCATGCAGCTCTCACCAGGGTAGAAGTAGTCCGGACTTACAGGCACCTTTGAAGGCGGCTGCTGACTTCCCCATAGATGATACTTCGACATCAATTACACTGCCGCAGTCCGTAACAAGAGGAGCGTCCGCTAATCTGGGCCATAAATGTGATGATGAAGAGCCTGTGGAAAGCGCTCACGCATCTAATCAAGACCCATTGCATGCTGTGCGGTCAAGTGAGCCAACTCTCAGCGAAAGCGACGAAGTGCAAGACCTAGACATTGGGCAAGCACTTCTCTCTCATGCTGATTGCGCAGCTGCACTGGATGCAGCCGCTGAGCGTACTGTGTCGACTGCGACTGAAGACCATGGATGGGCTAAAATCGACAATTCAAACTGGGTTCGAATGGGAAGTGACAATAAAACTGCAGCGGGAAATGAACAATGGGGGCGAGCAAAACCTAGCTTATTGGCTCAAATGGTCAAGCTTACAGGGCTTTCGCCGCGCGATTCATTTGTTGACGTGGGCTCGGGCTGTGGTCAGGTAAGCAGGGTAGTTTGCTATCATTAATGTGAATGTCCCATCAATCTTCACTGCTGTTTTTTATCTTTAGGTGGTCTTTTGGGTTGCCCTCGCTGTGGGCTGTCCTTCGGCCGGGGTCGAAATAGTCCAGGGGAGACATTCGGCGGCCTTACAAATTCGCGATATCCTATACGACCACTTAATAACCAACCTGAGCTTGCCAACACACCAGGTTGCGCCTGCTTTGGGGCTTCGACCTGTGGGCCGCGTTGAGTTGCTCAATGGTTCGTTCACGGAAGGCGAGGGAATCAAAATGCTCCTTGACGCAAGTGTCCTGTTTGTGAACAACGCTGAAGGCATTTTCTCGCCGATACGTGGTGGTCTTGACCTCGACGAAAAGCTCGCACAAATCATGTGCAGGTGTAAAGTTGGTACACGTGTCTTGGCTTTGGACGTTCTGTCGGCACTCCAAGACATGACAGACGTACTCGGCGAGGTTCAAACATCTTCTGAGACATCTACTTCTTCTGTGGTGTCTTTGAAGAGCTCTATTTCCCGTAAACTTTCGTCGTGTATCGATGATGCGCCTTCGGTGCAACAGTATGACCCTTCAATCCACAAGCGGGCCTTTACGCTTACGAAGGCGTTTTCGGAACCAGGTGCGTGTTCGTGGAGCGAGCAGTCACAGAGCAGGCAGGCTTTGTATCTATATGAAAAGGTATCTGATGAATGGGTTTGTAGTGGCTGCGGCTTGGGTAATTCCTTGTTGGATGAAAAGGGCGACATTAGGTCTATTTGCAAGGCACACGCTGAGAAGTGGCTCCTTGATGAAAAGAAGAATTTCTTCTGTCCCAAGGGGCACGGCCGAATAGTGCGCCACAAGACACGTACTGCAACTTTAAAGACTGGTTCTTCCGCGCCTCCAACAATGGAACGATTGGCAAATGGAAGGAAGGCATCCAGCCATGAGGAGTCAATTGAATCAAGGGGTGGAAAAAGAATCAGGAAGTAAATAGCAATGGACAAGGCTGTACACAATGGAAATTGGAGATGGCCAACAGAGCAGTGTTGGTATTGACGCTACCTGCTGTTATGAGGTAGAATTACATTGCATACACGTGGTATATCTTCTGTCGATTGTTGGTCTTGTCATTTCTATATCATTTCGAAGAAATCTTTCAATCTAAATTCAAAGTGGTGGGAGCGAATTTATTGGCAGCGTCCATTGCAGCCATCTTGGTTGCAATGATATGAGCGCTGCCCCGAAACTGCTGCTCCTTGAAATGGTTTGAGATAGCATTCAAAAAGAAAAAGCATCGGAACCGGTATATCTGAGGCTATTGCAGCCACAAGTGCCACGGTTTGATAATGCTGGATCGCGAACTTCAAGTTCACCGTAAGACTGCAGCACTAGAATTTCACGGCAAAGACGTGACAAAATCTTGCGCCTCAAGGAGGTCAAAATAATTGAAGATTCGGGGGGAGCAGATTCAAGCCAACATGTCAATCATGAGGAAAGGCAGCTATAGCCCATGGGTGGTATCAGAGCCAATTAGTTTAGGATTTTTCTATTGCACCTACTAATTTCTTCGGTTGTTTTTTTCCACATCCCTCCACCGGTCCGGTCCTTTTAATGTGTACGTACGACGTCACTAAGATCGAAGTGGCGATACTCGATACCGACTTGTACTTTATCGCAACAAGACACATCGCCACATTCTCACCGCTTTACTTAGCGCAATGTCGGGACCCCGCTTATGTGATTTACGAATCTGGTGCTCGTCTATACAAATAAGTACGTGCTCTGTACTTACGTCGTATAGTTCCCTCTTTTCCTACGTGAATTGAGGTGGCAACTACCGAGCATCGAAATATGGCATATATATCCACCTCCCATAATATTCATTAGGTGACCTAACTTCATAGCGAAAATTAAATCAATCATCTCGTCTGTCGTTGCCATTACCATATTCCTCGAGGCCTTCTTCTCTTTCCTCTCCGGAGTCCTCTGAACCAGCAGTGCTTTCGAAGCACCTTCCCCAGCTGCTCCCCGACGTCTTCACTGTGCGCTGCTCGCGGTCGCGCTTGTCACGATGCCCGCTGTGAATGGCTTGCGCGCGGCGTTCAATGACTGTGGGTGGTAGCGGGGGCATTTCTTCGAGCTCCGTGGTCACAACTCCCTTCGAAGCACACCACCTAATGATGAATGAAATGAAAAAAGTGCATGGAGCAAATCAACATATGCATACAACGTGACGGTGGATAGCTCCATGAAAAATGGTCAAATCAAAGCCTTTCTTCTTGCAATAGATTAAAAATTAGCATAGAACTCAATTTTCAATCGATCCTTGATTTGCTAGTAAATATCTGCAATTCCATCACTAAATTACCACTCAAAATCTTGGTCGCGACACCGGGCGCCATGAAGATCATTCAAAGTTACCAGCTGGTGCTGCAGCTCGCCGTGGCGGTAGAAAAACAGCGACGGACACTTGGCATCGGGGAAGTTTTCAACCGCCGATTTGGCCTGTTGAAGAGTGATTGAGTGTCTTTCATACATGTGAGAGTGGGCGAGCGAGGGCGAAGGAATGAATTCGCTACGGGTCCAGTGAGAAGTGTTCGAGCAAAATTTCAATGCAAAAAAAATGATTTATTTCATTTCACCACCAAGCCATCCCTCACCTTGATGCGAAGGCACTTCACGGCCTTGAACGTGCGGGCAAATCGTTCGAGGAGCGCGTGGGCGAGGTCGCTGTTGGCGACGTGATCCGCGTACAAGTGGCACACCACCCAATGCTTCTGCGACGCCTCGTTGACCTCGCGCATCTGTTTCAAAGATGAGAACGGACATTGAAAACAAGGAGGTGCGTACGGATAAGACAACTTATAGACACGAAACAAAAAGAAACGGCGTTGAGCCCGCGGAATTGATTCCACGCGTCTCGCGAGCAATGAAAAAGAGGATGCCCAATCTGCTACGGTGATGTGCCGGAAGAGTGTGTGTCATCGTTACCCAATCTGCTTTGGTGATTTCGCCTACAGCGCCCCAGATTTCGTCGGCGCGAGCTGCTTTGAGCGCTTCCATGCGCTGCTCGCGAAATTTTTGCAAGAAGGATTCGTCGCCAAAGTCTTCGTCGTCCTAATAGTACGTGGGAATATTTTATGTCATGCATGGTTTCTAAGTAATATACTACGAGAATTTTACCTAAACTCCAACTTCAGCTGTACTCCGATATCATGTAGCACGGCAAACGAACTTGAAAGCTCCAGAAGATTTTTGCTATCTACTCTACTACTACTTACCGTCGCTAGCTAACTTACTTCAAGCTCGTAGAGCTCGTCGAGGTTAGCCGTCGCTTCGATGGCTTCCGCTTTTGTGGGGCCATTGTCCACTTCTGGGTCATCGAAAAAGCCGAGCTCCGTCAACTTGTCTTTTACGATAAATTCAGCAACCAAGTCCGGGTCCATGCCCTTGTTCAAAAGTGCTTGCTCTTTGGTGATGATGCCCTTATCCATCAGGATGTCTTCAAACTGAGTGGTCTCACCGGAAAACTCAACTCGCTGGTTACCAAATTGCGCCATCTGATGGAGAATAAATGAGCAGTAGTCTTGAGTTGAACCTAAGAATGTTTACTAGAGCTGCAAATAAAACTGTGGATGAAGCATTGCGAAAGCTGAGGCTAGCAATTTGCAGCACTACAATAGTCTGCGGATGTGTATAAACCCAAGGTGCATGGAAATCAAATTAAGCTTCAGAGTAGTGCAGGCGCAGCCCAGCAACACACCATTAAGCGAATAAAATGGACAGGTGTATAAAGTAAGCTACCAGGTTCACACTGCAGTAACTTATCGAGAGTAGCTGGTGCTGCTAAGTAAGTGTATCCTTACAACTTACAATTCGAAAGCTGCTACTTACGTACGTTCTCTCAACAGGTGCTACAAAAACTATTCCTAGAAACCAGAACCCCAAAGCGCCAATGTTACGAACGTATGTAAAATTCAAACGCTAACGTAGCTAATGCCAAGTGTAATTCTTATGCAAGGAGCGGAATGTGCTCTAACTCTAACTTAGGGAATTTAATGTGCCAATTGGTGTTAGGGTACTTCGCTACTATCTGTAGAAGGGAAGTGGAATTCCCAGCGCGGGAATTCCCGAGGTCGGGAATCAAGGGAATTCCCATCGGAATTCCCTGCCCAAAAAGGGCCATTTCGCTCGCGGGAATTCCTTGGAATTCCCATACAGAGAGGGTTTCGCACTACAGGGGGGATAGTAGTAGCGACGTTTCTCGGCTTTTTGTGTGTCCTTGTGAGTTTGTATCATTACACCAACCTCTCTACAACTGGGTGCCGTTGGCATGGAAGCCGCATTGGCGGCTGAAGAGCCCAAGGGCAGTGAAATCGATTCAGCAAGGGCTCACGGAGTCGGAACTGGGTAAGGTTAAATGGGTTTGCTATTCCCCGTGGCTCGGGCTCCAGTTCTCCGCTGTCCTTCCAGTCTTCCAGCCCAGCCCTGATTCCGGGAATTCCCGAGAATCTAATGGGAATTCCCGGGAATCTGGGGAATTCCCGCGGTCATCTTCTAGAGTTGGGAATTCCACTTCCCTAATCTGTACTACAGATATTACAGATACCAGTACTTACTTACTAAGTACATACGTACAGCTAACTTACAGATACAGGTACTTAGTTTTTTCGCCCCCCCCCCGAGGGAGGACTGGATTTAGTAACTAACAGACAGGGTGCCATCAGCTTTTGATGTGATAAAGAAGGTCGTCACGTTCAGAGAATGAGGGTTGAAATTCGTTATTTTACCTGTTAGAAATCGAATTCCTTTTTGTAGTCGAAGGGATAGCTACTTCATAGCTACTTCAGTGTTGCTACAGACTAAATCGACACTAACAAACACGATGGTGGAGTGGAATTAAGTCTAAACACACAAGAAGGCGCGCACGAGAGGGCTCGGGGCAAGGACACTAATCGCTAGACAGCCAAGTACATAAATGGACTGTACGAGAAAAGGGTGACACTGCACCAAAGAAACCGGTGTGTTCTGCAGAATCGCAGAACCGGAGAACCCAGTCGCATGTCCGTTCGATCGGGATTGAGCCCACTGAAGGTACCCATCGACTGTTTTGTACTGTAGTACTAAAAATGGCACCCTGTCTGTTAGTTACTAAATACAGTCTCCCCTCGGGGGGGCTCAGAAAATCGCTACGAGCGCGAGGGATCAGAGATTAATTTGCCCTTCTTGTTAGCCGAAACTTTCTCTACAACAGGGGATATGGCCCCCTGATCCCTGATGTGGTGTCCCCTGGCTACAGATAGCAGGGTATCAGGGTATCTGCCAGTAACAAGGTTTTCCGGGGTTTTACCTACCTACAGCCCCCGGAAGATCAGTAAATTACTACGAGGGCTCAGCAAAAATCTAGCATCCGAGTGGGTTTCCTTGGCTACTGGTATCTGCATTAGCACTCCTCATCATTCTTAAACTAGGCCCCCAACGGGGTAGCTACGCCAAATTCTGATAATTCCTTACCGGATAAGCCGTGCTCAGTCCTATCTGTACTATAGTCGTCTTAAAATAGTCTGACTGAATGAACGACTGCTACTAAAGTGAGTGTAAATCGATGACAAATATAAGAATAAAAAATACGTCAGTATAGAGTGCTAGCAAGTATCGAGCCCCCGTACCTTACTCCGTACGTACTAAATCCATACACAGTAAGCCCATTCACAATGCGACCGTCGCCACAAACCAAACTTACACTACGTGCATAGCTAGAAAATGCGTTTGACAAACACATTTTCTGAGCACCCCTCGAGGGGGAACTGGATTTAATTACTAATAACAGGCAGGGTGCCATCTAATCAGCGTCTACAGAGTCCCCCGGGCCGGACTGGACACATTTTTGCTCGGAGAAATCACTGGTGTCCCCAAGATCCTTCAGGTTATCCGGAGGAAGCCTGGGACGTAGATTTACGAATGATGAGGAGTGTATCTGTAGCACAAGAGCAGTGCCACCTACTAGAATTTTCTGCGGATTTCTCACTCGATCAAAGGCAGACACCATGGAGAAAGCTTATTTTGGCAGCGCATCCCGGCAGCTACAAGCATCATCAATGCAATCTTGCCGATCATCAGCGCGGAA
>Ga0307982_1005296_pt1 | contig 10076 bp, 8 predicted proteins | sample OrgLakmetagen989_FD_201847 | JGI IMG/M metagenome (GOLD analysis project Ga0307982, IMG submission 201847) | Saline water microbial communities from Organic Lake, Antarctica - #989 | ecosystem: Environmental > Aquatic > Non-marine Saline and Alkaline > Saline | place: Antarctica: Organic Lake... | reverse complement strand
TCTTCCTTGCGTCAACCGGAGGACTGTCAGGTAAAACAGCAGGGTCGCCTTCCTCTGACAGGTTGTGGGATGGCTCAATCGTCAGCGCAGGGTACAGCAACGTTTCTGAACCACAGTTTGTTATGGAACCAGTCGCCGCCATAGCTACCGCAAAAGTTGCATGCAATATTACCCAAAACGAATCTATGTGTTCGCATACCATTAATGCAAACCCAAGAACAGCAAACGTGTATGAAGGCCCACGCTTCCAGGAAATGGCATCAGTCACTGCAGTGATGCAAAATGAAATAGAATTAATTCCTTTCTTTTTTATGACCTTCAAATAACCGAAGAATAAGTTCGGGTCGAATTGAGGAGGCGTAGGCTTAACTACTTTCGGTGGACTCCAAAGATAGCTCAACAGTTCACCAAATGGGTCAATCTTGAAATTAATTCGCAACCGAATTGCGGGACCGGAAATCGTTTTCGCCGAAGAGGCATCTGGATCGAACGTGCTCAAGGTTGACAATGTTTGGGGTTCTTGGGGATCACACAAAGGCCACCATCTATCATGCTCTCCAGGAGCCATGTGGTTTAAGTATATTACTACGTGGCCGAGAGGGTCATCGGTGGCAAGATCATCGTGGTCAAAAACTCGCACTTTCAGAACAGCGCCATGCCGCTTTAACTGAAAAGGGATACCTTTGACGTTCCATACAGGATTCAACGTCGAGCTTTCGTAATGCGTCTTCGCAGACGTGCGTAATTCTGGCGCCCACTCACGCTGATGCTTTGGGCTCGTCCCAAACCTTCCACTCAATTCAAGGTTCACGTACGGATCACTTGACCCGCCGAAGTCAGCTACTGGTAGATTCACAGCCTCAACTACCTCGACAGTCAAACGGCCAATAGATAGGCGTTCTTGTAATGACACACTGAAAATGCTCTTTAAGTACGTCGTACGGGAAATGCCCTCATGCGCGATCAGCAACTGATCTGGTGGCAAGACTTCGGCATCGCGGGGACTGTTGGTGCCGCTCCTTGTCGGCTTCATCTGTTCTACTGGAACTGATAAATATATGACAGATAATCTTTGATAAGGACTATCGTACGTAATCAAGCAACTCTGTTATAAAGGTCGCGTAAGCTACTTACGAGCATTCATTGTCTTCATTGTTACGTAATGTACTGTTATGCCTTACAAAAATACGTCAAATATTTGACCCAACTACGTCAATCAATACGTCAATACCGTAAATTGCGTTACATAAGGGCATATTCCCACTACATGCATGGCAAAAGCCGTATAAAGGCGTATATTCGATGACGTGTTGGTGATGACGTCAGCAGAAAAGTCGATACGTCGCGACGTATTTGCCTTATAGTCTGGGGGAAATACGTCAGATGTTTTATTGTAGGGACTAGGTACTGTCGTACCAAGGGTTAGTTCTAATTACCCTTGGTCGTACTGTACCTACGTACCTACGTACTGTACCCACGCACCCACGCAGCCACGCAGCACGTGGTAATTCATCGTAATATTACGCAAGAGTACGGTACTGTTTGAACATATTCCAGATTACAGGGATGAATTTTTATTCGTCGCCGTTGTCTTGTTGGTTTTTTGTTTGTGGTACCAAGAGGGTATCTACATACCCTTGGTGGTGCTTAGCACAGTAGTCTAGATGGAGTCGCCGAATCTAGTGGGGGGGAATTCCCAAACCGGGTATTCCCGAAGTCGGGAATCGATGGGAATTTGTAATTCCCCGGGAATTCCCTTTTCCAAAATTGCGTTTTCTGGGAATTCCTCGGAATTCCCATACAGAGGAGGTATATTGGATTTACAGGGGGGCATTGTTTTATTTACTGGGGGGTATTGTTTTATTTACAGGGAGGTGCCTCTTCATTGCGCCACCAAAAGAATCCTTACTTGCGGCTTCAAAACCAGAATAGAGAACGGGCGCTAAAAAGGGCCATTCGGGGCCGGTATGAAGATTATAGGCGAGTTGGTTTTCCTCTCTGTATTGCCATACTTCGCACACGCCACTGATGTCGAGGTGGAAGATCTAGAGGTGGACCTCAATTCCCCGTTTGGGGTAGTCCTCTCTTGAGCTCCTGCGACAGGCTTGGATTCCCAAAACCACCGGGAATTCCCGGGAATCCATGGGAATTCCCAGGAATCTTGGGAGTTCCCAAGGCCATTTTACAAAACCGGGAATTCCCCCCCCTAGTCGGGTCGGGTGGAGTGGAACTCGAGCTCAGGAGCTCAACCCTCAGCATCCGAGCCCTACTCGGGTAGCCTCTATTTGGTTTGCTGGTCAACATTTCGCCCTGCAGAACTTAATCGCCTTTTTGAAAAACTTTTGGAGCTAACAACATTACCCTTATGCGATGTCCGAGAAGTTTTCACCTCGCTATGCACCTTTAGTGGCTACTCTTGGTGCTGAGCTTTTTGAAAAAGTGCACTCATCCAAGATTTTGCTCATTGGCGCTGGTGGCATAGGCTGTGAATTGATCAAGAACCTAGTACTTTCAGGCTTCATAGACATCGAGGTAAAAAGTCGTTTACTAGGATTACGAGATACTTAATTAAACGTATGCATTCGCGTGTATTTGTGTCGAACTCCCTGCAAGTGGAGCTACTACTATGACTACTGCTGCTGCTACTACTACCTCCAACTTCATAGCAACCATTCCGAACATTCGATGCAGAAGTATTTGGCAGCGAGTTCATGCTATCATTCTAAATCCTTCATTGCAGGTCATTGATCTAGACACCATCGACGTCTCAAACTTGAACCGGCAGTTCTTATTCCGGCCTCGGCATGTGGGCATGCCCAAGGCTGTCGTGGCTCGAGAAATGTGCCTGGCTTTCAACCCTGAAGCCAAGATCGTAGCACACCACGCAAACATTAAGGTGGAGATAACAAATTACCTACACTCATTTTTTAGTAGCCTTCCTACCTCTTCACCCGTTTCAAATTTGACTTTGAATTACTTCTCTTGAAACGCACCAGGACCAGCAATTTGGGCTGAAGTATTTCGAGCAGTTTACCTGCGTGCTCAACGCGCTCGACAACATTGACGCGCGGCGGCACGTGAACCGCCTGTGCCTGGCCACCTCCAAGACCCTGATCGAAGCGGGCACTACGGGCTTCGACGGCCAGTCGTTCGTGATTGCGAAGGGGCAAACCGCGTGCTACGAGTGCGAGCCCAAGCCCACCCAAAAAGTCTACCCCATTTGCACCATTCGCAGCACCCCCGACAAACCGGTCCACTGCGTGGTGTGGGCCAAGGAATTCTTCAAGCTGTTGTTTGGGAACCCCGCGGAGTCTCTTCTCGACGAGCCCGTGGACGGCCCCGACGAGTCGACTTACATGGCCCACGTGCTTGCGTTTCCCGGCAACAAGGGCGAAGCGGCTAGCCTGCCTGCCCTGGCGACCTACTGCCGCAATGTGTTTGGGGCCATCTTTAACACGGGTGCGGTTTACTATCTCAAAAAAAGCGTATTGCGCAAATGAGGATAAATTACGTAGGATATGTCTGTTCACCCCACTTTGGTTCTTCTTTTCAGAGGCTCCTTCCTCCATCTCCATGCACTCTCACACACACGCGCTTTTTTTCTTTTTTTTTTTCATTTCCCTGTTTCGTTCCCCCGCTCACTGTCTCCCGCCCTCTTTCTCTTCTTCTCCCTCCTCTGTACTTCTATTATCTCAACCAGAGGTGGCCAAGCAGCTCGGGATGGACAAGTACAAAAGCGCTCGCTTCGTGCCCGCAGCCGTGGACCTCGCCACCATCAATGCGGCAATCGACGCAGCCATCCCTTCGTCACCATCTTCTTCGTCTGGAGCAGCAGCAGAGGCCCAAGGCGGCCTATCGTCGCTCCCACCCCCACCTTCGGTAGCCGGCGGCCGGGAATGGGCTCGCCAAGTGTGGACGCCGTCGGAGTGCTTGGCCGAACTCTGCAGCTGCGTGGCGGAACTGTGGGGGGACGCGAGCAAGAGCGGTGCCATCGGCAAGTACGCGTTCGACAAGGACGACAAGATTTCCATGCGCTTTGTGGCGGCCGCCGCGAACCTGCGGGGCTCGGTGTTCAAGATTGAGTCGTTGAATTTCCACGACGTGAAGGGTGTGGCGGGGAACATCATCCCTGCGATTGCGACCACGAATGCTATCGTGGCCGGGCAACAAGTGCACGAGCTGTTCAAGGTCCTGGACGCCAAGGTGCCGGTGCGCGAAGCGTGCAAGTACACCTACTGGCGCCGGTTCCCGTCGCGGCAAGGGCATTTGTTGCAGCCCACCAAGCTCGACCCGCCGAATCCCAAGTGCTACGTGTGCTCCCAAGGGGCCATGGCGCATGTCTATTTGGACACCTCGGAGTGGGTTTTCGAAGACTTCTTGGCCAAAGTGGTGAAGGGGCGGCTGGGGTTCAATGAGCCTACTGTGAGCTACGCGAGTGGCAGCATTTGGGAAGAGGGTGACGACGCGGACGAGGAGGCGTTCAAGACCAACTTGCCCAAAAAACTCGAGGCGTTGCCCTCGGGCGGCGTGGTAGACGGCGTAGTGGTGGGCATCGACGACTACAGCCAGGACATGGAGCTGCAGCTGCGGGTGCACCACCTGAGCTGGGACGAAGTGGACGGCGAAGCCCACCCCGAAAGTTTCCACGTGGGGGACAACCCGCCCAAGCTTGCTGCTGTGCAGGGTGACGAAGGCGATAAGGGGGCTGGAAACGCCGAAAGCAGCGCTGCTGATATGGACTCGGGCGAGGTTGTCCTGGAAGTCACGGAGTCAGCCAGCGGTGGCGACGGCGGTGGAGCCACGGAGTCACGCAAGCGGCCAGCCGAAGCCGTTGATGTCGAGGAGAACGGGAAGAAAGTTCGGAGTTAAAAGAAGGCCCTCTTAGACCGAGTCCAAGATTCAGCCCCTGAAATCCTTGATATCCAGGGCCCACGTCAGTAAATATAGGGCCTTTCTACTTACCATTGCGCATTGAGTTCAATTTCAATGCCTTTCCTCCTGTGTAATTATTTCCCGTGCTGTCGGCATCTGCCCCTCTGGACTCTGGACTGGCCATAATATCAATGCCAACGACATATAAACCGTAATTGTATTGATTTAAATTAATCTGAACCCACAATTATAAGATTATAACCCGCCAATCACACTTAAAAAAGGTTAAGCTAAAAGCCGACCTTGATAGCTACTACCACAATCGGATTCTTCGTTGGGCTGGCCACGTCGCTCGGATGCCTATGACTCGGGCGCCGCGGCAGTTGCTTACTGGCTGGGTAGCACACTCAAGGCCGAATGGATGCCCTGAGATGACATGGGGTGCCATAGCAGAAGATAGGTCGGAGTGGAGATCACGGACGTACTCGAAACCTATGCCTCCTTCCGAGAATTGATCCTACGGGGTTCATGAGAGTAAAGATGAATATTGCATTGCGCAAAGGACACTCAGCCCAGTCAGACTTGTTCTGGAGGATTCATCAAAACGCAGCTTTATACTATTTGTTGTTGTTTCTTTGCAATTGGGGAGTATAATCTAATCTAATCTAATCTAATCCGTGTTCACAATTCACAACCCAGTACCCGGACCCGGACCTGGAATATATGGTACGTGCTTTGATTTATATTTTTTAGACAGTCCCCGAAGGGATTCATATATTTAATGCCTAAGCTCCGACTTGTAGACTAGGGACTAAAAAACAAGGCCAACACCCAGAAACAAGGAAGCCGCCCAGAAGAAGCTATAATATTCCGTATCGTGGCCTTCTCCTTCTATCAGTAGGCATCTGATTTGTGTTTAAATGTTTAATTCGGGGCTTTAAGCTTTTTATTAGATTATACTCCCCCACTGCCAGTGTAAATAAAGACGAGGGCTGAAATAGCACGTTCCTAGAGGTGATTTGCATTTGCAAATGCAGCATGAAACTGCGCGTTCTAGAAGGCTCTATCTGGCGTCTTCCGTCTTCCCTCCTATCAAGTCGGCGTGGTCTGCGAATCCGAATAGATCAACGCAGTTTTATGTTTATGTCGACATGACCAAAAAGTGCCCACCGAAGAAAAATGTCCGTCCGTAAGTCCGCAACACCATATTTTTATCTGGGTACGTATGTTCTGACACGTGTTGCCACTGACATCAACTTCGTTGATCGCGGTGCGGTGGACCCACGCCGCTGCTGTGATACAGACATCCAGACATCGCACAGCGACGTCAGCGACGTCAGCTCCTCGAATGCTTCGTTTTCTCTTTTTTTGCATTGTACTAAATTAGCGTTACCTGTTGACTCATCCCCGTCTCAGATTTATAAAACGGCTCTCGGCTCTCGATAAAAGATTCCAGAGCTTCGTGTCAGATCAGCTCTGTGGCCGCAGTGCCGGGTCTTGCGGCTTGAGCAGCAGGGACCCGTTCTACCGACTATGGCGTCGGCAAATGTTGGCGCGGTGTTGGCCTGCAAGGCGCACACTGCGAAGAAGTCTCTCAAAGTGAGAATGGTCCATTCTTCCAAGACCTCATCCTCAAGTTTTTTTTGCATGGGTTTAGTGAGGGTTAACCCTAATCCTAAAACGCTTTCAAATAATGCCTTCTTCATGACTAGGGTGAGGATTTTGCAACAAATGAAGTCGACTGTGTATGGCCCCGTGGTGCAACAACGGGCGTACACTTTTCATACTTCGGGCTTTTTGATGGTCACGGCGGACAAGTAAGAAATGCAGAGCATCTTTGAATTCTTGTTTATGGTTTATTCGCGATAATAGATTGAACTATAATCTCTAGTGCCTCTTGAAATAGCAATATTCCACTTCTGCTAGTTTGGAGCCCCTTGTTGTTTTGCATCGTATCCTTTTCACCGTCCCTCTTTTCGTTAATCCATTTGCGGCTCCGTACAGAAAGCTGCGCAAATGTGCAAGCAGCGCATGCTATCGCGAATCATCGAAGAAATGGACAAGCGTGCCGGCGAAGGGCCCACTGATGCAGGTACATTTTTGTTCCTTCTTCATGTGACGATCGTTCTGCCGTGTGTTACCTAGCTCTAGAATTGTGAAAATCTACTCATTACTCTACAATTCTTACCGTCTACTAGTACTACTGTACCTGCATTCCCTCGCACCGTGCAATGACAATAACTTATCTTCCCTCCTCCTCTTGCTGCCACATTTTTGATTTGCGCAGCGTCCTTGTTTGAGCGGTGGCAGTCTTCGCTTGGAGCTTGCCTGGTTGCAGCCTTTCAAGGGCTCGACGCGATTGCTTGCGCAGCGGATGACTCGGGCTCCACCGCCACGGTGGTGCTCTGCTACGCGGGGCCAAAGACAACGGTGCTTTCATGGCCTCAATTAGAGTATATTCATGCTATTGGTATATCCCGCGTTTTTGGTCTTCTTTATGTCGTCTTCCCATTTTTTAAACAGCCTTCCCTCTATCGCTTACATCCACGACCTGGCCCTCAACTTGTGCATCAGGAGGAACCTGCAGAGCTCTTCGCTTGCTGTGCCAATGTGGGCGATTCCCACGCGTTCCTGTACACGGGCTCTGCCGTCTTGAGGTTGAACGCAGACCACCGCCTTGACGCTAACAAAGCTGAATGCGCGCGCTGTCGTGCCGCTGGCGGCACTATCGGTACGCACTTTCGCTCGTGCAAACACTTCACCTCGTCCTGTTTTTTTTTCTTGCATGTGCCAGGACTTGATTGTACTGACACCCGTGCTAACTTTCATCCTGTCTCTACGTGCGTGCGCGCGCAATTGCAGACTCCCAAGAAACCAAGACGGAGCAGGGCTGCGCGCGGCTCTGGCCCGGCGGGCTGATGATGAGCCGCACCATTGGCGACGTGTCCGCGCCCCAAGCCATCGCCACGCCGCAGGTTAGAATAGCTTGCTTGCCGCCTTCGGGCGGCCGCGTGGTGCTCGCGTCGGACGGTTTGTGGGACGTGGTGTCGGGCAAACAAGCTGCAAAACTGACTCACAAGTTGCTGCCCCAAGCTGCAGCATCTCTTTTAACCTCCACCGCTCAGCGCAAGGAGAGCCGCGACGACATTACCGTGACGGTGGCGGACGTGTGGCCACCTTTGGCGCTGCCTCCTGCTGCCACCAACGGAAAGGACGCCAAGGGCGGCGCCAAACAGCAGCCGTGGAGTTTGCCGAACAATGTGCCCCCTACCAACGCGGTGCTGCCTGAAGTTGACGACGTGCCCGTGCATTGGGACCTTTCTGAAGATAGCCTTCAACTGCAGCTGCAGGAGGGAGGCGGAGGCGAAAAGAAGGCAATGGTGGTGCCAGCCCCGCTCGCCACCTTGAGAGAAAAGCGGCAAGCTGCTCTGGCCCAGCAGCGGAACGTGGAAGCCGCGCGACGGGCCGCTGACGCGGAGCGCCTCGCTGCGGAAGCAAGGGTGAGACAAGAGCGTACAGCAGTCGAAGCAGCGGCAGCTGCGAAAGCCGCAGCCGAGGCCGCCGCCAAGGTGGCCTCCTCTTCGTCTGAGGAAGAAGACGACGACGATGATTCAGAGGATGATTCAGAGGAGGACGATGACGAGGATGCGTTTGAGGACGCCACTGGAGAAGAAGACGAAGCTGGCAAGGAGAGTGTGGACCAAGATCGCCGCCTCGCTGAGCTGTACGCCGCGCAAGAAGCAGCCGTCGCGGGCGCGTCGTCGGCTCGCGAGAATCAACAACAGCAGCAACAGTCTCACGGTAAGAGTGGCAAAGGCAAGGGGGCTGCTGTTGGTGGTGGTGGTGGTGGCGGTGCTGCTGCTGCTGCTGCTTCCAGTAACAACAATGAAGAGGACGACGGGTGGGTGGTGAAGCCAAAAGGAGCGAGCAAAGCGTCGACAATGGCGGCCACTGCCACTGACGCCGCCATAGAGTCCCTTCTTGAGTACGTGGTGCGAGGTGGAGTCATGTCGATGGCCTATGAGATGCGGCAAGCCGAAATCAAAGCGGCCAAGAAAGCAGCGCAGGCGGAATCGAAGCGGCTGAAGAAGGAGAAAGAACAGGCGCGGCGCGCAGCGCAGCTGAAGCAACAAGAGGAAGCCAAAGCGAAGGCAGCTGCCGCTGAACAAGCAAACCCTGCAGCTTGGAGGTCGGAGCTGGATGCCCTCGGCGCTGATGAATTGGCTGCCCTGAAGCAAAAGCAGTCGTCTCATCCGCCGCCTCCTGGCATGGGCGCCTCCATGCCGCCCGGCCTCATGGGTAATGGATCAAGCAGTAGCGGTGGCTCTCCGGTTGGCGCCGCCGTACAAGCGAGCAACACTGGAGGGAAAGGCGTTGCTGCTCCAGCTGCTGCTCCAGCTACTGCTGTTCACAAGACCACCAACAAGGGCAAGGGGAAAGGCAAAGGCAAGGGAACCGCAGCAGCAGCGGTGGCCGCAGTGGAGGAGTCCGCGGCACCGCGACCTCCGCCAGCAGCGCTTGGCGACCCCACTACTATGGACATGGTGAACCTCGAAGACATTGAAGCGGAGCTCAACGCCGCCATTGAAGTTGCCACGCAAGTGCAATTCGGCTCCAACTGGGACAACAAGGCCAACGACGAGGAGAATGGCGCGAGCAGCAGTCGCAGCAGCGGTACCACCACCACTGCTGCCAACGGTGTGCACCACAACAAAAGCGACGTGGGTGCCTCTGCTGCCGGCAGCGAAGAAGGTGGTTCCAGGAACTTGCACGTGTCGCGTTTCACGAGAGAGTTCGCCAACCCAGAGGCTTTGCGGGAGGCTTTCGAGGGCGCAGGCGCCGAAGTGACTGACGTCACCTTCAAGTCGACGGCGACCGGTGGCTTGCTCTATGCGTTTGTGAACACCAAGTCGGCCCAAGGCGCGGCTGCGGCGATGTCAGCCTTGAACGGCGCCGCGGTTCTGGGGGCCAAGCCACCCGCCGGGCTCCGAGTCAAAAGTGCCAGGGACGGCCCAGTTGCCACCACCCAGAAGGGGGGCGCCAACCACCCTGCTGCAAAGACAAGTAAAAAAACAGTTACTGCAGCCACCGGTGGCACTGGCAGCAGCAGCGGCAGCAGTGGCGGCGGCGGAGGAGGAGTGGCGGCAATCGGCAACAGCCTAACAACTGCGTCACTTCTCGGGGGCGGCGGCGGAGGTGGAAGT
>Ga0307982_1005295_pt1 | contig 10077 bp, 7 predicted proteins | sample OrgLakmetagen989_FD_201847 | JGI IMG/M metagenome (GOLD analysis project Ga0307982, IMG submission 201847) | Saline water microbial communities from Organic Lake, Antarctica - #989 | ecosystem: Environmental > Aquatic > Non-marine Saline and Alkaline > Saline | place: Antarctica: Organic Lake... | reverse complement strand
TCTCCTTATTTCTCCGCACCAATTTAATCTTTTTCTGCTCATTGTGCAAGCCCTAGACTAGTACGACTATACCTTAATGAAAGCTTGGCTCATTCAAGAACTCGCAGAAACTGCCTTCATTTTTGCCTTTTTGTGCGCTGTATGATTTACATAAGTAACCATTCCATTTTTCTTTTGCAGGCGCACCAGCAGTACCTCATGAGCCTCCCAGCTGACCGCGGCACGCCCTTTTTACCGCCTACGTGGCACCAACTGGAGGATCCCAACAACCAAGGTACTGGCGCTGATGCCAGTGCTGCTGACGCTGCTGGTAACACTGTCACTTCCGCGACCCATGGCGTTGGTGCTTCTGCCTTCACCACGACAAGGTTGTCGGAAACCAATGATAATAGCAACAACATCAACAATTCAACCGGACCGCTGCAGCAGCAACAGCAGCAGCAGATGATGATGATGATGAGGGCTGCAGGAGCTCGAGTTAAAGCAGTGCTGCATCGGCGCGGCAACGGCAACAACGGCGCTAACGAGTTCATCGCTGTCGCCTTCGAGTCGCGGCCCAACACTCCTTCGTCTTCGTCTTCGCAGCAGCAGCAGTACATGGAGGGTAGCGCGGATGCGGTGCGAGGCTTTCCTTCCGTGGTGCCTGACCGAGGGCTGTTGCTGGGCGCGCTGCACGGCTCCCCTTCGCACCGCTTCGAGCCCGGCGACACGTGGCACAACGCCTCGACGCCGCTGGCCCTTAAGAAAGGCATCCCCTCGGCCATGGCGTGCCGCCGCATTTTGGCGCACATGAACCGCCACCGCCCCGTGGCGTCGTCGTTTGAAAACACGGTGTTTGTGCTGCGGGACGAGCTGACGGGCGCGGAAGTGGAAGTGGACAAGCAGTCGTCCGAACCTTTCTTCTGGCCAAGCTAGTCGTCTGCTTATTTTCCATACCCACTGCACCTATGTGCTCTTTCAAAAGTGCTTCGTGGTTATGTCTCAATGACTATCGGTAATATGTGCGTGCGCTTGGCCTCATTTCTGACCTTGGCCATTGAGCTGGTTTCGCTCTTTATGGTCCAAGTAGATTTTTTTATCATAGGCCTCTAACTTTAACTCTAACTTCTGATTGACTTCCGACGACTAATCGACCTTCCGCATTTCACCTTGCTTTCACTCGGTTCTGGCTCTTGAATTTAGAATTTGGCAAGTAGAATTTCGTGATGCGCGGGATTCAGACAATCTCTCGAGTACTCTAAAACCGCCAATACCCGCCAACTTTCTTAATTTTCATTTCGAAGGTGTCTTAGGTGGTTTGCGGTTCTATTCCATTCCCCTTTGAATTCTTCTTACTCCTTACTTTGGTAGTGCTTCATCGCAATGGCATATGGTCACAATTGCTTTATGCAAAAAGGGCATTCAGCCCAGTAAGACTTTTTCTGTAGGTTACACTTTCCTGCTACTGTATTGTACAGGGGTGTTTCTTTGCTACTCTTATCATACATTGCTGTCATCCCGCTGTAAAGCCCCTCCTAATTTGAATTGGAGATGGCGCTTATTGCGCGTATAGAAGTTAAGCTAGTTATCCTAGTGTCAAGTGAAATTTCCTGTGCTTAGATTAGGGGAAAAAAACGGGTTTGATTTTAGAATGCCGTCGCACACAGGGGTTCAACGTCGAGCACTTATGACTTAAGAGCTGAGTATTCCGACAAGGGAAGTAAGAAGTAAGAAGCAAGTAGTGCTTGTTTGTTGGGAGGAAAACTTCAGGAAACAGCACGTACGCAGAAATGAGATTTTTGTTCTCGTACCTCCGAATACAGGAATATTCAGAAAGTAGAGTGGAGCGCGAGGTGATGACTAGTTTAGGGCGGGGTAAATAACCCAAATTTTCTTTGCGCTAGCCTCCTAATTCCGGCCCTTCGGGGCCTGTGTCAAATGAAAAAAAAAAAAATTGGGTTATTTACCCCCAAACAAACCCGGCCTATTTTCTCGATTTGAATTAAACCCCTCATTTATCCGTCTTCTCCACTGCTTCTACCAAATCTTGGCGCTTGCTGAAGAAAATTTGACTTCATTTGGCGTTTCTGAAAATCGAATTAAACCGAAAATTTCCCCAAAAAATTATAAAATTACCCAAGAAAGACGTCATCGCACGTCGACCTCCTTGCCGATGCAATCGCGGACGCGCTGACAGCCGAGCACCTCTCCTACTGCGGTGACAGGGGAACGAAGTCTGTCAAGGCCAATTACCGCCGGGAGCTGCATCGCGCGTGGGGGCTCACCGCCCATCGTGGATGGGCACGCCTTATGCTCGATCGCCGGAGCCTCGTACAAGCCCTGAACGCCCCACGGGACCAAAGCCAACACCCCCGTGCTCGCAACGACTACAACGAAGAGGCCGCTTACGAGAGTTATATGAATCCCGAGCCAGGCTTCCAGTCCGGCCCGGGGGACTCTTTAGACACCGATTAGATGGCACCCTGCCTGTTAGCTACTAAATCCAGTCCCCCCTCGGGAGGGCTCAGACAAAAACAAAAACAAAAAAAGACCTTGCACTTTGGACCGCTATTACCACTTCCATGGCCACTCTGGCCTGTGTGCCCGATTAGCCTTTCCTTCTTGTATTGGCTGCCTTGAATTTTCTGTCTGCCTGTTAGCCTTGTAATTCCGGCCCCTCGGGGCCCGAACCAAAAAATGGCACCCTTTCTGTTAGTTACTAAATCCAGTCCCCCCTCGGGGGGGGATCACAGAAAAAAACCTTGACGGGTATGATCTACCTGGTGATGACTGTCGAGATTTGGATTTGGGTTTCCTCACTCCTTTTCTGAGCCCCCCCGAGGGGGGGCTGGATTTAGTCACTCCTTTTCCCTCATGCTTTGATCCCGGTGAATTCCGGTTGAACGGGTCTATTGGCATCTGCTTTACGTCCCCTTTTTCTGAGCCCCCCCCGAGGGGGGTCTGGATTTAGTAACTAACAGAAAGGGTGCCCCCCTTTTTGCGGCTCTCAAGGCCGCTGTGGGAGTTATCTCCTTAGGGGTGCTGAAGGCATACACTCGTTGAATTCCTTTGTGCTAGCCCTCTAATTCCGGCCCTTCGGGGCCTGTGCTGTGTCAAAAAAAACCTTGACCTTTCCAATTTTTCTGGGCCCCTCCCCCGAGGGGGGACTTTCCAATTTTTGGGTTAGAGGTCCAATTGAGAGTGAACTCAATGAGTACGGCCACAAGGGTCGTGTCCTTGCCCCAGTTATCGGCCGCTACGGGGGTGCTTCTTCAGACCTCAGCCTCATATTGGACCTTGTTGCCCGGGAGCTAGCTCGCAAGCACACGGCCTTCTACAACATTTTCTTTTCTGAAGCCACAGCCATGTTCAAGCAGAAGCTCGCTCTCAAATGGGGCCATGTGATCGCTAGAGGGTGGGCGACTCTCCGACCGCTTGAGGGATTTCATCGTGGCCCTCTCCTCTGAGGGTGGGAACTCTTCTCCTCTGTATGACTCTCACAGGGCGTGGACGAGCTAGCCACTTTGGACCGCTATTACCACTTCCATGGCCACTCTGGCCTGTGTGCCTGATTAGCCTTTCCTTCTTGTATTGGTTGCCTTGAATTTTCTGTCTGCTTGTTAGCCTTCTAATTCCGGCCCCTCGGGGCCCGAACCAGAAACCATCACTACAGAGCAGTAAATTAATCACTACAGACACCCCATCCTTGACACCAAGCACAGCACAACACCAATAACCAATAACCATCCCCACGCGATTGCCCCAACAATGCGTGGACTTGCCGCGCTCCTAGCTCTCGCGGCACCCCACGCCGCAGTCGCTGCCACAGGCGATGATTTCAAGTCCCACGTCATCTACCAGGTGCTCACTGACCGATTCAACTACCAAGACGCGTCAGATTGCAGCAACCTCGGGGATTACTGTGGCGGCACGTTCAGTGGCCTCGTGTCCAAGCTAGACTACCTGACCGAACTAGGGGTGGATGCTGTTTGGATTTCGCCCGTCGTGACGAACTCGCCTGGAGGCTACCACGGGTACTGGCAGACGGACCTGTTCACCATCAACGATCATTTCGGGACACCTGACGAGTTGCAAAATCTTGTCAGTGAGTGCCACAGCCGTGGAATTCTGGTCATCCTTGATGTCGTTGGAAACCACATGGGTGGCACCATCGATGATATTGGCGGATATACTCCTTTCAACGAGCCGGAACATTACCATGACTGCTCTTCGTGCCCAAGCTCGTGTTCAATCGAAGATTACAACGACGACAACCAGGTTCGCCTTTGCCGGCTCGCCGGATTGCCGGACCTAAACCAGACGAACACCTACGTGGAAGAACAGCTCCTCACTTGGATTTCGGACCTAGTCAGCAATTACAGCATCGATGGCATTCGAATTGACACAGTGCCTGAGGTCAACAAAGATTTCTGGGCCAAATTCAATCAGAGCGCTGGCGTGTACACTATTGGTGAGGTGTTTAACGGCGACCCCACCTACGTCAGTGGCTTTCAAGGCGCCCTTGACGCCACTCTGGACTACCCGCTCTACTACGCCATGCGCGACGTGTTTGGTGGGCAGCAAAGCATGTACCAGCTTCAGAGCATGCTTCAGGAGTGCGAGCAGTCCTTCAGCGACGTGTCAGTGCTGGGCACGTTCCTCGACAACCACGACAACCCGCGCTTCCTCAGCACGCAGCAAGATTACACGCTGTACAAGAACGGCCTTCTGTTCACGGTCCTGACGCAAGGCATTCCCATCGTGTACTACGGCACTGAGCAAGGCTTTTCCGGCGGCAATGACCCCAACAACCGGGAGCCGCTGTGGCCTACCGGCTTCGCCACCGACGGCGACCTCTTCACTTTCGTCAAGACGGCCATTGCGCTGCGCAAGGCCCAGGAAGTGTGGACCCAGGGCCAAACTCAGCGGTACGCGGACGACAACTTTTACGCTTTCACGCGCGGGTCCACTTTTGTGGCTACCACCAACGTGGGGTCCTACGGCGCGGACGTGACTCGCACGATCACGTACCACCCCTACACCGACGGGACCAAACTTTGCGAAGCGCTTTCCAACAGCAACGACTGCATTACGGTCTCAAACAACCAGTTCCAAGTTACCCTGTCGCAAGGCATGCCCAAGGTCTACCTTCCATCGAGCAGCAACTAGGCAGCTGCCGCTGATGGCTGAAGGGGGGCAGCGGCAAGGATAAGCCTTCGTGTTCCAGATTTGCATCTATTTTGCCTCCTGTACTGGAAATTTTTGATGTAATTTGGATTCCGTTGTATATCGCATGTCTAAAAGTTGTAAGTATCAAAATCTATCCCATGCAAAATTTTCACTTTCAAGTCGAGCAGGCGGGTTCCGGGTCAAAGTTAAACGCCATACAGCCATACATCAAACAAGGGATTCTTCTTGGGCGCATTCAACTCGCGATATTTACATAAACTCCTGCCAAAAGCACTGGCTGCTTAAGGCACCGAGCATCCGTACTTATCCCCCTTATCTCGTATCTCGCCAGGAATAGTCCCGAAGTGCCGAGGTAGCGAAATGAAAGGCGACTTGACGGAAGTTACAGGTCACAAGCCGCACTGTACGTCATGAAGAGAACTAGTAGTAGATGGCTGACGTACCAGGACAGGGCGCGAAAGCAGCACATGTACATTCTTTGTGTGCCTCTGTGACTACTGCGTGCTTGTTTTTCTTTGTTATTGGGAGAGTATTAACTAGACTAGACTAGACCAGGACAGGGCGGATAGAGGGTAAAGAGTGGAGGGAAGGGGGTAGTAGAGGATCAGCGGAGAGCACTAGGATCAGAGGATGAGGATGAGGAAGAGCAAGAGCAAGAGGAAGAGCAAAAGTTCGAAATTTTGCGGACCGTACACATTTCCTCAGTTTTTAAAATTCCCGAAGATTTCTGACTGACTGCACCCATGCACGTGTGTATGTAATTTACAAGTGTAGATACTGTACCCTTGGTAATAAGCTCAGATTTTCGCACATCTTTCCTTGCAGCACAAGGGCAGCAATCAACAGAGTTTGTGAAGACTGTCTACGATGCCTGATGTCGTCGTAGAGAGGCTCGGAACGTCCATGGACGAGCAAGATTTGCCGGCTAACGAGGTAATATACATGCTGATTCGCCCTCGCCGGTATTTTTCGTGCGTTTGATTTTCGAGACTGCTGTAGCGCCAGATATATAAGCCACGTAGAGGTGTTCCTGGTCGATGGGGCAGAATATGCTTTCGTCATACGCAGCACTTCTCCTAGTTCGATGTTCTATGCCTTGTACTTGTTTAATTTTCAACATCGTGCTCGGTTTTGACAGCCTCTGATGGAAGGCCTCGATGAGGAAGCGGTAATCGCCGAGGTAATGGCAGGAAATCGCACTACTACAACACTAGCGCCATTCCTTTAGATAAATCGCAGCTCTAGTGCTAATTCTGTTCCATCTTAACATGTCTTGTACACCGTGCGCCATCCCGGATTCTTCATCTCTCGCACGCGTGCGCTCTCTCTATTGTGCGCATCCACCCCTAAGACCGCTCTTTTCTGTCTTCCTCATCTTCAAAAACTTAACGCCTCTCTTAATCGTCTGGTGTAGGAAGAAATGAAAGCTGAAAAAGCGCGTTTACAAGAGGAAGCTGAAGAAAAAGCACGCGATGAGGAGGAGAAAAAACAAGAAGAAGCGGCGGCCGAAAAGAAAAAGCGCGAGGAAGCGGAGCAGAAAAAGAAAGAGGAGGCAGCGGCAGCGGCGGCCAAGAAGAAGGCTGCCGATGATGCTGCGGCAGAAAAAAAGAAGCGTGATCAAGAGGTATTTTTTAAAACGGTTTGTTTGTCCTAAAACGACGCCCTTGTGCTGCAGGGATATGCATGCTCTGTTCTTGCTCCTTGAGTATCTTTAAACTTATCGTGCTGCCAAACAGGATGCGCAGCGGAAGGCTGACGAGGAAAAACGCCGGAAAGCTGAGGAAAAACGCATCCAAGATGAAAAGAAGAAAGCTCAGGATGAGAAGGAAAAAGAGCGCAAAAAGCAGGAAGCTGATAAGGCGGCTGCAGAGAAAAAGAGAAACGATGAAAAAGCTGCGGCAGAAAAAAAGAAGAAGCAAGAAGAGGAAAAGCAAAAAAAAGACGAAGAAAAGAAGAAGAAGGATGAAGAGACCAAGAAGAAGAAGGAAGAAGATATGAAAAAGAAGGAGGAAGAAACGAAGAAGAAAGAGGAGGAAAAGAAAAAGAAGGACGAAGAAAAGAAAAAGAGTGAAGAAGCGGCCAAGAAGAAGAAGGAAGCGGAAAAGGCAAAGAAGGAAGCAGAAAAGAAAAAGCTCGAGGAAGAAAAGAAAAAGAAAGAAGAAGGGGCCAAGAAACAGAAGGCAGGAGAAAAGGCTAAGAAGGAAGCAGAAAAGAAGAAGAAGGAAGAGGAAGCCAAGAAGAAGAAAGAAGAAGAGGCCAAGAAGAGCAAAGATGAACAGGAGAAGAAAGAGAAACAAAAGAAGGCTGCAGCGGCCAAAAAGAAAGGGGCTGCTAAGAAAGAGGAGAAGAAAAAGAGCAAAAAAAGAAGCAGTGGCGGCGGCAAACCACAGGGCAGCAAAAAGCAGTCTGGCGACGAAGAAAAAGGAGAGCGCAAGATCAATGATCGGTCCTATGTGGAAGACACGTGCTACTCTGAAAGCGGGCTCCTGGGCTGCCGCACGTATGGCCTCATCATGATGCTCGTGGTTTTCCCCATTTTGTATGGCGCAGCGCTGTTCATCGAGTACAAAGGCCACAAGTGGGATCGCATCGTGGCCCGGTCAGGTGGGCATGCTTACGGCTCCACCACGCACAGCTTCCTGCAGTCGACTGGTCTTGTGGTGGATCCTGACGGCAACCTCGCCAAGCCAGAAGACTCGAAGCCGAAGGAGCCGAAGGCGAAAGCTCCAAAGCCAGCACCTGCACCAGCGCCGAAACCAGAACCGAAGGCTAAGCTTGCACCAGCACCGAAGCCTGCACCTGCACCAGCGCCGAAACCAGAACCGAAGGCTGAGCCTGCACCAGCGCCGACGCCTGTACCGGCTCCAAAACCCGAGCCCAAGCCTGAACCGAAGGCTGAGCTTGCACCAGCACCGAAGCCTGCACCGGCGCCAAAACCCGAGCCCAAGCCTGAACCGAAGGCTGAGCCCGCACCAGCGCCGAAGCCTGCACCGGCGCCAAAACCCGAGCCCAAGCCTGAACCGAAGGCTGAGCCTGCACCAGCGCCTAAGCCTGAACCAGAGGCAGCTGAGGAGCCCGCAGAAGCAGGTACCAAGGTCGCTAAAGGTGCCAAGGTAAGCAAGTCAGCAAGGCGAACGCTACTCGAAGAGGAGGAAGGTGAGGCCGAAGCAACGGACGACGAGCAAGTTAGTAAGCGGCAACAGTTCATCGGATTTGCGAAGAAGAACCCTTTGGTGTACCTTTTGCCTATCATTGGCGGCTTCCTGGGGCTCTTCAGCAACATGGTGCCTGCAGGGTTTGGTTTGGCGCTCATGCCGCTTTTTCAAGAGTTGGGCGTGACGCACCACTCGGACGACACGGTCGCGTTGACCTGCATGCTCGCGCTCGTGACCAACGGCGTGCTCGGCTTCACGACTTGGTGCTGCCGCGACGTGCGGCTCTTTGTGTGCCGCGCGCTGTGGATCTTGTCGCCGTGCATTGGCTTGGGCTATTTCGTGGGCGTGACCAAAAACTTGAGCTTGAAAGACTTGTTCATGGACATGTAAGAATGCGCTTGTGAAAACCCTCTTCCTTCAACCTTGCCTCTTTCCATGTCCTCCCCGCCTTCAGTTCTACGAACGCCCCCCTAGCTAATTCCACTAATCTATTTACTTATTTATCCCAATGCCTAATGATTTATCATTGTTTGCTTGATGCTTGATCTGGTGCACAGGTACAAGGGCACAGAAGACCCGAATCTCAGGGCCTCGTACGATGGAAACGACATCGAGTTACTGCACACGTATATTCGTTTAGGGTTTGGTTGCTTCATGGTATTTATGTCGATCTGGGTCATGATTGGCGTGTGCATTGGTGGTGTGAATCGTTATTGTTGCCCAAGTAAAACTGGCGGCACCACCCCAGGTTGCAAGTCCTTCTGCCAATGGATCATTGTCATGTGTTGCTGCTTCATCACGGGTTACATGTTCGTGGCCACCATCGGCTCTGGCACTGGTATCACGACCTTTTTCTTGCTTTCAGTGTTCCTTGGCGTTGAAACCAAGCGCGCGTTGCCGACGGCCATTGTCCTCAGTGGCTGGGTTGCTGCACTTCCGGCCTATCGCTGCATCTTTTACGCTGAGACTATGCCATACGTAACGTTGCTGATGATGTTTCCTGGCCTATGGTTTGGTTCCGTCCTAGCGCCCTGGTTTTCGAAATGTGGTGGCCCAATGTGCGATTTATTCCTGTACTTCCTCTTGCTTTGCAGCATTGGCTCCGCAGTTGTGGCACTGGCAGCAATCAAGGTTGGATACGACACCGAAGATATCGAGATGGACATTGAACCTATGATAAGCTTTTCGTTCGTCGACCAGTATTTTGACGAGAACGATGGCGAAAATGCGAAAGCGTAATTGCTACTTTATTACTTTATTTGTCTTGGAGTACTGGAGTATGATTCCACATAAGCAATAAAGCAAGATGTGCTATTGACCAAAATGATTTACAGCAAGCGCGGCTTAAGTCTTACGACTTTTAAATCAACTGTCTGTGAATGTGGGCATCAGTTAATACCAACGTTTGAGTTTAATATTTTAAAATACTTAACAAGGACGTAGGACGTAGGCCAGCAGCCTAATTTACCAATTTATTAAGAACAAGGCCAAGACTGAGGAATTAATACCGAATTAAGCCCCCCGCTTGTCGGCTCCTCGTCAGGGGCCTCAGGATAGTAACCAAAAGGCGGCTTCAGGCTTTGATCCCGGCGAATTCCGGTTGAAAGGGTATATTGGCACCTGCTTCACGTCCCCTCTTTGCGGCTCTCAAGGCCGCTGTGGGAGTTTCCTCCTTAGGGGTGCTTAAGGCATACACTCGTTGAATTCCTCTTGTTCCACCTCTGTACTAGTCTTCTAATTCCGGCCCTTTGGG
>Ga0307982_1005293_pt1 | contig 10078 bp, 9 predicted proteins | sample OrgLakmetagen989_FD_201847 | JGI IMG/M metagenome (GOLD analysis project Ga0307982, IMG submission 201847) | Saline water microbial communities from Organic Lake, Antarctica - #989 | ecosystem: Environmental > Aquatic > Non-marine Saline and Alkaline > Saline | place: Antarctica: Organic Lake... | reverse complement strand
GCCCTCCACCTTGAGAGCAAGTCGACTGCGTATACCCCGAAGAGTGCAGGTTCTGCGCTAGTGATCGGCAAGATCGTGCTGACAATGCTTGTAGCTGCTGCCAAAATAAACCTCAGTCAATACTCAATACAGTATGCAGTGTGTTCAACTGCAACTACAGTGCAAGGCACGAAACAGCGAGCACTTTTCTTGTATACAGCTATGCGATGAATGCAATAACCAGGAACTAGGTTATACGTTATCTATGAACCATTCCCATGGGAACTTCTTCATAAAACCGCGTGGTGGTTTAATCACCGAGCTATAAGTTAGAATTTTATAAATCAGTTCGGCGCCAGCGGCGTTCGGCGAAGGACGCAAAGGATTTCGATGTGGTCTGAGCCGGGGAAGAGCGCAAAGCCTTCTGAATGGTCGAGCCGCCACCCACCGTGCTCCACCAGCTGGGGCAACTGCCACGCCAGCGCGTCGAAGCCGCAGGACACGTACACCAGGGTGTGCACCGAGTCCGCTTGTGGGTCACTGGGGTCGCACAAGCAAGCGAGCACGTCCGGCTCGAGCCCTTTCCGAGGCGGGTCCACGATCAAAATGTCGGCGCCTTCTGCTTCGCCAGCACGCAGCGCGTCTGCTGCAGAGCCCACCTGGTGTACATCGAATGACGATGACGATGATTGCAAGATCCACACGCGCAAAATTAGAAATGGGAAGAGCATAAAAAGAAGAAGATGAAACAGCAGCCAAACTAATGACGGATTATCTTACCATGTAACTGGCGCGCGCTCCAAGGCTGGGCGGCAGGGTTCGTTTGGAAAAGTCAAAACTACGGGCATTCGAAGGGTTCTCGTCGCTGCAACGCAGTTCCGCAATGCCTCCGTCTCTTCCTCGTCCATGCCCTGAACCTCGTCGAGAAGAGCGCCCATCCGACGACGATGGTGCCCCTGCTGGCTCTTCCAGCGCTGATGGTGCCAGCGCGGCCAACAAACTGAGCCCTATGGTGCCAATCCCACCGTAAAGCTCGCACACGACGGCGTTTCGCATGTCCACCAGCGCGGCAATTCGTGCAATGATGCGGCCGAACCCGTCAAGATTGGCCTGGCGAAACACCCGCGGAGACAGGTAGAAGGTGGGGGGCTGCACTCCTCGACCAGCCGCCAACTGCGGAGGCAATAGAGCTTCCGAAGGAGGAGAGGAAGAGGAATCTGTGGAACCAGTTGCTGCAGCCAGGAAGGCATCATGGCTAGGGAAGAGTCTTTCACGCAAAAATTCGTTGCCGTAAGCCCGGTGCCACAGCCGCTCGCCCCGCGCGAAAATCGCGTTTCCGTCACCCGTGCGCCAGTGAAACCAAATGGAGTGAAACAATGCATCGCCCCCGCTGTCGCTACCGCTGCCGCTGCCACCACTGCTACTGCTGCTCTTGTCGCTGCTTGCCTGGTCGTTGTTCGTGTTTTTGGCGCTGGCGCTAGTAGCTTCCGCAGCGGTCGCTGCCAAGAGACGGTCAACCAGGTCGGGTTTGAGACCTGAAATCGGCAAGCCACGGCTCTTGAGCTCTTCCTTGAGTTCTGGCACGGTCTTTGTGGTCCATTCCACGGCTGCAGCAGCCACGGCAGCAGGTGCCACGGCCCAGGGCCCTTTCTCGCCTTTGAGCGCTTTGGCGGGTTTGCGGAGGGCTTTGACCAGCCGCTGCGGCCACGGGCTGGCGTCTCGGAACGAGTCGCTGTTCCAGATAAAGGTCGCCTGCACCAAGCCCGTGGACCGCTCGACCGACAGCTGCACGTAGCGGAGCAAACCCTCGCAAGTGTTGGGGTCGTAGCCGGCGATGCCCACCCGCGCACAGGCCGCTTCAATGGCGGAGGCGGCTTCGTTGATCTTGGGGTCGTGCACTGCGCACCGGGGCAACGGTTTGATGGCGTGGGTGCGCCCTTCAAACAAGCCGAGCTGCACGCCGCCGAACTTGCTCAAAGGGCCGGCAGCAAGCTTAGCGTGCGAGCGCCACGCGTACGGGGAGCCCAGTTCGACCTGAAAGGTTAGAAGGAACAAGGAAAGAGCAATAACTGATGATAAGTATCGTGCTGACGAAGAAAAATAGTAGACGGCGGAAGAAAAGAGGAGGCAGAGTAGGAAAACTCTTAAGAGTGTAGTTGAGCTAAGGATTGCAACAGCCAAATTAGATAGGCAAAGAAGTGGGATTCGATTTACGAGCATGCAAATAATATCACGCAACCAACCTCTAAGCTTAGTAGCGCCTTTGCTTGCGTCATCACTGGAGTAGAATCCAGACCGCGCTCAAACTCGCAGCCCCAGCACGCCTTGAAATGCTCGCACTGTAAATCTGGCGGTGGTAGAGCTAAGCCATCAGGCCCAGTAGCGTCAGCACCATTCTTTTCAGGGGAGCTCCTTCGATTGTTGGGCAGTGGCTCGACCCAATCGCGCGCCGAGTCCCAAGATCTTTGCTTCGTAGCAGCACCGCTCAGAGGCCGCAGGCCCCCTCCAACACTACCACTACTGCGTCGCGGAGAAGGCGAGGTAGTTGATTTTTGGGTGCGGGCTCTCACTTTCGAACTACTGCCAGCCAGTTTACTAGCGCTACTGCTACCAGCCTTGCCGCTGCTGCCATCACTGGCAGCACCTCCTTTGGGTTTCGGCTTACCTTTGTTCTTCTTAGCAAAGTCCTTGCCGAATAGCGCAGTGGATTGTCTGGTCAAAACAGGGTGGAATACAAAGCATGCAGCTGGACACATGTGTGCTGCCACCGCAAGTAACACTACGCTGCGGCGAATTGACATCTTCTTGAAGTTGTTATCGATTCACTGGAGATCTTTCAGAACCAAACCTGCTCAGTCAAAAATAAAGCTATTCTATTGCGGCAATCAATCCGTTCTAGTTTATTCTTGAGCAGAATAGCTAATGAAGTCTACAGTTGCCTCAGTGTCTCGACAAGTATTCAGCGATCTTTGTCTCAAACCGCCATGGTTGCACCGAGACAGCGACCACAGCGAATCAACGAGGTCCAGAGCAGTAGTTCGGGGATCAGGTTCGGTGGTGATTTTCCCGAAAATAATAGCTACTAGCTAGCTACTTCCTGTGAATGGCTAGGCCATATCATGCTCTGTGCGCATAGGTTGAGCTAAAAAACAAACGCATTATGTTGAGATACGCAAGCCCTTCGCGGCACCTTGTTTTTTTTTTCTTAACGCCTTTAACAGCGCGATTTTGCACTCATTATTGCAAGGGCCACTCTGTCTCAGGTTGCGCCTGGTAGGTTGGGCCAGGTGTAATCTCTCGGGCTCATCGATGGAGGCCCAAACAACGCAGCGATTTCCTCGCGCTCTTCAAGAGAATTTAAATGGAACTTGATAGCATGCGCATTCTCTAAACTCTAGCGATGTTGCGCAATGGTGACAATTGAACTAACATGGACAGCTAGCTCTCAGATTATTCCAAGTAAGGTCTTGAACCCCAGCAAGTGTCTGAAGATCCGCCGTGCCTTTAATAGCACATCTGTACTCGTAATTCTGTGCGTGAGCTGTCAGATTTCTTGTCCAGCAGTTGTTTGCTGTATCCACACTGCATCTGATCACTGGTACATCATTTCTGCCTTGGCTGCGAATGTTCTTCACCTTGTGTTGATTGATGAGCCTTTGATGTTAACGAATAATCGAGAGTGCACGTTGCACGTAATAGTCCATTCTTATGGCGACCCCAATGATGGCACTCAGGCACTCAAGCTCAGGTAACTGTCGGTATGTTACTGTGCTGGCATGCTGACATCGTGGCATTCTTATAGCTAAGATTCGATATTGGAGTTCTGCAGGCCGAACGAAGTTCAGTGATTTTTCTGCTCATATAATCCACATGGACTAAAGCTCTTTTCAATCAGCTCTCGTTATTGTCCTTCAATTCTAGAACTAAATTTCGCTTCAACGTGTTTCTTTTTTCTCTTCAATACATTCATCTACAGCTCAAAGTGGGTTATAGGTTATGGGATTATGGGGCGGTGAAGCCAATTACGGCATTGTGACTTATGTTTCGAAAAAAAGTTTAAATTTCCTTCGTGCTGCCTATTGGACTTCTAGGTCCAGCCCCTCGGGGCCTGTGTGAAAACCTCTTTACATGTCGCGAATATGCCAAAAAATCATTTTCCTATTTGCGAGCCGTGGGTGGAGGTGGATCTCCGAACTCGCTAAGTTCGAAATTCAGGTCATGTTCAGTCCTCTAATTCCGGTCCCTCGGGAATTCTTTTAAGATAGCAGCATGGTACCTTCTTTTGCTATCCTAGTAAACCTTCTTCTTCCGCGTTGAAATATATGTCCAGATGTTTCTTGGACTCCGCCATTTGCTTCTTAGCCAGCCGGCGATACTTCTCGGCGGTGTCAGGGCTGTTCTCCGGTTCATCTGCCTTGCGATTGTTCTCGCTGGCTTTCCGCTTGAGTTCCTTGCCTATTTTTTCATGCTCGCATGCGCTCAGCGACGCTGTGGGCTTCTCATCCTTAGTTCCTTTTGACGTTTGCATGATGAAGTCTTGGTTCCCACTAGCAATTGCTGCACTCAGGACTTGTTGACTAGCACACGCAGCTCGAGAGGCCAGGGCATCTTGCCGCACTTCTTGGTTTTGTTGCTGAAGAAGCTGAAGCATCATGTCTCGTCCAACAACAGTGGCTTTGGCCACTTCTGCTGAGATCTCCGCAGTGGCGCGGGCCTTCTGCTCCTTCGTTAGGGCCTCTCGGGCGGCCATTGTGTCGGCGAAGTTCTTCGCGGCAATTTCCGAGCGTAATTCAGCCTTTTCAGCCCTTAGCTGCAATTGCACCATTCGAGATTGATTTTCGTCAAAGGGGTTAGTAGGCTTTGGCGTGATAGGCACAAAGTTGCTGTAGCTCAGCTGGCCGATCCTTCCGCTAGTGCTGCTGGTGCTGCTGCTGGTGCTGCTGGGTCTGCTGGCGCGGCGGGTACTCGTGGTACTCTTGCTACTTCCGACGTACGCCACCAATGCTGCTTCTTCTGCATTGTCATCAGCCTTCGGCTGAACAACTATTGCCTTGCTCTTTTTGGCCTTCTTGCCTTTATCTCTGACTTGTTTTTGAAGAGCTACACGTTTACTGTAGCGGCTGTCGTAAAATGTGAAGCAATTACCGTCGTCGATGACTCCTCGGCGAAACCATTCAACTCCAGCTTGAAGACAGCGGGTTTTCAGTTCAGGTCCAGCCAATGCATCTTTTAATACCCCTTCTGGCTCATGTGCTGCATCCAACAATGCGGTATGAGAAACGAGCACAACTTTATCCTCTTCATTTGAGTTGGCGGTCATAACTTTTGTCACAGGAAGCGCCTGAATACCATTGGTCGTTGAGGTACCAATCACAGCAACTAGTACACAAATTGAGCTACCAAGTGCCTCCTTGAAATATGGTAGTGCCGTGTCATGCTTGTACATGACTAAAGTCGCTATCACTACAACAACGGAGCCATCCTTCAGGAATCGAACTTCCCGTGACTTGATGGCCCCCTCAGCGTGCCGAGATTTCGAACGCACCCCTGAGTCTCGGTGCGTCGCTGCAAAATTGCGAGAATAAAGTGCCACTCCCGGGATTACAACTGCATCTGCTATCTCTGGCGATACTTGTTCCAGCTTAATATTTTCGCGCTTGATGACGAAAAAAGGTCTTGGGTCATCGTCCCCATCAATGGTCAATAAGGAGCAGCAAGGGGAGCCTAGCATCGCACGCGTCGCAGCGCTGTTAAAGAACTAGTAAGTAGCAATAGCCGCGTGGTGCATGGATTCACCGACAAGCTCAGCGTCTCCATCCTTGACCATTTGAATGCACTTCGTATCTTTTCCAGGAACCCAACCTGGATAAGATTGCCTTCCTTCACCAAGATTGAGCCCTGAAATCGTCCCCGCTTCGTAGAGGAGGTCAACAATAGAAGGGGCCGAGTCTTCTTCAAGTGCATCTTCAGCTTCGCTATCGTTTGCTAGACGTAAATCTTGTGGCGCTCCAGATGTGGGCCCTCCTTCTGCCACGCAAATTACACCCGAAGGGCCATCCTCATTGAAATTCTCTTGAGCTAGGCATTCATCCGTTTGAGGTTGATTGATGAAACCTTCTGGGTTGAGAATATCTTCAAGCGAATCTCGATCGGCTGGCGGCCTAATTTCGTTGTTGAGTGTGTCTGAGGCGGATTCAGCCCTAGCATCCCGATCTCGAAAGCAATTTCCATCATTTTCAAGGCTAGCGTCGCGATGATTGCGTAACGAAGAAATCGCATCGCCCACAATTGCACTGCCCCCTTGATCTTGAGATACCTGAGGCGAAAGTTCTTGAGGTTTTCCGTGGCTGTGCGGGACTCCATTTTTTTCGTGTTGAGATTGGTGGAGCAGCGCTTTTTCACGAAATCCCGAATTTTGATTGGTGGAACACCTCAAAATGAAGGATGACTTTTGCGCTATGATTGAGTCTTTGTGAACGTCGAGGGACTATATGGTATGACGGTGGCTGCTTATAAACTTATACTCGTTCTGACTGGCAATTTTTTTTGGCGGACCGTAGCGAGCATACCCCTCGTCTCGCACACGTGTTTTACACCGCCATCGTTGCTGTGGTGTGTTCACTTTACGGTGGCTACCATGGAGTTATATGACCCTCCTGATGACACTAGTGACCCTCAATTCAAGTGCGACTTGCATCCGTACTCAAGGTTTTGTCGCCATCCATGTGTCAAGTACGATACGAGTCTCCTGCTCCGAGAGCGGCTCGCGAATTGTGCCGCGTCGTTCGCACTATATGAGAACCGGAACTCATGGCAGTCACTCAGCACTAATGGCACGTCAGCTCTTCAAGATGAAAGGAATGAACTCTCGCACCGAACACTTTCTTGCGAACTACCTGTTAGAGGTTGCTATGGCCTTCTAGCGGCTACCGGTCGTATTTTTGGTGTATCTGGAGATGTGGTGAGGAATGCGCACTCGGACTCTGGTGGCATTACACAAGAGGCCTGGAATGCGCGCCTGTTAGAGGGCACGGCGAAAAAAACAAGAGCGACACGTTGGGATGTTTACCCGCTCGAATACGTATTCAGGTTCTTTCACCACGATGAATTCGACGGACTAAGCCGCAGTTCTGAGTCAGATTGGGAACCTCCTGACAAGTGCATCCTAGTCGAGCCAAATAAAAATGAACAAGGAAGGAGGAAAGGCCGCAAGACAATTTTTTGCGCCGGTAAAGCGCGCCAATTTGATTGTACCTACAAAATTCGTAAGGTGCGATAGTGTGCGCGTGATAATTGTTGATAGTGCCCGCTAAAACTATTACCTTACTGCTGACTGCTGAGGATTATCACTCACTCATTAAAATTACTTCTCTGCGGTGCGCGTTTTCCAGGGAACGAAATTAGAATTAGCAAACGACTACCTTCTTTCAGATACAAACAAAATGATTATGGAAGACAATCCGCATCTTCGCATCTCAGTCAATGAAATCATGAAGTGCATATGCCCATGCATTGCTCCTGATCTGATAAAGGAATGCGCTTGCCCAACGTGCACAGATTTCGAATGCGCCCTTTCTGCATTGCGCAAATGTTTAGCCTCAAGGCGATTGGAGCAGCGATTGGAAGAATCTTGTGGTCAGGAGTGCGCAGCTTGGGCCCAAGCAATCAAAGACCCCACTTCTTTCCGTGATTTCGTAACTTGTGAAAGGTCAGAGCTACCCGGCTTCGAGTGTGCGTCCAAGCGGGGGTTCTCATGCCATCCGTATAGCTGCTGTATCGAGGCCTCTCAGCCCGGAGTTGAGGTTTGCGGAAAATGTGGCATTGATCGAGTTTTACCCAAATGCGCATGCTTCAATTCTGAATCAATGGCAAAAGAGTGGACATGGCTGAAAAGGCAAACTACACTTGAAGGTAAGAACCATGACCAAGTTCAAAATCGCTTGCGGAACTACACTGGTACCTTAGGCGAGTTGCTCAAGTGGGTCCAGGAAAATTACAAAGACTATTTGCATCACACTTGGAGAGCAAGGTTTCTCCGCCGCCAATTTCACATTGAATGCGATACTTACGATGGTAAAAGAGATGCTGTTCTATTGGCTGATTTTGCCTCTGCCATGAAGCTAGGCTGCGGCTTCAAAGGGACATGTGAATCGGACTCGACCTGTAACGTTGTCCTCGTTTTATATAAGATTCGAGGTAAAGAGTTCTGCGACTACGTTCGATTCTGGAGTCCGGCAGCGACCTCGTAAGTGATGGATGAATTGCTTTTATCTTTCATTTCTGTAGTTCGTCTTGACAAAATCTGACCTATGCGCATTTCATTTGTTCATCTTTATCCATAGAGCTGCGTTTCACCATGCTGCTCTTCACTTCGTAAAACAACATTTGCATTCGCGTGTGCCGAATTTGAAGCGGCTTTGGTTGTGGACAGACGGGCATGCTTCGACTTATTAGGGTTACCCAAATTTTGGGCGCATGGGGTACTGGCCTCTAACACGACCTATATCGAGAGACAGCGATGAAGGCGCCGACGCTGGCGCTGATGTCCCCCCTGGCTACGAGGATGCTGAAGCAATAGAAATACTTTATTGCTTCTTTGAGCACGATCACGCCTCAGGAGTTCAAGATTCCGTCGGTAAAGATGCACGTTACCCTTTGCTGACCCAATTGGGGTTTAAAAGTATTGCAGTTCATGAATACCATCAGTGTTACGAATGGTCAATGGAGAACAATAACCAGCCTGACCGAAGCCGCAATCGCCATGGGCATTGGAAAGCAAATGGTGACTATGTTTGGGTTGCATTCTCAGATGGAGAAGATTCCCATCGGCACGAACATGAAGTTCTGGACCTTCGCCGCAAGGTGTACAAGGCTGTACCTGGCTGCTCCCAGCGATGGGAGTTTCGAGCTCTTCGCCCTCACCCTGATGAAACGGACCCGAAGCCATTGATTTCTTCCAGGCGCCTTGCTTGCCGTTGTGAGCAGTGCCGTACTTATTTAGACACGGGCATTTTCGCTCTATGTATGCACCCCGAGGTAACAGGCGACTGGCATCGTGATCGTGTCGATTTTATACGTGTACACGCCATCGAGGATACTAGACGAATGAAATTGGATGCCAAAACAAAGCGGCGGGAAAAACAGCGAGAGAAAGCTGAGGAGTTACGGCATAATTGTGTGCCGTCGGAATCTTTAACTCCAGAAGGCGGCGGAGCTGCAGAAGAAAGCGCTTCAGGAGACTGCGAAAATGATGACATGGCTGACATAATACGCGCTTCTTACGTCAGTTCCGATTCAGAGGAAGAAGATTGAGATGGCCCCTAGGCTGAATGTTGGAGCTGGGGGGGGAGCTAAATGCCTGAATGGTGCGACTACTCTGAGTTGCAGTTAACTGCCATCGCTTATTATTAAATTACTCCTTTTAATTCTATACACTACGCATTAAACGTAATGGCCCATATCGAGGCATATCCCGACATATGGTAGTATAATTGTCCAAATTTAGATGCCCCATTAACAGAAGGCAAAGAGATCTCAGAAGTTATTTTGGCGTTACAGCGCATAATACCGCATATGGAAGTGGGAAATTGCACATCATTTTGAACTGCTACTGAGACTGACACTCGCGAAAATTCACTACACCGAAAATAGAACCAGTATTCCACAGTTGCAGGATACAAATAATGAAAGAGGATCCAAGCATTCCTCCCCTGAGAACTCATGGCCGTATGGTGAAAGGAGCGCGAGTGGGAGTGTGTGTGCGCGTTCCTTGGCCAGGTTCGGCTTGAGTGTGCCGCAGTCGGCGAGGATGCTGCTACAGATAGTATGAATCAAAGTCAGGTGCGCACCTGGCACAGCATGATAAAGAAATTGATGCAATGATGATAAGAACTGCCATACTCGCGAATGTCAGGCGGGCCTATTTAGATTTGACCTCGTGATGTTTAGATTATCTGTTTCCTTTCGGATACGGCGTTGGCGTGCAAGTACAGGACCACGTAACAACAATTTCGACAATGCGCATGCTATCAAGTTCCATTTAAATTCTCTTGAAGAGCGCGAGGAAATCGCTGCGTTGTTTGGGCCTCCATCGATGAGC
>Ga0307982_1005292_pt1 | contig 10078 bp, 7 predicted proteins | sample OrgLakmetagen989_FD_201847 | JGI IMG/M metagenome (GOLD analysis project Ga0307982, IMG submission 201847) | Saline water microbial communities from Organic Lake, Antarctica - #989 | ecosystem: Environmental > Aquatic > Non-marine Saline and Alkaline > Saline | place: Antarctica: Organic Lake... | reverse complement strand
AATGCGTTGCCATGCTATCTAGTTGTCGTAATGACTATAAACGCTTGTTATATGATCAATATTTCCCTACGTGCTCATCGTGTCTTTGAACCTTCAGGCGACCTCCTGAACGACTTCGTTGAGTTTACGCAAGGGATCATCACCCGCTGCTTTGGCAACTGGGGAACGCGCACGCTCTATCGGACATGGATTGTAGCGGCTGGAAGTGAGGGAAGCGGCGCGGCCATTGGCAACAGCAGCGCGCTCGCGATGAGCGCCAACAGCAGTGCAGGCAGAGGTGGGCGGCTGGGGTCCCCGCCACTCCCCTCTACAGGACCGCTGATCTGCGGCCTCTTTCAAGTCGGAGGGCCCTGGTGGAACCTGCTCGGAGGGTGGCACCGGGACCCGCCTCGCGAAGTGGCGCAAGGCCTGCTGTTGCCGGTGCCCGTGAGCGACTTTGCGGCCGCGACGCAGTTCGTGTTGGACCACGGAACCGACCTGGAACCGGAAGACCTGGCTGAACTCGTGAACGCCAACGCGCGGGCCCTGTACGGCGCGGAGTCCCCGAACAGCAGCTTGAGCAGCAGCAGCAGTGGTGCTGCCAATGGTGGCAGTGGTGCTTCGTCGTCGTCGTTGCTTACCTGCGCGTTGCGGGGGGGGGCGGCCCAGCTGCATCAGGTCGCGCAGGGCGAAGACGGCGCGGACGTGGCCTGCGTGCGCTTTGACTTGCTCGAGTACTACCTGGTGCACATGCTGCTCCACGCGCGCCGCACGGACCGCACGGGATCGCAGCCCAGTGGAAGCCACCGGCGCCCAGTCCCGCTGGCGAACCTCCAGCAGGTAAACCCAATGTCATGCACAAGTGTGCGCGCTAAAGCTTACCGTGTTGAATAACTTGCGTGACCAAAAATTTACCTGATTTCTTTCTCTCTTTATCTCACTGCTTTCTGCTGTCGCTATTTTGTGTGCTCCACTCTCTTTCGGCTGCCCTACGCATGCGCAGTACGACGACGCCGGTTTAGACGTTGCTGGCCCTTGGGCGGTCTTCACTGCACACGACTCGATGATGTCCACTTTCCAAGGCCTCTCGGAATTCATGGACGACCACAGCGGCAGTGTTAGTGGTGGAAGCAGCAGCAGCGGTGGTGGTGGTGGTCCTGGTATGGGCGGTGGTGGTGGTAGCAGCATGGGTGGTGTGCCACTCAACGGCCGAATCGATCGATTGGTGCAACGGTCGCCGTACTTGGCCTTGGTGCTGAAGACTGCTTCGTCTCTGTGGCCGCACCGCGGCAACCACTGGGGCAAAGCAGGCAGTACAAGCAGTGATAGTGGTGGCAGTGGCACGTCATCCTCCTTGTCTTCACCGGACGAGCGCTGTGGGGAATTGTTTGCGCGCCTGGTGTGCGACCTGTGGCTGACGCCGGACCATTTGCCCAATCACGACGGAGCCGAAGCCACCGGCCGAGCCGAGCGACGCAAAGCGCGCCTCGAGTTCAACCAGCAGCAAGCAGCGGCGGCGCAGCAAAGCAACATGCTAGGAGGAGGCGGTGGCCTGGCTAGCCGTGGAATGATCGCCATGGCCACCACTACTAGTAGCAGCATTGGCCAATCAGGAAGCAGCAAATCGAACATTGCTTACTTGCCCCCACCCGCTCCCGCGTCGAAGCATCTACCGGTGGCGGCCGCGCAAGGCGTGTTGGTGTGCTCTGCGCAGCTACTCGCGGATCCGGACTTGCACAGCGCTTGCATTCGCCGCCCGATGAGCGACCTCTTTCCGACCTGCGCTGCGGGAAGTGGTGGAGGTGGTGCTCGAATCATGCTGCAGCAAGGGGGGCTAGCGAACGCGGTGCCGCTGCCGCCACCGTCTCTCGAGCTACAGCGTTTCATGGAGCAAGGAATTAGTAGCGGAAGCGGAGGTGGAGTCAGTTTGTCACCACTGAAGTTGGAGCTAGAAGTGCAGCGGCGTGACGCCAATGGTGATCCTGCTCGTGCGGAACAAGTAAGAGTTGTAGTGAGCGTTTGTTTCGCTTTGCTTTTGGCCTTTCCGCAAATGACCTCAGCTGATCTTCGCACAATCATCCACGAATCTTTTCCTTTTCCTAAACCCTTGTCGCTGTCTTGATATTTTGTTCTCTCTTCACTTCTTTCTTTTCTCTCTTCTGCCATCTGCCACAGGCGCGCGCTCTCCTTCACGAGCTACGGCAGCACCGAATGCCAGGCCTGAATCCTGGCACTTTTGCACCCTGGCAGCCTGCTGCTGCTGCTTCTCGTCGTTCGTCGTCGTCGTTGCCTTCCAGTAGTAGCGCGTTAGGGTCCCCGGGGTTCTTAAACCGCAGTTCCACCTCCACCAATCAGGGAGCATCTAGGCCGCATCCCGTCGGGATTTTACACAGCCAAGCGGCAGGTTACCTGGCGTCGGGCTTCAAGCAGGTGCGAAACTAGGGCACTGCTTCTTAGGTTAACTTGTTAGAGTGATTTCGATTTCGAACTTCCGGTGGTAGTTTTTAGGCTTATAGCCAAAGCTGCATCTTACTTTTTTTTATGAGCTCTTTGTGATCATGCATCCATCTACCCGTGAACATACACATCTAAAGGTGAGCCCGCGCACCCAGCCCGAAGCTTTCGTGCTCCTCGTAGAGACCTGGCTCCTCTGGATGCAGCCGTGGACTGCGCCATCTCAACTGAAGGCGTCGGCTGCAGCTGCGGCTAACGCGCCGTCGACGCGTGGTGGCGCTGCTCCACTGCCAGGATCGTCGTCGTCGTCGACAGGAGCTTCGCGCTACGCCAACCACCACGCCGCCGCCTACGGGCCGGAGTGGGAAAACTGGGTGTTGGCCTGCGAAGACGTGTACACGGTGCCGCTGCTGCCTTTCTTGCAGCGCATGGGGTCCCTGGACTACGGGGGCTCCAACAAGCGGGACGCGCAGCTGAAGGCGTGCGAGAGCGTGATGGAAGTGTTCAAAGGCCCGCTGCTGGACGTGTTGAGGCAATCCCCAACGGAGGCATTGAGGCGCGCTCTTGAGGTGGCTGGCAGCGTGCAGGCCCCGGGAGACCGGTACACCGGCTGCAGCCTCGCGCCGCTAGGACAGGTGTGCGCGTGGGGGAGAGAATTAAGGAGGGTTGTTTTCGATTATTTCTTTCCTTTCGTGTTATTCCTTCCCTGGCCTCTTTCTTTCTATTTTCACGTTTGTCTTTGCGTTCGATCCCAACCGCACTACTCTCGCGCTTGCACAACGACTGGTGGGCATGTTAGGGCGCGCAGCGGCCGGAAGTGGGGCGGTTCCTGAAAGACTTGCACCACTCGCTGGTGTTTGGGAACTGGCTCAGCCCCACTTTGGACTACGACGACCACCTCAACTACTTGTGGTGGGCAGCGGCTTTGGCGGCCGTGCAGGTGTGTGCGTGCGTCCTGTGATATTGAGAAAGAGCTACATTTACTTCGACGTGATGACCTCAAGAAGAGTTGACCAAAGGATTCACCGTCACTTCGTAGTTTTTCCCTCCTCTTCGTGCCAAGATATCATGCGTTGCACTTTCAAGGGAGCCGCCTCCTTCGCACTCTAATATTTGGTATGAACTAATGCTTCTCAACAGGTGGCCCAGTTGTTGGAGCTCATCACCACTGGCACCGCTGCTCGCTGGCGGCTGAACCGCCTCGTGGCGGACCTTTCCGACGTGTGCGGCTTAACCGACCCAGACCTCCTCCGTAGAGCCATGCTGGGGCAGAAGCCGTCGTCTGGGCCGGGTGGGAGCGCTAGTGGCGGCGGCGCCTTGGTTGGGGGCAGCAGTGTTGGCGGCAGTGGCAGGGACGGCAGCGTCTTAGGAGCTGTGGAAGGCTGGGTGACTGACACCAAGGAGCGGCTGCAGCGCGCGCGCAGAGTAGTCACCGTGCACGGCGTGAAGCTTGGCGCGAGCGTAGTGGTGGTCACGTCAATAGTGTTTGCCTTGCGAGGCCAAAGCAGCAGTACTAGTACTAGTACTAGTAGTAGCCGTGTTGGCAGTAGCAGGTCTCGAACTGCTGCTGCTGCTGCTTCTGCTTCCAATGGCAGTATGGTTGGGGATATTAGCTCCAATTTTGTTTACGCACTCGCTCTGCATCTGGCGTTGGTTGTCGCCTACGTTGTCGGCGCGCACCTTCTTCTGCTCGGCAAGAGGAAGCAACAGCAGCGCGACGCTACTCGTGGCAGTGGCCTGCGGTACCACCCGCGCACCGGTTTAGCCCGTGTAATAGGTCCCTACGACGCACCCCTCTGCAGCTACGAGCTCTGGCCGCTCTTTTGCTTGGCTCGGGCGCTGAGCCGCGCTGGCGCTGCGTTGCACAAAAGCAGCAGCAGTGGCAGCAGCAGCAACGGTCGCTACGCCGTAGCTGGAGCCGACGGAGACGACGAAGTGGATTTGCGGTGGATTGCGGACTACCGGAACTGGACCTTTGGGGCCTTGATCGGCGCGGCCGTGGCGCACTCCACGGTGCGCGCGGTGCTGTTTTCCTGGGCTGGGCTGTTCGCGGGCGGGCTCTTTGCGCTCTTCCAGCGCTACCCGCACCTGTGGTTCAAGATTTCGAGCGGCCGTTGGTTCAGCTCGGACTCGAGTGGCGACTACGATTGATCGAAATAGAAGGAAGCGCCATGCAGTAGACTTTTTGATTCCTTGTCTTACTTCGACTTCAATTAAACCACCTTTTTTGAATTTTATTCAAGAGATATCCGACCTAACGACTATCCCCGGGTGTTCTCTACTTATTATACCGATACCGAAACATCGATAATAATATCAATTCAAGATTTCAAGCAATTCCTTCTTTTTTTTAATTACTTATCATAAATCTGCTTTCGTTTATCTGTTTGTAAACAGCACCCTGCACCAAAAAGCGTAGCTGGCATTCCAAAAGCAGCTCCATTCCTGTCTAGATAAGTCACTTCAGAAGGATAGCAGGTGTGCTCTTCTCGAAAGGCGATGCCAAAAGTTCTTTGTAGCTCCTCATCTCAACCTGCCTTCTTAAAATTAGGAGCGCTTTACTCGAAACAATAAAGGGACCCACTTCGACACAAAGCTGAGAACCAAATAGGCTATCACTGTTGTTTGAAATGGCGTCATTGATGTACTATCGCTAGGATTTTGTTTGAAGATGGCCACGCACAATTCTCCCAAGAGCATAGCCGCCATTGGAATGAGCACCTGATCGAGTATGGGAATGAGATCGTGGCAGGTATGCTGAAAAGACAAAATTAAGACTGAACCTACCTTGCGGTACATGCTGAATGCGAGAAAAATTGCTAGTTTCGGAGTGCCTTGCATTGTGTCCGTAATGTAGTAAAGCATCAAGATCGCAGGCACATCAGTCATCGGCCAACCAATGGCAGAGTGAAGGCGGTCTTTGACTTTCTTCGACTTAGTGCTAGACTTTTCCCTCGGAGAACTGGCTCCGTCAGACACCATTGGCGCATCTTGAGGCAAGCTCTTTTCATCATTGGATGTGATGATGCTAGAGCTGGCTGCTTTGGACTTCTTTGCCATGACTCTGCGGTAATTATATCACACTAGTAGGAGGAGTAATGGGTTTTCAGTTAGTTTGACATCAGCATCATGACAGATTAGGTAGGAATGATGAGCTCACCTGATGAACTGGTGAGTTCTTTAAAAACACTTCGAGATATTCAAGCTTCACTACTAGTCTAGTCTTCCTGTTGGAGCTGCGGCTGTTTCAAAGCCTTATCCTATATATTATAATGACGACGCTATCGATATCCGCACAAACATCATCTTCGTGCCGAAGTCGAAAATATTTTTAGCCTCACATCAGATTTTGGCATCATTTTCAGCAACCCAGATAAGAATCAGGAATAGTTGACGAAAGATAGTCGCATACGTGTCGTCGGGATTCAAGAAATATTCTTGCAGTGTTTTGACGACATAGCCCACGCCCATACAGCATACAGCATCGTGGCTTCGATAGAAATATCCATATGCTTCTAAGGTTGAATTTGTTATAATTCGGAGCGTGTTGGCTCTTGCAGAAGCCAAGAGTGCTTCATAGTAGACCGCAGCACATGCTTCACGCTCATTTCTTAGCCAGTTCGAGTAGGCATGCGGTTGGTCGAACGGCAGCTGCAACAGTTCTTCGTTTTGTGCCTGCACGTGTTGCAGAGGAAGCCAATAGCATTGGGCTTTCTCAATTTCGCACTAGTGCCCTTGGTGCAACGCCTGGCCTCAGTTCTGCCATCCTAAGCCCCGCTGCGTCAGCTTTGGGGTTCATGTTGTGGGACAAGAATTGGCTTGGCTCTGCCTTCGCTCTGAATTTCGCAAAGAATGTGATCGCATCAGTATTTTACTGCATTACTCTCACAGCAACTGGTGCGATGCCATCTTTTCAGCCTGGTGATGCTTCGATGATCGCACTTCCTTTTCTTGCGCTTTCAGCTTTCCTTGGAGTAGTTATCGGCGACTCTACGTCAATTGCATCCTTAAAACGGCTCGGAGCTCGGCGTTACTTGCTGATCGACTGCATGAGACCTGCGCTGGCTCAACTCATTGGAGTTTTCTTCTTTTCCGAAAAAATCACGATTCGCTTGGTCGCTGGAATAACCGCTGTAATCAGCGGTGTCTACATCGCATCGGCGGCCAAGATGCCTGCAGCCAATGCTGATGCGTCAACCAAAAATAACAAAGGCCTTGCGCATGGCTACGCTTTAGCAGGTGCGCACTTGGTTCTCGATACCGTTGGCGCTTCAATATCCAAAGCCTATGGTAGCGGCCTTGGGCCGCTGAATATTTGCCTCTTACGTTTTGGCTCCGCTGCCCTAATGCTGGGTGCCATGAGCGTTGCAGCTCAGGGATGGTCGTCACTAGTGCGCTCGAAGCAAGAACCTTCTGAAGCGCTCGAATCAGCTCCCAAGGTCGAGGCATCTGCGCCCAAGGATGAAGTGGTCACCAATGCAGCAAAATGGTGGCAGCTGCCTTCCAACATGTCGAGGAAAAATTGGGCAGGAATTGTTTGTGGCACGTTTTTTGTGACCTTCATAGCCCCGTCACTCTTCGTCCGGTCCATCCTTTTGATGCCCCTTGGCCTCGCAATGACGCTTTCGTGCATGGCGCCTCTGTACGAGCCCCTGCTGGCCCGTATTATTCGCGGAGTACGTGCGGAACCGCAGGCCGTATTCGGTGCTTTGTTTGCTTGCGCGGGCGTCGCAATTCTTTGTGTTTGATATCTGCTTCTATCGATGTCTTGCATGTCGTCCCGGGTTTAACATTTAGTGAGAGATGCTTCTCTAAATGGCCAAATGGCTCTTTGATGGTTCACCAGTGCCATGAATCATAAAAGATAGGTTTTTGGGGAGTTCCATTTATCGGGCGTGTTATGTAATCCTATGGCGGCTATAACTAAAACTCTTTCTATTTCAAACGTATAGAGGTAACAGCTAACAGGGGAATAGAAGATTTAGCACTACGTTGCTAATTACAGGACACCGCAAAACCAATCACAAATCAGGTATATTATACACATTAAAAAGCAACAGAGCTAGATTCCTTCCTTTGCGCAGTTAATTCGCCGTGCTGCGCCCACTCCCACCAGGACGCGAAGGCCCGCCGCGACCTGGAGCTGCGCGGCCAGCCCCGCCACTGGCAATGGTCACTTTCGCGGTCGACGCCTGAGAGCTGATGGCTTGCTGCGCTTTCAACGCCGCGCGGCGCAGCGACAAGCCGTGCTCGAGGGCAAAGACCCAGTCGAACATTTCGGCGCGGGTGGCCGCTTGCAGCTCCCACGTGCGGGTGGCCTTGTCCTTGGAAGTGGTCTTCTTCACTTCGCCCGGGCGCGACACAATGGTGAAGTAGCAGTCCGTGCCCGGGGTGACGTATTCGATGGTCTCCACGGGGATGTTGCCCTTCGCTTCGCCCGTGGAGTCGTCGTAGTACCGCATCATGTTCGCGGAGGCATCGAGCGTGAAGTACCGGCCCTGCCACCGCACCACCAGCGGACCGCCGCCTTTCTTGCGCACCACCCCCTCGTACAAGCTCGGCCGCACCAAAGGACCCTTGCTGCTGCTGCTGTTGCCTGCACCACCGTTGCCGTTGCCATGGTAGCTGCCACCGCCAAAGCTGATGCCCGCGTTGCTGCTGCTGCTGCTGCTGCTGCTGCTAGAGGCGGCGCCCTCTCGTGCGCTATTCGTGGGTGAGGGAGGTGAGCGGTTGAGCGCCCCAGCTGGCCGTGCACCTCCCGCTTTCGCGAGCGCCTGCAGCCAGACGTCGCGCGCCGTACACGCCAACAACGAGTCCCGAACGGACCCACTGACAGCGCTGCCACTGCTGTTGGTGCTGCCGCCAGCGCCTCCGCTGCTGTCGCCGTGGCTGAGGGCGCTGCTGCTACTGCTGCTGCCTGCCGCGCTGGCGCCACCGCTGCCAGCGCCACCGCTGCCGCTGCTGTGGCCGGGCGTGAAACCCAAACCCTCGTTGAGAAGCACGAGGCCGCACTCGCCGAAAGCATCGCCGAGGGCCAGGGCATGCAACGGCTTCACTGCAGGCGCAATCCAACTGCAGTGTGCAAAACGCGGCCATAATAATAATAAGGTTAATAAGATGAGAGGAGAAGACGAAGAAGTATATACAAAACAAAGCGAATGACAAACAAGGCGAGATGGAATAGGTCACAAGAGGATGAAGTTTTTTGAACTATCAGTCACGCGTGGAAAAAAAAAAAAGGCTGGTTGAGAAAGGGTTGAACATTTGAAATGACTCACGAAAGGTCTCGTAAATGAACGACTCGCTCCACCACACCGCTGCCTTCCCGCAGAAAGCACAACAGCGCAACTTTCCCGCTACTGCTGCTGCCACTGCTGCTACTGCTGCCATTCCTGTTGTTGCTGCTGTTGTTTGAGCCAGCGGCCAAGTGTGGAAATCCAGCGTGCGCAGCAGCGACAGCGAGAGGCGCAGATTCAGCCACCTCCACTAGCACCATGAGGTAACTGGCCGCTACGGCGACAAAGGAGCTCCAATTGTTGAGCCGCTCAGAGCTTATCCAGCTCTCCGCGTCCGTGCCGCTGCCGCTCCTGTTGTAGCTGCTGTAGCTGCTGAGCCGAGTGTCGAGCTGCGACGACGACGACCACTCGTTGGCTCTCGGCCGCCACGCCGCACGGCAAGGCGCCCACAGGAGGGGGGTACCTGGCAGCTCGAGGGCGTTGGAGGCTAGAGGGTGCAGCGGCCCGCCCAGCGCCCAAGGCCACGTGCCCGCTCCGCCCGATGCTTCCCCACCGCTGACAGCGCACGGCGGCTCCAGACTACGTACCCACGCGTACTGCGCTCCACTGCTACTGCTGCTGCTACTGCTGTTGCCGTTGCTTACGCTGCTGATGGTGGAAGTAGTCGTAGCCAACGCAGTCTCCCAAGCAGCTTGCGCGAGTGCGTGGCGGCGCTTGGAGTCGGATTCGAAGTAACGCCGCGCGAGGGCCGTCCGCACCCCTGCCTCCTTCCAGCCCCCACCGGCCACCACCCCTTGCGCGGATTCCCCCAGGAGCAAGCACGGCAGCCATTTGGGCAGGACGCCGTTGGCCCACTGCGCGCTGACGCGGCGGCAGGCGCCCAGTAGGGCCATGTCATCGACGGCTGCCGCCCACCACCGCTCTACCCGCGCGGCCGCTTCCGACGAGGGGGGCTCTTGGGCTGCGCTCGCTGCCTGGGCGAGCTTCGCGTTACCCTCGAGCATGGCCAGTGCGTGCGGGCCCGCGCAGTCTTCCGGCCAGGCGTTCGCGTCCCCTAGGAAGCCCGCCCGCAGACGCAGAGCCACGCTACGTTGCGCGCTGTGAAAATCGCCGACAGAACCCGGGCAGGTTGCATAAAAGAGGCTGCCGGTAGCCGGACTGCTGGTGATAGCACTAGTCGAAATACTAGAGCCATTGGAGAACGAAAGCCGCCAGCGCTCCTCCAGTTGGGCCAAGGTAGGCGCAGCCGCGGCGCGGCGCTCTTCTGCTTCCCGTTTCGACTTAATTTGCGCTTCGATCAAGTCCGCTTCGGCTTTCATGGCCTGCTCAAACCGCGCGGCTTTGGAGTTACCGCTACTGCCAAAGAAACGACTGGACATGGTCCGTGACATGCCGGGACGCTTGGGCCC
>Ga0307982_1005291_pt1 | contig 10078 bp, 9 predicted proteins | sample OrgLakmetagen989_FD_201847 | JGI IMG/M metagenome (GOLD analysis project Ga0307982, IMG submission 201847) | Saline water microbial communities from Organic Lake, Antarctica - #989 | ecosystem: Environmental > Aquatic > Non-marine Saline and Alkaline > Saline | place: Antarctica: Organic Lake... | reverse complement strand
GCAACGCCGCACATGGCCTCGCATAAGTGACAGGTGCGGTAGTGGGTGCCGTTTTCCATGGGCTCGTTCTCCGGGTGTGAATCGAAAGGTTGGATTTGAGTGGAAATCAGATTATCAGGAAAGCCGAGTGATGGGAAAAGCTAGGTGTTGGAAGCGGGTCGGGGCCCGTATCCCCATCGCTCAGGACTTCCAGCAGGTTCGTTGGCGGTTCAGGCCGTTGAATTCTCATCATCGGACAGTACCGACAGCAGTCGTTGGGCATGTTCGGCGGTTTCATTGCCCAGACTGGTGAGATAACCCCCATCCTTCTGGGTGATCAGTCCTTTTGCGTGCAGTCTTTCGGCTGCCGCAATGGCATCTTTTGAAGCGGAGTGACTGTGTACCTTGATGCCCTCGTTAATGGAGGAAAGGTTAAACAGAGTCAGCAGGTTCAGTTCTGCCAGATGTTCAGCGGTGAAGGCCATAACGTGTCCTCGAAGTGGGCGTGAATACAGTCTGGAACGGAGTGGCGACTTTCGCCAGTTATCTCGCTGAATATGTCGCGTCGTTTTTTCATTTCTGGCAGTGACCGTTGTTCAATGGTTCGGCCAGCCAGCCAGCGTGTCGATAAATTTTACAGTTTGTGTATTCGGGGCGTTATTGGCGATTTTTATCCCGATGGTTTTATTGGCTTTTGCATTTCTTGGCTCAGCCTTTGCTATTTTTTTAATGCACGTGAAGTTACTTGCTTGACCTTTTGGTATGGCAGTGTCGGTTGTGACTAGCGAGCAGGCCCTGAAGCGTATTCAGGAAGGTCGACAAAAAATATAAGATTCCCAGGAAGGGAGAAACGAATGAAAACGCTATTAAAATCGCTTGGATTTTCAGTATCGCTCATGATGGCCGGTTCCGCTTCGGCTTTCATGATTGGTGGTGTGGAGGTCGGTGGTGTCGATACTCTATTGGGGCAAACTGGCGATTTGGATGAAAATCCGAGCGGCTCCTGTCCAAGCGGCGGTAGTCCAGTCAGTGAGCTTTGCTGGGTTAACAAAGTTCTGGTAGGCCTTGGTGATTCAGCCACAACCTACGACGGATCGGACAAAGTTGAGGATCAAGGCTATTCCTTGATTGATGGAAGCTCAACATTAATTGGCTTCAAGCTGAGTTTTGATTCGGAGTACTTCCTGATCAAAAACTCCACGTGGACCGGCCTGTTCCGGAACACTACAGAGCTTGGTTGGGCTGTGTTTGACACAGCCGACTTGAACTCAGGCTTTAATCTGCCGGATCTGGATGAGCTTGAAATCAGTCATGCTGCACCATTGGGCGGAACTGTGTCGGTTCCTGAACCCGGTACTTTGGCTCTCCTCGGCCTCGGTCTTGCCGCCATGGGCGCAAGGCGCAAGTTCCGGTCAGCGTGACACTGTTAGCCTTTGATATTAAAAACCCCGGCCTGTCCGGGGTTTTTGCCTTTCTGTCTGGTCGACGTTTTAAGTACCTACCGATCCCGATTAAACTCTAACATCATTAAATCCCTATTGGCGTAACGCTGACCTTTGCCGTGCCCTTGTAACGATATCCGGTGGAAGACCATAAGGCCCTGTTCATTGAATATGCCAAGCCTGTTTAAGCCGATTGATAGTGTGACTCCACTTCGGCGTTGTCGGTTTGCACACCGTATTCTGGTTACCGAACAGGCCAACCTCGCTAAAAGCACTTTCCTTCGGAACGGTGTGCAACCAGCGTACGGGAACAAGGTATTCCGCCGCCTCGTCGTCTACATCACGCACCTGGCGTCCGATGAGCAGCCAGTCGGAATTCAGGATTGAGATATCCTTCATCACCTGGTCTTCCAGCAACGCTTCGTCTGCCAGGGCTGCGGGCTTGAGCTTTTTTGGCTGGTCGCCAATGCGCCAGATGCCTTGTTCGATTGCCATAAAGTGCTTTCTCCGATTTGCGGCACAGGCGCTCAGGAGCGCAGCTCATGATCCCACTTGTAGAATTGCTTGAGGTCGTTGCAGAATTGATAGTCGAGAGCGCCTCTGTGCTGTAGCTGGCCCACCACAATACCTGGGGCAATTCCTACCTGTTTTGCGAAAGAGCAAATGTCGGCTTTCGTTAGAACACCGCTTTGGATGAACTTCTCCAGTGCTCTCGGAGGTATCAGTTCATTCTGGGCGAAGTGATTGGCTTCTGCCTCTTTCTCTTCGGTAAGGCCATTGCTGCTTTTGTCAGTCCGTTCAATGAACAAGTCTTTTTTGCCGTGGAGTAGGATATGACCGGCTTCGTGAAAGAATGTGAACCACAGATGGTCGTTCGAGCGATACCGGAGGCTGAGCTGAATGACCGCCTTTTTTGAATGAACCCAGCGCGTTGCTCCGCTCACTCCGGTTTTGGGCAGTGAGGGAGCGAAGACAACGGCTACTCCAGCCTCTGCACAAAGAGCCTGCATTTTCGAGACAAATTCATCCGGGGTCATGTCCGTTAGAGCGCGGATTTCGTCAAGCACTTGCCGGAATTTTTGTCTATTGAAGGGAGCGCAGTGAATTGATGCAGCATCGAGCTCCCCTTTCCGAAGCCATGCGGAGACGGCTTCCGGGTATACCTTATATCGGCTGTTCTGACGGTAGGCGATGCTGAGCCGTGGCCACATGTCTTCCCACTGCCCCGCACTTGCTATTCCGAAGAATCGCAGGACCTCTCTGAGCTGATCCGTCTTGTCTTTGTAGCGCTTGATCCAGTCGAACTTCACCATCTCGTTGACCGGAATTCGTTTGAGCCACTGCAGGTCAGCTTCAAGCTTTTCCTCTTCGTCAAGGCGGGCCTTGATTTCCTGATAGTTGCTCTCAAGGTTCAGCCAGTAGTTGGCGGGCATGCCAATGGCCCTCTCCAGCTTGATAGCGGTCTCAGGAGTAATCGGGGCTTTACCCTTAACAATCGAGACAATATGTTTCGCAGACAGCCCGGTTCGTTTTGAAAGCTCCTGCTGGCTCATGTCCCGCAGTTCTAGCTCACTGCTCAAGACTTCACCGGGCAGAATTGCGTAGTTGGGCTCGTATTGGTTCTTTACCGAATCACCCATGTGTATCCACCACTCCAATAATTTTGATCTTTGTAACTGCCTGCCAATCCAACCCGCCTTCGTCGCGCTGTGGCATCGGTTCATGATCTGGTTTCAGGATAAGCCGATAAGGATGGTAGTGTGCCGTCCGGGCAATTCGCTGATCTACTGCGCGACACTGAGGCCTCTGGCCAAGGCGCCGGTCCGCAGGTGTGGTGGTTCCACATCAAGGGCTGGCAACGCCGGCCAGAGGCCTCAGCGTCGCGCCCTTCGGGAGCCACTGAGAGCCTTGATAGCCGCGTTGCGCTGACTCGATTTGGAACCACCAAACCTTCGCCACCGCGCCTTGCTCTCAAGGCTCACAGTGGCTCAGTAGATCAGCGAATTGCCCGGACGGCACACTGAGTCAACGCTGAGTTGCCCTTTGCGATTGCCGGTCAGTTCGTGACACCGATGCGGAGGGCTGTAAGGTGGCGCGAATATTCCAAGGTTGGGCGCGGCATGCAACTGTGTCAGCACTATCTGAAGCTTTTTGGCTCTTTTGGACCCATGAACCTTAACCATCTCCCGGCTATCGTTCATTTGCTTCATCAGCTTTTTGTTGGCGAAGGTAATTTCCATAATTTCCCACGTTTTATTAACCTAATAGGTTAATGATTTTATGTTTCATTGTCTAGTGTCAGTCAGGTTGATTGGCAGCGACTGAGGTTGGGGCGGCCTGGGCTTTTCAAATCAGAGATTTCTCGATTGCGGATTCAGTCAACCCAACTGGGCGCGAACGCGCCAGATGCCTTGTTGGATTGCCATAAATCGCCTTTTCGTTTGCGGCGTTCGCTTATTTTGCGTAATGTTTTGGGTAACACGACCCCTGCCTCTTGGTTCCGACAGGAGCTTACGCGGGGGTTATTTTTTGTTTTTTGTGGTCAACAACACTTGATATACCTGCCTCTCGTGTCTAGTATTCATTGCAACACGGCCCCAATCGGTGGATCCGCTTTGCGGTGAAGCTGCTGCGGGGTTTTTTATTGCCTGCTTTTCGGGAAACACTCCCAACTCCTCCATTCATCAGACACGCCAAAGGCTCCCCAGCCAATCCCGAGCGATTCGTTTTCCGGAAATTCCGTAAGTAATTCTGAGAACCGTTGCCACCAACTGGAGGCCGGGTTGATAGAACTCAACAGCTTCTGACAGATACACAGCAACAGAAAGGGCCGGGCAAGGATATGTTCGTTGCCGCGTGTCCAGGCGTTGTCAAAGTCCGGCACTACGCTCTTGGGTGGCTTTTGTGGCTGGTCTACCACGTTACGGTTCCAAAGGCGGCTATGATGGGCGCACACGTTGCGCAGATAGTTCAGACTCCGTAGCCAGGAGGCCAGAGTGCGGCCGTTGCGGACGCCGTATTTATCGGCGATGGCGTCCTGGTCTTCAGGGCGCATGCCGCCATAGAGTTCTGACAGCGTGTTGAAATCCCATACTTCACAGGCAATCCAGATAGGCAGAGGGTGGCCATACTTGTTTTTGTTGTGCTTGATGAAGTCTTCTTTGGAGCGGGCGACTTGCGTGGCCTGCTTCTTCATCCAATCTACATGCTTGGGCAAGCCTGTCTTGCTGTCTGCCTCCTTGGCGAACCCCTCAAAGAGCAAATCCGGGTTCAGATAGGCGAATGGATCATACTTGCCCAGCATATGAGATATATCGACCCGCAGGGCCACTTCAATGCGCTCCAGCGCATCCAATACAAGTAGACGGAGCTTCTTGCCGAAAACGTAAAGGCGCACGGCCGCCTCGAAGGACGAACCCAGTTTGAAACTATCTAGAACGGCGCTGGTAGGCTTCGTCTTTTCCTTTTTGGGGTGCCTTTGTCAGTGGGGCAGAACAACTCGGAGCGCTCCCGAAACGGATGCCAGTAGCCGCTCAGCCGGTAGTAGCCAATACGCTCAAGGTACTCCAGCGCCTTTGGTTCATCGGTGACCGAAAGCCCCCTGTTTTTCAGTTTGTCGAGCTGCTCTCGGTAGCTGAGCCACGGTTTTTCGTACACGCGGTAGTCATCCTTTTCTTGTTAGTTCAGAGCCTCATCCACGACCGCTTCAGCCAATTGGCAGCGGGTTTCGCCGGCCTGATTCAGACGCTCCTTGAGTTGATCACAGAGGGCCATGAGTTCATCGACTTTCTGGACGATACGGTGTTGTTCTTGTACTGGAGGTAGCGGCACAGGCATCTTGCGAAGCCCACTCAGAGGCACGGTTTTTTGGGCTATGCCGGTTGCGACGTTGTCAGCGTATGACAGACCGTATTCGCTTGCGAGGAGTAGCTTAATGAAGTCTCTCGGAGTCGAATCTGTCGCCTTAAGAATTGCGACGTGACGTTGCACACAAAAGGCCCTGTCGGTATCGACTTTTATAGGGATCCCGTACGAACCCGTGACTGTGTAGAGAAGGTCGCCTTTGGTGGGTTTTCGACTCCAGTCTAAATTGTCGAAATAGTCCTCGCTGACGTACTTGCAACTGGTGAAGTTAATTTCACCTGCGTTGAGATTACCAATAACGAGAAATGGAATTCCTTGTTCGCTCTTCGGTGGCGCTTGGTGGTCGCCATCTGTCACAACTGCAAATAGGCTTTCTAAGTGTGTCCAATGCCAGCTAGTACGGATCGCGAAAGGCGCTGGCTCTTGGCTTGTTAAGGCAGCGTGGCGGCTAGACAACTTTATTTTTCCTGATTCCGCGAGTTCCAGCCGCTCACTAGATATTTTTTCAAGCAGCGCACTCGGCGGAGTATCCCCCGCACCCTGCTCCACCAACCTCCCCATCACCGCCAACTGCAGAATAGTCTGCTTGAGCTTGTCGATGCTCTGTTCGGTGGTGAATAGGGTGTCGAAGTGGGTGGCGAGGCGGGCCCAGTTGTCGGCCAGTTCGGTGGCGTTTTTGGATTGGGTGAGGGTGCCGAGCAGGGTGTCCACGAGGGTTTCGTGGGCTTCGAGCTGGTCGCTGGTTTGCTGCTCCAGTCGGTCGCAGAGGGCCATGAGTTCATCGACTTTTTGGACGATTCGGTACTGCTCATCCAGCGGGGGGAGTGGGACCGGAGCCAGGTTGGCTCTCACTATAGTTAATGTGTGAACAGTCGTGCCCATGCTGTCCGCATGTATGGTTCTTGTCCAGAATGGAGAGTGGCAAAAGTTATAGAGAAATTGAGGGCAAATCCCGAATAGATTCTTGAAAATTAAAACGCTCGCATCTTTGAAGTAGAATTGGTCGCTGGGCTTGACGATATAGGGCACTCCAATCGTTCCCACTCCGGTAACCATGAGGTCATTGGTCTCCGGCACTTGTCCGTTTTTAGCGAGTTCGTCATAAAGGTTCCGCGAGATAAAGAGTTCGTTATCTACATCCCCATTTTGTGAGAGTTTTACGATTTCACGGGCGCGATAGAAAGGAATGCCATGGTTTTGCCAGTCGCGTTGGCGCACTCGGCGGCTAGATCCAACTAGTCCGATATGCCCCAGCCTTACCCATGCCCAGTTTGGTGGTATGGCAAATGGGTGTTCGTCAATTGAGGGGATATTTGAGTTCGTTTTTATAGTACCTTTCGTCTCAAGCTTCTGTTTTTTATCTTCGAGATGTTGCAGCAAGGCTTGAGTCGATCCATCAGATGTTAGCTGTTCGGTGAGTTTGCCTCGAAGAGCGAGGTCCAAAATTAGTTCTCGCAACTTTTTAATTCCGGTCAGCTCAACCTTTCCGCTTCTTCCCCGCCCACGAGTGGACTTCTGGGTCACCGCTCCCGTCCACAAGTCCAGATGCTCGGTAATCAATTCCCGCGCACTCACGCTGCACCTCCGTCGGTGTCGCGGCTGAGCGCATCGGCCAGAATGTCACGCAACTGGTGGCGGATTTCCTTAATTTCCGCCTGCTGCTGTTCGTATGTGGCCAGCAGCTCTTCCGGATCGTGGCTGACTTGTTCGCCAAGGTGGGGATTTTTTATGTCCAGGTTGTAGCTGCGGGCCTTGATGTCGTCGATGGAGACTTTCCAGGCCTGCTCGGTTTCTTCACGGTCGGCAAAACCGTCGGCTTCGCTGCCCCACCAGTCGATTTCGGTCTCGAATTCCTCAAACCGCATTGGCTTGGTTTTGTTGTAGCTTTTTGCTCCCTGCGGATAGGGGTGTTCGTAGTACCACACGTTTTCGGTGGGCTTGCCCTTGGTGAAGAACAGCAAGTTGGTTTTGATGCCCGTGTAAGGGCTGAACACGCCGTTGGGCAGGCGCACGATGGTGTGCAGGTTGCACTCTTCCAGCAGCTTTTCCTTGAGGCGGGTTTTCATGCCTTCGCCGAACAGGAAGCCGTCCGGCAGCACCACGGCGGCGCGGCCACCGTCTTTGAGCAGGTGGATGAACAGGGTCATGAACAGGTCGGCGGTTTCCCGGGTGCGGAAGGCGCTGGGAAAGTTGGTTTCGATGCCGTCTTCTTCCATGCCGCCGAAAGGCGGGTTGGCGACGATGACGTTTACGCGCTCTTTGGGGCCCCAATCAATCAACGGCCGGGCCAGGGTGTTGTCGTGCTTTATCTGGTCTGGCACTTCAATGCCGTGCAGCACCATGTTGGTGGTGGCCAGCAAGTGGGGCAGGGGCTTCTTCTCAACACCCCTGACGGTTTTCTGCAGAGTTTGCTCGTCCTGTGGGGTGTGTACGTAGTGCTTGCGTTTGTGTTCGATGGTGCAGGTCAGAAAGCCGCCGGTGCCGCAGGCGGGGTCCATCACTACTTCATCCAGTTTCGGGTCCAGACGATTCACCATGAACTGGGTCACGGCGCGGGGGGTATAGAACTCACCGGCGTTGCCCGCGCTTTGCAGGTCTTTGAGAATTTGCTCGTACATATCTCCAAGCTCATGACGCTCGGCAGACTTGTTGAAGTCCACGCCATCCTGCAGCTTGTTGATGACCTGGCGCATGAGCTGGCCGGACTTCATGTAGTTGTAGGCATCCTCGAACACGTTGCGGATGACCACGCCCCGGTAGTCGTCGCCGGCTGGCTCAAGGTTCTGCAGGCCGGGGAAAAGTTTGTTGTCGATGAAGTCCTTGAGGTCCTCGCCTGTCATGCCCTCGGGGTTGGCAGCCCAGTTGCGCCAGCGCAGGGATTCCGGGATGGGCGAGCGGTAGTTGTCGTAAAACATTTCCCATTCCTGTTCCCGGTCGTCGAAGATTTTAAGGAACAGCATCCACACGAGCTGGCCGATGCGCTGGGCGTCGCCGTCTACACCGACGTCTTTGCGCATGATGTCCTGGATGGATTTTATGGTGGTGCTTATGGCCATGAGCCTGGATGTCCTGAGTGTTCAGAAGTGTATCAAGTGGGAAAGCGGTAACACCTATGGAGTTTGCTGGTAGAGCGCGTCCTCAAGGGTCTTTACCGCCCGGGTGTAGCCCGGTTTGCCGCCAAATGCCTGGAGCAGCTCCATCGGGGCTCCAATCTGGCTGAAGGGTGCCAGTGTGAGGACTTTGACATCCTCAATCGTCTCAATGCCGGAGTCCGTGTACTTGTCCAGCAGGGCGTTCAGCACCTGGCGGCTGGCGCCCTCGTATTTGCTGAAGTAGTTATTCTTGCGAACCTGTTCGGCGCGCTCCTTCCGGCTGAGAGGGGGCTGGTCGAAGACGATGTGACAGATAACATCAAAGGGGTCGGCTTCTGCCCCGAGCTTCTTGCTGACTTCCTTGATGAGGTCTTCCCAGAAGATGCCGCTTTCGCCTAACTCGTCGATGATGGCCTGTTTGCGGTCGGTTTCGTTCCACCGGCGCAGGAAATCGTCCAGGGAGGCAAACTGCTCCTTCACCTTTTTTCGGGTGTAGTCTTTGAGACTTTCCGTTATGAGCTTGCCATCGGCGCCAAGATACTGGACGCGCTCGGCGATGACGGTGACCTCTACATCGCCGACGACATACTTGGTTCTGCCTCCAGTCTTTGCGCCATCTTCCCCGGGGCCGCCGGTGGTCCAATCCGGGTCATCGGTTTGCCACTGTTCCCCTGGCTCAACTTCGTACCCTTCTGGCGGCTCGCCACACTCAAAGTCCGGCCCTTCAGGGTTGGCTTCATCAAGCTCATCATCGGGGTTGATAGGGTCCTCGCCTTTGGGTTGGTAAACCTTCACCGGGTCGCCGTCGAATTTTGGATCGGCGAACAGTTCAGTGGCTTTTTTGAAATCGAGAATGGTAAACCAGTGTTTGTTGTAGTCGTCATTGATGCGCGTTCCACGGCCGATAATCTGCTTGAACTCGGTCATGGACTGGATGCGCTGGTCGAGCACGATGAGCTTGCAGGTCTGGGCATCGACGCCGGTGGTCATCAGCTTGCTGGTGGTGGCAATCACCGGGTAGCGTTGTTCCGGGTTGATGAAGTTGTCCAGTTCGGCTTTGCCTTCCTTTTCGTCGCCGGTAATGCGCATGACGTATTTGCGGTTTTCTTGTATCCGTTTCGGGTTCAGGTTGACCAGGGCCTGGCGCATGCGCTCGGCGTGGTCGATGTCTTCGCAGAACACGATGGTTTTCTGAAGCGGGTCGCTGTTCTCTAAAAACTCGGTGACTTTGGCAGCGACGACTTCCGTGCGCTTTTCCAGCACCAGGTTGCGGTCGAAGTCTTTCTGATTGTAGATGCGGTCATCAATCAGCTCGCCGTGCTTGTCAGTCTGGCCTTTGTCAGGGCGCCAGCCTTGCAGGTCGCGGTCCAGGTCTACCCGCACCACCTTGTAAGGCGCAAGAAAGCCGTCTTCGATGCCTTGTTTGAGCGAGTAGGTGTAAACGGGCTTGCCAAAGTAGTCGATGTTGGAGACTTCTTTGGTTTCCTTGGGGGTCGCCGTCAGGCCCACGTGAGTGGCGGCAGAGAAGTATTCCAGGATAGAGCGCCATGCCGAGTCCACATCCGCGCTGCCGCGGTGACATTCGTCTATCACAATCAGGTCAAAGAAGTCGGGGGAGAACTGCTTGTAGATGTTCTGTTCTTCTTCGCTGCCGGTCACGGCTTGATAGAGAGACAGGTAAATCTCGTAGGACTTATCCAC
>Ga0307982_1005283_pt1 | contig 10095 bp, 7 predicted proteins | sample OrgLakmetagen989_FD_201847 | JGI IMG/M metagenome (GOLD analysis project Ga0307982, IMG submission 201847) | Saline water microbial communities from Organic Lake, Antarctica - #989 | ecosystem: Environmental > Aquatic > Non-marine Saline and Alkaline > Saline | place: Antarctica: Organic Lake... | reverse complement strand
GGAACTTTCCGAAGTTCCTCTGTTTGAGCCCGTGGCTTGGTCTGTTCGCATCCAGCTCGCCGTGCGAGCGTGTTGCTCAGTGGTTGGTTGACGATTTCGGCCGCAATTAGGAATCGCATTCCGACAAAAATTTAAGAGCCTGAAATATGACATAACTGGGGTTCTAAGTTTCTAAAATTGACGACCAAAGAACTTTCATATGGCTCCTCCCGGTTGGATCTATCGACCTAGAGCTCAAGTCGGAAAGCGGTAGCTAGTTGAGAGTAGTTCACAACGCCTTACTTGGCGCGAAATAGTGTGGTTCTCGTGTGTGATGTGTCTAGTCTAGTCTATAGTTAATACTCTCCCAAAAACAAAGAAAGGCAAGCACACAGCAGTCACAGAGGCATATAGTGATATGGGAACTCCATTTGATCGTTGTGTGGATGCTGCTACCCCGTTGCGACAGGAACTATGAAACGCAGTTCCTCTTAGCTAGAAAAAAAATGCAATGCTATAGTCACAAGCGCGCTAGGACATGCTCAAAGCTTTGACTGTGAGGAAGGTACCGAAACACAGCACGATCGCGCAGAGCGGAATAGACTCCAGGAAATTCGCAACAGGTTTGCACATGCCCATCAGCATGCACAAGACTACGATGATGGAGGCTGCTATAAATGCGCCGAGCACTGATGAAGAAGAAACGAACCAGATCACACAGGATGCACAACACAAGGAATTCAAAATTGCGTGTAAATGAAGAGGCGAATCAATTCAAATAATATGTCTTCATACAAGGACACAGGAAATACATAAGCGAAAAAGCATAAGCTCTGGTTACACAGGATGTCTATGAAAGAGGTGCTTACCGAGAGATATGGTGCTAAGGGCCTGACCAACAAGCCTGAGATAGAAAAGGACATTAGCATAGAACGAGTGGTTGCCAACAGAGCAAATGAATCCAGGTTTTCAGTGAGATATCACGTGGCACTTGAATGACAATGGCCATGTTAATTTTTAAAAAATGATGAGTACTGCGTATAGCTCACATGGGCACGAAGAGTGTGAGGTCGTCGAGGGATCCTAAGAAGGCTACTACGAACAGCGACGACGACGTCCGACTATTCTTCGAAGGCTCCTCGTCCTGACTCTGTTGCATGCCTGCTGTTTCTCGTTTCTCGTCCGTCAAGATGAGCGGCGAAGCTTCTTCGTTTGATCCATTGGAACTGCCCTCTTTCGCACCCGATCTCGACCCGCCTTCTCGTGAGGATGCACTGTTACTTTCTGGGTCCTTACCATCATCGTCGTCTCTATCATCGTCTCCACTGTCTTCGCCGTAGTTTTCGGCATACCATTCCTTGCCCAAAATAGCCCCGTACACCAGAAGCCCACCCCCAGAAATGCATGTTAAGAGGCGGTCAGCGCTCCACGCGTTTTTGCTGCCGCCCGTGAGCGCGTCAATGGCGGCGACACCGCCGTGGGAAATGAGAAGCGCGAGCAAGGTTTGAATCAGGCATACCCAGATGTAAATCACAGTGTTGACCACCACTTTTCGCTTGTCTGGAACTGCAACAAACAACAAGAATAAGAAATGCTCAAGATATCTTCAGCAGACTTCAAAGGTATATATCAAATGTATGGAAGTTCACTTGCAGTAGAATAGAGTAACACTAGATCCCACCAATGAGAAAAGGCACGAGCCAGACAACGTCGTCCACCGAAGAAGTGAGTTTGAGCGCAATGGCCGAGAACAAGCCGACGAAGAACTAGGATTCAACAAACATGCAATACACACCATTCGCTAGTAAAGTCAAAGGTAAAGATTTACGTTGAATATCATTCGTAAGACTTCGCTGATTTCGTCTACTTCGACAAGATGATTACACTTCTTCTGTAGTTAGAAAGTCTCGCCAGCACTCTGTGAGACAGACGAAGAATGGGCTGTACCGGTAACGGCTCCGAAGAACTAGAACTTTTTGACGAGTGGAGTATCTTTGAGGTCGCGTTAACAATTCCCTCAACAGTGTGATCCTGGACAGCCGGACAAACGAAATGACTGCGTAAGATATATCGCAATCAGCATTAAAATTAACAAACGTGAACTGGATTCAGTTTGTCTGAATTTTTCTGAATAAATAGATAATTTTACTGCGTCAGAAGCTAGTCGTCGGTCATCGAAGACGCTCGAATCACTATTAAAGCTCGCGACCAGAAGCGCGGCACCGAATCCCATACAAAGATACGCTGTTTATTCAGGAGCCAAACAGTTTCGAGGGGTCGTTAGCAACGCACTACACTTGATCATGATCATTTGAACAAATACGAACCTGGTAGCCACCTAGGCAGAGAAGGTGATTTTTCAGATGCGCTGGCCATACTCCTAATAGACTGGCTCTCGCGCCTAATCCTTGAACGACTTCGGCGCCCCACGCCTCCAACAGTGTACAGTGTAAGATGCGCCTCGCTTTTTATGGCTTCGTTTTTCGAACACTCACTCCTGCACGTTGTTGCATGAATTTGCAGCGCGAATATAGTCGTCAATTAAGAAAGAAACCGCTTGTGCTTGATTGGTGCTGAGATTTTTCTCTTCTACAGAGTAGTACACTGTACAGTAGTCGACGTCTGAATGAACATCCGACCCGAACATGGCTTGACCGCTACGATTTCATGACATGTTCAAGAAATTTCCATGCCTTCGCGTTCTAGTCTAGTGATAAAACCTTAACGCTATCTTCGTCTTGCTGGAGTTTATATGTGTTCGTTAGCTTTGTAACTAACTTATTACACTTTTTGTAGGTTTAGAAGAGTTGCTTAATCTCCTATTATAGCTCTGCCCTCACGTCCCAACCTTATCAAGTATAGCGCCTCTATAGATCAGATTTTCTGACAGTGGTAGAAAACATCTTGTAAATCATTAGAGTGATGCAAGTTGCCAGGCGAGTGATAAGTAGTACTACTTGTAGAAGCTTAGAAATGCCCTCGAACTGCTGTAGGTTTGTTGCGCGCTGCTTAGCAGTGCGCAGTTACCGAATGAGTCATCATTTTGTGCACTCATCGAGGAGATATCTCAAAGGGTTGTCAAATTATGCACCGTATAGTACAACAAAGAATGCTTGCACCGTCGGGAACAACAGCAGCAGCAATGCAGGCCATCGATTAGAAATAGAATCGCAGATTATTGAACTGATTGAGTCGAAGGCTAGGCCGCACGCGCAGCTTGACGGTGATTCTTCAATCCTTGCCTCTCAAAAATAATCTAGAACGGTCGCAGTGACCTGCTACTTGTAAATGAATCATGTCTTGCTACTTGCGATGAAATCATGTCCTTCATATTAGGCCTTGAAACGACTTGTCTAGCCTGTGCAACTCGTGGGGATCTGCCAGGGAGGTCATGGAACTGAAGTGCAGTTCTAACTCTGCCTCTCTCTATTCTTAAATCTTTTCTTGCAGGTGGCGACATTCTGTTTCGCAACTTTGATCATGACACAGGGGTTGTGCACGTCACGATGAAGGGTGCGTGCATTTCCTGCGCGTCTTCTACCATCACTTTGAGGTTCATGGTGCTGCGGCTCCTACAGCACTACGTAGACGAGGTGAAAGACGTTGAAGGCCACGATGACGTTGACGATGGCGGTAGCGACATATTTCTCACGAAGTAATTGGACGAAGTTGGGTGTAGATTTGAGGGAGCTCTGTTGCAGCAGCTGCACGGAGTTTAGTAGCGAAAATTCTGGTAAGGTACTATCTCGGCTGCCACGCGCAGGAAAGCACACGATGATGATCGCCAGGATGCACCTTGCACCCCGCAACTAGCAATGTCTTCCGCTAAAACGGATATAATAAGATGCAAAACCCAATTATACATGACTTTGATTTCGATTGTCCGATTGGGCCTTACCTTTAAAATCCGGAAGCGCGAAACAACTTCCTCAACCTCAACCCATGGACCTAGGTCCGGTTTCCCGCGGGAAATTGCGCGAAATTCCCGCGGAAAGGGAAATTTTTACCAATCAGATGTGATTTCCGCGACGGGAATTTAGCAGTGCCATTATGACCACGGCGCGGAAATACCGCGGAAATCCCGCGGAAATCCCACGTGAAGTGAATTTTTCAGCCATCGCGCGGGAATTCCGCGGAAACGGAAACGGGAATCTCAGCCCTTCCATGAACCCTATACTCTTCGCCTTAAGGCTGCCGTAAGGGATTGAGGGTTAGAAACCAGCTGCAGATAGGCCCCAAGTCTACTGCGTGTAGCATACTTAGCCCACTGGATTACCGATGTGGATTTGAAGTGTCCCCATCCTAAACTGCATTTGAAGCTTCCACCTAATATCGCTATACCCATGCACCCGTTTGCATAGCGATTTGGCCCTTCAGTAATTCAAAAAATATTTTAATTCCTCTTGACTAAAGTCTTGACAACCTTCACGTTCCGATTTCGGTTCCTCGAGGTCCGTGCTGAAAGAAACATAGCCGCACATTCCAGTGCCGCTCTAGTGTTCGCCATTAGTTAGGCAGCGACGTTTGGATCTCAATATCAATATTCATCGATATCGCTGTCTGGAGGCTCGTCGTCGCTGTTTGGAGGCGATGGATGGTCATCTTGGTAATCCTCGTTGCTGTCGTATTCTCCGACGTACAAGTCGTCGTCTTCATTGCCGCTGCCACCGTCGCCGCCACCACTGCCCAATGCTATTAGCATTTCGCTGGCCATACCCAGCTCACTTCCTGGAAAAGTCGACGAGCTTGCCCCGAATCCACCAGTTGCAGGCCCTTCGGAAGAAGCCTCAATGCTGGGTGAGGCAGAGTCTGCACCTATTCCGTCATTGGTAAGTTGCTTGAGGAGGCGGTGCACTTCGTCCCGGAGTGATGACGTGGCCACTTTGGGCGGCAGATACGGCCCCTGCCTCGCCACTTTCGCGGCCGCCCGATCCTCCAAGCCCTTTTGGGTGCCGCCACCACCACTGCTTGCTCCCATAGAATGGACGTCTTCCCCGCCAACAGGCGGGGCACCGAAGACATTGCCACCGTTGCTGCTCCATGGCACGCCATAACCACCGCCGCCGCCGTGGTGGTGATGGTAAGAATTTGCTGCTGCTGCTGCCGCTGACTGCTGAGCTTTTTGCATTTGGGCGTGTGCTGCTGCTTGCACGAGGCCATGCGTCCATTCGTAGCTGGGCGCTGATGGGTTGGGGCTGTGGCACCGCGTGCAAGACTCCAGCGGGTTTGCATCCGAGTGCGTATAGGCACACGACATGCACGTCCAATGGCCAGCACTTGCCTTGGCTGCGTGGGACCCATGAGGCGGCCCTGGCATCCCAAACGAGCTCGAGCCAAAGCCGCCTGCGTGTCCAAAATGAGGCGGAGGAGGCCCTCCAACATAATCCGGTTCCCCAAATGGAGGCGAAGGTAGCAACCCTCCAACAGGAGGAAAGACGTCAAACGGAGGAGGCGACGCACCAAACGAAAAACCAGAGCTGCCACCACTGCCAAAGGGGCCACCCCCACCGCGGCCCATGCCTCGGCCACCTTTGCCTTTGCCAAATGGCATCGCGGAGTGCCCCTTGAAGCCTTTGCCTTTGCCTTGACTGCCGAAGCCCCCAAAACTTGGAGCGTAGCCTTTGCCCATGCCTTGGCTACCAAGCTTGGGATCGCTTTTGCCTTTCTTAGCGCTTGAATTCGCAGGTGCCCCAGCACCATTCAAGGACTCATTTTTACAGCCACAAATGGCGCATTCGGGCACTTGCGACGACTCATTCACGAAGGTGCAAGAGGGGCACACAGGCCATGAAGCGGCTTCGGTTTCGGCCACTGCACCGAGGTCTCTTTCGCGCGCTTGCAAGTCTGAAGACTTTGTGGCTAGCGCAGTGCTCAGTGCTTCGACTTCTTCCAAGGTGGTGGGCAGTTTTGGCGTTGAGAGTGGCACCGCCTGTTGCTCTGCCGCTCCTTTGCTGTTTTGTTTGGAAGCCGCGTCGCTCGGTCCTTCTTCAATGCTCTCACCTTCGGCGACGTTGCATTGGCTCAAGAGTTGCCGCAAATGGTCGCTCACGGCGCGGCGCCGCAGCTTGAAGCTAGTAGAGCCGTTGGGCCCCATGAAGGGCGCGCCAAATTGAGGGGCGTGGTGAGGCGCTGTTGACGTGAGCGTGAGGTTGCGCAGGTCCAATTTCATGACCGAGTGATTCACGCGAACCTGCAAGTAAAAAAGAAGAGCACAGATATTCAAGTGACTCAAGGAAGAACAGCACTGGCGGCAGGCAATATGGCTAGGGATGCGTTACGAGCAGTGTTAGTGTGGTAGACAAAGACATGCAACCGGGAAATGCACTACTCAATTTTTCGTTCAATGTGTTTTCTTGGTACCTCGGTCTTAGCACCAGGTGCAGCTGTGAGAACTGCCTGTGCAGCCTCGCTAGCAGCGCCCGCTGCCATTGTTGAAGCAGCGCCTCCGGCTGCGGCTTTCGCGGCGCTGTTACCGTCTTGAGAGCTCGTCGCTGTGGCGTCCTCTGCTGGAACAGGAGCAGAAGAAACAGCATTAGCGGTGGTGGCGGCTGGGGCAGCTGCAGCAGTGGTCACGCTCTGCAGCCAAGCTTTTTCTGCGTCAGCACTACGAGCAGCATTAGTGGTTTCCTGCGACCACGCTCTTTCAATTCGTGCACTGCTGCCAGCACTAAGATGTTGCCAGCGACTTTGGTCTCCGAGCGCACCCATGTCATGATGGTGATGATGAGGGTGTGGAGTGTTTTGGGCGTATTCCCACACCACAGCTCCCGGATCTTCGTCTCGCAGCTTCAACAAACGAAGCAGTTCCGCTGCAGAAGCGCTCGCCGCTTCCAACTTTGCTTTTTCGTGAGCGAGGACTTGTGCAGCTTCCGCTGCGGTGGCAAGACGTTTGCGCACTGTAAAAGTAGGGATCCTGTCTGTGCCGCATACGATGCACCGTTCATTCATCGCGCAAGAGTTGGCGTGGGTGCAGAAGCACACCCACTCGTCTACCGTGGGGTTTGAGACAACAGTAGCTTTGTTTTCACCACCTGAATCGTTCTTGTCTACGCCATTGCCATCGCTTTCACCTGAACCAACTGTTGCTGCCGCTACTGCTTGCGACGGTGGTGCTGGTGGTGCCAGCTTCTGGCGCCACTCGCCAGGGTTGAAGTGTTCGTCAAGCATCACCATCAACATCTCATCGTACGAGGCTTGGCCCATAGGGTGGTGCAACACAAGAGCGCGCAAGAGCTCTTCATCGCACAAGCTTTCTGCCATGCCCATAGCCTCTAACGTCTCTTTCAAGCCCAACACACGCACCGAGGTAGCACTATCGTCAGGGTCATCCGCGTGATTGCCAGCAGCAGTGGTCACGGTTGTTGTTGCTACATCGGTAGTGTCTGACTGGATCGCACTATCATCGCTCTTCGCCGTGCTGTTTTTCGCGTTGCCATCGCTGCCTTGCTTTTCTGACGCAGCAGCGCCGAGTGTCTGCTGCAAAGTGGCCAACTTGTCACCAAGAGCCTTGGCCTGTGCCTCATTGGTCTTCGCTTCCTGAACCTCTAGAGCAGATAATTGCTCCTGGAGTTCCTGAACAACGCTGCACATTGCTGCCGCCTCCGCTGCCGCATTCACAGCTCCCGACGACCACTGTTCACTTTGCGTAGGCCAAGACTGGAGCGTTGTTGCGCTGCTGCTGCTGCCACTGCTCTCGCTTAGACCGCGGCTGTCCTCACTTGCAGCCCCCTTTCTCTTCTGCTGCTTCGCGATTTGAAGGTAAGCAGTGAAAATTCCGTAGCAGGTCTGGCGCCGTGACTCAAACACAGTGACGGGTGTGTCACTACTAGTACTAGCAGACGCTACTTCAGCTGCCGAGCGATGATCTCCAGACGTTTGCTCATCGCGCTCATTTTCTTCTGCAGCCCCAGTGGTAGCAGCAGCGGCGTCAGCGGGCAATTGCAGGTTTTCAGGTCGCACCCGGAAAAAATGAGTAGAGTCACCATCACCGCTGCTAGCACCAGCACCAGTATTGCTGCTGCTGGTCGAGCTTTGATTGGGAGTGCTGCCGGAAAGCAGCTCTACGACATACCGCCCGCGCGCTGGCAGCCACTGCAGGCACTTGCCGTGTTGACCGTTGAGCTCGGGCTTGGCATCCAAGTTCACGAATTCTACCGTTTGGCCGACGAGGCTGTGTCCCATGCGATGAAGAGGATTGGCGTTAGAAGACTTTTCAGTGGTGAAGTCGTCGATGACTTTCAGTGAGGCAGCTAGAGCCTGGGGTAAAGCTGCAGTTCCCGGTATTGAAACAACGCCCACGGAGAATGAATCATTGCTACTAGCTTCTGTTGTTGGTGTGCCACTCTCAAGAGGTGCATTTTCAGCAGCGGCTTCGCTGGTTTCTGTGTTCCCAGGCGGTGCAAGGGCGCTGGCAAGGCTGCTGGCGTGTTTGCAGAGAGCATGCCACGCCAGCAGCAGCACACTCTGTAGACTGCAGAGGGAATGCTTTGCATTGGTTGCCAGAGCACGAAGTTTGGCCGCTTCGCCGCTGGTGCAGCCTTCTTCAAGAGCCCATTTGTCGACAAGTTGGCGCACCATGGGGGACGCGGCGCGGTAGTGGGCCTTGATGACGTCGACGAACGCTTTCGGAGGAGTCTGAAGCATATCGATCATCGCGTGCTGCATGGTGCACCTCCGCACTTGGCGATTGTATTCTTTGGAGCAAGCTTTGCCCAGTGGGGTCAGGGACGCATCGGTGCCGTCGGGGCAGTCGGCTTCGCTGTAGCCCGGTTCATTGAACCACGGGTGGCCCGAGACCGGTTCCCCAATCATGATGTTGAACGCCAAAGACTCCACCACTTGCAGCAAATTCGACTGCTTGGGGTCCCACCCGGGCCCCTGCCAGGTGCCTAGCAAGCTCAGGCACACTTTGCCGTTTTGGTACAGGTTGGCGTTGAAGCGCACGCGCCCGCGGCCCGTAGTCACTAGCTTGCATTTGGGTGGCACCGCAGGGTACTCGGGAGGCACCCAGATGTCAAACTCAAAGCTACCTGGAGTCAAGAACATTTCATGCATGCACGTGAGTATTATACAAACATGTTAAAAACAAGTGTATGTGCTCATAACCACCAATTGAAATCCACATAAATGTCCACGAACACACACCTCAAATAAATTATAAGATCAGAGTTTACAACAGTTGAATATGCGTGTACGTACCTTGTTCGTACGGTGATCCCACCGGGCCAATCACCAACGCTTTCAAGTACTGCAGCCGCTTGCTGTCCTGGGCCATGAAAATGCTGCCGTGCGGAGACAGAGGCAAGCCACTCAGCAAGAAGCCGATGTCGCGTTCGAGCTTCGCCACGTTGCGAGGCGCCGTGTCCGACTCTTTCCAAAAACTGTGCCCGCATGCTTTCATGTCGCACGAACTCAATTGCGCTAGTGATCCTAAGCCAACCATTTCGTGCATGATTTCGGTGTAATTTGCTGCCTGGCTGTCGCTGTCGTTGCCGCTGTTGCTACCATACATGCGCCAACGGTTCGAAGCTGCCTCCATTTTCGCTTTTGCCGCTTCTTGTGCAGCTAATTCAGAATCGACACCATCGCAAAAGGCCACGTGGGCTCGAAGAGCTCGTCCAGAAGCAGCAATGGCACCACCGCAGAGCGGGCAAAAGCAGCACCCCGCACCGGCTACTTCATTGGTGATGGTGTCGTTTTCAACGTCGGCAGAAGGCTTCGCTGGGCGCTCGCTTGGAAATGTGGCGTAATAGCACTCCTCACACTGACACTAGAGAGAGGAAAAAATAACAGTTGACATAAATGAATACGTTGAGATTGTAATTCAGGCACTATGACAAAGTATGTATGTGCGCGCATATACTTTGCTGGAGTTGAATACAAACGCTCCTCTAACGAATTACAAGATGGGTTCCTCAGGAAAATCAAGCGTCAGTTCACGCACCCCGTTCCACGGTTGCCGGCCGCAGTAGCCGTCGCAGCGGCACGCGCCCTGAGGGCCCATCATGTCTTTCACACGGCAGCGGCGCTGCGGCCCGTCAAAGTAGGCGCGGCACCTCTGCCCACAGTACAACCGCCCGTCTTCCCCCGCCACCCGCGGCGAATCGCTTGCACTAG
>Ga0307982_1005279_pt1 | contig 10097 bp, 10 predicted proteins | sample OrgLakmetagen989_FD_201847 | JGI IMG/M metagenome (GOLD analysis project Ga0307982, IMG submission 201847) | Saline water microbial communities from Organic Lake, Antarctica - #989 | ecosystem: Environmental > Aquatic > Non-marine Saline and Alkaline > Saline | place: Antarctica: Organic Lake... | reverse complement strand
AAAAAAAAACGTAAAGATTTCTCCGCAATAATTATGTTCCATTCACTTTTTCCCTGAGCTTTGCCAGGTGGAGAGCACCGGCGTGTCTCTCACACAGCGCCTGGATTATGTAGAAATGCAAGGAAGATTCATTGTGTATATCAGAATAATAGCCTGATTCTGCCATGAATAGATACATCAAGCGGAATTCAGAATTCAGAGGTCTTTCTTTGCCAGCGGCAAACGCTTACACGCCTCAGACTTCAGAGTTACACACCAATAAAAGAAGAAAGACGGCAAAATTTTGACAGCGATTCACTTGAGATATAATGGGGTTTGATGAGAAGGAAGAAGGGTTGGAGAAGGGAAAGGATAGAGGATTTCAAATGCGGCACAGAGAGATAGAGAGACCGAAACCTCACATTGCACACTACCATATTATATGTACTGTAGTTGTGTATTATCCAATAATGTAATTCTGTAGAAATATTTTTCGCTCTGCTGATGAACTGATGAATCCCTCTCTTGATAGATTTTTTGAGGAAGATGGTGATGACGGAAGAAGCACGATGTCACGATGTCACGTTAGAAGAGAAGTCGATCTCTTAAGAGTTCAGGAGCTAATCTAGCTAGGCCGTAAGACAGACAGTGGTGGAGATACTGGGAATATGACGGTATACGAGCCGGCAACTCTTCATTTTGGTTCCTCAGTAATATTGTACGCAATACGGAGAACTTAGCTCGTAGCCTACGGCTGGATTGGGCTCATGTGCATGTTCTTAGCATTCCCTTTCTACTTTTTATAACCTTGGAATATGAATGATTTAGCGCCCAAAATGAGCTCATCGGATGGTACGCGCAATGATCAAATGACCTTGGAGCGCACTAGAGTGGCACTCCGAGACAGTTTCATTTCGTTCCGAAAAGGCCTCCCGGCACAGGCTCTTGCACGCCCAGAGAGAGCGTCTCCCTTCTCTGCTTCAAAGGGGGGATCATTCCGACAGCCAAAAGATAATAATTTGAAAGCTGAACATTTCCATGATAATTTGCCTCGCGAGATGAAGGCGCACAAAGTGCCGGCTCCTCTTCTTAGTCGAGCCAACTCGAGCCCGCAAATGAAGTATTCGCGTGTTGCAATTGGGGAGCCTGTGGTGGTTGGCGCCATCATTGCTACCATAGCAAAAGCTTGTGTTCTGAGGTAAATCAAATTGAATCTTGGAAGCTCTGGGTATTTGTAAGCTTGCTTGATCTGAAATTATTGCCTTCGTTTCTATAGTAGAAGGCTGCTCAACTTTCCAATAACACTTACTAATCTTCATTCTTTTGTGTGTGTGCTGTTGTGGTGGCTTGTTTGTGTGCTTAGTAACCTTCCTGTGGTTGCTTTAGTCTTGTGCACACTTTATTTAGTTGGCGTTTTCCTCGACGCGGATGACTACCACTTTACTGATGCAGACTGCGGCGATGATGAAAGTGTTTCTGCTGTCACGGTCAATGCAAATCCAGAAAGAGGACAAGGCTGTCTGCACGCGTGCGTTGCAATACCAACCCTAGCAGCGGCATTTTTGAGTGCTGCTTTAAATTCGAAACAAGCATTTAGTTTGGAGCCAAGCATTCATACCGATAATACCATCAGGGATTGCGCCATAAGTTTCTTTGCTGCTGCGGTTTGCGCATCTTTGTTTGCTGCCCCTCGGGCTACGTCCCGCTTAATCAGCTCGCGACCTTGGCTGATGTCTCCACGAGTGCGAATGGGAGCGCTTGTGATGGTACCACCTGTTCTTGCTGCTATTGCATTGTTCACTATGGCACTGGCCCCACAAGTTCTGTACTTACTATCAGGCGGAGATAGTGTATCACCTGGGCCGAGTACTTGCACTAGCAGCTTCATTGGTAAGCTAAATGATTGGTGGATATTTAGTGACAGTAGCATCAATAGGAGTGGCAGTAAACTTCATTTTACATGCAGTGGTTGGCCTAGCAGTCCTTGGCTGGGCGCGATAGCCAGCGTAGCTTGTTGCGCGTTTGCTGATGCGTTAGTGCGAAGGGGCTGTGAAGCACTGCCAGTGGCAAGAACTTTTTCACCAGGAGAGGCCGCAGTAGTAGCCCAAGGCGTAGGATTACTTACCATGGCAGCTGCTCGTGCCACTATCGTTGCAAGGGTTGATATTAGTGGGGATTCCGAGCGCAAAAGCATTTTTAGCAACCAAAACAGTAGTGTTATGGGTAACTCAGAGTGGACTGCAAGCCTTCAAAAGCTCATATCCAAGGCTACAGCAGTATGGCCAATCACGCTTGATAATCACAACGAATTAGACTACGATGCATTGGTGCTCACAGTAGTATGGGTGGGTTTGTGCGCGGTGATTTGGATATCTGTGGCATCGCTCTACGTTGACATAGCGGTTCCAAGCGCCTGCTTTTCGGCACTTGAACGTCGATTAAGGAGTATTATTCGATCCGTATCGGAATTCTCTGAGGTTATTCCTGTGATGGTAGTAGGAGCATGTGCAATGTGGTGTTGGCTTGCAGCAGTGCTACCCGTCGGTCCTATTCCCTGGCTTCTTGGCATTCTTTTGCAGCCTTCGAGTTCACATCGAAATGACGTCGGCACTAACGCTGACAGCGGCAGTCACACCGAGAACGAAAGTCAGCAGGAGTCTTTGGCATCGTGGTTCGTTGTAGATTTTCATACCATGTGGTCAATAGCAGTGGAGGTGCCACCACGGCTAGGTATCTTGGTATTATGGGCGCTGGGGCTTGCGGCAGCTGTGGCAGTCGCAGGCAAATTTGACCCTGCGATTGAGGTGGAAAGTCACCATAATCTCGACTCAAAACAAGGGAACAACGTTGACGATGCCAGAAGTGACAGTCAAATAGATAGCTTTGGTACCTTTGATTCCCGTATAATGTCGTCCAAGCTGTTGTCACCAGCCTCGACGTCGCCACCTCCAAGAAGGTCAATTTCTTCGGCTGATCCTTCTCTTTCGTCGTCTACAACATCATCATCTTCAAGTTCTTCTACTCTATCATCTTCTCGATTGTCTTCCTCGACTTCATCATGTCTGCCTCTTCAATCGATTTTATTTTCGCCATCATCTTCTCCGTCTTCAGTGTCAAAGAATATGGTTCCAACTTCATCCACAAGTTCACCTTCACGATCGTCTTCGTCTGCATCTTGGCTTGGTATTGAAGCGCCACCGCACGATCCTTCACTGATTTCCGAATCTAAACTGTCAGTCTCATCGACTTCTTCGTCTCTTCTCCATTCGTCATCTGCTCGTCATTTCACTTCCTCAGAAACAACCTCTATCGATCCTTCTACACCTGCGTCTTCAGCGTCCTCCTCCGTATCGTCCTCGACCTCAGCATCTACCTACTCGATATCATCATTTATGGCCCCAAAGATGGCCTTAAATTCCGCATCTCCCTCAGATGATAAAGATTTTAAGCAATTTCAATCGCGGGTGCGTGCACTTCAGCGACGCATCGACGCAGCAGTTCATTGCAATACCATTCCAGAAGAAGACTCCTCATCGGCCGCCTCAGTAGCAGGGTTTTCGGAGTTGGATGCTACTGCTTATTCTGAGACTACTTCTTCAAGAGCTTTGCTCGAGAAACGTCAGCCGCAACTGTCGTTCATGCCAGTATCCCTTGATAGTAGCCAGAAGCGTCATCGGGTCGTGCTTGCGCGGAAAGGATTTCACCTTGTGGTAGTAGTGCTCTTTACACCTGTGTCCGATGCTACCATCCTCAGCCTCAGTTATGCAGTTGCCTTGAGCTTGTTCTTGCTGATTGAAGTAATTCGTGTCACTGGCGGCCCTTTGCTGGAATGTTCGGATGAGGACTCCGCTCTGGGAGCAAAAACTACCACAATTGCACCAAATAGTGCTAACAATGACGGTAGTGATGGAGCATCCCCTCTGAAGCGAGCGCTGCGAAAGTCACGACAATCTGGATTGAACCTTATCCGACTGGCACTGCGACGCTACTACAGTAAATTCACTGATAACCGCGAAGCTACTGGCCCTAACGATGCGACGCCTCAACTTGTACTCACGCCTCTTTATCTTCTTCTTGGCTGCGCGCTTCCACACTGGCTTGCTCATGCAGCATTTCCTCTCTCTATGACAGAAGCAGTAGCAAATACTTGCACAAATTCGTCGTTGCAACCCTGGAATTATGCTAGCGGCATCAGCAGCGATAGAACAGGCTACAGCAGCACGGCTCGAGCGGCATTAGTAGCCACTGCACGGAGAACAATGGTGAACAATGTGGAGGCAGGTGATGCCTGCTTCTTGTTGCAGCGCAAACAAGCTGCGGTGGTACTCGTAGCACTGAGTGGTGTATTGACTTTAGGAGTAGGCGATGCAGTGGCCGCATGCATAGGCACATTATATGGGCGCACGAAATGGCCTTGGCAGCAACCTGGCCAGAAACGAACTCTCGAAGGCAGTGCGTCAGCCCTTTTAGCGATGCTCTTCACTGTTGCCTTAGTCATCGTCATGCGTTTCCCGCAGAAGCCACGTGACCTTGTGGCTCCTGAGACCACCCCTGGTAACAATTTGCATGTGTCAACACCAGGAGCTTCTGCAACCCTTATGTCTCCTCTGGTGTATGATCTTTTGCCGTCGTTGGTGCTGCCGTTTGCACTCGTTTGTGCTTTGGAGGCGTTCGCGAATGCAATTGACAACCTTGTGTTACCGATTTATGGTACAGCGCTTTTGGTTGCAGCCCTTTTATAGCAAATAGCCAGAACTGATTCATCGAATTACATCAGTTCTTGGTTATGTACGAACACAAGAGACAATGGTTGTCTGTGCTCTCGTCGCGTCTAATTCATCTATTGCCTATTGTCTGAAGGCCATCTGCACACCCTTCTAATTGGACCAAGTGATGTGTGTATATAGGAATAGAAACCTTTCTGAGCTTGGTGTTGGTGCTTGCTCGCTATGGAACTCCCTTTCCCCCTTTTTTTTTACCCTTTCATAAATGATTAATAGAGCAGGGTGCTTGTTTCATCGAATTATGAACTCTAGAATCCAGGAGGAGGAGGAGGAGGAGATGATTTTGAAACAGGCCCCATTTCCATTTTTAAACATTAAAGTGTTCTATGTGGTATATGAAAGTGCATTGCCATTGCCAATGTTTGAGGCCACAATCGAATAACGCAATAAGAAATCGGGACGGTACACTAGCATGTGAAAAATAAACCAAAGCAGGTATATCAGCTCAAATGAATTCGATTTTAAAAAAGTGGTATGTGCCGACGTGCTTCATTTCTACTTGCTGCGTCTTACCCTGGCTAGTTCCAGGCTGATGTTACTTGTTGACCGGGACCATCTGCTAAGGCTTTGGCCCAGTCAGTGTTGAGCTCCTGGTGCTGTCTCAGTCCCATTTCCTTCTCGTGTGATGCCCATCGCTTCCACACGGCGGGCTTTGTGAAGGAACCTGGCGTCTTCCCTGTTACCACTGGTGTGGTCGCAAAGGCGGTTGTTGAACTGAGTTTCTCCCGGAGCCGAGTCCGATAGCGCTGCTCTTCGCGCTCCTTAGCTTCGTCAAGCTCCTTATAGTACATAACGCGATCCGCAGTTTCTTTCTCAGCCTCCAGCCAGCGCGGGCCGCCCTCACTGTCCACTAAAGTGCCGACGGTCTCTGAGCCCCTGGCGGCGCGTACTCTAGAGGCCAAGTAGCCGAGCCCACCATTGCCTCGTATGAAGACGTTGGCGTTGACCTAAAAAGTACAAAGTATCCAATAAAAAAATTAGAACGTTTTCTTCAAATAAAAACTTCTTACTGCGACTCGTGATAGCTCGTGTTGGCAAACTTACCATTGCACAAAGGTGTCGGTCAATATCGCCAAAAGTGCCATCCGACTGCTCGATCACAGGAGCGCCAATGTGAAACTTCGAATGCCGTGAATCGCTGCGCTGGGGACGAGTAGTGTTGAGGTTCCATTGCGCACGAATGAGTTGAGTGAAAAACCGAGTAGTTAAACCTTCGCAGCCTTCGTGCGACGAATAAATCAAGTGCGCCGGCGAACCCGGTCTATGATGCTTACGGAGAACATCCATAAGGCTTTCAATAGATGGTGGGCGGCCGCAGAGCTCTGATCCGATGTGCACATGTATCTAAAGATATGAAAATAATGATGGGTCACTGTATAGCAAAGTGTTCAAATGACAAAGCGGTAATATCTGACCACAGTGGAGGTGGAGTCGAGCATGACATCGTCAATAGCGCACATTTGAAGCAATGCGCGGTCCATTGCGCCAACCTGGCCGTGCGAGGCAACAATTAGAAAGAACAAGCAACTGTAAAAGTAAATAATGTCCACACATGTATTCCAGCCACCTTGCTGTCGTAGCACCTCTGTTTGGTGTGCATCAGCTGACCCGGGTGAGCGTTGTCTTTCGTGCTCAGAGCATCATACTCAACACACGCCTTGGTGTCATCATCATCAGCAGCAACCACGTACGCAGCAGCCACGGAATGCGGGTAGAAAGACTTGATTCGAGTGTGCAAATTCTTTTGTTTGTAGTTGCATTTAATGCAGTGCACATTGGGCGACGGAGCACGCACAATCTCAGTTGGATGATAGCGGATCTTGTCCCACATTTTATAGCCACCTTGCAAATAAAAGAGAAGTATTTTTACCGCTTGTAGACATGCATTCATTATGCTCCAACTGTTTAAAATTTACTCACCATCAGCTTCCTCGCCCCAAACTTGGCCTAAGCCTGGATCACTACCAGCTAGTTCTACGCCTCCCAGCAAGGTGGTGACTACGACGAGCACTATTTGCTTGCCTGTATACATGATCCGGTACTCCGGTACGTGTTGTCAACGACAGCCTTGCATGACTAAGAAGGGCAGTACTAATGTGGATGTCGCAACTATGACTACACGATCTTTTGAAGCAAATGGGCCCGAGTAGACTCACGTTCTTGGGAGTATCGTGCTCCTAGGTCTACGTTCCTACATCTGCAGCCCTGATAGAGTAGGATAATATAGCCATTGCGCCATTGTTAGAGCAACTTCGGCAGATTACTCAAGCGCAATACGAATAGGAGCTGCACATTCGCGGTCTACTCTTGATGGGAAAGCAGCCAAGTAGGCTAGCCAGACATCTAGCGAACTACTAGCCAGTGAAATGGCATCGGGGCATCGGGCGGGGCAACAAACAAGCTGTCTTGGTCTCTTGGACAGATGTACAGTATGTAAGTATCTACTTACTGTACAGTACTGTACTGTAGTACTGTAGTACGTGTACTTCGTCACTTCTAAACAAAAATGGCATGGCCGTCCAAGTGAATTGTTGTAGTTGTTCTCTATGGTCTATCTCTGCTGTACGCTCTCGCCGGGGACTTAGGATAGTCATATAGCTCAACAAGACAAATTCGAAGCGTTTCTTTCACTAGCTAGCTTTTTTATCATGGAGCGCCGACAGCATGGTGGCATGGATCAGTACCTCTACATCTTGCCTGTCATCTTTTACGAATTCTTAGCGCTCTCGGTACGTGTTACGACTATTATACGACTACTTGATAAAAAGATAGCTTAACAGTGATGGCCAATAACAGCTTGACTATTTCTACAGGTCACCCGCGCAGTGCTGCCCAAGCTGTTCGTAGAGGCTTTTGGTGACTGGGTCTATTACGCCATCGGTGCCATTGAAACCATCAAAGGCGCTCTAGCGTTTGTGTCCTGCCCGCTAGTGGGGAAAGTGTCCGATAAGGTGGGGCGAAAAGCCTGCCTCCTTGCTACAGTAGTGGGTACCACCGCGCCTGTCTGCTTGCTAGCGTTCACGCTCGACATGCGCGCCTACGCTGTAGCACAAGGTATGTTGGTTCAAATGATAGCGGCTTTTAATCTACCACTACTGCTGTTTTAACCATATTGGCGAAAATGTACACCCACCACTTATGCTCCTTTTTCAATGTTAACAACCTCTTGCTGGGCAGCGTTATCTGGCGTATGCGCGGGCACTTTTACGCTGACTTTCGCGTACATAGCGGACTGCGTGGAACCCGCTGGCCAAGCCTCAGCATGTGAGTGTTTGATAAGAGAGAGAGCGCCTTGTTGTTCGGATCTTAATATCTTGCTTGAGTACTTGAGCATAATGCAAGTATCGAGAAGTGCATTTTGACAGCGCCACTTGATTGTACGAACTTTTGACCTCAATCGCCCCTTCGTTTATTGTTCTTGGTGTTTTCCTTATTTTTGTTTTTTGAAAAAAGACGGCCTGGCGCTGGCATCCCTCGGCCTCAGCTTCACCGTTGGGCCTGTGAGTGGAGGATACCTGGCGCGCAGTTTTGGACCTCGCGCAGTGTTTTGCTCCTCCCTGGTGCTCGCGCTGGCCGACGTCGCCTATATTATATTCGTGCTGCCCGAGTCCAAACCGCCCTCTGTTGTAGTGAGCGCGGAGCGGCTGCGGCGGTCCTTACGATCACCGGTTAGTGGCAGCAGCAATCGAAGTAGCGCGGCCACTAGGGCCGATGGATTAGAACTTGAAGACGACGACGACGAACCGGTGCTGCCAGCTGCGTATAGCCCTCTTGACGCGCTAGGTGAGTCCTCTTTATTCTCCTCTTTCATAACACACTCCAAGCATGAGACTTGATAAGAGCACTGCGCTCGTCACAGCTCGTCTGATCCTGCCCATTGATATTTTAAGTGTAGGGTGTAAACCTTTAGTCGATCTTTTCTTCCCATGCGTGTGCGATTCATGGTTGAAGGTATTTTTGCGGGCGATCCTCTCCTGAGCTGCGTGGCTAGAGTTACTTTGCTGTACTACATGGGAGTGTGGGCCATTGTGAGCACCCTCATGATTTACCTGGTCGCCAGATTTGGGCTCAGCCAGGTGAGCATAATGCGTTGTAGTAGTCAAGCGTTCGAGTTCATGAAGCAAAAGATAGTAGTGTGAGAAGTGAAATAGAAAAACTGAGTGCAGCCTTTCAATTAAGTCGTAGGTATGCTCCTTCCATCAATTTGAATCGCACCGCTGCTTTCTTGCATTTACTCTGTGTTTGTTAGATTTACCTGGGCTACTTGCTGGGTGCCTATGGCCTCGCCACTATGATCTCCGAAAGCTTGCTCGTGCGTCTTTTGGTGCCCTGGCTCGGAGAGCGCGTCACTATGCGCCTCGGCCTCGCCGCCTTTGCAGGACAGTGCGCTGTGGTGGGCTTTGCCACGCACCCTTACCACATTTGGTTCTCCATCGCCCTCAGCGTGTTCTCCAACCTGGTCTACCCCAGCTTGTCAAGCTTAGTGTCAGCCTCGGTGCCTGCTGCCCAGCAAGGCGAAGCACAGGGAGCCATCAATGGCGTCCGCGCGCTTACCGAGGGGATTGGACCACTGCTGTTTGGGGCCCTCATGCATTTGGCGGAAGATTCACCAGTGCCCGGGGCTCCGTACCTAGCAGGAGGTCTCATCACGCTTTGGGCGTTGAAAACCAGTTATGAGCTCCCCGAGCACGAAGCGTATGCGCAGTGGCGCGACGCACGAGATGACGCGCTGATTGCAGACAAGCAGATGGAGCGGCAGGGACTCTTGGCGGGTAATTGTGACGATGGCGAGGATGACAATGATGACGAAGCAGGCACCTTCCCTATGCAGCAACACACCCAAACGCCAAAATGGAACCAGACACCTTCAAACTCAGGGCCAGATTCAATTCCGCTTGTCTTGAGAAAGCAATTAAGTGAAGTTGGTGCAGATGCAGGCCAAGCGCCTCCTTTAATAAGAGCGCCTGACGGAGAGGATGTTGCTTCTTCTATATCTTCAAGTGTTTTTTCGGGTGGTGCAGATGTGAGACCGACTTCGCACGAACCGAGCTCTTCCATCAAAGCGACTTCAGACGTGAAGACAAAAAGGCCAAAACCTCATCACGCCACGAATGCAAAAGTCTGGGCTGAGGCAAAGTCATCAGCCAGAGCACGAAGAGAAGAGGGGCGTTGATGCGCAATAGTATTTCTAAGTTTCCGCGATTTCTAGTTGGCCCAAACGAATTGAAAGACGAAGGTCCAAATCCGCTTATCTATCTATCTATCTATCTATCTATCTATCTATCTATCTATCTATCTATCTATCTATCTATCTATCTATCTATCTATCTATCT
>Ga0307982_1005277_pt1 | contig 10100 bp, 10 predicted proteins | sample OrgLakmetagen989_FD_201847 | JGI IMG/M metagenome (GOLD analysis project Ga0307982, IMG submission 201847) | Saline water microbial communities from Organic Lake, Antarctica - #989 | ecosystem: Environmental > Aquatic > Non-marine Saline and Alkaline > Saline | place: Antarctica: Organic Lake... | reverse complement strand
AGACTCAGACTCAGCTAGATTACGCGACAGCCTCAGCACCTCCTGACACTGCCACAGCAATTAAATGCAACCTCATGAGATTCTAGACTCACACTAATGACTATAGGAGGCCGTGGGGCCGCCTTGAGCAGACTTTCGGTGACTACCCCACCACCACCACCAGAAGTGGGTTGGTCATCTCAGAGCTTGTTCCGATAAAATACGCCTAACACTGGTCCGTTGGGTTTTTGCTGCCCTCTTGACAACTACAGTACAACAGGTTTTCCCCTTTGAGGAGGTTTAGGAGTAAAAAAAAACGAAGTAAAAAAGAACGAAAGAAACTCCCACCTCCCACCAACAACGGTGAGGAAGCAGTAGGGCGTTGGAAGTTGGAAGCCCCGTTAGCCCTATAAAGGCTATAACCACTATACTCTTTCATCGCCACCCGCCTCTTTTGTTGTATCATGAGCGAAGCGCCGCTAGAGACGCTGATGCGGCATGACCCACCGTTGTTCGTGGGCTTTGACTCAGCGTCTCCTGTGGCAGGAGCGCTGCCGCGAAAGGGAGCCGACCCGGCGTCTGCTCAGCTCGACGATATGGTAAACAGTATGCTGCCGCCCCGGCAATGGACGCAGGAATCAGGCACGTGGATGCAATACGCTAGCAAAGAGCCAGCCACTCGATTGGATGTGATCACGCTCCAGGAAATGCTGGACCAGCGGTTGCAGGAGCGCCAGGCGCGCGAGGCGGGCATTTGCCCCGTGCGCGAAGACTTGTACGCACAGTGCTTCGACGAGCTTATCCGGCAAGTTACTCTCGATGGGCCTGAGCGTGGTTTGCTATTGCTTCGTGTGCGCGACGAAATTCGAATGAGCGTTGACGCCTATAAAATCCTGGTATGAACGTGTCATCCCGTGTATATGTAGGAGGGCACACCATTTAACATTTAATCAGTAGCATGGGCTTCGTGCTTTCAACACTGAATCTTTCTTTAACATCTCATATCTCTTTAGAAATGCTATCTATGCCTTGTTTGAACGCTGTAAATTCTTTGACGTGCTACATGTGTGTGTTTTGGTGATTGCAGTATGAAAGCAGCATCACTTTCGGAGTTCGGAAGCAGCTTCAAGCAGAACAGGGGCGAGCTGAGCTTGACGAGGCCGTTAGCAATTTGAGCGGTACCAAAAAAGAACTGGAAGTTCAGGTGTCTGAGCTGCGCAACAAGCTCGAAGTGATCGAGAAACGAGGAGCGGAACGAGCTGCGCTTGAGGCAAAGAAACGAAAGGAGGAAGTTGAGTTTTTGAAGTACCAAGGGCAGCACCTCGACAGCTTCTTGCGTCAGCTCGGTGCAGCCAAGTGATTTCTATGGATGTGGAAAATTAAGCAACAGTCATGTATCAGGGAGTCGTGGTTTTCATGTAGGTGACATTGCCACTTCAGTACGCACCTTCGCCATACGTAGTCGCCGCCGCGAGATCGCGAGATTATTAGGCAGAGAACCAAGTGCAAGCCAGTAACCCACTGGACTGACTTGGACTTGGCTGCGACCTATATCACTCTGGATATCTTTGTAAGCTTCCTCTTGTATTTTGGATTTATGAGAGAACACGGGCCTGGACGGTGTATGTAATAATGGCCAATTGCCATGCGCAACTGAAATCAAAATTATCAAACATCAAACCCGTAACCGGAAACGCCGAGTACCACATCATTATGTCACTGTATTCTGCATTGAGATCAATTATAATAATAAATATTTACAAATGATAGAGCATTTCGGGCACTGCCGTATGAGGAGGATTCTGCGCCGTAGTTCTATATAGCAATACCGTTCTTTATATCTCCTTATTTTGTACTTATATTATAAGATAACTTACATAAGACATAAAAATAAAGTTGATCTGGAACGACTGAGAAGTGACCAGGTATCGCTAACGAGGTAAGACGAAGGCATCGCCCACGACAGGGCCCCTCTCTGTGTATTCCTGTTGCTCGTAAAGGGGCCTCTGCAAACCCCACTGCTCTCATATCGACAAAAGGGTAATAACTTAAAAATTTAGACTTATCTTCCGAAGCCGGTATATATGCATATATGCATATGAATATGTAAATAATTTTATAATATAGACTTTTTTTCTGACTTTGATTTTTCTGAGACCCCCGAAAGGGGACTGGGTTTAGTAACTATCAGGGAGGGAGCCGTCTAGTTGGCGTCTACTGATTCCCCCAACCAGACTGGAAATTCCAGTTCAAATCCAGACAAGGGATGTTTGAAGTGTAGGTAAAGAGGTCTCTCCCATTGCCTATACAATCTAGCCTAGCCCGCCATTATTTATATGAATTCCTATTGATATGCATATTCATATGAACATACATTTCTGCATGTGATGTTCCTCTCAAGGAGACTACATCGAAGCCAGAAACAGTAAAGTAACATGTAGTCTGTCTAGCTAGCCAAGAAAAATATGGCTGCTTGGAAGTCTTTCCTTCACTGAAGTATACGCCCTTTCCTTTCAGGCTGTTTGATAGGGGCAATGCCCCTTCAAGACGTCAGAGATAAATGAACGCACTAAATTCTACACACTTACAGAAGTAGTACTATGAAAAATGCATCCCAGCATTGTAAAAGGACACTCAGCCAAGGAGTAAAACAGTTGAACATCCCAACCCGAATACGTTGACAGTTAAAAGCAATTGTATGCTCACAACACAGACTTTACGAATGCCGCCTTCTTAAGTCGCATGGGCAACATGCAACACATGGTGCCGCAGGCATAAAGGTAAAAAGAAGCATGCATGCTATACAGCATGACACTGGCCCACAATAAGTTTCATATTCTGTTAGTGTTCGATCTGCCACTTCAGGATCTTGCATTGGCATAAGGACAGGGTGTCCATAAACGACAGATACCGGCTGGGCTAGAACAAATCCATGCTGATTGTCCCCGCGCTTAACTTCTTCGTAAACTTGCGCACTTTCTTCGCTCATTATAACTATGTCTCGTCCTATTTTATCGAAAGCTCTCGTAAAACGGTAGGTCTAAAGAAGATGTAATATATAAGTACTAGAACCTAACTCTTGATCAGGGCAGCGGGTCGTATAATATCATCGACATTTGACAATACTTATCTACTACTGGATTTAAGTTCATCATCAAGCTTTCACAAGTTAATTTTACATGTGTCTCTTGCTCGGTACGTACTCTTTGGCAAACCCTTTGCATTCAAAGCGCTTTGGCTTCTTTCACTGAATCATGCCACATGTACTGCCAAACTTAACGTAAGTAACTTCGAGATTTCATTATAAAAGACTAAAGCGCTACTATTCTGCTGCAAATGCATTCTTCTAGTCCTAATGCAAGCTGCATCTGAAGAATATCCCGGCCATCAGTGGTCACGTATTGGAACAAGTTTATCGCCTGTATCCTCTATAAATCGTAGTCGATGCAATAATGGACCACCTTTGAAACCATGCTTCGACTACCTTCCGAGTTGGGATGCACCCACTTCTTCATCATTTTCCAGACAGTCATTTCACCCTCCTCTTAAATCACTTACATCGTTGAAAAGATCGGTTGCCCATGCTGCGGCTACAGAACCATCCACACCTCGTGCTTTTGATTTACCTCTTGCACAACGATCACAGACAAATTTACGGAACATTGTTACTTCCCATCGTTGGTTGAAGCGGTCAACACCAGTCCTTTCTCGATGGGTCTCAAGCCTTGAACAAGAGCGGAACGAGGAAAACTTTTCGAGCGTTATTATTTTCGCTGAACTTAGAATGCGAGAGACCATTGAGCGAACGGCAAACATGCCAAGACCAAACCGTTGTCGGTGCGCCGTTGCTTTCGAAATATTGTTCGGCTTGAGGAGCCTATTCTCTCGCTATGAAGACTTGCTCTCCCTTGTAGCAGATGAAATTCTTTGTAGTTGTTACCCAGCGTTCCGCTTACGGAATGCTCACGAAGACCCTCCGACACGAACTGCACTTGAAGCTGCAATTCCTTTCTTTGATCTCTCGAAGTCAGCACAAACGGAGACTGTAAATCTTCAAAATGAGCTGCGCGCAGTGCAAAAGGATGGGGAAGCCTCAGCCGTAAAGTTGTCAACTCAGCTTGCCCAAAGTATGGAAAAAGTCGACAAACGGGTGTTGCGTAATACTTCATTTCGGCTATGGAAGGGTTATTTTCGTAACGCCCACTTGAAACGATGTCAACTACGCCGACGATGTACCCTTCGTCTCGCTGCAAAATGGTTCTCGTGGTATCGGGATAAACCATCAAGAGAAGCTTATAGGAATGAGCTTGATGACCTTCGAAATGCAAACAATAGACTTCTGGCAGAAGCAAATGAGCTCCAAGATCTCGTTCGCCAGCAAGAGCAAGAGTATCGAGTTCTTCAAAAGGAACAGGAAGCTCACTTTGAGTGTGCTTCAGACGGGTTGACTGATTGTGCCAATGGCGAAGATAAGACCCCGAAAGCTATTTCGAGTTTGTGGTTGAAACTTTTGGCGATGATCAAAGGACACCGGCTTGAAGATTATGAGACTACATATACGGGGGATTCAACGAGAAGCAAAAAAATAGATCCACTAACGCAATTCACCTTGGATTCAGCCACTTCCTGCTCTTTACATACACAGACAGAAAAAGTGGAAGCAGTGTGTACTGGTGTTCAAACAGACTTCGAACTTGACAATGACATGCTAGTAACACCAAATAATCGGAAATTTTCATTCGCCCCGATATCTCCCAAGAAGAGGACTGCACTGTCCTTCATGATTCCAGAGGCAACAGGTACTAAAGACGCCGAGCAGCCTAGAAGACTTGGAGACCTCGTGGACAAGAAAGGAAAGGCACCGAAGGAAATATCAGTTCAGCTTGCGAACGCGTTAATCATTTCAATTTATGAGGCAAAAATCAAGCAGGACCAAGACGATCTAGCTGAAGGCCGTCCTCATCAGCCATTACCCGAGGTAACAACTTGGATTTCTACTAATAACTGATAGTCCGTTCATTGTTACTAAGACAGAGTTCTTACTTCGCAAGGTTTATAACGTCACATTTAATTTACTTATTGTATGGCACAGCTTGCACGAGATATTTTGATACGCAAGTATGGAATCAAGCGTCTTGCGAGCAAAGCTCTCAGGTCTTTGGTGGCGTTGTGCAAAAAGGCAGGCAGTACAACAGCTAGACTACGACTATTCTCAGGTCTCTGCGCTATTCCTACGGACACCGATAAGAATGAGGACTATTCGGTTGCACGAGTAGGAATTTTTGGAACCTTGATGAGCCACCTTTTTAAAGCACCTAAAGATGTTGGTCTTGCTATGGGTAGTAAACAGCTTGGCATCGATAGAGATTTGGTTATGACTTCGTTTGCAAACACCTTTGTATCAATTCGAAAGCGTGGTACAGCTGAATACAAGCAAACTGCTCGGGCGCTCCTTACCTTACCCGCTGATCGAGTCATCAAATTAGTCGAGGGAAGCACCACCAAGTTGACATTGATAAATGTTGATGATGCCATTGAAATAATGATGAAAGCGTGGGAAGTCGAATTCAGGCAACGTTCCGTAACAACATTTATGAGCAAAGGAAATGGCCCAGTTGTTCCCGCCTCCCCTGGATCGTGCTCGCCCAACAAAAGGCAGAGCACATTGCTCGGTAGTCTTCTGACTAAATTTAGTCTCAAGCAAAAGGACGCAAAGGCGCAACGAGAAGAGCGACTCGAAGGCCTATTCATTGCCTTCGATAATGGGCACAACTCAGACTCATCCACTGGTGAGCTCACGCTGGAGCAATTTCAGCAATTTCTTACAGATAGCATGCAGCTCACAAATCTTACAAGCCGCGATGTCCTTGAGCTTTACAATGAATGGGAAGACTCAAACGAGGAGATTGACGAAGAACGCGTTGATAATGAAGCACAAGAAGAACGTGCAAAATCTTTTGTATCGCTCGTCGTACGAAGAGGGCTTTTGAAAGAAGATACTTCGACCACTTCGACGATTTTCTCTCCATCGTGATCTACCAGCTCTTGTGAGGTTCTTTAAAGACGCCGCAGGTGATGAATGTAAATACGACGCGCACCTGCGCACCATAGATAAACTTAACATCTTGAAGTGGATGTGTGTGCAGATTTTTTAGATTATTTTCAGAAGAGCAACATATATCGGGCATGAGGTACGCTAAGCCTAGTGTGTACTTCTCTTTGAGTATCAATCTTCACACTGAATATATGGCTACTTTAGTAGGACCATGTTTCAATTTTAGTATTACGGGCTTTAGGCAGGCCAAGGGGCGAGGGGCCGGATCGTATGGTAAAAAGGCAGAGGAGGGAAATACAATTCAATTTAAGCCAGTCGAGGAATTAAGCAGCCCATGGGAGCAATGGCTAATGGCTAATGGCTAATGGCTAATGGTAATTGAATGATATAACTACCTTAAGTGGCGCAGTGGCGCACTCGCCCGTATCCTAACACCAAAGTATTTTTCTAGGTATCCAAAAGAAAAGGCACCATTTACGGAAAAGGGGGCTACTGTAATTTCCTTTATACCTCATGCGATTCATTATTCAGAAGAAGAGCCATCAAAACCGGAGCTCGTAATGCGCTTTGGCTCTTGCGCTCTATGGGATTTTGCCATTGTTGCCTTTTGTCATTTGTCGTATGTAACTTTTAAGTTTTTGTAGAAGTAGAAACCGACCTCCCCTGCAACAGGCAGGCTTATTGGTTTGTGGGATTCCTAGACCCTAGGCTCCACAAGCGAAAAGGGAAATAGGACTCCATCTACCAACAGGCTTCGCATAACCAGGGAGATCGGGTATCGTACCCCACAAATCACAATCACAAATACCTGTGTTGCTTGCGAGTTTGAGACGGCTGTCCACTTTCCGTTGATAATTGATAAAAAATGGACACATGTACATGTCAGATTTGCAATCGCACCATGCGCAATAAAGTCACAAGCCCCATTTGAAACACCAAAGAACCAATCTGAAGTATTGTCGATGGTCGGCTTAGACGCCTTTCCAGCCCTTCGCCTTAAGCTCTGCCAACTGAAATTCAAAAGACCCTATCCCCTCCGCGACTTCGTTGCTAAGTGCTGCGTGCTCTTTTGCTTCAAACAACTCTTCACGTCGCTGCTGCTGCCGCTGCGTCCGTGCCGACGCCTCGTTGCGCAGCGCATGTGTATACTCTAGCCGCAATGCTGTGGAACTAGGGGTCAGCTGTCGAAATTCTTGGGACATGCCAGGAGAGTTGGAGGCGTTATTGGACAGATGTGAGGCTGACGTTGGTGATACCCCTTGATCTCTGGTGCTAGCAGCGCTATGCCTTCCAGGAATGCTGCGCTTTGCTATGGTGCGAACGTGGCCTGGAGAGTAACCCACAGTACGAGGGCGCAGCACGGAGATGTCTGTGTCGTATGATCCCACGTCATCGTTTGAAGGGGCGCGCCGTCCATACCTAAAATGGACGCATACATGGAGTGCGTGCGGCCATAAAATAAATAAGACAAAGAAGCCAGCGAGAATATAGGCCTAAAAATCGGAGGCAGCCATTCAGTAAGTCAAGTCGAAAATATTTCAAATTCAGAAGGGAAGAAGGAGTGCTCGTAAGTATTTGAGAAAGTATCTTGTGAAAAGAAACATCTGATTCAGATAGCCCTGGTTTCAATGTGTACCGAGGATCCGTTTTAACGTAAGTAATGTGGTCATTGTCCTTCGGGTTGAGCCAAAGCTTCACACGTGGTGGACCAATATCTTGTAAGTCGCCGGATATGTGCGTGTCGCCAATCAACTTGTTCAAGATGACGCGCTCTTGACCATACCTGGTCACGATTTTCACAAAAAAAAACACGGTCGAGCGTTTGAAGCACTGCATTGAAATCGAGAATGAAGCACAACTATAGGCGAATTCAAAACATAATAATATCAGGATAAAGGATGCTTCAAAGGAGGAGCAAATTATCATGAAGGTTTACTCACTCGCTCAAGGAGTCGGGCAGAATCTGCCGATTGAAAGCTTTGCCACGGCCGCTAGTGAGAAGGCTGTGCATGTGCCGTCGCCGCCGTCGCTCCATTACTGCATCTGGCGATCGATCTGAAACCATAGCTACGGGCCCCGGGTTCGAAGGCTTGGGTGGTTCGCCGCCACCCAAGTGCCTGGAATAGGCTGCGGCCACGAAGGTAGGCTCGCCATTGCTGTCCAATTCTGACGGCATTTTGAACACTACAGAGGAGGCCATGCCGAGCGCATACTTGGGCTGATCAGCACATGGCGAAGTGGCAGCTTCTTCAAAACGCGCACGCAATTCTGGCCGCACGCCTTCACCTTTGTGGCTGTTCGTTGTCGCTGTCTCAGGCATTGAAACATTGGATGAGGACTTGCTGCGGGCATTGGCGTGGGTCGGCTTTCCAGCCGGCCGTTTGATTCGGTCTAGTCCACCTGATTCCTCCGGTTTGTATCCTAATTCATTTTTCTCTGTGGATAGAGCCTGGGCATCGTCCATGAACACAGGTGCTGAAATGGGCGATCTAAGATACTCGCGCCCAATTGGATTTGCTCTGAAAGGGCTAATCGGAGCTTTAGCACGTGCCTTTAGTTTTGAAGGGGTGATGATGCTCGTATCATTGGCGTATGAATCTAGGCTTCCCGAAGAAGGTCTTACCGGACTATCCACGCCCCCAATCATGCCCATTGCTTGTTGGCGTCCTGCTTTATGCACAACTGACGAGTCAAAGGGCGCTAATAATTAGGAGCTACACACACGACACGGCGCTGAGCGCTGAGAGAGAGGAAGTCGTGAACTAAAAAGTGAAAATGTCTATACAGTACCCGTTGCTCTATTATGGTATTCAATAAGAATATGTTCTACAGAAAACCAGTGGCCGATGGCGATGATGGCGACGGCACCCGCGGAAGACCAGCGCCGCGTGATTTATTTCATATCATGCCAGAAAGGACAGACATGAAACAAGGGCGGGTGATGCCTGGAATAGCTAACTAAAAGGATCCCATTTTAGGTGCGAATCTTTCCATAAGCCTCAAATCCCAAAGCCGAGTTGCAAGCTGCGAGTTTCGGTGTATTTGGCCGGTCGGACTCTCAATTCACAGACATTAAATAGCTGAGAGCCGAGAAATTCTTACGTTTCTTGTGTAGACATATCTGGTTCTGGTTCACTGTGCTCGGTGCACTTGCGCTCGGGCTCGGGCTGTCTGGGTCTGTATCTGGAATATCATAAACTAAAAATATATTATATTCTATAACGCTACAGACATTCTGCTAATTACCACAGGTATCATCATATTTTGATTTGCATGTGCCAAGGTTGCTAGTGTTATAATTTCAGTCGCATTCGGGGCGGTGCGGTGGTGTGGTGCTGCTAACAGCGCAAGTTGCCATCGACCAGGAAGCGCCTGCCTTTAGTTTAGATGACATTTTCTAATCTTCACCGCTGCTGCTCGACTCTGATGACGAAGCTTCATTGTCCTCGAGCGCATTTTGTTCAGCAAGAACAAGTCCAACTCGTTCTGCAAGTGCTCGATTTGCTTCACGGTAGACGGGATTATTGTCGCGATAATAAGTATGCAATCCATTGTCGCGAATGACTTCCCAGGTCTTCAGGGTGCGCCCATCAAGAGAAATCTTGTAACGAAGCTGCTTTTGACTATCGTACCTCCACCCTGCATTTTCTTCATGCGCAGGCAGTACGTAACCCGCTGGCATTTGTTTGTAATACTCTTCAGTAAATAATGCCTCTTGTGTAGCCTCAGCCTCTGCAACAGGTCGGCAAGATATTTGATCAAGTGTTTCCTGAACTCCTGGCAGAGCTTTCGCTGGAAGGAGGATTACCACCACCGTGATGATTATCGCACCTAAAAAGGGTGCTATGCTTGCATCATATGAAAGCTTTTGACGAACAAATGGGAAAATGGTTTCCACCAACGTGAAAAGAGGAAATTCGACAGTGTTTGCAATGATGTCATTTCCATAGATCCACACTGCAAATAGAAAGTGTAAAATCAATCCGTACGCCCAAAGTTGATTAACTCGATCCTGCAGCTGACGATCGATCTTTGAAGTCGGTCGAGAGTGATACCTGAGCAGCAT